>Ga0302323_100001688_pt1 | contig 17972 bp, 16 predicted proteins | sample Fen_T0_3_FD_201950 | JGI IMG/M metagenome (GOLD analysis project Ga0302323, IMG submission 201950) | Peat permafrost microbial communities from Stordalen Mire near Abisko, Sweden - Fen_T0_3 | ecosystem: Environmental > Terrestrial > Soil > Wetlands > Permafrost | place: Sweden: Abisko... | reverse complement strand
GCGGTGAGCAGCGCCCAGAGCGCTGCCGACCTCGAGCTCCAGACGCGCCTCCCGGTCATGTCGACCGGCGGCTGGAGCGGCAGCGACAACGCGCTGACGCTCGACGAGCTCAAGTCCCTCGTCGCCTCCGGCGAGCTCCGCTACTTCATCGTCGGCGGCCAGGGCGGGATGGGCGGCGGCCAGGGCGGCTCATCGGACGTCACCGCCTGGGTGACCGCCAACGGCACCGCCGTCACGGTCGGCGGCACGACGCTCTACGACCTGTCCGGGGCCGCGGCGACCTAGCCGGTCGTCGCCGTCGTCACCGCTCGAACCCCCGCGGAGCGCGTTCCGCGAGGGTTCGTCGCCGGCATCCGCTCAGGTTGCGCGGATCGATGCCAGCCAGGCGTTGACCGTGCCCATGGCGAGCCGGGTGTCGAGCGTCTCGGGCCGGATCGAGTCGACCCGCCATCCGTCGCGGAAGGCCGCCAGGATGTCCCGCCGGCGCACCCGTCCCGGACCGATCCCGAACGGGTTCCGGTCGCTCCAGCAGACGAGGAGACAGGTCCCGCCGGGGCGGACCGCCGTGCGCAGGCTCGCCGCGTAAGACGGACGGTCACCTGGCTGGAGCCAGTGGAAGAGCCCGACGTCGAGGAGGGTGTCGAAGACGCGCCCGAGGTCCGCGAGGCGGAGCGCGTCGTGGACGAGGAACTCGGCCGCGAGCCCCCGGTCGGCGGCAAGCGCCTGCGCGCGCGCGATCGCGAGCGCCGCGCCGTCGATGCCCGTGACCGCCAGGCCCCGCCTTGCCAGCTCGAGCGCGTTCTCCCCCGTGCCGCACCCGACGTCGAGGACCGTGCCCACGGCGAGGCCGGCGTCGGCGAGGCGGACCACCGCGGGCTGCGGCCGTCCGATCTCCCAGCTGGGCGTCGCCTCGTAGGCCCGGTCGAAGACGGTCATCGACCCGAAGTCTCGCACCCTCGGCGGGTGAGGATCCCACGTGGCCGTTCTAAGGGGGCTGGGATCGGGTACGGGGTATGTGATATGGTCCAACAAACTCGGACCGACGCGGGAGCCCGCCCCCGGGCGCCCGGCGGCGACCACAGGAGGCAAGGGCGTGGAGTTCTTCACCAGCGTGCCCGGACCGATCCCGTTCGGTGGCACGGCGTCCACCGACCCCCTCGCCTTCAGGGTCTACGAGCCGGACCGGCTCGTGCTGGGCAAGCGGATGGAGGAGCACCTCCGGATCGGCGTCTGCCTGTGGCACTCGTTCGCGTGGGACGGCCGCGACATGTTCGGCACGGGCACGCTCGACCGCCCGTGGAACGACCCGGCGCTCGACCCGATGGACGCGGCCCGCATGAAGATGGCGGCCGCGTTCGAGTTCCTGGCCAAGCTCGGGATGCCCTACTACTGCTTCCACGACAAGGACGTGGCGCCCGAGGGCGCGTCCTTCGCCGAGTTCAAGGCCAACCTCGACGTCCTGGTCGACGATGCCCTGGGCTACCAGGAGCGGACCGGCGTCAAGCTGCTGTGGGGCACGGCGAACCTGTTCACCCACCCGCGCTTCCAGGCGGGCGCAGCGACCAACCCGGACCCCGAGGCCTTCGCCTACGCCGCGGCCCAGGTCACGCACATGCTCGAGGTCACCCAGCGCCTGGGCGGCACCAACTACGTCCTGTGGGGGGGCCGCGAGGGCTACGACACCCTGCTCAACACGGACCTCCGCCGCGAGGGCGAGCAGCTGGCCCGATTCCTGCACCTGGTCGCCGAGCACAAGGCGAAGATCGGCTTCGAGGGGACGCTCCTGATCGAGCCCAAGCCCATGGAGCCCACCAAGCACCAGTACGACCACGACACGGCGGCCGTCCACGGGTTCCTCGTCCGCCATGGCCTCGAGGGCCAGTACAAGGCCAACATCGAGGCCAACCACGCCACCCTCGCCGGGTTCAGCTTCCACCACGAGGTGGCCTACGCGATGGCGGAAGGCATGTTCGGCTCGATCGACGCCAACCGCGGCGACCCCCAGAACGGCTGGGACACCGACCAGTTCCCGAACTCGGTCGATGACCTCGTGATGCCGCTCTACGAGATCCTGCGCGGTGGCGGCTTCACCACCGGCGGCTTCAACTTCGACGCCAAGATGCGCCGCCAGTCGATCGCCCGCGACGACCTGTTCCACGCCCACATCGGGGGCATCGACACCCTGGCCCAGGCGCTCCTCGCCGCGGCGACCCTCGTCGAGGAGGGGAACCTCGCCTCGATGAAGGACGCGCGCTACGCGGGCTGGGACGGGGAGCTGGGCACGGCGATCCTCGGGGGCGGGCTGAGCCTCGCGGACCTCGCCGCGCGCGTCGAGGCGGGCGAGATCGACCCCCAGCCGGTGAGCGGGCAGCAGGAGCTGTACGAGAACGTCGTCAACCGCGCGGTCTGGCGCGCCCGCTGATGGCGGCGTCCGGGGTCGTCCTCGGGATCGACACCTCGACGACGGCGACGAAGGCGGTCCTGGTCGCCCCGGATGGCCGCGTGCTCGGGACGGGCACCTCGGAGTACGGGTTCGACATGCCCCGCCCGGGCTGGACCGAGCAGTCGCCCGACCTCTGGTGGGAGGCCACGGTGGAGGCCACCGGCCGCGCCCTGGCCGCCGCCGGGATCGACGGAGACGCGGTTGCGGCCGTCGGCCTGACGGGCCAGATGCACGGCGCCGTGCTCCTCGACGCCGGGAACCGGCCGGTGCGGCCGGCCATCCTCTGGAACGACCAGCGCACGGCCGCCGAGTGCGACGCGATCCGGGCTGCCGTGGGCCCCGAGCGGCTGATCGCCCTCACCGGCAACGACGCGCTCACGGGGTTCACCGCGCCCAAGCTCCTCTGGGTCCGTGACCACGAGCCGGAGCAGTGGGGGAGGGTCCGCCACGTCCTGCTGCCGAAGGACTACGTCAGGCTGCAGCTGACCGGGGTCCACGCGATCGACAAGGCCGACGGCGCAGGCACGCTCCTGTTCGATCTGGCCGCCCGCGACTGGTCGGAGGAGGTGCTCGACCGGCTCGGCATCGATCCCGCCCTGCTCGCGCCGACGTTCGAGGGGCCCGATGTCACGGGCACGGTCACCGCGGCCGCCGCGGCCCTGACGGGTCTTCGCGCCGGGACTCCGGTCGTGGCAGGTGGCGGCGACCAGGCCGCCAACGGCGTCGGTGTCGGCGCGGTGGTGGAGGGCGTGATGGCCCTCTCGCTGGGCACCTCAGGCGTGGTGTTCGCGGCCACCGATCATCCCCTGGTGGAGCCCGCCGGGCGCGTCCACTCGTTCTGCCACGCTGTCCCGGGCCGGTGGCACCTGATGTCCGTGATGCTCTCGGCCGCCGGGAGCCTGCGCTGGTTCCGCGACGCGCTCGCGCCCGGTACCTCCTTCGCCGAGCTGTCTGCCGAGGCGGCGACGGCGCCGGCAGGGGCCGAGGGCCTGCTGTTCCTGCCCTATCTCTCCGGGGAGCGCTGCCCCCATCCGGACCCGCTCGCTACCGGCGCCTTCGTCGGGCTCACGCTCTCTCACGTGCGGCCGCACCTCGTGCGGGCAGTCATGGAGGGCGTCGCGTTCGGGTTGCGGGACGGCCTCGACCTCATGGTCGCCGCCGGGCTGCCGGCGCCGGCGCAGATCCGGGCCTCGGGTGGCGGCACCGCCAGCTCCGTGTGGTGCCAGGTGCTCGCCGACGTGCTGGACGCCGAGATCGCGACCGTGACAACGACGGAAGGCGCGGCGTTCGGCGCGGCGATGCTCGCCGCGGTGGGGATCGGCTGGTACGCGTCTGTCGAGGATGCGGCGTCCAGGCTCGTCACCGCGACCCCCGTCGCGGCGCCCGGCGCGGACCGCGGCCGGTATGCCGAGCGCCACGCCGCCTACCGCGAGCTGTACCCGGCGCTCGCGCCGCTGTTCCACCGGGGATAGCGCCGGCGCGGAGGATCGCCGGCCGCCTGCGCCTGCCAGGGATCGCGCCGGCAGGCTGCACGACCTGTGCGCGCCGGCCAGGACCCGCTCCGGCCGGTGCCGCGCCGACAACCCATCGTCAGCGGCCTCGTCCGCGGCGGGACCACCCGGCCTGGACGCGGACGGGCCGTCCGTCAGTGCAGGGCGGCGATGTCCTTCTGGGTGACCTCGCCGGGGTGCTTGCCCATGATGATCATCGCGAGCACCTCGTCCTGGGTCACCTGCTCCTTGTCGACGGTGCCCACCAGGCGGCCCTGGAGCATGACGGTGATCCGGTCCGCGAGATCGAACACGTCGTGGATGTCATGGCTGATCAGGAAGATGCCCAGCCCCTCGGCCTTGAGCTGTGCGACGAGCTCCCGGACCTGCGCAGTCTCGGCGGGCCCGAGGGCGGCCGTCGGCTCGTCCATGATCAGGATCCGGGCGTTGAAGTGGATCGCCCGCGCGATGGCCACGGACTGCCGCTGGCCGCCGGACAGGGACTTCACCGACGTCTTGAAGTTCTTGAACCGCGGGTTGAGGCGGCCCATGACCTTGCGGGTCGCAGATTCCATGGCGGCGGCGTCGAGGGAGCCCATCCGGCTGCGCAGCTCGCGGCCCAGGAACACGTTGCCGGCGGCGTCGATGTTGTCCGCCAGGGCGAGCGTCTGGTAGATCGTCTCGATGCCCAGCGCCTTGGCGTCGCGCGGGTTGGAGATCGTCACCGGCTGGCCGTCGATCAGGATCTGGCCGGAGTCGGCCGGGTGCGCGCCGGACAGGGTGCGGATGAGGGTGGACTTGCCGGCGCCGTTGCCGCCGACGAGGCCAACGACCTCGCCCGCGTTGAGCGTCACGGTGACGTCCTCGACGGCATGGACGCCGCCGAACGCGACCCGGATGCCCCGCATCTCGACCAGCGGCGCGGCCCCGGGGGCGGGCAGCGGGGCGTCTGTGGGGGTGCTGGACGTGGTCATCGCATCGTCTCCCGTCATCGTGCCGACCGCCGGTGCAGGAACGCATCGAAGCCGACGGCGATCACCAGCACGCTGCCCACGACGATGTCCTGGGTGGGGGAGTCCACGTTGAGCAGCAGCATGCCGGAGCGGAGCGACTGCATGACGACCGCCCCGAGGATCGCCCCGGGGATCGTGCCGATGCCGCCCGAGAACGATGTGCCGCCGATCACGGCGGCCGAGATGACGTCCAGCTCGATGGAGACGCCGAGGTTGGTGACCGCCGCGTTGAGCCGGGCCGTCTGGACCGCCGCGCTGACCGCGCACAGGATTCCCATCAGCACGAACGTGCCGGTGATCGTCCGCCGGACGTTGATGCCGCCCAGCTCCGCGGCGTCGGGGTTGCCGCCGATCGCGTACACGTAGCGCCCGAAGCGGCGCCTCGTCGCCATGTATGTCACCACGAGGCCGACGCCGATCATGATCAGGACCGGGTAGGCGATGCCGACCGGGATGACGAGGCCGCCCTCCGGCCACGCGATGCCGTGCGCAGCCGCGTAGTCCCTGGCGAGCTGCTCGGGCCACGGGTAGGCGTTGGCGACCCACACGGCGACCAGGACGGCGAGGCAGCCGACGATCCCGATCGCGGCCTCGGCCCACATCGGCCGGACGGGGAACTCGTAGCGCCGGCGGCGCTGGCGGCCGGCGATCAGCGTGTACACGATGCCGACGCACATGAGGCCGCCGATGATCCAGCTCCCGGTCGCGCCGAGCGAGGCCTCCGGACCTCCGCCCAGCATCCGGAACGTCGTATCAAGCGGCGAGATCGTCTGGCCCTGCGCGTAGCGGAAGATGAGCCCGCGCCAGACCAGCAGGCCGCCGAGGGTCACGATGAAGGCGGGGATGCCCCCGTAGGCGACGAGGACGCCCTGGAAGCCGCCGATGAGCGCACCCAGGGCGATGCCGGCGGCCAGCGCGATGATCCAGGTGTAGGGCTGCTCGAAGCCCAGCGCGGACGGGATCCACACGGCCTGGATCATGACCATCGTGTAGCCAAGGAAGCCCAGCATCGAACCGACCGACAGGTCGATGTTGCGGGAGACGATGATCAGCACCATGCCCGTCGCCATGATCGCGACCGACGCGCTCTGGACGGACAGGTTGTACAGGTTCCGGGGCGTGATGAAGCTGCCGCCCGACACGATGTTGAAGAACACCCAGATGACCGCGAGCGCGCCGATCATGCCCAGCAGGCGGGTGTCGACCTCGAACGAGGAGAGCAGCGACCGGACTGAGCGCGACTGGGGCTCCGGTGCCGGACTGGACACGACCCCGGGTGACTGGGTCATCGCGGTCCTCCGTGGCGGCTTTGAGGGAACGGATGCACGTCGCCCCCCGGCGCCGGTCGGCGCCGGGGGGCAATTGTTGTCGTCAGCCGGAACGGCCGAACGTCACTTGCAGGCGGCGACCTTGGTGGCGTCGACGCCCTGGCAGAGCTTGTCCTTGGTGATCCAGCCCGCGTCCAGGACGACGTTGAGGTTGTCCTGCTTGACCGGGATGGGGGTGAGGAAGATCGAGGTCATGTCGTTGTTGCCCGGGCTGGTGAACTGGACGACACCCGGGACCTTCTTGATGTCCTTGTCCTTGCACAGCTGGATGGCGGCGTCGCCGGCCGCCTTGCCGAGCGCGCGCGCGTCCTTCCAGACCGAGACGGTCTGGGTGCCGAGCGCGACGCGATTGAGGGCGGCCTGGTCGCCGTCCTGGCCCGAGACCGGGATCTTGCCGTCCATGCCCTGGGCGGCGAGGGCGGCCACGACGCCGCCGGCCATGCCGTCGTTCTCGGACCACACGGCGTCAACCTTGTTGTTGTTCGCCGTCAGGATCTGCTCCATCTCGGTCTGGGCGTTCTTGGGATCCCAGTTGTCGGTGTAGGTCTCGCCGACGATCTTGATGTCGCCGCTCTTGACCGCGGCCCCGATGACCTCCTCGCCGCCCGCGCGCAGGAAGTCGGCGTTGGCGTCGGCCTTGTTGCCCTTGATGATCGCCCAGTTGCCCTTGGGCACGAGGTCGAACACCGACTGGGCCTGCATCTTGCCGACCAGCTTGTTGTCGAACGTGATGTAGAGGGCCTTGGGATCCTCGATCAGCCGGTCGTAGGCGATGACCGGGACGCCGTTCTGGATGGCCGACGCGACGGCCGGCTTGATCGCGGTGCCGTCCTGCGCGAGGACGATGACGACCTTCGCGCCCTGCGAGATCAGGTTCTCAACGTTGCTGGCCTGGGTCTCAGCGGACGACTTGGCGTCGTTGTTGATGTACTTGCCGCCGCCCGCTTCGATGGCCGCCTTGATGGCCGGCTCGTCCCACTTGGCCCAGCGCTCCTCCGCGTAGTTGTTCCACGACACGCCGACCGTGCAGTCGGTGGCCGCGGCCCCTCCACTCGCGCCGGCGCTGGCGGCGGGGCTGGTCGAGCTGCTCCCGCAGGCCGCGACGATGACCGCCGCGACGCCGGCGATGGCGGCAAGCTTGCGAATTGCCATGCCTGGATCTCCTCCTCAGATTGACGTGAGCATCTGTGACGCGGCCCTGTGATCGCCGCGCAAGGCTACAACTTCGGCGCACCCCTTTCTGCGGCCTCTCACGGCCGCCGCTCGGTTGCTGAGGTCAGGGCAGAGCACCATCACGAGGCGCTCGCCAGGCGGATTGGCAGGTGATCCCGATCGAGGAAGGCCGCCGGATCGGCGAGCACGGGCTCGAGGGCAAGCTCGGCGGCGCCGAGCAGTGGGGCATTGGGTCCCAGGGTGGCCGGGACGATCCGGACGAGGCTCCGCGGGCCGGGGAGCGTCCGGCGCACGAACTCGGCCTCCACCGTCGCCCGGACCGCGGGGTAGATGCGGCCGTGCATGGCGCCCAGGACGATCAGCCTCGGGTTCAGGACGTTGACGAGGCCGGCAAGGCCGATCGCGAGCCAGCGGGCCACGTGCTCCAGCGCCGCGACGGCGGTCGGCGTGCCCGCGGCGGCCTCCGCCAGCACTCGCTCGATCCCGGTCCGGCCCGAGTCGGGCGGCAGGCCGGCCAACGCGAGCAGGGCTCCCTCCCCGACCTCCGTCTCCCAGCACCCGATGGAGCCGCAGCGGCACGGCGAGCCGCCCGGGTTGATCGGCATGTGCCCGATCTCGCCGGCGAACCCGGCCGCGCCCGTCAGGGGCAGGTCGCCCGCGATGACACCGCCGCCGACGCCGACCTCGCCCGACACGTAGAGCACGTCCGCGACGCCGACGGCCGCGCCCCGCCGGTGCTCCGCCAGCGCCCCGAGGTCGCCGTCGTTGGCGACCGCGATCGGGACGTCGAGGCCGAGGGCCTCCGCCAGCCGGCGCCCGAGCGGGACGTCGACCCAGCCAAGGTTGGGCGCCATGGTCACCAGGCCGTCGCTGCGCCGCACGACCCCGGCGACTGCGACCCCCACCCCGGCCAGCGGCCGGTCCACGCGGCGGAGCATGGGTCCCGTGAGCGCCACGACGTCGTCGACCACCCGCTCGACCGCCAGGTGACCCCGGGGACGGTCCACCCGGCGGATCTCGATGGGGGAGCCGCCGAGGCCCACGATCGCGGCCGCCATGGAATCAACCAGCAGCTCGACGGCGAGCACAACCGTGGCCGACGGCTCCACCCGCACGACGGGGGACGGTCGACCGGGCGTGCCGAGCCGCGGAGCCGGCCGCTCGACCACGAGGCCCGCGGCGGCCAGCTCGCCGACGAGGCCGCGGATCGCGCTGCGGGTCAGGCCCGTGGCCGCCACCAGCTCGGAGCGCGACAATGGTCCGCGTTCGTGGAGCCCGCGCACGATGGCGCTCAGGTTCGCACGCCGGACGGTCTCGCTCCGTTGGCCCAGGTCGACGCGACCGTGCTGCAAGGTTTGTGATCCTTTCTTGCAAACTTGTGCCAGACTCGTACACAGCACACCGTCATGTCAAGTTGTCGTTCCGCCGAACCCCCGCCGCACCCGTCGGCCGAGCGAGAGGAGTGGCCATGGAAACCGACCGCGCCGCCCCCGACGAGACGGTCCCCGTCCCCCAGCGCCGCCGCCGGGGGCTCCTCGCCGTCATCGCGGCCGCCCTGGGCGTGGTCGCGCTCGTCGCCGTCCTGGCGGTCGCCCGACCCTGGGCGACGGCACCGGCCTGCCCGCCCGTTGCCGAGCATCCCGACTGGTCCGTGGCGCGTCGCTGGGACGAGGCGCTGCTGGACGCCATCAGGCGCGCCCTGCCGGCGCCGACGGTCCACGCCCGGAACCTGTTCCACACGTCCGTCGCGATGTGGGACGCCTGGGCAGCGTACGACCCGACGGCCCGGGGCTACCTGGTGAACGAGAAGCACAGCGCGGGCGACACGACGGCGGCCCGCAATGAGGCGATCAGCTATGCCGCCTACCGGGTGCTGAGCGAGCGCTACATCAAGTCGGTCGGGGGCGACGTGTCCCTGTCCGAGTTCGCCGACCTGATGGACTCGCTGTGCTACCGGATCGACGTGACGACGACGGAGGGGGACTCACCGGCGGCCCTCGGAAACCGCATCGCCGCCGCGGTGATCGCGTACGGCAAGGCCGACGGCTCCAACGAGGCCGGAGGCTATGCCGCGACGGACTACAAGCCCGTGAACCAGCCGCTGGTCGTGGCGGGCTCGGGCACGACGATGCAGGACCCCAACCGCTGGCAGCCCCTCCAGATCGAGCACATGATCTCGCAGAACGGCATCCCGGTGACCAACGGCGTCCAACAGGCGATCGGGCCGCACTGGGGGCACGTGGAAGGCTTCGCGCTGCCGGCGGACACGGGCACCGGCACGCCGATCGACCCCGGGCCGCCACCGCGCCTCGGCGACCCCGCCACCGACCAGGCCTTCAAGGACCAGGCCGTCGAGGTCATCCGGCTGAGCAGCCGGCTCGACCCGGCGACGGGCACCACCATCGACATCTCGCCGGGCGCGCAGGGCGCCAACACGCTCGGGACCAACGACGGGACCGGCCACCCGGTCAATCCCGCCACGGGCAAGGCATACCCGTCCGACGTCGTGCTCGAGGGGGACTTCGGCCGCGTCATGGCCGAGTTCTGGGCTGACGGCCCCAGGTCCGAGACACCGCCCGGGCACTGGAACGTGCTGGCCAACCTCGTCTCGGACGAGCTCTCGCCCGACCTGCGCATCGCGGGCAAGGGGGACCGCGTGGACCGCCTCCAGTGGGACGTCAAGCTGTACCTGGCGCTCAACGGCGCCGTCCACGACGCGGCGATCGCCGCCTGGGGCCTCAAGGGCTCCTACGACACCGCCCGCCCGATCTCGATGATCCGGTACATGGGTGGGAAGGGCCAGTCCAGCGACCCGTCGCAGCCCTCCTACAGCCCCGAGGGGCTGCCGCTCGTGGCGGGCCTCGTCGAGCTGGTCACCGCGCAGACCACGGCACCCGGCGGCCGCCATGCCGCCCTCAGGGGCCACGAGGGCGAGATCGCGATCCTGGCCTGGGCCGGCAACCCGAAGGATCCCAAGACGCAGGCCTCGGGTGCCCGCTGGATCCGCGCCGTGGACTGGGTCCCGTACCAGGCGCCGACCTTCGTCACGCCCGCCTTCCCCGCCTACGTGTCCGGGCACAGCACCTTCAGCCGGGCCGCGGCGGAGGTCCTCACGGGGTTCACCGGCAGCGAGTACTTCCCGGGCGGCGCGAGCGGCTACACGATCCCGGCCGGCTCGCTCAAGACCGAGCACGGCCCCACGACGGACATCCGCCTCGAGTGGGCGACCTTCTACGACGCCGCCGACCAGGCCGGCCGGTCGCGGCTGTGGGGCGGCATCCACATCGACGCCGACGACCTGACCGGCCGCAAGATCGGGTCCCAGTGCGGGATCGCGGCCTGGGACGTGGCCCGGCGGTACTTCGCGGGCACGGCCGGGTCGTGACCTCCGGCGAGCCCGCGTCGGACGGGCCGGCGCGGCCCGGCGTGGGGCGTCCGCGCCGGGCCGCCTGGGCGGTCGCCGCGGCGCTGGCGGCGGTCGGGGCGATCGTGGCCGGAGCGCTCCTGCTCGGCCGCGGTGGCCCGGCCGCGCCCACGGTGGCCCTGGGCGCGCCCCACTACGTCGAGGAGACCGGCACCGCCGGCCTCGTGCACACCTATGACGGGGGCCCGACGTTCTTCACGGGCGGGGGCGTCGCCGTGCTGGATTGCGACGAGGACGGCCGCCCGGACATCTACGTCGCCGGCGGCTCCAACCCCGCCGCCTTGTTCCGCAACGAGAGCCCCGTGGGCGGCAGCCTGCGCTTCGTGCCGGTCCCGGCGGCGACGACCGACCTGACCGGCGTCACCGGCGCCTATCCTCTCGACGTCGACGGGGACGGGCACGTGGACCTCGCCGTGCTCCGGGTGGGCGAGACGGAGCTCCTGCGCGGCCTGGGCGGGTGCGTCTTCGAGCGCGCCAACGAGCGCTGGGGCTTCGCCGCCCCGACCGGGTGGACCACCGCGTTCTCGGCCACCTGGGAAGGCGACGCGACCTTGCCGACCCTCGCCCTGGGCAGCTACGTGACCCTCGACGCGGCCGGCAAGCCCACCTTCGACTGCGGGACCAACGCCCTCTACCGGCCTGCCGCCGGGGGCGCCACCTACGCTGCGCCGGAGCCGCTGGCCCCGGGCTACTGCACGCTCTCGATGCTGTTCAGCGCCTGGGACGGCTCCACGCGGCGGGATCTCCGGGTCACGAACGACCGCCACTACTACGCCGACGGCTCCGACCAGCTGTGGCGCATGGACCCGGGCGCCGCGCCGCGCGCCTACACGGCGGACGACGGCTGGGTGAGCATGCAGATCTGGGGCATGGGCATCGCGAGCCAGGACATTACCGGCGACGGCCTGCCCGAGGTCTACCTCACCAGCCAAGGCGACAACAAGCTGCAGACCCTGCTGGACGGCCCCGCCCAGCCCACGTACCGGGACATCGCGCTCAAGCGGGGTGTCAACGCGGCGGCGCCATTCACGGGCGGCGACACGCTGCCGTCCACCGCCTGGCACCCGGAGTTCGAGGACGTCAACAACGACGGGTTCGTCGACCTCTTCGTGTCCAAGGGCAACATCAGCGCGGTGCCCGACTTCGCGAGCCGGGACCCGAGCAACCTGTTCCTCGGGCAGCCGGACGGCACCTTCATCGAGGGCGCCGGCGACGCGGGGATCCTCAACTTCGCGCGTGCCCGGGGCGCCTCCCTGGCCGACCTGAACCTCGACGGGCTCCCGGACCTCGTGCTGGTCAACCTCGGCGAGCCCGTCCGCGTCTGGCGTAACGCCGGTGGCGGCACGGAGCAGGCGCCCGCGGCGATGGGTGGCTGGATCGCGGTCCACGTGGCGCAGCCGGGTCCCAACCGGGACGCGATCGGCGCCGTGGTCGAGGTCCGGATCGGCGAGGCCGTCGTCCACCGCGAGCTCGTCGTGGGCGGAGGCCACATCGGCGGGCGCCTGGGACCCGTCCACGCGGGTCTCGGGTCCGCGAGCCGGGCCGAGGTCCGGGTCACCTGGCCGGACGGCGCGGTCGGGCCGTGGCTCCCGGTGGAGGCGAACCGGTTCCTGGACGTCGAGCGCGGCTCCACGTCCGCCGTGCCCTGGGCACCCGGCGCGCTGCAGGCGGGCGGCTGACGCCCGCCCGGGAGCGGTGCCCGGGGGCCGCGGCAGCCGGGCCGGGCGGGCGGTGACGCCGAACCGCAACTCGGACGTACCTCCACGGTTCGCGTCTGGCGGGTCGCGGTCGCCGACCATGTCCGGCGAGGGCCCCTCCCGGCGGGCACCGGGTCCCGCTGCGAGATCGACTGGGCCCGTCGTCCCCGGCCCGGCGTTGAGCCAATGCGAGCGAGGAGACACGGATGCTTGCCACCCAACGCGACCCGGTCCGCACCGTCGTGCCGGCCGTGGGCCTGCTGATCGTCCTCGGCGTGACGATCGCGATCGGCCTGGCGGGGACGGCGGGCACCACGCTGCCCGAGCAGCCCCCCGTCGACACGGGCGCCACGGCCTGGATGCTGACCTCCACGGCGCTGGTGCTGCTGATGGTGCCGGGCCTCGCGATGTTCTACGGCGGCCTGGTCCGGACCAAGAACGTCCTGGGCACGATGATGCACAGCTTCGCCGCCATGGCGATCATCGGCGTGCTGTGGGTCACCGTCGGGTACGCCCTGGCCTTCGGGCCGAACGTCCTCGGCGGCTGGATCGGTTTCGACCCAGGCCTCCTCTTCCTCCGCAGCATCGACGGCACCGTGAGCCAGGGCGGCATCCCGGACCTCGTGTTCGCCATGTTCCAGGGCAAGTTCGCGATCATCACGCCGGCGCTGATCGCCGGCGCGTTCGCCGAGCGGGTCCGGTTCCGCGGCTACGTCGTCTTCATCGCGGCCTGGAGCCTGCTCGTCTACTGCCCGCTCGCCCACTGGGTGTGGGCGTCCGACGGCTTCCTGTTCAAGGCCGGCGCGATCGACTTCGCCGGCGGTACCGTCGTCCACATCTCCGCCGGCATCAGCGGCCTGATCGCCGCGCTGTACCTCGGCGCACGCCGCGGCTACCCGCGCACGGCCATGCACCCGAACAACCTGGTGATGGTGATGATGGGCGTCGGCCTCCTGTGGGTGGGCTGGTTCGGCTTCAACGCCGGCAGCTCGCTCTCGAGCGGTGTGAAGACGGCCCAGGCGCTCACCGCGACGCAGGCCGCAGCCGCCGCAGGCGCGCTCGCATGGATCTGCATCGAGGCCGTGCAGCATCGCAAGGCGACCAGCCTCGGTATCGCGTCGGGCATCCTGGCGGGCCTCGTCGTGATCACGCCCGCGGCCGGGGTCGTCCAGCCCGCCGGCGCCATCGCGCTGGGCTTCATCGCCTCGTCCTTCTGCTACGGCGCAATCCTGCTCAAGAACCGCCTGGGCTACGACGACACGCTGGACGTGTTCGGCGTGCACGGGATCGCAGGCATGGCCGGCGCGATCCTCCTGACCTTCTTCATCCGGGCCGGCGACATGCCGGCGGGTCACGACGTCCTCTCGCAGCTCGCCGTCCAGGTGCTCGGCGTGACGGTGACGCTCGTCTACGGCTCGGTCGTCTCCATCGGGCTGGTGCTGGTCACCCAGAGGGTCTTCGGGCTCCGCCTCGGGACCACGGGCGAGATGGCGGGCATGGACCACGAGCTGCACGGCGAGCACGGCTACGGCCTGCTCAACCTCAACTGACGGACGGCCAAGCCGGTGGAGTCACGCGCATGAAGCTCATCATCGCCATCATCCAGCCGGACAAGCTGGACGAGGTTCACCAGGCCCTGATCGATGCCGAGATCTTCCGGATCACGGTCAGCCGGGTGACGGGTCACGGTCAGCAGGAGGACCAGGAGCTCTACCGCGGCGAGGAGGTCAAGCCCGACCTGATCCCCAAGGTGCGCCTGGAGATCGCCGTCAACGAGGCGTTCGTCGAGCCGACGGTGAACGCGCTCCTGAAGGGCGCCAAGCACGGCGAGGGCACGATCGGCGACGGCAAGATCTTCATCCAGCCGCTCGATGAGGTCATCCGGATCCGCACCGGCGAACGCGGCGGCTCGGCGATCTAGGCCGGGGCGCCGCGGGCTGGGCCGGGGCGCGGCGAACTGGGCTAGTGGACCGCTCGCCCGGAGCGGAGCGCGTCCCCGCGGCGCGCCCGCGGCGGCGGTGGTGGCTGTCATCCGCCGCATGCCGTCGCGAAGGCTGGTACGGCGATGCCGGACGCCGACGAGTTCGCGGAGCTGCTGTGCGACGGCGCTCGAGGGCCCCAGTGCCCGTCAGACGCTGGGGGCCTCGAGGCCGAGCATGCCCGCCAGCTCCGCAAGGGCGGCCCGCTCCGCGTCGTTGACCATCACGCCGCCGCTGCCGAGGAACCCCTGGTCCTCCTTCCCGGCCTGCGCCACGGCCGTCGCGATCGACAGCAGCCACGCCCGGTAGGCGGCGGCCTCGTCCGGTGTCGCGCCGGCGTCGACGACCGCCACGGCGGACCGCACGGTGTCCGCGGCCCGGTCACGCGCGCCGGGCGCCGTCACCACCTTGCCGTAGTCCGGGAACGCGCCGCCCCGCGCCGCGTGGTCGGTGACCGCCCCGATGATCGACATGAGGAGCGGGTGGGCGATCTGGTCGCGGGCGCTCGCCAGGACGTGGGCGGCCATCGCGATCCCCTCGCTCGCCGTCTCCTCCGTGCGCCCGAGGCTCGCTGCCGACACCAGCGTGGCGGCCGCCTCCAGGCCCCGCAGCAGAAGCCGCCGCGCCTCCGGGTCGAAGTCCCCGATCAGGGTCATGCTGCAACCTCCATGCGCCCGCGAGCCGCGGCGGTGCGTGCCGCCGACCATACGGCATCCGGGCCGCCCACACGCACCCGCCCGTCCCGTCCCGCGGCCGGGGCGGCGGCTGGGCCGTGCTGGGCCTCCCTCAGGTCGCTGGCGCGGTTCCCCGGCACGCCCAGGCGCTGGCCGTGACGACGAAGGGCGCCGGCGGCAGCGCGCGGCGGCAGGCCTCGCGGACCGCGTCCCGCCGATCGGCGTCGAGACGCGCGACGTAGGCGCCGCCGGGTCCCACGCCCAGGGTGTATGGCTCCCACCAGGTCTCGAAGGTCGGGTACTCGACACGCGCGGACAGCGTGGCGACCTCCAGCTCCACCAGCCCTGCCGCCGCGAACAGCGCCTGGAGCCCGCCCTCCCGGGCGCCATGCCGCTCGGACTCGTCCTCGAGTCCCGGGTCGAGCGCCCGGGCGGCATTCCAGAACGGGCTCACCGGCCCGCGCTGCCCGCCGAAGTCCCAGACGCACGCGGCCACGACACCGCCCGGCCGGGTGACCCGCCGCATCTCGCCGAGCCCCGCGACGGGGTCCGCCATGAAGTGCACGACCAGCTGGGCGAGAGCCGCGTCGAAGCCGGCGGCGGCGAACGGCAGGGCCTCTGCCGTCGCCCGCGACACGTCCACGCCCGGGTGGCGCTCGCGCACGGCCGCCACGAACGGCTCAGACGGATCGACGGCCACCACGTGGCTCGCTCCCAGTCGCGTCACGAGCTCGGCCGTCAGGGCGCCCGTGCCGCATCCGACATCGAGGACGCGCTGGCCGGGCCGCACGTCCGCGAGGGCCGCGAGCTGGCCCGACAGCTGGCGCGAGAAGCGGCCCATGTAGCGATCGTAGGCATCGGCGGCGACATCGAAGCTCATCGTCGGAATGCTAGTCGCCGGGGTCCTCCTGTCCAGCCCCCCGCGGTCGGGGAGCGGAGCCCATTGAAGGCGGGCCGCTACTCGGTGGTCGTGCCGTCGAAGTGCTCGTGCGCGGCCTCGGCCTCGGCTTTCGACGCGAACTCGACGCCGTCACGATGCTCGGGCGGGCCGTACAGCGTGTACAGCCGCAGGGGCGACGCGCCCACGTTGCGGACGTTGTGGCGTGCGCCCGCGGGCACGACCATCGCGAACTCGGCCGCCACCGGGCGGGTCGTGCCGTCGATCGTGATCTCGCCGTTGCCCGCCTCGATCCGGAAGAACTGGTCGCGGTCCTCGTGGACCTCCTCCCCGATCTCCTCGCCCGGCGCGAGGGCCATCAGCACCAGCTGGAGGTGGTGACCGGTGTAGAGAACGTGGCGGAAGTCCGCGTTGTCCAGGGTCAGCCGCCCGATATCGTCAACGAAGCCCTGCATGATCGTCCGTCGTCTCCTTCGGCCATGACCCCGTGGCGTCGCGCGGAAGCAGCGGCGTGCCGTCGATCGTCACCTGTCCAGCCTAGCCGGGCACGAGGCTCGGCCCCAGTGCCGGACCGCCCTCCCAACCCTCCGGTCGTCGCGCGAGCGGGTGGTGGACCCCTCGGGCTTGGGGCGGCCAGCGAGCGTCGAGGCCCAGCACCCTCGGCCGGCCTCAATCGGGCCCGGCCGGCGCCAGGAGCAGCTCCTCCGGGTAGCACCACCCCCAGGCCTCGTCCAGCTCCGCGGACCGGATGAGCGGGTGTGCGGACGAGCGCCAGTGCCTGGTCGCGTGCTTGCGCGGGGAGTTGTTGCAGCAGCGAACACCGCCGCACGTCAGGCACTGGCGCAGATGCACCCATGTGCTGCCCTCGCGCATGCAGTCCACGCACTGTTGCGGCGGGGGCGACTCGACCGGCCCGAGGTCGGCAAGGTGGCTGCAGTCGCGGGGCTGGGGATTCCCGTTCTCGTCGACGACGACCCAGGCCAAGTCGGTGCTCATGGGCGCGATTGTGGGGATCATGGCCACCGAGCGCAACGCCGCGGCCCGAGCGGGGACGCCGGGCGCGCCGGCGGGCCCGGCCGAACGACCGGGCCCCGAGGGACGCATGCGGGCCGGCGTGTGCCGGCCGGGCCTACATGGCCGGGAACGTCTCCGACACGAGGACGACCTGCCCGGCCGCAAGGACGGGGCAGCCCCGCGAGAGCTCCACGGCGGCGTCGAGGCTGTCGGCCTTGATGATCGAGTAGCCGGTCGGGGCCGAGGTGGCGTCCATGACCGAGCCGTCGGGGGAGAGGGCCTTCGTGTGCGTGGTGGGGTTCCCCGGGTCCACGACCGCCGCGCCGAGCCGTCCGAACCAGGCGCCCCAGGCTGCCGTGACCTGCGCCGTCTCCTCCTCGCTGGTCGGCATGCCACCCTCGCCGTGGTACGTGAGCAGGAAGTTCGCCATGACCTTGACCTCCGATCCGGCGACGCCGTCGCCGGGTACCTCCGGGTGCGAGGCCGTCCGGCGCTCGCTCATCACCACGACGAACGGAGAGCGCCCGAATCGACAGGCGGGCGGACGGGGCGGTGGACATCCGTCCTCCGTCGGTTGGCAGAGTGACACGCTGTTCGCGGTCGCCCGGGCGTGGACCGAGGACGCGTACGAGGGATGGCTGGCCGCGCCGTTGCGCCGGGAGCTGCTCGAATCCTGACGGGCAGGGCACGGCTCGCTCGACCGCTTGACCGGCGGGCCGGCCGACCCGACCATCGGTCCATGCCGGATCCACTCGTCGTGCGCGCGGTGCTGTTCGACATGGACGGCACGCTGGTCGACTCGACGGCGGTGGTGGAGGCCGTCTGGGCCGGGTTCGCGG
>Ga0302323_100001686_pt1 | contig 17985 bp, 13 predicted proteins | sample Fen_T0_3_FD_201950 | JGI IMG/M metagenome (GOLD analysis project Ga0302323, IMG submission 201950) | Peat permafrost microbial communities from Stordalen Mire near Abisko, Sweden - Fen_T0_3 | ecosystem: Environmental > Terrestrial > Soil > Wetlands > Permafrost | place: Sweden: Abisko... | reverse complement strand
CATGGCGAATGCTGCCCTGAGGTACGACGCGGTGCTCGTCAGTCATTGGCAGCAGACCAACGAGCACGAGCGCCAAAACGGTTGGCTCTGGAACCATCAGATACCCACCCATGATCAACCAGCAAAGAAACAGTGCGACCCGAATGGGACTTGGCGTTCGAGAGCGCAAGAGTACGGTGATGTACAATGCCACGACCAGTACGAACCCGAACAATCCGTACTCAAACAACAGCTTGGCCCACGTGGGATCGTGAAATTCGTAGCTTTGGACTTCACGCGAGATAGTTCCGGGGCCGTGTCCGAGCCAAGGGGTCCAAACCTCGCTCCCCAATGTATCGCTGACGACGCGAAATGGTGCAATGTAGCGGATATACGCGCTACTGCGTTCCGACCCGAATTCCGCTAGACGCTGCGTTGTAAACGACAAGTTGAGGGAATTGCCGAGTACCCCAAGTACAAGGAAGCCCGCCGTCGCCAAAATCAGGACTCGGAACAGCGCCTTTCGACCAAAGGGGAAGAGCATTCCGATACACAACGCGAGGAGCCCTGTCCCAGAATAAGTGAGGAGCAACGCGAATCCGAGGGTTGCAACTCGCCACAGGCGCCGCCCGCCAGACCATTCCGCCAATAGTGCCAGCGCCAACATGAATGAGAATTCTGACGGCTCATGAAAGAAAAATCCATTCGATTTGTAGAGAGAACCTACACGGATTACGGTATTGAACCCTCCTGGACCGCGCAGCACGGGAGGTATCAGCGGTGTGAAATCGAAGAGCCAACCGGCGTGAATGAAGAATTGCGCATAGAACTGAGCAATTCCCGCAAAGGCACAGAACAGAACGATATTCTGAAATCGTTGCAGTAGCTTAGCGTTCGCGTCATGTTCGAATGCGTCAGTGCGAACGAGGAAGACTAACGGGAAGTAGATTGCCGCAAGCAAGAACAACGACGACACCGACGACCGGTCAGCGTGGCCGAAGAATGAGTTGACCCAATAGCTCGTGCATGCTGTGGTCACGCACGTAAAGTAGAGAATCAGGCGCTTCAGAGAAACCAGGAGGCAACCAAAGACTGCCGCAGTTCCCAGTAGCAGGTAGATGGCAATCAGAGCTGCATTCAAGGAGTACGCTCCGAAATTGATTCCGAAGCGAGGGAGTAGGGTTACCGAAAGCAGCACCAGGCCAAACATCCATCGCATGGCTGCAGCGCCGATCGTCTTGCATGGCTGGTTCGCACCTTGCAATTGTGCCCACCCTTCAATTCTTCCGGGCACGATCATTGTCATACGGACCGCCGCTGCCACACGCGGATGTAGGCAACTTGGAGGGTCGCCGGTAGTGCTGATTCTTCGGGCTCTCCGGGCCACTTGCCTCCCACAGCAAGATTCACCAATACATGTGCCGGCCCTGCATCGGTACCATCGTCGTGAATCCATCTATAGGGGCGCTCGCATATCAACGTCCCGTCGGCGAAATGTCGCACAACCTCTGGCGTCCACTCTACGCTGAATACGTGAAACGCGTCGGCATAATCGAACCCCGGATTGTATGCGCCATTCGGATCGAGTTTGGAGGCGCGGCTTATTGCAGGCGACTTGCCGCTACCGTGCAGGAAGTGGAAGCTGCGGCGAGTTGAATCCCGGCCATTGTTGACGATCTCGACAACGTCAATCTCCGGCGGCCAGCGACCGTCCTGGGGATTCAGCCAGAACGCGGGCCAAAGCCCGCGGTGGCGCGGCACTTTCATCCGAATCTCGAAGACTCCACACTTGCCCGTCCAACGCGAACGCAGCATACCGCTCTCAACACTTCCCGGACTTCGTCCGCCCACCGCCCGCGCCGTTAGGGAAAGCCCTTGCGACGTGAAAACATGGTTGCTATTCTCGCGATAGCGTTGCCATTCGTCATTGAGATGGTCGAGTGTGCCGTTGGCGTAAATGTAGCGCGTGTGAAACTCTTTGGAGAGGCTCGCGAAGTCGCGGATCTGGGTGGTGAAATCCCAGTTCCGGACCAAGACATAACCGCGTTCTCCGGCAATGCCATCGGGCGCGGTCGGTACAGCTGCATTGGTTCGGCAGGCCGCCGTAGCGGCGTACGGCCAAGGCGCCGCAGCCGCGGCGAGACCGGCAATGAAATTGCGACGATTCATTGAGCTCCTTCGGCGGCTTGTGCTTGCTCATAGACGGCGCGAGTAGCCTCGCCAATCGCCAGCCAATTCGCAGTAGCGCTACCGCCTGAAGGACTTGGTCTGTGTTTGATTGCACTTTCCAGCGCTGCGGCGAGCGCCAACGTATCTGCCACGGGCACGAGCGTGCCGTCGATGCCGTCACGTAGATCTTCCGCGAACACCCCAACATTGCAGGCGATGAGCCACTTCGACAGCGACTTCACCAAGAAGTAGACGCCGCTCGCGTCGACCTGGCTATATGGAAAGACGAAACAATCTGTCTCATCGAATAGGTCCGCCATTTCTTGTTCAGCGAGGCGTCGCGGCTGAAGCTCGATAGACCGCTCGATTCCTAACTCGGCAATGCGCGCACGCAAAGGCCCAAGCTCCATTCTCGGTCGACCGGCGATTACGAATCGGGCCTGCTCGCGCAGGGCCGGGGGAAGAATGGCAATCGCCTCAACAAACGACCCAATCCCTTTGTACGCCTTCAGCTCACCGAAGAGCAGGAACGTCCAACGTGGGTCGACACATGGCTTTGCACGCGACGCCACGGCGACCAACTGCAGTGGGCCGTGGGGGATGACATTTATCTTCTGCTTCGCAACACCACGACTTACGATCAACTGCCGCCCGGCCTCGGTGTGCACTATGATACGGTCCGCCACTCGCATCGGTAAGTCATACGCAAAACCTTGACTGAAAGACAGCCTGTCGCCGTTGAATGGCGTGGTATCATGCACCGTCAGAATGACGGGGCAGAACCGGCGAATCCACAGCATGGCAAGTGCATCAACCAAGGGGATCACTGCCCATTGAAAGTGAACTGTGTAGGGCCTCTGCCTTGCCACACGCGAAGCAAGGCGCACTAGCCCAAAGGCATGAGCGAGTCCCTTCATTGACTTTCGCAGGGGCTCGGGCAGCCACGTCATCCGGTCGACGTGGCGGTAGAAGAACGCATCCACGTATTTTGACGCGATTGGCTGACCATCCCCCACGCGAGTAGGTCGCACCGCCCATGTCGGTTCAATGCATGCCGCAACCAGGCCATCGGTGAGTGCGGCGTCATACGGCGCCGTAAATAGCGACGGATCCACGAGAATCACTTGGACGGGCTCGTGAGCACTCATCCCTCACGTCCCCCATTGGATCCCCACAAGGGAGCCACTGCGCCCGGCCGCCACACCTTTTCATGTCCGCGCAGCCATCCGCTGATGAGTCCAATTGCCCAAGCCGTGTGCATAACGCCTGCCGCAGGGCCCGCAAGCAGTCCATCGAGCGATCGATGACGGACCGCTAGTGCTACGGACGTGGCAGCCAAAACAGCGAAGTAGAGTGCAGGAAGCAGGAGAAGTCCGATGAGCCATGGGCTCAGAAAGACGGCGAACCCACAGAGCACGAGATTCAACGGAACCAACAGCTGCCGCAGGCGAAGTGAGGTCGGGTGCCTGCGCAGCGTCCGCGATCGCCCCGAACCGTAGTCGAAGTATTGTCGCGCAAGGTCGCGCCAACGCACTCGCGGGTAGTATTGGACGCGAATGTCGGCATCCAGGTACACCTTTGCACCGAGTGCGCGCTGTCGGCAATCGAACTCTGCGTCTTCGTTGTGGCTGAAGCTAGCGTCATAACCGCCAACGCGACGGAAGGTATCGACGCGGAATGCCGCATGGTGACCATGGTCCACCATACCACTTCGGTACCCAGCGCGGTGCGCCGCACCTCCCGTCCCAATGATAGTGTTCGAAACGCTAGCTATCGCCCGCTGGAGCGGAGTAGCCCCAACGGAATCCATGGCAACGACAACCGCGTCCGCATCGCTTCGGTCCAGCGTTTCGAGCAAGCGCTCACAGTAGTTCGGAGGATAGAGCCCATGGGCATCGCAACGGACTAAGACATCGGCTTCCCGTCCATAGCAACGCATTGCAAGGTTAATGCCGGCGCTCTGAATGCGTGCAGGATTGTCAAGCAAATGAATGCTCGGGTACTCTAACGACAACGCCACGACCGCAGCTTGGGTACCATCCGTGCTCCCGCCATCAGCAACGACAATAAGCACGTTGGCCGTCCTCGGAATTTCGCCTACCAGTTGACGCAATACGGACTCTATGTGCCTAACTTCGTTGAGCGTCGGAATTGCAATGATGACCCGTCGCAGCCGTGTCGCTTTCCGCGAGACAACCTCCGTCGACTCTGCCTGCAGCAGCCCTGCTGTTTTCGAGAAACCACTGGCTTGAGACGCTTCATTCACCCTCCGACCCTCCCTGCGCAACGGGAAATTCCTGGTGGCGCACGTTACTTGCATTTGGCGACCGCGACAGGATTAGTGCGTGGGAATGCTGAATGCTTGAGCGGAAGTCTTCCTCGAGCTGCAGGCCATCAAGCGGAAACTGCACTGCTGCCTGTGCCCGCCCAAAGTCCTCCCCTGAATTGGGCATGCCTGCGCTGGAGGTGATATCGGAGTCACTGACGACAACTGCATGGAAGCGAGTGGCGGCGGAAATTTGGGCCATATGCTCGAACGCAAGGTTTCTAGGGGTCTTGTGCATACGCAGGACGCTCAGCGTGCCGTCAGCCATTTGTGACAACGCCAATGCTTCAGACGCCTGTGGAAAACTTGGGCAATCAATCAATACGTAGTCGAAAGTATCGCGCGCCTCACGCAGAAATCGGTGCATGCGAGCCGAGGTCAATAGCTCGGGCTGGTCTTCACCTCCAGATGGCATGTAGAACAACAGCGAGAACGACTGGCGAATTCTGCGCACCACATCGAGCCAGCCAAAGTCGTTGCGCAAATAGCCCCTCAACCCTGGTTCTTGCGGACCGTCACTAACACCGTTCGTCGCGGACTGACGAAGATTGGCATCGACGACCAGAACCGACTTTCCATCGGCGCAGAGTACCGAGGCGAGCGAGCGGACACACGTCGTAGTGCCACTGGAAGCACTCGGCGATGTTACCACCAGCACCGTACCGCGTTCGCCGACCCGAAGCGAGTACAGTTTAATACGAAGCGTGCGAAACGCCTCAGTAAAACGAGAATTGGGGAATTGTGCCACAAGGTCAACCGGTGCACCCTTTCTTTTCCAAGGGCGTCGCGGAATTGAGGCCAAGATTGGTGCGGGGCCTACGGTGCGGTAGAGATCCGCCTGCCCCTGCATGGTTCGCGCGAAAAGCGACTGAGCCAACACGATTGCTGCACCGAAAAGAGCACCAACAAAAATGCCCGCATAGCGCAATGGCAGTAGCGGTGAGTCTTCCCGCAATGGAATCTCGGGGATGTCCAAGATACGATTCATCGACAAAGTCGATGCCTTGATGATACCAGCTTGCTGCTGCCGCTCGAGAAGGTCCGAGTACGTTTTGCTATACACCTCGGATTCGCGCGTCAGCTGCGCGAGCCCGAGCTCAGCCCCCGGCACTGTCTTCAACTTGTTTTCGAATTGCCCAATAATTCCATGTAACGTCCCAAGATTGGACTGCGCGCGCATCTGGCGACTGGAGACGTAGTTACGAACGGCTTCGAGGTGTGCCGCGACTTGAACTCGCTGTTGCCGCACCTCAGGTGCCACATCCTGAAATCGCGATTCGAGATCCGTTAGCTTTTCCTTCGCCTTGGAAAGCGATTCCGCCATGTTCTCAAGCACCTTGTCATTGGCATCCCCGAGCAAAAACGCTCCCATTGGCGGATTTTCGGCCTTGAGTGCCCGCTTCATGTCGGTGAATGCTGCCGCTTGTAGCCGGGCATTCGCCCTTTGTTCTTCGTACTTACCGATCTGTTCCACCATAGCTTTGGCCTGATCGTCCAAAACGACTACACCATTGCCACTCCGGTAATCCGCAAGCTTCGCTTGCAGGCGATCGAGAGACTCGCGTACGCTTGCCAGTTGACTGTTAACAAAGGTTTCTGCCGCGCGCGCTTCTTCCGTCTTCCAGGCTTGGCGTTCGCTCAGGTATGCCATCATTAGCTTCTGCAAGAACTCGCTAGATAGACGCGGGGACGAACTACTAAACTCAAGCGTGACCACATTCAATGATTCACCACCGGCGCTTTCCTTCGGGGCAGTGACATGGAGCGAGCGAAGCGCCTTGTCGACTTCTAGGTCGAGCGGGTTCACAACGAGATCGAAAGCCGCTCCAGTCTTGAGTGCACCCTTGCTGCCGGGCACAAGCATGAGCGTTAGAACACCTGCGCGTTTCGGTTCCCCCACCTTGCCGTATCCAAGGTCGACATTCCCTGAAGACAAAACGTACTCAGAAGCACTGGTGAATCTTACACGATAGCGTTGCGGCTTCAGAATGGTCGAGGCTAGAGTCGTACCAGCGGGTTGAACCAGAGCGAGGGCGCCATCAATAAGCTCGGTGTTTCTCCCGGATTTCCGCCATTGCCAATAATTCGGCTCACCCTTCCCTGCAAAGGAAATGGCAACGTTAAGCCCAGTATCCAATACTGCTCGCTTCACTAGCGAGCGACTCCGCAAGATCTCCACCTCACTTGCAACTTGCTCCTGAGACGCACCGGACAGGTCAATTGCTCGCTTGGAGTCTGGAGCGATACTTGCCTTTCGGTTGACTTCCCCAAAATAGAGTTGGCTTGCAGCGCGAAACTCCATGCCTGATGCGAATGTGTAGACCAGGACCACACAGCCGACGCCTGATGCCACTAGACAGATGAAGCGCCAGCGCCGCCGCAGTGCACTGAAGAGCTGGCCAAAGTCTACGGTATCAGTTGCACTAGCGGCGAAGTCTGAGCCATTCGCTACCCAACGCCTCGTTGAGAGCACGGAACCAGGGCGGTACTGACCGTCGTCACGTGGAATTTGGTTCATTTGGACACTCATTGCGTAAGGTATTTGATCTCGACAAACGGGGTAAGCACCCCCGAAATCATCTGAAAAGTAGGGAGGAACTGTTGGAGCGTCTCGTTCCAGCTGGTCAACGCCGTGGGCGGGACCATGACGACGTCGCCAGGCGCCAACTCGAACGGTGCAGCTTTGCCTTCGAGAATCTGCGTCGCATCTACCGTGAAGAGCTCACCGCGATCCCCCGCACTTCGAATTACGTAGGTAGACGATAGCCGACCTTGGACTTGGTCTCTGAACCCGAAACCTGCTTGGGCTAACGCTTGCAGTAGGGTCAGTCGCCCATTAATGAATTGCACTGCCCCTCCACGCGGGTTGCTTGTTGCAGCAGCGCCGAACACGAATGCTTGCTCACTCGTTTTGTCGGGGACCATAACAACGTCGCCCGTTCGAAGATAGATATTCTGTTTTAGATCGCCATCCATGATTAGTCGCCGAAAGTCGATCGGTAGCCGCCGTCCATTTCGAGCCACGTACGCCGCACGCAGACTGGCGCGCTCGAGCATGATGCTTCCGCCGAGAGACAGGGCTTCGAGCAAGCGCATGGGCCGGTCTCCATACTTTAGCCCGGGTTCCGTAAATTGACCGAGCAGATGGTAACGAAGACTCCTCGTGTAAACGACTTGCACCGTTACCTTGGGCTCCGTGACGTATGCGGCGAGTTCCTTTTCCAAGAACAGCCGGAGCTCATTGGCGCTCTTGCCGCCAACCTGTACCGACCCGATGAGAGGGAACTGGATTGTGCCGTCGTTGTCGATAACCAATCCAGCAAGCCGAGATGACTGCGTGCCCACGATCGCGCCCGCATAAGGTGCGATCGACAACTCCGGGTGCCCGTATACTGCCACGAGCAAGGTGTCGCCCGCCCCAACACGATAGGCTTTGTTCTCCTCTTCGTTTGAGGCCGCTTGCTGCACCAGTTTTGGGTCTAACGTCTCGATGCGTTGGGAGCGTACAGCAGACGGCATTTGTGTAACGACCACTGGAGGAGTGGAGGCGCATCCAATCGCGCACCAAACGCAACATAGAGAGCTCCACACGGAGGGTCGCATTCTGCTCATCAGTATCCCCTCAGTATGCATTTTTATGAATGAAGCCCTTCCACACCGTCATAAATAGGATGGCAATGTCGAGCCCGTAGGACCAGTGCCGGATGTAGTGGAGGTCGCATTCGATACGCCGCGCCAATGACGTGTTGCCGCGCCACCCATTGACCTGCGCCCAGCCGGTCATGCCAGCGCGCACCTTGTGACGTAGCATGTAGTGGGGGATTTCGTCGCGAAACTTGCTCACGAAGCACGGCCGTTCGGGGCGCGGCCCAACTAAAGACATGTCGCCACACAGGACATTCCATAATTGGGGAAGCTCGTCCAGACTGGTTCTACGCAAGAAGGCGCCTAGCACCGTGCATCGATTGTCGTGTGGCCGAGTCCATATGGCCCCAGAATTGACTTCTGCGTCGGTGCGCATCGTGCGAAACTTGTACATGGAGAAGCTATGACCATCCAGGCCCATGCGCTCTTGAACGTAAAAGACAGGGCCACTTGAGGTAAGCTTCACACCGAGGGAGATCAAGAGCAGGATGGGCGACAGCAGGGCAAAGGCAATTGCTGCGCCTATTTCATCTGTTACGCGCTTGCCGACTGCAGCCATGCCGATGACGGGGGAATCGTTGATTCGCACGACAGGGAGACCGGCAAGTAGCTCGATCTCGCAACCAAGTGTAACGAATCTATGTACGTCGGGTAGGAGCCGCACGTCGACGGTTGCGTCTTTCAGGATCTCAAGCAAGTGATCGACGTGCTCGCTTTGTTCGGGTGGCAGGGCAAGCAGTACCTCGTCAGGCGCGATCCGCGCTATGATTTCGGACAAGTCAGAGTAGTGCCCAAGTACTGGTGCTCTGGCAATCTCGTGGGACGAAGAACTTTCGCTGGTCAACACGCCGAGAACGCGCAGGCCTAGTGCTGGCGATTCGTTGAGGCGTTGAATAAGGCCTTCCATTCCAGCGCCCTCGCCCACGGCGAGCGCCCCTCTAAGACGAAAGCCACGCGTGAGAAATTTGCGCAATCCACCACGTAGCGCCATCCGCAATGTCAATAGACCCATCCCGCCAAGTACGGCGAAGTACAGCATGACCAACCGAGAGTACTTGTCGTACTTAAAGAAGTATGTAAGCGCTATGAAGAGGAGCAGCGCTACGACATGAGCACGCAAAACTAGCTGAACTTCGCGAGTTTTCACGAAGACCAACTCCGCTTCGTAGGCGCCAGTCAATGTGAGCACCGTAATCCAGAGTGCAGCAACAACAGGAGAAAGCGCTGCATAAACCGCAAATGCCGGATCGCCCTTCGTGACAGCGATTGGCAACTGCAGCTCAAACGGGAACATGAACCGTAGTCCGTACGCCGCAAGCCAGGCGCTCACAACGACGCATGCATCCGCGACGCGCTGCGACCAGTTGTGTGCATTTTGATATCGCTTCAGCATGAATTTATACCTTCCGCAGAGATGACGCCGTTGCAGACGGACTAAACATTCTGTGGTTACGACCAGGTGCCCAATGCGGAGTCGAGGTCAGAGCGTGGTGATTTGGTCAGACACTCTCACAGCAACTCTCGATGTTGGATAGGTTGTCTCGCAATGTTGCAGAAGTAATCGCCAAATTGGAATTTCAGCGCTCCTAGGAACTTTGGTGTAACCCTGCACCTTCCGTGCCGCGGTCTCGATTTTGAAGTCGCCCAGGCGGAATTTGCGTGAACACTTACTTGCGTGCGCAATATTGTTGGAATTGGCGGGACTGCAGGCTTCGCACGATGCCTCTAGCAGCGTGGATTTTGCCAAATGGATGACCCGACGGCATGAACTGCGAATGGTCTCTGCCGCCGCGCACTCCCTGGGGTGCAGGCGCCATCGGCTGTTTGCGAATCAAGGCGGGCAACTTGCGACAGAGTTACGGAGGCGCGTCAAGACTTGGATGCAGTAGAGCTACCTGCGTCGCCTGACATTAGTGGACGGCTGGAAGCGACTCGGCGTGCTTGGCCGATCTGACGAGAGTTTTCGGCTTCGTATGCTTCATCCTCCCAGCGGTGTCCACACACCGTACAACTAGAAACAAACGCGAGGCAATGCAAGTCCTGCCCTTCGTACGGAAAGTTCCTCGTCGTCGCCGTGCGCTCTCCCGTTCCTTGGCACTTCTCACACGTCGATGCCATGGCCAACTGACCTTTCATGGGAGCGCAGCTATGGACCGAATTGGAACTGCCTGCAAGGGGTATGTAAGTTTCATTTGATTAGACCAAAACTACCGTTGCGATTGCGACAGCGTCCACTTGCATTCTGCACAAGTGAGCAAAACAATCTCGGCACACTCGAAATTAAGGTTGGGGCAGCATCCCGCGAAGTATTGGTGACCTATTGCCAGCAGGCCTGGCAATGTTGTCGTTCGCCGAAGGCGAAGGCTACTTGGCGCAAGTACAGTGGCGACTTCAATCCGCCTGACCAACGGAAATGCCACGCAGTGGGGAGTACGGGCCTCTAGTTGGCTCACCGACTGTCGCTAGATCCTGCAGTGCACAGCTCGTCACGAGCGCCTCAAGTAGCTTGGTTGGTCGTGGTCATTCGGCATGCAAAGGAGCATCGAGATGTCAGTGCTAGGTGAGGGTCCGTTCCTTTAGACTGAAGCCGCCTCTAGGCGCGGCTGTTCGTTTGCACAGCTCGTGCCAAGCACCCCAGGCTACCGCAATTACCTATCGCCACTCGATCAAAAACGAGTGATGGTCGGGAACTCGCACGTCGACCACAGACCACTGAGAATCGAATTTGTGAGGGACAATTGGGGGAATGCCAACAGGGATTCGCAATCTGCCTAGAGCGCCGAACATGCTGAGACTGTAGCAATCCCGGCACGCTAAGCAGCTTGGCGGAGTATGAGGTGGATCCCCTCGAGATTCTGGATCGCGGCTGCATGGAGACGATCGCGCCTGACCGCGAGTCTATGATCGCCGCAAGCGCGGCTACGTTTGTCTAGTCGTCCAAATTCCCAGAGCAAGTATTGGCATTGGCTAGCGACCAAGTGCGACAAAGACCGTCGAGGCAGTCCCCACCGCTGCAAACCGAATCCGAAAGGCAGGCTGCACCATTGGGCAATTTGGGGGCGCATTCGTAGGTCGTCGAGTCACAGTACGAACTTATCACGCAAGCGTCGTAGGCACTGCCAGAGCAAGATCCCGTGGCGGATTGCGCTACGCAACTCGTGCCATTGCAGTAAGCCCCTAACGCGCATTGATACGTGTCCGCGCAAGGCTGTCCCACGCTCGGGACCGCCACGCAGCTGCCGCTCGCACCACAAACTAGACCATCGTCGACCCAACAGGTAGCCAAGGACCTCCTGGGGTCATAGTTAACGGCACCGCCACAGGTCATTCCACCAGTGGCCATGGTTTCGCAGGTGCTCCCACAAGCTTCGCCCAGTTTGGCATGTGGACCGTCCAAACTAGGCGTCGACGAACCAGAAATGCCGCAAACTCCCGTCGTGCAATTCACCGAGCGTGCGGCGTCCTGAGCGCATTCTTCGCTTGACGTGCAAGCGCCGCCGAGAGCAACCTTGCCGGGAAACACCTGGATGCATATGGCGTTGACGCTGTCGCCAGCCTTGCGATTGTAGCAGTCGCTTGCGGCACTGCGGTATGCGTCCACACAGCGTCCTGCCGCAATCAGATCGTAGCCGATATTCGGGCTGGCGTAGCGGGTCGTGAACTGAGTATCTATTTGCGTTGCCAACGCCGCGGCGCAGCTTGCGGTGTCCGTCGTAAAGCCACCTGTGCCACAGCAGCCGGATATGCCCGCACAAAAGGCTTGCGCCAACTGGCTCGCGAAGTCGTCACTTTGCACCGCGCCGGTGGGCCTTGATCCGCCCACCTGCTCGCCGCCACAGCCGACAGCGCTTGCGCCAGCCCAGCCCAAGATCACAGCGCAGACACCTGAATAGAATGAGTTCTGCATGTAGCGCTCCCAACCTCCCACTCGTTCGACTATGCTCCTCGGTCTTCCCGTAGGCAACCTGAGGCAGGCGCACATCCGACGTCGGCCGCGTCGCGCACGACGGAACTCACATGACCACGCAGCAGACCGTTCTTCTGGTTGGCGGCGCTGGGCGCTCGGGCCGGCGCGCGTTGGAACAGCTCCTAGACCGCGGCGTCAATGTTCGCGCCGTCGTGCGATCGGGCGCAAAGCTCGCAGTCGACGTTGTGGGGAACCCCAATCTGAGCCAGTCATACGAAGTCTCGTTCCCGCTACGCGGCGACGAGACCTCGCGTTCTAATGACACGACAAGGTATTTGCAAATTGCTAGCTCGCTCTATGTCAATTTGCCTGAACCATCTCTATTGCTTCTATTGGCATTGTGCGGGTTACCGCGTAGTCGTCGTGCGTTCGAGTTGCATTGAAGAGAGCCCTCCAATGAAGGCTTCCATGAGTGGGCGACTTTTGGCCGCGCAACGACTCATTGAATGGTTCAGGCTTGGCACGGATTGCGCGGCACACGCGTTGCATACGTGCCGCACTGACGGTGCAGTTGTATGGAGAATTGGTCATGTCGCTAATCAATCTGGTTGTGACTCTGGTCGTAGTTGGTGTGATACTTTGGCTGATCAACACGTACATTCCAATGGAAGGCCGCATCAAGTCGATTCTGAACGTCGTCGTTATCATCGTCGTGATACTTTGGCTACTCAGCGCATTTGGCATCATTGGTCCGATCGCCGGGATCCATATTGGGAGGTAGCAGGGACGATTCGGTCGGTGCGTCCGTGGCGCACCGACGAGCGGCAAGCGTGCAGGTACCGCCTACCGGGGCAAAGCGGCCAGGACCTACAAACCCCGAGCCATTTTGACCGATCTAATCGGCGCCAAGCGCGCGCTCGGCATGTTCCACACGGGGCGAGCCTGTCGGATGCGGACCTGCCTCGCCTACAGGCAGCGGCCATTCGTTATCCGCTGCTTTCTGCAGGCGCTGAGCGCAATCGAGCCTGAATCTGCGCAGTGCCATCGATTGGTCGTATTTAGGCTACGGCGCTAGCGCGCCTTCCCGGTGCACGTCAATGACACGGTGCCGATTGGCGCAGGGTACATCGAGCGCGTAACCTCGCCGGTCTTCGCGCCAATCGCCGTCAACTCCTCGCAGTGTGGCGTTGCGGCAGCGCCATGAATCGATTGGTGCAGCCTTCGCAACGAAATGGGCGGCGGTCCGTCAACCGTTGCCAGAGCCGCTCCAACCAGCCTCGCGTTCGCGAGCGGCGGACCCCAACGTCGCCGCAGCGTGGACAGCAGATCGCTCGGCGGAGCACGAGTGGGGGCGCCCCAGCGGAAATGGGAATGGCATCGGCTGGCATAGAACCAACTACTACGCAATATACATGCCGCGAGTTACCAATGGCGCTCGGCTCAGTCAAAACCATCGAAGTTGCGGAGATCCAGCAATACGGCTTTGGGGCTTCGAGCAGCGCACGACTTAGGCTTTGGAGGTTCTTTGGCAATCTGCGAATACAAACCCGGGTCAACCGCTGCATCTTACCGCAATCTACGCGGGGTAATCGGTGTAGCCTTTTTCTCCCGACGTATAGAACGTGGCAGGGTCGGGCTCGTGAAGCGGCTTGTTACCGCGCATGAGTGTTACCAGCCGAGGATTGGCGAGAAACTTGCGGGCGAAGGCAATTAGATCGGCGCGCTTCTCACGCAACGCGGCTTCCGCGCTTTCCCGGTCGAAACCACCCGCCAAGATAGTCCGACCGCCAAACGCATCGCGAAGTTTGCGTTTGACGCTGGCTTTGACTTCGGGGGCACCCATAGAGCTGTGGTCCACGACGTGAATGTATGCGAGCCCAATCACCGAGAGCTTGCGTGCGAGCAACTCGAAGACGTCTTCTGTCGCGGTGTCGCTGACCATGTTGTTGAACACGCCATACGGCGAAACACGCATTGCCAATCGGTCACCACCAATGCGCGCGGCGGCTCGCTGAGCTATCTCAACAGCGAACCGGGTGCGGTTTTCTACCGTACCTCCCCACGCATCAGTGCGCTGGTTGGAAGCCGTATTGAGAAACTGCTCAATTAGGTAGCCGTTCGCGCCATGTAGCTCCACCCCATCGAAGCCCGCTTCAATTGCCAACTCACTCGAACGCGCGTATTCCTCGATTGTGCTCTCGATGTCGGCCGAGGTCATCGCTTCGGGCAGCTCGGCAGGTAGGTTACCCTCAGGATCGACCCAAATCTCGCTCGCTAGCACGATGGCAGAAGGCGCGAGAATACGGGCTCCAGCTGGGAGGTTACCAGAATGCGACGCGCGCCCGGTGTGCATCAACTGCACGAAGATGCGACCGCCCTTACGATGCACAGCGTCAGTCACGTTCCGCCAAGCGCGGACATGCGTTGGGTTGAAAAGGCCAGGAATACGCGCGTAACCGAGCCCGTTGGGGGACGGAGAGGTACCCTCCGTGACAATGAGCCCAGCTTCGGCGCGTTGCGCGTAGTAAGTTGCAACCATATCACCTGGGACATTGCCGATCGCTCGGTTCCTCGTCATCGGTGCCATGACTACGCGATTGCGCAATTCGATGCGGCCGAGTTGGCACGAGGAAAACAGAATCTCGTTGGTCATAAAACCCCTGGGTATTATCGGGACTGCAAAGGCATGCGCCTGTCGCCATCATGCGTGATGGCTATCGAGGCCTTCTCGATAACTCGTACCCCAATGCGGAGTTGTGGTCCAGTGGCATCCGGATAGCTTCTCCAACCAGTTGCCCGACATCCCAGTTTCGCAACGCGGCATTCGCAATCTGCAAAAGCATTTTGCAGGTACTCGCGCGAACGCAAACTCCATACGTTGCGATTCTTGGGCTGGATATGCTGCTTGGCTGACACAAGCCTGCTGCTATCGTGAGTTGGCATCATGTGTGCCTTATGCGGCAACCCTGAAACGTGCGCCGGGTGATTGAGAGGTACTCGGTCGCCCAACGCGCCCGAGCACCAAGCAAGTGAACAAAATGTTATTGCAGGGTTAGGAATCATAGGACATGCAAATCGAACTGCGTCGAGTGCGGTCGCGCCACCGGAGTGAAGCCCATGACCCCTTGAAGCTCTCTCCCGAAGAACTGCTCGAACATTATCGTCGCTGTCGCAATGGCGGGGACAGGCGAGCAAGGAACTATCTCGTTCAGGCGCTCAAGCGCTATGCGATTGTCATCGCGCTTAAATACTGCCATTACGGGCCTTCGCTGTCCGCGTTGATTGCCGAGGGAGAGCTAGGCATTGTTCATGCGATAACTGTGTTCGACCCGGAGCACGGCCAACGCTTCTTGACTTGCGTTGCATACTGGATTCGCGCCTACATTCTGGAATCCGTGATCCACTCACTGAGTGCGCGCGGCGCGGATTCACCGACATCAAGTTCGAATCTGCTGTTTAGGCTCCGCCGCGAGAAGGTGCGAATTACCAATGCTTTGGGCAAGGGCACTGACACGGTTGAGTTCTTCGCTGAACCACTCGACAAGCGCCAGCCAGAAGTCGCTTCGGCCACGAGCGCAAACTCACTGCGGCTTGCCGCTGACGCGGCGCAATAGGCGATGTTTGTCAGCGCCGCTGCCAACGCGCGGCATGATCCAAGTGAGACACACGGGCGCTCACTTGACATGCCGTCCAAGTGTTCAATGAAACGCAACTGCCGGCCGCGCTGGCGACATGACTTTGGCAAATGACGGTTCGTGCTCAAGCCTCGACCGATGCAGACCCGCACCCGGCTTGGCCGGGACGGCCCATAGAGTGCGAACGTCCGGACTCTGGGCGCAGATTGCCAATCGCATCGTGCTTTCGGCGAACGTTGAGGTGAACCAATTCCGTGGCCAACTGGGCGGGCACTACAAGCAAATGGGGAATAGGTGCGACTTTCCAACAAGAAGCAAGCGCCAGAAGGCGGTATGACGTTCAGCTGCGGACTGAGGATCGAGCAGTCCGTCGAGTTGGTCAAGCAATTGCAAGAAGGCCTGTTTCCATGATCGCTAAGCGCATTGGCAACTATGTCATCGAGCGGACCCTCGCGCACGGTGGAATGGGCACGGTGTACGTTGCGCAAGATCGAGCGCTTGGTCGCCAAGTTGCGATCAAATTCATTAGCAAAGACGCCGAGTGTGAAGCTGACACTGCGAGACGCTTTCTCGACGAGGCGCGCATCACCGCCAGCCTGCAACATCCGAATATTGTCACCATCTTCGATTATGGGGAATTCGACGGTCGCCTGTACTATGTCATGGAGCTGCTAACCGGTAAAGATCTTGGCGCGCTGATGACGCCCAATAAGCGATTCGATACCGAACTGGTGAAGGACTACCTTGCTCAAATCTGTTCCGGACTGCATGCGGCGCACACGGCCGGAATCGTGCATCGAGATCTCAAGCCGGGCAACATCTTCGTGCTCGAGGGTGAACCGCTCCGGATTAAGTTGGTCGATTTCGGCGTTGCCAAAGCCACCTCCTTCGACGCAAAACATACGCACCACGGCCAAATTGTCGGCACCCCCCGCTATATGTCACCCGAGCAGGCACTTGGGCAGATTGAGCGCATCTCACCGCAAAGTGACATCTATTCGCTCGGCATAATTCTGTATGAAATGTTGACGGGTGCCAATGCCTTCAAAAACATTTCCCCCGTAGGCCTCCTGTTGATGCAGGTTCGGGAACCGGTGCCTAACGTTCGGGACCTTGCACCTGAAGTTCCACCGCTAGCCGCTGCACTTATTCAATCTTGTCTTGGTAAGGATCCGGGCGAGCGACCACAGTCGGCGCTCGAGGTCGCGGTACGCTTCGCCACAGCCTGCTCCGTGCCCTCGGCCAGCTCTGCGTTCGAAACCCACACCCATATGCGGCCAAACGAGCGCGTTCTCGTATCTGGATCGAGTTCAGCGCCCCCGAGCTCGCACGATACGACGGTAGGAGTCGCTCGGGATTCCGATACGCCCATTTCAACGGAACGAGCCGCGCGCACCTTGCGGCTGAACAAGACAGACCGCGCCACGCTGAACCGGCTTTGGTTGATGATGCAAAGAAGGGGTGACTTTCCTGTTTTCGTACGGGACGGGAGGGAGGCTGGCAACCGTTCCGACTACAAGCGTCCCCACTCCGATAGCGAGCTAGGGGATTCGCTCCTCAAGGACTTCGCCTTGTCCTCGAAGTTGCTACGCATCATCAATTCCGCCTACGGAAATCGATTTGGCGAAAAGGTCGAGAGCGTTCAGCATGCAATCGTTATTCTCGGCACCGATCGGGTACTCTCGATCGCGCTTAGTGTCAGCCTATTCGAGAATCAAGGAAGCGACGCCCAGGCACTTCGCGTCTCAGAATCTGCCATCAGCTCACTGATAAGCGGGGAAATCGCGCAACAGTTTGCTGCCTATGCAAAAGTGAGCGACGCGGAACAGGCGATGATCTGCGGGATGCTTCACAACTTTGGTCAACACTTGGCCATCGTCTATCTGCCTGAGTTGTATGATCAGATCCTTGCCCTCTCACAATTAGAAAGGCTGGATTTGGAACTCGCCTCCGAACGCGTCCTGGGCCTGTCTTTACGTAAGCTCGGGCTCGGCGTCGCGGAGCGCTGGCGTTTGCCGAAAGCCATTTTGGGAATCATGTCCAACATTCCCGGCATGAGCGGACGCTGGGCGCACGAAGAAGATCGTATTGTCGCATTGGCGGAGTTTTCGAGCGCACTATGCGAAATCGTAGCGTCTGAGTCGGCTCAGACGCGACCGTTGGCTATTGCAACTCTTCTGCTTCGCCACAAGACCCTGTTGACGATTGAGCCGGAGACAATGGCCGAGTTGCTACAGTCAGTGCAGGAGTCCTTCGAACGACGGTATTCGTCGCTATTGGGCTTGCACTCAACGAGAAATGCCTTCTCTCGAAATGTAGTCGAC
>Ga0302323_100001685_pt1 | contig 17986 bp, 17 predicted proteins | sample Fen_T0_3_FD_201950 | JGI IMG/M metagenome (GOLD analysis project Ga0302323, IMG submission 201950) | Peat permafrost microbial communities from Stordalen Mire near Abisko, Sweden - Fen_T0_3 | ecosystem: Environmental > Terrestrial > Soil > Wetlands > Permafrost | place: Sweden: Abisko... | reverse complement strand
ACGGCGCTGAGCAGGGCCGCCGTGGCAAGTGCGCTCAGCAGTGCCCCCCACCACTGCGGGTGGCGCAGTAGTGACCGGCGCCAGCGTGCGATCAGGTGGCGTAGCGGCTTGCGGTGCACGCGGCGACGCACGATTCTTCGGCGAAGCCTGGCGGTCTCTGTTGGTGACATGACCCACCCCCGTCGGTGTCGCTCTGCAAAGAGCGCTCCTGAGGTGGCGTCGTTGCGGGACAAAGTGTTACGGGGCCGGCTCCGCCAGCGCACGGGCAGGAGGCCCGTCAGCCCGGGCGCGGCACCCGATTGTGCCGAGCACGTCCTAGCCCGAGCTCAGCCCCGCGCGCGGCCGTTGGCCCGCACGCCGCGGCGGGGACAGATGCTGCGCAGAGGACAGGCCGGGCAGCGGGGACGAGGCCGACACACGCGGTTGCCGAGTAGCACGATCTGCGCGTGGTAGTCGTTGAAGAGTGCTACGTCTCGCGGAAGCCGCGCCATGAACCAGCTCTGGATGTCGTCGTAGTCTTCGTTGCCCCGGATCCAGCCCAGCCGCGCAGCGATACGCCGGGTGTAGGCGTCGACGACGAAGAGCGGCTGCCCCACCGCATAGAGCGCGATCGCGTCCGCAGTCTCACGGCCGATGCCATGAACCGCCAGGAGTTCGCGCCGAAGCTGATCCGGCTCCTCGCCGCGCATGGCCTCGGCCTGGCCGCCGTATTCGCGTCCAAGAAAATCCAGGAATGCCTTCAGGCGTCGCGCCTTGACATTGAAGTAGCCGGCGGAACGAATCAGTGGCGCGATCTGCTCGGCGCTGAGCGCAGCGAGCCGTTCGAAGGACAAGAGGCCGTGGCGTCGTAGCTCAGCCAGTGCCTTCTCGACGTTCGCCCACGCCGTGTTTTGCGTGAGAATCGCTCCAAGGCAGACTTCGAACGACGTCGCGCCAGGCCACCAGCCCCCGTGTCCATGAACCCGCCTGAGACGCTGGTAGGCGGCGAGCAACGTCCGGCGCGTCACTTTCGGGCGCATGCCTGGGCGAGCGGCGACCATACTGTGATTGTGTCCCGCCTGGGACGACGGCCCAAGCGGCGGGCACCTTTCGGCGGCGCGGATTGCGTTGACAGCATGGCTTTGACTCGTGGATAATGATTTGGCGTGTAACTCACGGGCAGCGAAAGGCTTGGACCGCCGGCCGAGGAAGAGATGAGCCTGCAGGACGAACTCAAGGCAAGAGCGCTCGCGCTGGTCAGCCAGCAGATGGCGAACTGGGTCGTCGAGATCCAGCGCAACATCGCCACACACCAGGCCGATCTCGTGCGCTCACTCGACGTGCTTCAGGAGACCGTCGCGCGCTACGACGAGCGCATCGACGAGGCGGCCATCGGGCGTGCGATGGACGAAGTTGTCGCGCAACAACCTCCTGTCAACAATGGCCCGGGCAGCGAACAGCTGCGTGCTTCGCTCTTGGAGATCGACAAGGGTTCAAGCCTCTCCGAGGTGTTGACGCACCTGGTCACCCAGAGCGCCAGCCAGATCGAGCGCGCGGCGATGTTCATCGTCAAAGGCCAGAGCGCCATCGGGTGGTACGGTCGCGGCTTTGACCAGCCCGAGCTCATCAAGCAACTCAACATCGCGCTCAACGCTGACACGGTCTTCCGCATCGTGCAGAACTCGCGCCACGCGTTGCGCGGCCACATCACGCATTCGCCTGGCACGGCGCAGGCGTTGGCGCGGCTCGGGGGTAACCCGCAGGGCTTGCTGGCTGTGCCGCTGATCCTGCGAGACAAGCTCTCGGCGATCCTCTACTGCGACTCTCAGGAAGAGGAAGTGTCTGCGGGTACCGCGGCGTTGATCGAGATCTTGGTGCTGTATGCCGCCAAGACGATCGACGTCCTGTCCCTGGCGCCAAAGCCCACGACAGGGTCGGGCACGGCGCCGTCGATGGTGGCCCCGGCTCCAGGACGCATCACCAGCGGCTCGACGATCGAACGCGCGGCCGCCATTCGCGCCGCAGCACCGGCAGCGGTGGCGCCCCCAGAGGACGAGTCCAGCGCGACGATGATGTTCCGCGGGGCAGGTGGCGCGGCGCGGCCAGCAGCCGCGGCACCGGCACCGGCACCGGCACCACGCGCAGCGGCGCCCCCAGTGAGCCCCGAAGAGCAGAAGGCGCACGAGGACGCGAAGCGCTTCGCGCGGCTCGTCGTCAGCGAGATCAAGCTCTACAACGAGCAGAAGGTCCTCGATGGCCGGCGCCAGAAGAACATCTACGAAGCCCTCAAGGACGACGTCGAGCGCGGCCGCCAGATGTACTCGGACCGCGTGCCGGCCCAAATCCGGGACAACACGAACTACTTCTATGACGAACTGGTGCGAATCCTCGCCGGTGGTGATGCGTCGGCGCTCGGGCCCATCTAGCGGCCCGCGCTCTCTCGCCCACGTGCTCGGCCTGCCCTGCATACTCGCGTTTGCCGTGCCGGGCCTCAGCGCCTCGACAACTTTGCCTTGGTACCAGCCTGCGCCACGCAACGCGGACGAGGCCCTGCTGGTGCAGACGCTCGCGGATGGCGCCCCGCGGGACGCCGGCAAGCGCGCTGCCGCGCTGCGAGCCTTCTCCGCGGCCCATCCCGGCACCGTGGTTTCGGGCCTTGCTCAGATGGAGGCCGGGCGCCTGCTGCTGGGCGAACGGCAGTTGAGCGAAGCCGTGGCAGCGCTCAGACACCCGGACATCGCGCGCACGGCTCTGGCGGACTATGCCGCCCTTGCGCTGGGTCAGGCTCAACAAGCGACCGGCGACGCCGGCGAAGCGGCCAAGGCGTTCGGCGCGGCAGCAGACGCACAGCCTCTGGGCCCGCTGGCGTGCGAAGCGCTGCGCAGCGCAGGGGAAGCATCCCTTGCGGCCAACCGCGCAGAGCAGGCTCAAACGATACTGGCGCGGGCTGAAGGCGCCTGCCTCGAGCACCGCAGCGACGTGCTCGCCGCCGAGGCACGCGCACTTGAGGCGCGCGGTGATCGCGCCGGCACGGCCGCGCTGCTCGACCGGCTCGATCGCGAGTATCCAGCCTCGCAAGCAGCGCGCGATGCGGCACCTCGGCTAGCGGCGCTGGCTGCGCTACTGCCGCAACAGACCCCCTCCCAGCGCGCCTTGCGGCAGCTCGGGAGAGTCGAGGCCCTTCTCGAAAGTGACCTCGGCCGGGATGCGCTCGTGGCCCTGCGGCGCGTCGCTCGGCCGGCCTTGCCGCGCGAGGAGGCCGACCGCTTTCAGGTGGCGCTGGGCCGCGCCCTGATCGCGGTTCACCGCACGCGTGAGGCCGCCACGGAGCTGGCCAAGGTTCCGGCCGGTTCGCCGCGCGAGGCCCAGGCCGCGTTCCTGCGCGCGCGACTGCGAGCTGGGGAGCGGGACGATCCACAGGGTTACGAGGAAGTCGCCAGTCGCTTTCCTGAGACGCCGTGGGCCGAACAGGCACTCATGGCCCTGGCTCGCCACTACCAGAAGGATGCGCAGCATGACCTGGCGTTGCCCTACTACCAGCGGCTGCTCACAGGCTTTCCCGAGGGCGCCTGGGCACGGCAGGCGGGCTGGCACGTTGCGTGGGGCGAGTATCGCCAGGCCCATTTCGAGGCAGCCGCTCTGGCCATGGAGCAGGCGGCGCGGCGCTGGCCGGCAACGCGGGAGACACCGGCGTTCCTCTATTGGGCAGGGCGCGCCTGGGAGAAGGCCGGTCAGAAGGAGCGCGCCGCGGCCTTGTATTCCGAAGCAGTGCGCCGCTACAAACACACCTACCACGGCATGCGCGCCGCGGACGCGGCACAACGCCTGCCAGCGCCGCCCAGCACTCCGCTTCCGGTCGATGCTGCGGAGAGCGCGCTGCCGCTCTGGCCAACCGAGAGCGACCTGGCGGCGGCGGTGTGGACGCGCGTGCGCGAGCTCGTCCTGCTGAACCGGCACGAACAGGCAATCGAGGAGCTGCGTCTTCAACCGGCCTCCCCCACCGCTCAGGCGACGATCGCCTGGCTAGAGGCAGTGCGCGGACGACATCGTCCTGCCATCGTTGCGCTCAAACGCGCCTGTCCCTGGTGGCTGGGCGCGTCGGGCGACAGCCTGCCCACCGAGGCTTGGCACCTGCTCTACCCGCTTGACTACGCCGAGGCCATCGAAGCCGCGTCACGAGCGAGGAGCCTTGACCCCACCCTCGTCGCTGCGTTGATTTGCCAGGAATCGACCTTTGACACCGACGCGATCAGCTCGTCCAGCGCCCATGGTCTGATGCAGATCATCCCCGCCACGGGCCGTCAGATCGCGCGCGAGAGAGGCCTACACTTTCAGCCGCGCACTCTGCACGAACCCATGCTCAACATCGATTTCGGCACCTACTATCTGGCGCAATTGCTCGCTCGCTACGACCAGAAGCCGGAACGCGCCTTGGCCGCCTACAACGCTGGCCCCAATCGCGTCGATGCCTGGACAGCAAACCAGCCCGATATCTCGGCCGAGGACTTCATCGAGAGCATCCCCTTCAGCGAGACCCGGCACTACGTAGCCACTGTTCTGGCGAACCAGGCCCACTACCGCCGCCTTTACACCCTTGCCACCGCGACACCGATGGCGAGGAGCGGAAAGACACCATGACTTTTCGTCTGGGAGATTTCAAATTGCAGATCGATCCTGCCCTAATCAAGGCCGAAGGCGGTCGTCCCGACGGGCGAGCCGCGGATCAGCTGCGCCCGGTGAAGATCACGCCCGGCTACAGCAAGCATGCCGAAGGCTCGGCGCTGATCGAAGTCGGCGACACCCGCGTCATTTGCACCGTGAGCGTCGAGGAACGAGTACCACCTTTCCTCAAGGGCAAAGGCGAAGGTTGGATCACCAGCGAGTACGGCATGCTCCCGCGCGCCACGAGCGAGCGTTGCCAACGCGAGGCAACGCGAGGCCACGCCTCGGGCCGCACACACGAGATTCAACGCCTGATCGGACGTTCGTTGCGCGCCATCGTCGATCTCAAGGCGCTGGGCGAGCGCACGCTCTGGGTCGACTGCGACGTGCTGCAAGCCGATGGGGGCACGCGCACGGCCTCGATCACGGGGGCTTGCGTGGCACTGGTCGAGGCGCTCAGGCGATTGAAGAAGCAGGGATCGCTAGCCGAGCTGCCGATCGTCGATCTGGTGGCAGCCACGTCGGTCGGCAAGGTGGCGGGCGAGGTGCGGCTCGATCTGGCCTACACAGAGGACTCGAGCGCGCAGGTCGACATGAACGTGGTCAAGACCGGCCGCGGCCTTTTCGTCGAGGTCCAGGGGACGGCCGAGGGCCGGCCGTTTCCTCAGGACGATCTGGACGCCCTGCTGGCGATCGCCGACAAGGGTGTTCGCGAGCTGATCGCCCTGCAGCGCAAGGCCCTCGGCGAGCTCACGTTCAAGAAGTCCAGCTGATCTCAGCACAGCCGGAGTCGCGCAGACGCGCCACGAAGTACTGCCGCAGGCGTGCGAAGGCTTTGCCGCGGTGACTCACTCGCGCTTTTTCGTGCGCGGAGACCTCGCCGAATGTCCTGTCGTAGGGGGGGTAGTAGAACAACGGATCATACCCGAAGCCGTTGCTGCCACGCAGTTCCTCGCAGATGCGTCCTTCGACCGTCTCGATCGCGGAAAAGAGAACCTTCTCGCAGTCAACGACGACCACAGCGCTCGTGAAGCGCGCGCCGCGCTGGTCGGGCGACAGGCCCCGCAGCAGCCTCAGCAGCAGGGCGTTGCGGTCCGCGTCGCTGGCGCCCGCACCGCCGAAGCGGCTGGAGTAGAGCCCGGGTCGTCCATGCAGCGCATCGACCGCTAAGCCCGAGTCGTCCGCCACCGTGAGAAGCCCCGAACGCTGGGCGTAGTAGCGCGCCTTTAGCGTTGCATTCTCGACGAACGTGCTCCCAGTCTCGTCGGGCGACTCAGTGATCCCGACGTCGTGTGGCCCGAGGATGCGCAAGGGCAGACCGGTCACAAGCTGGCGCATCTCCCCAAGCTTGCCGGCATTCTGGCTGGCAAGGAGTACGTCGCCGCAAGGCACCATGGCGGGCCATCATAGACTACCTCCGCCCACCTCCGAATGCCGCGGCGGGCTCCCGGATGTCCCGAGAGCGCGCCGGCAGGTCCCCCCTGCGTCGGGCACGACCCGGGGTGTGTTACAGCACACGTAACACGAGTTGACAGCAACTGATCTGCGCGTTAGCCTTATCTGTAAAGCGTAGAGCCCTCTGGGGCAAGAGAGTTGTTTGTATGAACTCCGTCAAGCGTAGTGTCCGTCACGATCTCAAGCTGATACAGGTCACCTTCGACGGTGAGATCACGGATGAGGACCTGCTGCACAGTGCCGACAATGAACTGTGGACCGATCCGGTGCTCGTCCGCTATCCGCTGCTCGCCGACCTTCGCGACGTCGAGCGCATCAGCGCGCGTGTCGATTCGATCCGCAGCTTTGCCTGGATGAGTCACGAGAAGGAGCGCGAGAAGCGACCGCGTCTGGCACTGGTCGCCAATCGTCCGGCCACCTTCGGCACCACCCGAATGTACCAGCTCATCCGCCAGGCGCAGCCCGACAACACCGTCGACATTGCGGTGTTCACGGATTTGGCGCAAGCGCAGCGATGGCTCGGCGTACCCGTCCAGGCCGAAGAGGAGCTGGAGAAGAAGTAGCTGAGGCGCGGGCAGTGTCGCAAGAGACCTAGCCGCGCGCGCGCTCCGTGAAACGCGCTCCGACGCGGATGACCGTCTGGCCCTCCATGGCCTCCAGACGGGTGATGATGGCGCCAGTCTGCCATACGGCCCGGTCGCCGAAGTGCCGGCGCAACGGTTCGGGGATCTCGATCCGCAGGCGCAGGCGCGTCCCCACCAACAGCTTCTCTCCGCTTTCGAAGAGGAGGCCGCCGCCACTCACGTTGAGGCACTGCGTGTGCTCGACGAACGCACGGCCGCGTGCGTCTTCGCCGCTCACCGCGACGGGCAGCCTCAGGGAGCGTCGCTTCTTGCGCTCGGTCAGCGCGGTTGGCACAGGACCCTCGTATGCGCCGATCGTAGAGCCGGACATCGCGGGTGTCAACTACCTCCCTCGTGCCCTGTTCCATGCGCCGTGCGCCATACGCTGACACGGGGTTGCGGTCTATCAGGCACTGCAGGAGTCACACCCGACAAGCGGACACCGCCAACACACAACCCGTTGTGCAGCGCCGGAATCGCCCCTGATCGCGCGCGGCGGTTATTCGCCGATGAGCTGGCGATAGGTCGCGGCGTCCAGGAGTGCGTCGAGCTGCTTCACGTCGTCGAGTTTGACTGCGATCATCCAGCCTGCGCCGTACGGGTCGCTGTTGACAGTCTCAGGCTGCTTGGCGAGTGCGGCGTTGATCTCCACGACCTCGCCGGCGACCGGAGAGTAGAGCTCCGATACAGCCTTGACCGACTCGACCGTGCCGAACGACTCTCCGGCCTTGAGCCTGTGCCCAACTGCCGGCAACTCGACAAAGACCACGTCGCCTAGCTGTGCCTGAGCGTGGTGAGTGATGCCCACCACGGCGCGCGCGCCTTGTGGCCGGATCCACTCGTGGTCCTTCGTGTAGCGGAGGTCATCAGGATACATGTCATTCTCCTGCAAGGACGATCGCTTGGCCGCGGCCCGCGCCCCCCGGCGCGGCACAGGTCCTATCCCACGCGAACTGCCGGGCGCTTGTAGAAAGGCGTCCGCACGATGCGAGCCGTGACGCGCTGGCTACGGATCTCGACCTCGATCTCGGTCCCGACTGCGGCGCGCGCCGTCGGCACGTAGACCAGACCGATGGCCTTCTTGAGGAACGGCGCGTACGATCCAGAGGTGACCGCGCCAACGCGTTCTCCGTCGAGCCAGACCGGATAACCGTGCCGAGCGATCCCGCGTCCGACCATCTCAAATCCAACGAGCTGTCGTGGCGCGCCCTGCTTCTTCTGCTCAGCCAGCAGCGCGCGTCCCAGGAACGCGCCCTTGGCCTCGTCGATCGACACGATCCAGCCGAGGCCGGCCTCGACAAGGCTCGTGGTCTCGTCGATGTCGTTTCCGTAGAGACACAAGCGCGCCTCCAGGCGCAGCGTGTCACGGGCGCCCAGGCCGACTGGCACGAGCCCCTGTGGCCTGCCGGCCTCGATCAGCCGCTCCCACAACCGCGGTGCGGACTCGGCTGCCACGAGCAGCTCGAAGCCGTCTTCTCCGGTGTAGCCCGTGCGCGAGACCGTCGCTGGCCGCCCGTCGACCTCGCCGTCCGCGAAGTGGTAGTAGGCGATCTTCTCGAGCGCCAGCGCTGTCAGCGGCGCCAGAATGGCCTCGGCCTTGGGCCCCTGCACGGCAAGCAGCGCGTAACTGTCGCTGCGGTCGACGAGCGTGCAGTCCGTTGGGTCCTGAGCCTTGAGCCAAGCGAAGTCCTTGCCGATGTTCGCGGCGTTGACCACGATGAGATAGCGGTCGGCGGCGCGCCGCATGACGATGACGTCGTCCACCGGACAACCGCTGGACATCGGCAGCGCGGAGTACTGCGCGCGGCCGTCGCTGAGCTTTGCCACGTTGTTGCACGTCACGCGCTGCAGGAAGCTCAGCGCACCTGGGCCCTCGACCTCGAACTGGCCCATGTGGGAGACATCGAAGAGACCAGCGGCACGGCGCACGGCCAGGTGCTCGGCCACGATGCCGGAGTACTCAACCGGCATTTCCCAGCCGCCAAAGCCGACCATCTTGGCGCCGGCATGGCGGTGGATCTCAAATAGCGGAGTGCGGCGCAAGGAGGGGTCTGTGGTGACCACGACGCGAGTCCTTTCGCTACGGCCGGCAGAGGGAGTATTCCACGTGCCAGCGGGTTGGGTCAATGTGCGATCCGCACGCAGTGTGCTTGAGCTAGCCATGCCTTTTCGGCTATCGTCGCACAAGCCTTCCGGAGGACACCGTGGTGATCGACAACACGGAGCCGCCGTTCAGCATCTTTCTTGTCGGCCACGGCGCGGTCGGCGCGCGCTGCATCGACGCGGCTGAGGCCCCATCGGATGAAGGACCGGACCCAGAGACCGCCCTCAGGGCCTTTGCCCATGCGGCGCACGTCGACTGCAACGATCCCGACTATCACTTCATTCTCGGTCGCGCGCTGACCGAAGCGGGACGGCTAGCAGAGGCCGTCTCCGCGTTGCGTACGGCCGTCGCTCTGCACCCGGAGGTGGCCGAGTATCGACTCGGCCTGGGCCAAGCGCTCTGGCGCGCCGGCTGCCTCGCGCAGGCGGCCCACTCGTTCGCGGAAGCGGCGCGCGTTCAGCCGGGCGAGGCGGCGGCCTGGAGCGGCCTGGGCGCTGCGCGCCTCGCGGCAGACAGCGCCGCCGACGCGTTGCCCGCGATCAAAGAGGCGCTGCGTCTGGACGAGAACCAGGCCGATGCGGCGAATAACCGCGGCGTCGCCCTCTGGCGTTGCGGAGATCTCGGCGCGGCCGTGGCGGCCTTCGAGGCGGCAACGTGCCTCGGCGCAGAGCCGGCCTTCGCACATCGCAACCTGGGCCTGGCACTCCTGGCTCTGGATCGTCCGGAGGAGGCCCTTTCCGCCCTGATCGCCGCCTGGCACCTGCGTCCCGATGACACGGCCTTGCGAGTCGACATGGCCGAGGCCCTCGTGCGCCTTGGTAGGACCGAAGAGGCTCATGACGACTTCCGCGCGGCGCTGGCAATCAGCCCGACCTGCCTTGACGAGCGTCCGCAGGCGCGCGAGGCGTTCCTCGCGCTCGAGGCCACCTCGCTGCGGGACGAGACGAAGTCAAAGGGGTCGCTGCTGTCAGCGGCCATCACACCGTTCATCGTTGCCCAGACCTTCCTCGCAGCGGCGCTACGGCGCCTACCCGCTCTTCGCCGCCGTTTGGTCCTCGCCCTCAGCCCGCTGCTGGTTGTCAGCCTCTATCCGCTCTGGCATCTGACGCCGGTCTATGTCCGCCACTACCTGTTCGCGGACGACCTCGGTGCGGTTGCGAGCACACCACTCAGCAGCGACAGCGAGGTTGCGAACCGTCTCCTGCACGTGGCGCAGCGGCGCGGACTTGCCAGCGTGATCGACGCCAACAGCTGCCAGATCGCCAGCGACTCGAGATGGCGCACGATCACCTGTCGCTACCAGGTCAGTGTGGATTTGTTTCCAGGGGTGCGCCGCAGGCTGACCCTCGAGACCGCTGTCGAGCGCTTCTACGTCGCCCGAGACGAGCCAGCCGGCCGCGAACATCCGGGCCAGGACTGACCCTCAGCGCCGCTCGTTCGCCACCGGCAGCTGGCGATCGGACTGAATCTGGTAGAGCCGCAGGATCTCCGGCCCGGCAGCGCGTGCTCTGGCCCGATCGAGCACGATCTGTTGGCCGTCGTCGTACGTGATGGTGACAAAGGGCTGAGCCCCCCTTTCGACGAGCCGCACGAGGTCAGCCAGGTTGCGCGGCTTCGTGCCGTCAACGGCCGTGATCACACCGTCGTTCAGGTCGTGGTAGCCCTCGTTGACCTCGCTTGCGAGCGCGCGCACCACAACGACGACCTCTTCGCCCTCATATGACGGCATCTTCGCCGCAAGCGCCATCAGCTCGTGCGAGCCGAAATTGCGGGCGCGCAGGTAGTCGAAGGTCAGCGGCTCAAACAGCAGACCACCGTAGAGGAAATAGCTCGGGCGCTGGTCGTACTGAGGCGGCGCGACCATGTTGCCGCTACCCGCCGATCGGTTGAGCGGCACGACCAGGGACGAGACCTTCCCGTCGCGCAGGATCTCGACTGTGACCGTCTGGCCGAGCTGCAGAGTCTCCACGAAATAGGCCAGCGACGTACGTTCTTGCGGCCGGAACTCGACGGTACCGTCGTTGGCAACGGCATGGCCCGTGATCGACAGCAGCACGTCGCCCGACCGCAACAAGCCGGCCGACGCGAAACCCGGGCGCGCGCCCAGAATCAGTACGCCGGTCTCGCCCGGGGGCATGCTGTAGCGACTGCGCAGATCGGCGTTCTCCATCTTCTCGTGCCGAATGCCCAGGCGCGGGATGCCGTCGTAACGGCCGTCGGCCACGTCTGCCAGAAAGCGTTCGATGACCGGGGATGGCACCATGTAGGCAATGTTCTGCGACAGCATGATGACTTGCATGGCGATACCCACGATGCGTCCGCTGACGAGCACGGGGCCGCCGCTGTTGCCCGGATTGAGCGCCGCGTCGATCTGGCCGCCGAGCAGGTTTTCGGCGCTGTGGACGTAGTCGATGTGCTCGATGCGCGAGAGCACGCCGCGCGTGATCGAGAGCGAGTCGCCGCCCTCCGGAAAGCCCAGCGCTGAGACTTCCTGCTGCAGGGGCGGCAGCGGCGCGAGTGTCAGCGGCTTGACGCCGTCGAAGAAGCCAGGGCTGTCGACCGTGAGTAGTGCCAGGTCTGCCTCGTGCGACACGAACTGGACGCGCGCAGTGTGACGCTCGGCCTGTCCGTAGCGGCGCACCTGGATCAGGGTCGCATTGCCGACCATGTGGGCGTTCGTGAGGATGCGGTTACCCTCGATGATGCAGCCTGAGCCGGTCCCCGAGTAGACCCAGCCCGGCGCCCACGGGTCAAGGTACTGCGGGACTTGGTACGTGGTGTAGACCTTGACCACGGCCGCGCGCACCTGCTCGGACTCGCGCTCGGGCACTGCCTCACACGGCCTGAGCCCGCCGAGGAAGAGCAGCGTCGCCAGGCTGGTCGTCATCCCAACGCACGTCCGCAGCCGCGCGGGTGCCGTCTCGCGCGGTCCGTTAGCTCGTGGTCTCACTTAGTCTCCCTCTCTCGTCGACTTCCGGCCGTCTGGTTCGCGTGTCGCACGCATCTTCGCATCCTATGGGTTAGATGCCGCCAACGCAACGCAGGTTCCGAGAGCGGGTCGTTTGACCGGCGCCGCGGTCGGCGCCAGACTGCGGTTGTATGCGCTGGCGCGTCGTTTTCGTCGCCGCAGTGCTTCCGGCTTCGTCACTGATCTTCCCGGCGCGGACAGCCGCGCAGAGCGCATCGGCGACAAAGACGCTCGGTGACATCGGCCAGATTGCGCTGCCCGTCGGGGCCGGAGCCGTCGCCCTGGCCCACCGGGACGCAAAGGGAGTCGGCGAGCTGGCGCTCGTGAGCGCGACCACGCTAGCCGTCGTGTTCACGCTCAAGCCGATCATCAATCGACGTCGGCCCAACGGCGGTAACCACTCCTTCCCGAGTGGTCACACGGCGAGCGCTTTCATGGGCGCGGCGTTTCTCCAGCAGCGCTACGGGTGGGCCTACGGTGCGCCGGCCTACGCAGCTGCGGCGTTTGTGGGATACAGCCGCGTCCACACGAAGGAACACTGGACCACCGACGTCTTGGCAGGCGCGGCCCTAGGCATCGCGTCCAACGTCGTCTTCACCCGCCGCTTCCACAAGGTGCAGATCTCGCCGACGGCGGGTCACGGAGGTCTCGGCGTCTCTGCGGTAGTGGCCTGGTAGTGCGACGCTCAGGAGGATCGGCTCTTCCAGCGTGTCCCTGCTGAGCTGTCCTCGAGCGTGACCCCGAGCTCGACAAGGCCCGCGCGAATGCGGTCCGCCAAAGCGAACTGCCGGGCTTGGCGCAGCGCAGTGCGCGTTTCGATCAGCAGCTCGACAAACGGCGCGATGTCCTGCGCCTGAGACGTTGACGGAGCCAGGCGCAGGCCCACGACGCCGGCCAGCTCGCGCAGCGTGCCCTGCGCCTGGGTGAAGGGCGCAACGCCGACGCCGGCGTCGCGCGCCGTGTTGATGGCGCGCACGAGATCGAACAGCGCGGCCAGGGCACCGGACGTTCCCAGGTCGTCGTCCAGCGCGGCGCCGAAACGCTCCCGCGCCGTGGCCGCAGCCTGGGCGAGCGCGTCTGCCGCAGGGCCGCTGGCCGCTGCGCCGGTGGCGGGTGCGAGCGCGGTCAGCAGCCGCTCGAGCTTGCGCGCGTTGTCCGCCGCGATGTCCTCGTTATAGGTGAGCGGGCTGCGGTAGTGGCTGCCCAGGACGATCAGGCGAAAGACGTCGGCGTCGTAGCGCTCGAGGAAGCTCGCGAGGGTGACCACGTTGCCGAGCGACTTCGACATCTTCTCGACCTCGCGCGTCTTCGGGTTGACGAGCTCGAGCATGCCATTGTGCAGCCAGCAACGCGCAAAGAGCTTGCCCGTCAGCCCCTCGCTCTGGGCGATCTCGTTCTCGTGGTGCGGAAAGATCAGGTCGTTGCCACCGCCGTGGATGTCGATCTGCTCGCCGAGGTACTTCATGTTCATGGCGCTGCACTCGATGTGCCAGCCGGGCCGGCCAGCACCCCAAGGACTCGGCCAAGCCGGTTCGCCGGGCTTGGCCGCTTTCCACAGCGCGAAGTCCGCGGGAGACTCCTTGCGCGCATCGACCTCGAAGCGCGTCCCGGAAAGCATCTCGTCCAGCGCGCGACCGGAGAGCTTTCCGTAGTCCGGCGCGGTGCGTACGCGAAAGTACACGTCGCCGCCAGCGGCATACGCGCGGCCCTTGGCGATCAGGCCCTCGATGAAGGCGATGATCTCCGTCATGGTCTGCGTCGCGCGCGGGTATTCGGTGGCGGGCAGCACGTTGAGCGCTGCCAGCTGCGCCATGAAGTCGCGCACATAGCCCTCGGCGAGATCCTGCGGATTGCGGCTCAGGGCGTTCGCACGCGCGATGATCTTGTCGTCAACGTCGGTGAAATTGACGATGTGCCGCACGCGATATCCGCGCCACTCGAGGTGGCGCCGCACGATGTCGAAAACGATGGCCGACATGGCGTGGCCGATGTGGGCGTCGTCGTAGACGGTCACGCCGCACACGTACATGCGCACCACACCCGGTTCGATCGTTTCCAGCGGCTCGACTCGTTTGGTCAGCGTGTTGTGGAGTCGAATGGCCATCTGCGGCGTTACCTCCCTCGCTAGCGGCGGTAGGGTATCAGCGGAACGGCCTCCAAGTCGATTCGACGAGTCTAGTCAGCCCGGCGATAGCGCTGGCTAGGATTCGCCTTGGGCCATCGCGTAGTGAGTGACGACGAGATCGATGTCGAGAGCGCCGGCCTGCCAGAGCAGCTCAGCCGGAAACAGGTCGCTCTGGGCGATAACCTCGCGGCGCTGGATGGCGAAGTCGAGGCACATCTCCTCCATACCGGGGCAGCTTCCCAGGCGACGCAGATCGTCCTCGTGCTCCCTGAGGAAATGCAAGGCGTCGCGCACTTGCGCGCCCAGGTCGTCGACGTTCGCGTCGCTCACCGCGACGTTGAGCCCTGACGCGGCGCGCTGCGGTCCGTCTGGCTGACCGGGCACCCTGGGTTCCCCACGATGGAACGCGACAGATGCCGCGAATCGACTGTCCTTTAGATACGCGTCGACGTCGAACGCTGTCCCGATCGCCCGGAGAATACAGCTCACGCGCCAACCCCCCCGCCTCCGGCGCCTCCGGGGGTGGTGCGCCGAGTCCCGAGCGACGCGCCGCAGACGACGCACAGGTACTCCCACAGCTCGCCGTCGGCCAGGAAGAGTAGCCGCCGCTCGCGCACCGGCTGGGCAGCACGGCAGCGCTCGCAGAAGAGGGCGGAGGCCTGGAATTCGCCGAACGCGTCAGGTGAGCTGGCCGTGCGCGTCCGCCGAGCGTGGCCGCGTTGTGTATACATCGTCCTCTTTTAGCGGACGCGGCGACCTGCGTCAAGTCGGCGCCATGAGCTCGCTCAGAATGAGCCGCTACACCCCTGATAGGGTGTACGGATGCAGATGCTAAACCTGCGGTGTAATGGATCATGTGAACGAGTACAGCGCCTTGCTCTGGAAGGGGTTGTGCGCTAGTCTCGGACAGAGGCACCCCGAGCCACTGTGGAGGCTCAAAACTACACGATCTCGTGCTGGAACTGTCTGGGGGAGTTCGACGCCCTCGGGGCAGTCTGGTGCTCGCACGAGCCGACCAACCCGACAAAACTGTGCCCCTTCTGCCTGCGCTGCTTCTGTGATGCATCTGAGCAGTACAAGAAGGAGTTCTGGCGCAACGCCCCGGCCCGCATGCTCGAGGAGATCCAGACCCTCGCCAAATCCAAGGATCGCATCGGGGACATCCTGATCCGGATGAAGAAGGTCACCATCCCGCAATTGCTCGACGCGCTCGTCGAACAGAAGAACAGCGGGAAGAAGCTCGGTGAGGTGCTCGTCGCCAAGGGACTCGTGCAGCAGGCAGACCTCGACGCAGCTCTCAGGACTCAGGGCGTGCAGACGCTAGCAGACACCAGGGGCGTAGCCTACGCCGCGCGTCCGGTCTGGGAGCAGTCCAACCCAGAGGCCATCCTGCAGTACATTCTCACGCTGGCGGCCCGACGCGGCGCCTCGGACGTCCACATTGAGCCCAAGGAAGACGCGGTCTCCATCAGGTACCGCATCGACGGATTCTTCTTCCGCGTCGATCCGATCCCCAAGTCAGCCCAGGCGGCCTTTACGGACAAGCTGTTCGAGGCTTTTCGCCTCGACAAGCGGCGCGAGGGCCGGCCGCAGACCGCGCGCTCGACGACGCGTCTGGCCGACACGGACTTCGACCTGATCGCGCAGACGCTACCGACCACACACGGCGTCTCGGCCACGATCAAGCTAGTCAATCGCTCCACCTTCATCAAGGACTTCGCCACGCTGGGGCTCGAGATCGAAGATCGCGTGCACTTGATGGAGGAGCTGCGCTCGTCTTTCGGCCTAGTCCTGGTGACGTCCCCGGCCTTCAACGGTTCCGGAACGACGGGCTACTCGATCCTGAACTACCTCGTGCACGCGCAACGGGACGTGGTCTCGCTGGAAGCGCCCATTCACTGGCGCATGGACGGCGTACGCCAGGTCGAGGTCGAGACAGGCATGCGCGGCCTGCGCATGGAGGAGGCGCTGCGCTCGGTCATCGCGGTTCGACCCGACGTCATCGTCGTGTCGTCGATCCCCGATCGTGAGACGGCAACGCTCGTCGCGCAGCTCGCGACGAGCATACTCGTGGTCGCATTGTCACCGGCGCAGACCGCGGGCCAGGCCATTAGCGCCTTCATGGCGCTCGGTGTGGCCCCGCCCATGGTGACAAGCGCTCTCACGACAGTCACCTGCCAGCGACTCATCCGTCGCGTGTGCGTGATTTGCCGGCAGCCTGCTGATGCGCCGGCCGCACAGACACTCAGCCTGCACGGCATTGCCCCTGAGGAAGCGCAGAGCCTCACCTTCTTCCGCGGTAAGGGCTGTCCAACCTGCAACAAGGTCGGCTACCGCGGCCGCCAGGCTGTCTTCGAAGTCATGACCGTGACGCCCGAGGTGCGCGGCGGCATCCTGAACGGCCTAACCGGCGAGGAATTGCAGACGCTCGGCATCGGCGGCGGCCTGCGCACGATCCGACAACGCTGTCTGGATCTCGTCCGGGAGGGCATCACAACTTTCGACGAGTTCGCCCGCCTGCGGCTCTAGCTCCCTAGCCGACCCACAGCGGCAGCCCGAACTTGGTCGCACCGGGAACCCAACGGTGCCTACCCTCGTATGACCCTCTGTAGCGCATGGGACGTCACAGTCCCTGGAGGTGGACGATGGAACCACATCGGGGCATTCTCATTAGTCGTGTACCGGTCGAAGGCGTTGGCGGGCTTATCTTCGCGTTGGGCATGGTCGGTGTCACGTTGATGGCCATGCCAGAGATCCGTTTGCTGGCTCTGATCTCACTCGTTGGCGGTGCCCTGCTCGCTCCTGTCCTGATCCGGCTGCATCACTGATTCAAGTGGCCCTGCCTCGTGACGCAGGGCCTGCGTGGGCGCCAAGCACTGGTCGCTGTCAGGACGCGACCAGGCACGGGGTTCAATCGCGGACACTGGCGATCGCAATCTGTGCCGGCTGCAATCCGTCAGACGTGGCGGTGATTTGGATCTGACCGCTCTCCTCGCGCTTGGAACGTACGATCAAAAGGCACAGCCCGTTGAAGGCGGCCCGTTGACTGGCCTGGAACGGTTCGAGCGTGGCGGGATTCCCGTTGTCGACCGCTGCGAGCCGGCCGACACCCGCCACACTGAATCGCACGAGGTTGTCAGCCAGTGGGCAGAGGTTGCCGCGGGAGTCTTCGACCCGCACGGTCACGAATGAGAGATCATCACCGTCAGCGTGGATCTGCGCCCGGTCCGGGACCAGACGGACACGCGCGGGAGGCCCAGCGGTCTCGCGCTCGTCGCTCGCGACCGGTGCCCCCTCTCTGAGCGCTACGGCGCGCAGCTTTCCAGCCTCGAAAGGCACTTGCCAGAGCAACCGGTACTTGGTACTGAACTTCAGGCTCGCGCTCACGTTGGGGCCGACCGGTATTTCCATCGGCTCGGACCCGCGGCCCTTGCGTCCCAGCGATCGACCGTTCAGGAACAGCTCGACCTCGTCGGCATTGGTGTAGGCGACCACAGGGATGAGCTGCCCCTCACGCCCCTCCCAGTTCCAGTGGGGCAGGATGTGCACCATTGGCTCGCGCGTCCACGCGCTCTGGTAGAGGTAGTAGCGGTCTTTCGGGAAGCCGGCCAAGTCGACGACCCCGAAATACGAGCTGCGCGCAGGCCAGTCGTGCTCGGTGCCCTGTTCGCGCCAGCCGAAATACGGGGTGGGCTCGCCGAGATAGTCGAAGCCGGTCCAGACGAACTCACCAAGGATCTGCGGGAAGCGCTCCTGCGCGGCGAGCTCCACGTCCGGCGCATAGGCCCAATCTGGCGCGATCACGTCATAGCTGGTGAGCTGAAGCGACGGGTGCTTCGCGTATTTCTCGATCGGCAGATGGTACACACCGCGCGAGCTCACGCAGGAGCTGGTTTCCGAAGCCACGACGATCCAGTCAGGATGGTCGCGCAGGATGGCCTCGTAGTGCGATGGCTGATAGTTGAAGCCCGGCACATCGACAGCGGCGGCGAGACCATTCTTGATGGCCTCCATCGGTCGGTTGAAGGCCGCTGTGACCGGCCGCGTCGGGTCCTCCGCATGGCAAATGG
>Ga0302323_100001684_pt1 | contig 17988 bp, 16 predicted proteins | sample Fen_T0_3_FD_201950 | JGI IMG/M metagenome (GOLD analysis project Ga0302323, IMG submission 201950) | Peat permafrost microbial communities from Stordalen Mire near Abisko, Sweden - Fen_T0_3 | ecosystem: Environmental > Terrestrial > Soil > Wetlands > Permafrost | place: Sweden: Abisko... | reverse complement strand
CCAGGTGATTGGTCGGCTCGTCGAGCAGCAGCAGGTCGTGCGGCTCGGTGAGCAGCGCCGCCAGCGCGACCCGGCGTCGCTGCCCGCCGGACAGCTGCCCGACCAGCGCGTCGAGGCCCCCCACACCGGGGGCGTCGAGGCCGCCGAGGAGGCCGCCGACGACGTCACGGACGGCGGCGTCCGCCGCCCAGACGTGGTCGGGGACGTCGCCGACGACGGCCTGCCGGACGGTCGCGCCGGGGTCCAGGGAGTCGATCTGGTCGAGCATTCCCAGCTGGACGCCGCGGGTGTAGGTGACCCGGCCCGAGTCCGGCTCCTGCAGCCGGGCGAGCACGCGCAGCAGGGTGGACTTGCCGTCGCCGTTGCGCCCGACGACGCCGATGCGGTCGCCGTCGTCCAGGCCGAGGGAGACGGCGTCCAGCACGGTCCGGGCGGCGAAGGCGACCGTGACCGTCTCGGTGTTGAGCAGGTGGGCCACGGTCAGACGCTCCCGGGCTCGACGATGCGCGCGCCCGGTACCGGGCCGTGGGCGCGCCGCACCTGGGTGGCGGCCCCGGCGGCCACCAGGGTGATCGACAGGTCCATCGCCTGCTCGTGGTCGCCCACGAGGAACGCGACGGTCGGGCCCGAGCCGCAGACCTGGCCGCCGAGGGCGCCGCCCTCCAGGCCGACGGCGAGCGTCTGCTCCAGCAGCGGGTCCAGGCTGGTCGCGGCGGGCTGCAGGTCGTTGACCAGGGACGCGCCGAGCGACTGCGGGTCGCCGGACCGCAGGGCCTGCATGAGCGCCTCGGACACGTACGGCTCCGGCAGCACCCGGCCCGCGCGCAGCCGGTCGATCTCGCCGTAGACGGCGGGCGTCGACAGGGTGCGGTCGGCGAGGGCCAGCACCCAGTGGTGGGTGCCCCGGGCCAGCGCCGGGGTGAGCCGCTCGCCGCGGCCGGTGCCGATCGCCGTCCCCCCGAGCAGGGCGAACGGGACGTCGGAGCCCAGCTCGGCGGCGAGCTCGCGCAGGTCGTCGCGGGACAGCCCGGCGTGCCAGAGGGCGTCGCAGGCGAGCAGTGCGGCGGCCGCGTCGGCGGAACCGCCCGCCATCCCGCCCGCGACCGGGATGTCCTTGCGGAGGTGCAGGTGGACGCCCTCCTCGACGCCGGCCCGCCGGGCCAGCAGGAGGGCCGCCCGGACGGCGAGGTTGCGCTCGTCCACCGGCACCAGGGCGGCCTGCGGGCCCTCGACCGTCACCCGGACGTCGTCCGCGGGCACGGCCGTGACGTCGTCGTAGAGGGAGACGGCGTGGAACACGGTGACGAGCTCGTGGTAGCCGTCCGCCCGCCGACCGCCCACGGACAACTGAAGGTTGATCTTGGCAGGGACCCGCACGGTCACCCCGCCCCTGCTGGCCGCCACGGCTGCTCCCTGGACGCTCGGTTCGCCCGCCCGGCGGGCGAGCGGTGAGGGCGGCCCGGACGGGGAGCCCGGACGGCACTAGAGCGACCCTAGGCCCTGACCGCGCCGCGCGCGGCGGCCAACGCGGCGAACTGCGCCACCCCGAGCCGCTCCCCGCGGCTGCCCGGATCGATCCCGGCCGCCCGCAGCGCCCGCTCGGCGGCGTCCGGTGACCCCGCCCACCCGGCGAGCGCCGCCCGGAGGGTCTTGCGCCGCTGGGCGAACGCGGCGTCCACGCAGGCGAACACCTCCTCGCGGGTCGCCGTGGTGGCGGGCGGCTCGCGCCGGGTGAAGGCGACGAGGCCCGAGTCGACGTTCGGCACGGGCCAGAACACGGTCCGCCCGACCGATCCCGCCCGGCGGACGTCGGCGTGCCAGGCGGCCTTCACCGAGGGGATCCCGTACGGGCGGTCCCCCGGCCCGGCGGCCAGCCGGTCGGCGACCTCCGCCTGGACCATGACGATCCCGCGGCGCACGCTCGGGAACCGCTCCAGCACGGTCAGCAGGACCGGCACCGCCACGTTGTAGGGCAGGTTCGCGACCAGCGCCGTGGGCGGCGCCCCGGGCACCTGCGTCAGTCGCAGCGCGTCACCGGGGACGACGGTGAGCCGCCCGACGGCGTCGGGACGCCGGTCGGCCACCGTGACGGGCAGGGCGGCGGCGAGCACCGGGTCGAGCTCGACCGCCGTCACGGCCCCCACGGCGTCCAGCAGGGCCAGTGTGAGGGAGCCGAGCCCCGGACCGACCTCCAGCGCGACGTCGTCGGGGCCGAGCCCGGCGGACCGGACGATGCGCCGCACAGTGTTGCCGTCGTGCACGAAATTCTGGCCGAGAACCTTGGTCGGGCGGACGCCGAGGCGGGCCGCGAGATCGCGGACGTCGGCCGGGCCGAGGAGGGGCAGGGTGCGGTCGCTCACGCCCTCCAGCCTCTCAGACCACCTGACCGGTCGGCTTTCATCGCCTCCAGTAATGGATCGACCACGCTCCGAAGTGCTTCTGACCAGGGGCGATGCGGCGAGCGAGTGTTTGGCATGATGCTGCGCTCACGCATCCTCAAAACGACAATGGTTGCCCCTATGCTCGCCTCCAGCGACCATTCGGGGGTTACTGCGACGGGGGTTTGCCCATGCTCCGGAACACTCGCATCCGGACCCGACTCGCCCTGATGGCGTTCGCACCCGCCCTCACGGCCTTGATCCTCCTCGGGATCACGTTCGCCCTGGTGCCGAGCATCTCCATCGGGGGCAGCGCCTACGACCAGATCGTCGTCGGTAAGGACTTCCAGAAGGGCACGGTCTCGCCGAGCCTGTACATCATCGAGGTCCACAGCCTGGTCCAGGAGATGGTCGTCATCGCGAACGCGGGTGCCGACTACCAGCAGCAGCGGGACAACGTCACCAAAGCTCGCCAACAGTATGAGATCGACTACCGTAAGTGGGCGATCCAGACCCCCCTCAAGGACCCCGACGCGCTGGCGAACCTGAACACCTCCTACAAGTACGCTGAAGAATACTTCAACGACTACGACCACCAGCTGCTGCCGGCCCTGGCCGCGCACAACGCCAAGCTGGCCGAGGACACGCTCGAGTTCACGATGGTCGGCGCCCTGACCAACCACCGCATCGCCATCCAGGCGGCGGCGGACGAGGTCGGCCAGCAGGTGGCGGCCCGCGAGCAGGACGCCGACGCCCGGGTGCAGCAGCAGATGCTGGGCATCATCGGCGTCACCCTCGTCCTCATGGCGGCGAGCATCGCGATCGGCATCACCGTGCTGCGGTCGATCACCGAGCGGGTGCGCCGCCTGAACGAGGTCGCCACCGTCGAGCTGCCGCACCTCCTCGAGGAGGTCCAGCGGGCCGCCGCCAACGGTGAGGAGATCCCCAGCCTGCCGCACACGGGAGCAGAGGGCAGCGACGAGCTGTCGACCGCTGCGGAGGCGTTCAACGCCGTCGTCGCGACCGCCGTCGAGATGGCGGCCGAGCAGTCCCAGCTGCGGCGGTCCACCTCCCAGATGTTCATCAACCTGGGCCGGCGCAACCACAAGCTGCTCTCCCGGACGCTCACCTACATCACCCAGCTGGAGAGCGACGAGCGCGACCCGTCGACCCTGCAGAACCTGTTCCGGCTCGACCACCTGGCCACCCGCATGCGGCGCCACGCGGAGTCGCTGCTGGTCCTGGCGGGTTCGCCGCCGCTGCGCACCTGGTCGCGGCCCGTCCCCGTCGCCGACGTCCTGCGCGCCGCCCTCTCCGAGATCGAGACCTACGACCGGGTCGACATCAAGGAGCTGGAGCCGGTCGAGGTCCGCGGCGCGAGCGTCTCCGACCTGGCCCACCTGATCGCCGAGCTGCTCGAGAACGCCACCGCCTTCAGCCCGCCCCAGACGCGGGTCCGGGTGCTCGGCCGCGCGGACGGCGACGGCTACACGATCGTCGTCGTCGACGAGGGCATCGGCATGAGCCCCGAGGAACTCGCCGCGGGCAACGCGCTCATCCAGAACGCGGAGAAGTCCGGCTTCCTCGGTGACAGCCGCATGCTGGGCCTGGGCGTCGTCGGGCGCCTCGCGGCCCGGCACGGCTTCAAGATCAACCTGACCGCGTCCCCGGTCGGCGGCGTCGTCGCCTGGGTGACCCTGCCGGCCTCGGCGCTCGCCCCCCGTCGCGGCGCCGTCGAGCCCGAGCCGCTCGGCGCGGCCATGAGCCCGGCCCTGCCCGGCCGGAACGACTACCCGGGCGGCCGCTCCGACCAGGGCGCGCGTTCCGGCTACGCCGGCGCCGCCGCGGGCGGCTCCGAGACGCGGGCGCTCTCCGGCTCGGGCACGCTGCCGATGCAGTCCTCGCCCGTCCCGGCGAACGGCCGGTCCGCGCCGTCCGGCCTCGCGTCGCCGTCCGGCGCCGCACCCGTGCCGACGGCGCACGGCGGCGCGCCGTCCGGTGCCTCCGGCTACAACGGCGAGTCCGGCTACTCCGGCGGCTCCGGCCACAACGGCGGCTCCGGCTACAACGGCGCCCCCTCCCCGGGGATGCTCCGGCCGGAGAGCCTGCCCCTGCGGCCCGCCGGGCCCGCCCGCCCGGCTCCCGCGGCCCCGACGGCGCCCGGGTCACCCTCGGCCCCCGACGGACCGCGCGCCTGGTCCCAGCCCCCGGCGGGACCGGTGCACGGCTCCCCGGCACAGGCTCCTTCGGGCACGAACGGCCGCTACCAGGGCGGCTACGAGGCGGGCTACGGGGCCGGGGCCCCGACCGGCCCGTTCGCGATGCCCTCCCGGCCCGCGGCGGCCCCCCCGGCCGCCCATGTCCAGCGGTCCCGCGACCGGGACCAGGGCACCGGGCCGATCCCGCTGCCTCCCCTGCCGGACGAGGCCGCGGGCAACGGGCCGATCGCCTTCCGCAAGCCCCCCGCGGGGCCCGGCGGGAGCGGCCTCACCCGGCGCGTGCGAGGGGCCCAGCTGCCCGACACCGGGGAGGCCGCGAACCGGCAGGCCGGGCAGGGAGCGTCCCAGGACCGCCCCGACCGGTCGGCCCAGAGCGTGCGCGGCGCCCTCGCCAGCTTCACGGCGGGACGTCGCACGGCGTCCGAGGTCGCGATCGGCAACGCGGCCGACCTCAAGCGACCGGAGCCGCGGGTCGCCTCCAGCTCGCACCTCGGCGACCCGATCACCCAACCGGTGGTCTCCGCGGGAACCGTGAGGCAGGCTGAGGCACCGGGACCGATCCTGCCTCGACGGGTCCGCGGTGCACAGATGCCGCAGACGGACCTGCCGACGTCCGCCCCGGCACCGGAGCGCAGTGCGGCCGAGGTCCGGGCCGCGCTGAGCAACTTCGTGACCGGTCGTCGTGCCGCCGAGCACGAGGACTGATCAACTGGACTCGGGGAGGGCTGTCCGGCGACGGGCGGCCCGGCGCAAGGTAGGACGTCAGCGGGAGCAGTCGGTCGGCCGCACCGGAGCGGCCGGCCATGATGACAGGAGGGGCCATGTCCGTGGGCAGAGCGCTCAGCCCGAATGCGCAGAACGTGAACTGGCTGTTGGCCAACTTCACGGACAACGACGTCTTCGTGGAGCAGACCATCGCGGTGTCGTCCGACGGGCTGCTGATGGCGGCGTCGTCATCGCAGGACCGGGCGTCCGACGACCGGCTCGCCGCCGTCGTGTCGGGGCTGCGGAGCCTCGCCGAGGGCGGGGCGCGGGTGATGGGCAAGGGGTCGGTCAACCAGGTGATCGTGGAGATGGACCACGGGTACCTGTTCGTGACCGCGGTCAGTGACGGGTCCGTGCTCGGCGTCCTCACCACCCGGGACGCCGACCTCGCCGCCGTCGGCTACGAGACGACGCTGCTGGTCGACCGGATCGGTGCGCTGCTGACACCGGCGATCGTGGCCGAGCTCAAGGGAGGTCTCGGCTCATGAGCGGCCCGGTGCACGGAGAGCACGAGCGTCAGAGTCTCAGCAGGCCCTTCCTTGCGGGCCTGCACCCGACCCGCGACACGATCTCCGTCACCGGGCAGGACGAGGCCGGGGCCGTGCGTCCCTACTTCGTCACCCAGGGGCGCGTGCATGACGACCTGTCCGGATTCGAGACGATCTATGTGCTCACCCCGGGCGGGGCCGCGGGACTGGACCAGCTGTCGTTCGAGCACCGGGACATCGCGAACCTGTGCCGGGCGCCGCAGTCGATCGTCGAGATCTCCGCGCTGCTGAAACTGCCGCTGGGCGTCGCCACGGTACTCACCCGTGACCTGGCGACCCAGGGTTACCTGGCGGCGGCACCCCCTGCCGTCGACCCCGCCAACGACCCGTCGCTGATCATGAGGCTGATCAATGCTGTCCACGCACTCTGAGCAACCCGTGTCGGCCCCGGCACCGGTCCCGGTAAAGATCATCGTCGCCGGCGGTTTCGGCGTCGGGAAGACCACGCTGGTCGGCGCGATCTCCGAGATCCCGCCCCTCACCACCGAGGCCGCCATGACCTCCGTGGGTGCCGGCGTCGACAACCCCGGCGCGGTCACCACCAAGACGACGACGACCGTGGCCATGGACTTCGGCCGCATCACCGTCGACGAATCGTTGCGCCTGTACATCTTCGGCACGCCCGGCCAGGACCGTTTCGGCTTCATGTGGAACGAGCTGACCACCGGGGCGCTGGGCGCGATCGTGCTGGTCGACAGCCGCCGCATCGACGACTCCTTCCCGGCCCTCGACTTCTTCGAGAACCGGGCGCTGCCGTTCGTCGTGGCCGTCAACCAGTTCTCGGGACACCTCTCGCACAATCTCGACGACGTCCGGGATGCCCTGGATGTCGACCCCGACGTGCCGGTCATCGGGACCGATGCACGATCGAGGGCTGCGGTGAAGCAGACTCTTCTGGTACTTCTCGACGTGGTGCTCCAGCGCGCCATGGGACGCGCACGCTGACGTCGAGCCGAAGGGGGCGGGCATGTACGACATCGAGAGCGCCCTGCGCCGCAGGGCCATGATGGAGCGCCTCGACGCGCTCCGTCGGGCGGAGGCCTCGACGTCGACCCAGGAGGGCGCCGCTCCTCCGGGTCCGGCGAACGGTCCGGCGAACGGTCCGGCGAACGGTACGGCCGACGGACCCGGCGCGGGGGGCGCGCCGGGCCCGGTCGGACCGGCGCCGGTCGCAGCGGCACCGCCCGGTCCGGGGTACGCGGCACCCGCGTACCCGGCACCGGAGTACGCGGCGCCCGGCTACCCGGCACCGGAGTACGCGGCGCCCGGCTACCCGGCACCGGGGTACGCGGCGCCCGAGCCCTCGGCAGCGCCGTACCCGTCGCCCGGCTACGCTCCGGAGTACCCCTCGACCGGGCAGCCCGCCGGGTACCCGTCCCCCGGGTACGCGGCGCCGCCGCCCCCGGCACCGGCGACGGCCATCGGCCCGATCGCGGCAGCCGACGGCGGGCCCGGCCTCAACGGCAGCCTGAGCGGTTTCGGCGGGGCCGTCACCGGCGCGACGGCGCCCCTGGGCACCCCGACCCTGGGCACCCCGACCCTGGGCACCCCTCCCGGCGGCACCCCTCCCGGCGGGGCCGGGTCGGGGATCGTGGGCTGGGCCGCCCGGCCGCGCCACCGGACCGGCGCGCCCGGCGAGCGGCGTCCGGAGCCGGCCTTCCCGCAGGCGCCGTCCGAGCCCGCCGCGGCGCTGTCGTCGCCGGCGCAGCCCCGGGCCGCGGCGCGGGGCGGGGTCGAGGCGCGCGGCGGGGTGGAGGCGGCCGAGGCCGAGATGCCGCCGTCCCCGTACATGACACCCGCGGCCCCCCTGCCGCCCGACGGGTACGGCGGGCTGCCGCGCCCGGCGCCCGTGGACCTGCCCGCGGAGCACGTCATCGACAACACCGCGCGTCCGGCGTTCGTCGACCCGCCCCGCCCGACGTCCTTCGCCGAGGCCGCCGCCGGCTACACCGCGGGCCGCACCCCGCTCGCGCCGCCCGCCCCACCCGCACCCCCGGAGGACGACGAGGACCCGGCCGACGCCGCGGCCCGGCCGCCGGCCGCCGGCACCGCCGCCAGCGCCATCGCCGACCTGCTGCGGCAGGGCGGTTCGGGGCTGTTCTTCACCGGCGACGAGGACGACGAGGCGTGACCGCCGGGCCCCGGCGGACCGGGGCCCGGCGGTCACCGCCGCTCAGTCGAACAGGTGCCGCCCGCAACCCCACTGGCCCGCGCCGCCGCGCCGGTAGAGGAGCTTGGCCCGGTAGAGCTGCTCGGCGGGCGGCGCCGCCGTCGGCAGGCCGCTGCCGCCCACGGCGTGCCACGTGCCCGCGCTGAACTGGTACAGCCCGTAGTACCCCGCCGGGTTGACGGCGCGGGGGTTCCCGCCGGACTCGCAGCGGGCGAGGGCCCCCCAGTTCAGCCCGTCGACGTCCGTCGTCGAGACCCGGCCGACGTCGGTCGCCGCGGCCGGCCCGCTGCCCACCGAGATCACCCGCGGCGCCGGGGGCGTGACGACGACCGACCGCAGCGCCGTCCGGCCGGTGGGGCGCCCGTCCGCCAGCACGACCTCGTAGACCGTCCGGCGCGTGCCCGGTCGCCCGGGGTCGACGGTGCGCTCCTGGCCGGAGGGCAGGTCGGCGGCGGGGCGCCGCACGGTGGCCGGGGGCACCGGCTCGGTGACGGTCACCAGGCGCCGCTCGATCCGGGTGAGCGCCAGGACCAGCCCGTCGACGACCGGCGAGCCGGGCAGCGCCGACAGCTGGTCGGCGGGCCCGGGTTCCAGTCCCTGCTCGGCGAGCAGGTCGGCGACGCTGGCGGCCGTCGTGGTGACGTCGCGCGCCGTGCCGCCCGCCACGACCGTGACCCGTTTGGGGTGGGAGAGCACGACCTGCAGCCCGGCGCGGCCCAGCGGCTCGGACCGGGACGTCGACAGGCGGGCGCCGTCCGAGCGGATGTGGAGGGCCGTGAGGGCCTCCGCCACCGTGAGCTCGGTGGTCCAGTACGCGCGCGGCCGGCCGTCCACCGTGACGGTCAGCGGGCGGGCGAACCGGACGACGACGCGCTGCCCCTCGCGCAGCGGCGAGGCGGGGTCCGGCGCCACCAGGTCGCGCCGTCCGACGTGGACGCCCTCCTCGGCGAGGAGGCCGCGCACGTCGCCCGCGTCGGTCTGGACGACCGAGGCGACGCCGTCGAGCACCAGGGTGACGTCGGTGGAGTGCCGGGCGTAGAGCACGGTCCCGCCGATGACGGCGGTGAGCACCGCGGCCTGCGCCGCCACGCGCATCACCCGGCCGGTGAGGAACTGCACCACGGGCCGACTCCTGAGCTAGCGGATCCCCCGTGTTGTCGCCGGTCAACGTAACGTGACGAGCGCGGCGTCACCCATCCACCGAACGTTCAGGTGCGTCGTCCCTGGCGTGTCCCCGGCGCCCACGGCAGGACGTCGCCGCAGGTCAACGACTCGCACGGGGAGCGACGCGGGTGAGAAGCATCACGTCCGACCGGGTGGACGCCCGGCGTGGCGCACCCGCCCTTGCCGCGCGACGCCGGCCCGGCAGCTCGACGCCGGCCAGGCAGGGGTCACGAGCGGGTCAGGTCCAGGGGCCGTACAGGCGCTCGCTCGTCGCGTCGAGCGTCGCGCAGACCTCGCCGAGGTCACGCCCGAGGACCTCGGCCATGCAGCGCACGGTGAGCGGCACCAGGTAGCTGGCGTTCGGGCGGCCACGGTGCGGCACGGGCGCCAGGTACGGCGCGTCCGTCTCGACGAGCACCTGCCCGGGCGGGACGGCGAGCAGCGCCTCGCGCAGCGCGCCCGCGTTGCGGAAGGTGAGCGTGCCCGCGAACGAGAGGTACCAGCCCTGGTCGGCGCAGAACCGGGCCATCGCGGCGTCCCCGCTGAAGCAGTGGAAGACGGTCCGCTCCGGCGCGCCCTCCTCGGCGAGCACGCGCAGCACGTCGTCGTGGGCGTCGCGGTCGTGGATCTGCAGCACCCGGCCCAGCCGCTTGGCCATCGCGATGTGCGCCCGGAAGGAGGTCTCCTGGGCGGCCCGGCCGGCGACGTCGTCGGGGCCGACCCAGTGGTGGTCGAGCCCGGTCTCGCCGACCACCCGGATGCGCGGGTGCGCGGCCAGCGCCTCGATCTCGGCGAGCGCGGCCTCCAGCGCGGCGGGGCCGCCGTCGGCCACGAGCTGGGTGGCCTCGGTCGGGTGGAGCGCGACGCCGCCGAGCACCTGTGGGTGCCGGTCGACGACGTCCACCGTCCAGCGGGCCGAGTCGAGCTCGCACCCGATCTGGACCACCCGGGTCACCCCGACCGCCGCCGCGGCGGCGAGCGCCTCCTCCAGGGTGAGGGGCTCGTCACCGCGGCGGGTGTGGTCCAGGTGGGCATGGTTGTCGACCACGGGGGCCGGCAGCGCCTCGGGCGGGGCCGGGCGGTCCGAGCGGGCGGTGCGGCCGGGGTCGTCCGTCACCCCTCGTCCTGCAGCCGGGCGAGCTCCTCCGCGACGACGCCGTCGTCCAGCTTGCGGAAGATCGGGACGGCGGGCGGCACCGGCGTCCCCGGGACGAGGGGCGTCGGGGCCCACGCTGCGAGGTTCTCGCCGAGCCGGTAGGTGTTGGTGAGCACCGGGTAGCCGGGGCCGCCGTCGAGGTCGTCGACCTCCCGGATCTGCGGCATCGGGGAGACGGTCCCGGTGCCGCCGAACGCCTCGTGCACGGCCTGGGCGCTGTGCGGCAGGAAGGGCGACAGCACGGTTCGCAGGTCGCTGACGGCCTGGGCGGCGACGTGCAGGACCGTCCGCATCCGCTCGGGGTCGGCGTTCTTCAGCTTCCAGGGGGCCTGGTCGGACAGGTACTTGTTCGCCTCGCCGACGACGCGCATCGCCTCGCTGACGGCCGCCTTCTGCCGGTGGACGCGCAGCAGGTCGCCGACGGTCCGGAACGCGCCCTCGGTCGAGGCGAGCAGCGCGTGGTCGGCGTCGGTGAGGGTGCCGCGCTCGGGGATCGCCCCGAGGTTCTTGTTGATCATCGAGGCGGTCCGGTTGACCAGGTTGCCCCAGCCCGCGACCAGCTCGTCGTTGGTGCGGCGCACGAACTCCGACCAGGTGAAGTCGGTGTCCTGGTTCTCGGGCCCGGCGACGGCGATGAAGTACCGCAGCGCGTCGGGCTGGTAGCGCGCCAGGACGTCGCGGACGAGGATCACCACGCCCCGGGACGAGGAGAACTGCCGCCCCTCCATGGTGAGGAACTCGCTGGAGACCACCTCGGTGGGCAGGTTCAGGTCGCCGAAGACCCCCGGCGAGCCGCCCCGGCTGCCCTTGCCCGCGTACCCGAGCAGCTCGGCCGGCCAGATCTGGGAGTGGAACGTGATGTTGTCCTTGCCCATGAAGTAGTAGGCGAGGGCCGCGGGGTCGTTCCACCAGGCGCGCCACGCGTCGTCGTCACCCGAGCGGCGCGCCCATTCGATCGACGCCGACAGGTAGCCGACCACGGCGTCGAACCAGACGTAGAGCCGCTTGGCCGGGTTGTCCTCCCAGCCGGCGAGCGGGACCGGGATGCCCCAGTCGATGTCGCGGGTCATGGCGCGCGGGCGGATGTCGTCGAGGAGGTTGAGGCTGAACTTGAGCACGTTCGGGCGCCAGTCGGTGCGCGTCCGCAGCCAGCCGCCCAGGGCCTCGGCGAGCGCGGGCAGGTCGAGGAAGAAGTGCTGCGACTCGACGAAGGCGGGTGTCTCCCCGTTGATCCGGCTGTGCGGGCGGATCAGCTCGGCGGCGTCCAGCTGGTTGCCGCAGTTGTCGCACTGGTCGCCACGCGCGCCGTCGTACCCGCAGATCGGGCAGGTGCCCTCGATGTAGCGGTCGGGCAGGGTGCGGCCGGTCGACGGCGAGATCGCGCCCGTCGTCGTCCTCTCGATCATGTAGCCGTTGCGGTGGACGACGCGGAACAACTCCTGGGCGACGGCGTAGTGGTTGCGGGTCGTCGTCCGGGTGAACAGGTCGTAGGACAGGCCCAGGCCGTGCAGGTCCTCGACGATGACGCGGTTGTACCGGTCCGCGAGCTGCTGCGGGGTCACGCCCTCCTTCTCGGCCTGGACCAGGATCGGCGTCCCGTGCTCGTCGGTGCCCGACACCATCAGGACGTCGTGACCCGCCATGCGCATGTACCGGCTGAACACGTCGGAGGGGACGCCGAAGCCGGCGACGTGGCCGATGTGCCGCGGACCGTTGGCGTAGGGCCACGCCACCGCGGAGAGGACATGCGTCATGGAACGATCCTAGGCAGTCCGCGGCGCAGCCCCGAATCGCTGTCCACAGCCCCCGGCCGCACCCGGACCGGAGCAGCCCGGCCCGGCGACGGTCAGAACAGCTCGATGGCGGGCGCCGCCTCGTCGGCCGCACCGGCGCCGATCACCTGGTCGTGCGTCGACCGCTGCCGGGACGTCACGTAGCCGTCCCGGATGCCGTCGACCGCCGCCTCCAGCCCCACCAGGGCGCCCGCGTCGCGGTGGCCCCCCAGCACCTCGGCGACCGCGCCGAACTGGTCGCGCAGCTGGTCGAGCGTCTGGACGACGTGCTCGACGACCTGCCGGGTGACGTCCTGGAACTGCAGCTGTCCCAGCATCGACGTGGTGAGGCCGTGCACCGTGCCCGAGGCGGTGACCAGCTCGCGCGCCGCGGCGTCCACCCGGCCGGTGAACAGGTCCAGCCGCTCGACGAGCGACCGCTGCTGCCGGGCGACCTCCTCCAGCCGCGAGGTGAGCTCGGCCTTGGAGCCGGCGCCCGACCCGTCCGGCCGTCCCGGCACCGCGGCGTCGTCGTCCCCGCCCGCGTGGTCGGCCATCGCCGCGGCGAGCCGGCGCGCGAGCTGCTCGATCCGGTGCCCGATGTCGCGGGCGGCGGTGTCGGATTGCCGGGAGAGCTCGCGGACCTCGTCCGCCACGACCTGGAACCCGGCACCGTGCTCCCCGGCGCGGCTAGCCTCGATCTTGGCGTTGAGCGCCAGCGTCGTCGTCGCGCGGGAGATCTTCTGGATGATGCCGAGGTGGTCGCTCAGCCCGCGGACCTCGGCCACCAGGTCGATCACCGCCTCGTCCCGGCGGACGACGTAGGCCACCAGGTGCTCGACCATCTCACCGGACCCGCGGGTGATCCGGGCGATCTCCGCCAGCTCGGCCGTCTGGTCCGCGGTGAGCCCGGCGAGGCGGCCGGCCTCCGTCGCGACGTGCCCCGCCGCGACGTCGACGGCCTCCAGCTCGCCCAGGAACCCGACGACCGCCTGCTCGGTGGCGTGGACGACGTCGGCCAGCTGGGCGCCCAGCAGCGGGAACACGGGGATCGCGTGCTCGATGGCGCCGCCCGCCCGCAGCACCGGGTCGCTCGGTCGCGCGGCGGCCCGCCGACGGGACCGGTGCGGGGACTCGTTCCGGATCACGGCCCTCACGCCCCCGGGAGGACCTGGCGGATGACCGTGACCAGCTCGTCGGGGCCCACGGGCTTGACGAGCCACCCGGTCGCCCCCACGGCCTTGGCCTCCTGCCGCTTCTCGGGATGCGACTCCGTGGTCAGGATGAGGATCGGCGTGAACCGGACGCCCGGCCGCTTGCGCGCCTCCTGGACGAAGGTCAACCCGTCCATCCGCGGCATGTTGAGGTCGCTGATGATCAGGTTGGGCCGGGCGCCGTCCAGCTTGGTGAGGGCGTCGCTGCCGTCCGAGGCCGTGACGACGTCGAACCCGGCCCGGCGCAGGATGGCCGACATGCTGAGCAGGATGGTCGCCGAGTCGTCGACGATCATGATCGTGGTCACCGTCACTCCTTCGCAGCGGCTGTCGGCACGGGGGGAGGGGCCAGCAGCGGGCTGACCCACCGGGCGAGGAACGGGTCCGAAGGGGGGCCGACGACCGCCGGGCCGGCGGCCATCAGGGCCTGCAGCGCGGCGGTGTGCAGGTGGGTGCAGCCGGTGAGGCGCACCTTGGGACGGCGGGTCTCGCGCAGCCACCGCGTCAGCGGCTCGGCGTCCTCCACGGTGACGACGCCGGTCAGCGTGGCCACTCCCCTAGACAGCGACACGGGCACCGGCCAGCACCTCCACCAGGTCGAGGACGAGCAGCACCGAGCCGTCGCCCATGAGCGCGGTCCCGCAGAACATCGCGGACCCGGCGAGCACGCCCTCCAGCGGCTTGACGATCACTTCGGCCCCCTCGTGGAAGTCGTCGACGACGAGGCCGACGTCCTCCTGTCCCGAGCGGGTGACCAGTACCGACACGCTCCCGTCATCGGCCCGATCGGCCCCCAGCTGGAGCGTGGCCGCCAGATCCACCAGGGGGACGACCTGGTCACGCAGCACCAGGACGTCCTGGTGCTCCACCCGGGTCACCCGGGAGGCGGGCAGCCGCACGGTCTCGGCGACCAGGTCGACCGGCATCCCGAAGCGCTGGCCGGCGACGGCGACGATCATCACCCGGCTGATGGCCATGGACAGCGGCACCCGCAGCCGGACCTGGCTGCCCTGGCCGGGCACGCTGCTCAGCCGGACCGTCCCGCCGACGGCCTGCACGCTCGTCAGGACGGCGTCCATCCCGACCCCGCGCCCCGACAGGTCGCTGATGGTGTCGACCGTCGAGAACCCCGGCAGGAACACCAGCTCGATCGCCTCCTGCTCGCCCAGCTCCAGCAGCTGCTCCTGGGTGATCAGGCCGCGGGCGAGCGCCTTCGCCTTGACGACCTCCGGGTCGATCCCGCGCCCGTCGTCGACGACGTCGATGACGACCGCGTCCGGCTCCTGGACGGCGCGGATGGTGACGACCGCCTCGGCCGGCTTGCCCGCCGCCGCCCGCACCTCGGGCCGCTCGATGCCGTGGTCGAGGCTGTTGCGCACCAGGTGGATCAGCGGGTCGGCGAGCATCTCGATGACGTCCTTGTCGGCCGCCGTGTCCTGGCCCTCCAGCTCGAGCCGCACGTGCTTGCCGAGCGACCGGCCGATGTCCCGCACGAGCCGCGGGAAGCGGGCGAACACGACGGACAGCGGCAGCATCCGCACGTCCATGACGGCGGCCTGCAGGTCCTCGCTGATCCGGTTGACGACGCCGTACTGGTCCTTGATCCGCCGTCCGAGCGGCCGGGCGTCCCACTCGTGCTCGGCCTCCGCGGCGAGGAACGGCAGCCCGTTCTTGGCCACCACGAGCTGGCCGACCAGCTCGAGCAGCCGGTCCACGGTCACCTGGTCGACCTTGAGCACCCGGCCGCCGCGGCCGTAGTCGACGAGCGGTGCCCGCCGGTCCTGGCCGCCCCTGCGACGGTCCACACCCCCCGGCCCCCAGCGGCCGGAACCCTCGTAGACGACCGGCTGCGGGCCGCGCAGCTCGCGCTCGACGAGCCCGGTCACCGCGTCCCGGCCGTCCGGGCGGCCCGCCAGCGCGAGGACCTCCTCCACGTCCGGGCCGCCCCGGCCCAGAGCCGCCAGGGCCCCGCGGACGGCGCGTGCCGCCGACACCTCCCGAGCCGTCCGCTCGGCGTCCGGGGACGGCGCGGCGAGCAGCATCAGCTGGGCCCGCAGCACCTCGCGGGCGGCGGCGGCCACCGGGTCGTCACCGGTCCCGCCCCCGCTGCCGGCCCCGCCCCCACCTGCGGCGTCGTCCCGGTCGCACGGCAGGACGGGGCGCCCGAGCAGGACGGCGAGCCCCGCGGCGTCCACCTCGGCGACCTGCACCTCGTCGGGGACGTACCGGAACAGGTGGTCCAGCTCGGCGACCGTCGCGCGGGTGACCACCGTGAAGGCCAGCAGGCAGCGGTACTCGTCGAACTCGGCGAGCGGCGGCCACGCCTGGCGCGGCCACGCCGCGAACGCCTCGACGGCGGGGATCTGCGACACCAGGCGCACCGGGTCGTCACCGGTGAAGAAGCATCCCTCGGCCGGCTCGTAGCGCACCACGCGGCAGCCGGTACCGGCGTGCTCCAGCCAGGCCCGGACCCGCTCGACGTCCTCGGCCCCGAGATCGTCCAGGAGCCAGGACGGCGCGGCCGGGAGCCCGCCGCCGTCGCGCCGGTCCTCCGGCCCGGGCGCGCCGCCCGGGTCCCCCGGTCCGCCCGGTTCCCCCGGCTCCCCGGGTCCGCGCGGTGCCGGGACCGGGACTCCGGGACGCACCGGGGCGCGCAGCCGGTCCACCAGCCCGGCGGCGACCTGCGCGGCGTCCGAGGGCAGTTCCCCCCGGGCCCGCACGACGTCGAGCCATCCCCGGACGACGTCGAACGCGGCCAGCAGGTCGTCGACCGTGCGGCCGGTCAGCTCGACCCGGCCCGCGCGCACCGCGTCGAGCAGGTCCTCGGTGGCATGGGTGAGACGGGTGAGATGCGGCAGTTCGAACAGCCCGGACGACCCCTTGAGGGTGTGCGCGGCCCGGAACACGCCGTCCAGGACGGCGCGGTCGCCGGGATCGCGCTCCAGCCCGAGCAGGCCGACGTCCACCTGGTCGAGCAGGTCGGCGGCCTCGGAGAGGAACTGCTCCAGCAGGGAGTGGTCGGTCACGACCCGGCCCCCGTTCCCGCCGCCACGACGTGGGCCGTGCGGATGCGCCCCGTGAGGATGCGGGCGGCCAGCGCGAGCTGTCCGGGGTCGGCGGGTTTGACCAGGTACAGGTTGGCCCCGCAGCGGTAGGCCTCCGCGTGGTCGCCGGCCTCCCCCTCGGAACTCACCATGATGATCGGGACGTCGGGCACGAGCGCCTCCCGGCGGACGGTGGAGACCAGCGAGTAGCCGTCCATGACGGGCATGTTGACGTCGACCACGAGCAGGTGGAACGCCTCCGCCAGGCAGCGTTCCAGCGCCTCGTAGCCGTTCGCGGCCTCGTGCACGGTGAACCCGGCGTCCGTGAGGATCGCCCGGTGGTAGGACCGTATCGAGCCCGCGTCGTCCACGATGAGCACCGGGTACTCATCGGTCGCATCGGTGAGGGGGTGGTCGTCCGTCATCTCCGGTCTCCTGGATTCGGCCGCTGATAAGCGATTCCTTCCGGGAACCGCCGCGGGATGAAGATGGGTGAGATCCGGCTCATCGACTCGCTGTGTCCCAGGAACAGGAACCCGCCCGGTCGCAGAACCCCGAAGATGTTCTCCACGGCGGCGCGGCAGGAGAGCTCGTCGAAGTAGATCAGCAGGTTCCGGCAGAACACCACGTCGAGGTCCCGGTAGTCGCGCATGGTGGCCGCGTCGCACACGTTGATCTGCCGGAAGTCGACGGCGTCACGCAGTTCGTCGACGATCCGGTGCCGCTCGCCGGGCAGCGGGCGGAAGTAGGTGCGCAGCCGGCCCTCCGGCATCCGCTGCAGCGACCGGACGCCGTACTCCCCGGCCCGCGCCGCCTCCAGCACCCGGGTGTCGATGTCGCCCGCCGAGAGCACCACGTCGGTGTCCCCGATCGGCGGCCATTCCTCGATCAGCCGGATCGCGATCGAGTACGGCTCCTCCCCCGTCGACGACGGCAGCGACAGGATCCGGACCGGACCGGTGTCCCCGCGGGCCCGACGTGCGGTCATCACCTCGGGCAGCACCGAACGGATCAGGCAGTCGAACTGGTAGTCCTCCCGCAGGAAGTACGTCTCGTTCACCGTCAACTCGTTGACGAGCTTCTGGATCAGCCCCTCGTCCCCGAGCCGCAGGGCAGAGAAGTAGGTCGCGAAGCTGTCGGTGCCGAACGCGGCCATCAGCCCGAGGATCCGCTTGTCGACGAAATAGCGTTTCGATGAGGTGAACTGGATTCCGGTGCGCTTGTAGACGTACTCGCGCAGGCGGTCGAAGTCGGTGTCGGAAAGGCTCTGGCCGGCGCCCGTCACGGTGTCACGGACCGGGCGTCCGGTGGGTGGCCGGCCCTGGCGTCGACCTGCTGGGAGAGGAACGTGATGAACGGGTCGTCGGGGAAGCGCTCCTGGGCGGCCCGCACGGCGGGGACGCCGCCGTCGCCGGAGAGCGAGAGCAGTTCTCCGAGCGCCCCCGCCACCACGTTGGCGTCCTCGTCCCGCGCGGCGATCTCCGTCAACCAGCCCTCCACCGCAGGCAGCCGCAGCGAGCCGAGGATCACCACGGTGAACATCCGGACGTCGGGGTCG
>Ga0302323_100001682_pt1 | contig 17994 bp, 16 predicted proteins | sample Fen_T0_3_FD_201950 | JGI IMG/M metagenome (GOLD analysis project Ga0302323, IMG submission 201950) | Peat permafrost microbial communities from Stordalen Mire near Abisko, Sweden - Fen_T0_3 | ecosystem: Environmental > Terrestrial > Soil > Wetlands > Permafrost | place: Sweden: Abisko... | reverse complement strand
CGTGGCGTCCCATCAGGATGATCTGCTCGGCGCCGAGCTGCCGTGCGGACAGGACCGCGAGCAGGCCGACGGCGCCGTCTCCGATGACGGTGACGTTGGTGCGTTCGGTGACGCCGCCCTTGACGGCGGCGTGCCAGCCGGTGCCGTAGACGTCGGAGAGGGTGAGCAGCGACGGGATCAGCGGCGAGGTCTCCTCGACGGGGAGCTTCACGAGGGTGCCGTCGGCGAACGGCACGCGGACCGCCTCGCCCTGCCCGCCGTCGATGCCGTCGCGGGCCCAGAAGCCGCCGTGCTCGCACGCGGTCTGCAGGCCCTCGCGGCAGAAGTCGCAGGTGCCGTCGGACCAGGCGAACGGCGCGACCACGAGGTCGCCCTTCTCCACGCTGGTCACGTCGGAGCCGATGTCCTCGACGACCCCGATGAACTCGTGCCCGATCCGGGCGGGCCCGTCTTCCGGCTTCATCGAACCGTAGGGGTGGAGGTCACTGCCGCAGACGCAGGCGGTGGTGACACGCACCACCGCGTCGGTGGTCTCCTTGAGGATGGGGTCCGGGACGTCCTCGACGCGGATGTCGCCGGCTCCGTAGATCAGGGTTGCTCGCATGTCGTCCACTCAACGCTGTTTCTCGTGCGCGCGGGAGTGACGGCTCTTCCGGGTAACAGCAGTACCTCCCTGGCGGTGACCACACGTCGTACCGTCGAGACATGCCCGACCCGACCGACATCACGACCCAGGTGCGTGACTTCCTGGTCACGCGCCGCAACCGGCTGACCCCCGAGGCCTCCGGGCTGCCGATGTACGGCGGCAACCGGCGGGTGCCCGGGCTGCGCCGCGAGGAGGTCGCACTGCTCGCCGGCATGAGCGTCGACTACTACGTGCGCCTCGAGCGCGGGAACCTCAGCGGCGCCTCGGAGTCGGTCCTCGAGTCGCTGGCCTCGGCGCTCCAGCTGGACGACGCGGAGCGCGCCCACCTCTACGACCTGGCCCGCGCGTCGTCCGGGTCGCGCCGCCGTGCACCGGCCGCGAGTACGACGCGTGTCCGCCCCACGCTGCTGCGGATCCTCGACGCGATGCCCGGCACCCCGGCGTACCTCCGCAACGGCCGCTTCGACATCCTCGCCGCGAACGCCCTGGGCCGCGCCCTCTACTCGCCGGTCTTCGACTCGCCGCTGTTCGCCCAGCGTGGCCCGATCAACACCGCACGCTTCCTCTTCCTCGACCCCGCCGCGACCGCCTTCTGGGTGGACTGGAACAAAGGTGCCGACGACTCCGTCGCGTTCCTCCGCTCCGAGGCCGGCCGCTCCCCTCACGACCGCGTGCTCACCGAGCTGATCGGCGAGCTCAGCACCCGCAGCCAGGAGTTCGCCAGCCGCTGGGCCCGGCACGACGTGAAGTTCCACCGGTCCGGCGTCAAGCGCCTCCGCCACCCCGTCGTCGGCGAGCTCGCCCTGCCCTACGAGGCCATGGACCTGCCCGCCGACCCGGGCTTGCGGCTCAACATCTACACGCCGCAACCCGACTCACCCGAACAGGAAGCCCTCGCCCTGCTGGCGAGCTGGACCACGGTGCCCGACCGGGTTCGCTGACAGCCGCTCCCTCGTCCTGTTGTCTTCGTCAGCGGACCGGTCCTACCGTGAGGTCTGACGCAGAGTCGGGCCATACGCAGAGGGACGGCGGGTGGTAGGTCGCGATGACGGGGATTCTCCAGGCCGCTGGGCTGAGCGGGGTCACCCTGCTCGTGGTGGCAGCTGTCGGATGGCTCGCCGTTCGCGGCACCGATGCGCTCGTACAGCGTGCGGTGTCGGCCCAGCAGAGTGAGCTCCGTCAGGCCGAGGCACGGTGGACGAGCGCCCTCGGCTCCCGAGCCGATCTGGAGCTCGACCTTCGCCAGAAGCGCGATGCTCTTTACCGGTCTCTCTGGCCGAAGACGCAGGTACTGTCGCTGACGCCGATCAACAAGGAGCTGACGTACGCGGACGTGTCGCAGCTCAGCATCACGCTCAAGGACTGGTACTTCACCGAATGCGGGGGCCTCTACCTCTCCGTCCGTGCGCAGCGGGCCTACCGAGAGGCCCAGGAGGCCCTGACCGAGGCTGCCGGCAAGGACGCGGGGGAGCACGTCTGGCGCGAACCCCGAGGCGACGACTACGAACGCCTGCGGCTCGCGCTCTCGTCTCTGCGCACGGCGCTCACGGAGGATCTCCAGAGCCGGATCGCGGCGCCGTCACTGGAGGGCCCCGCTGCAGACTCCCGTGGTGGAAGCCAGTCCCAGCCCGGGTAGGTAGGGTGCCGGACCATGCGGTTGTCTCGTGCGCTGGTCGTCGGCCTCGGTGGGTTGCTGGTCGCCGGGGTCGTCCCGGGCGCCGTGGCGGCGGTTGATCGCGGCGGCAACGGAGCGGGCACTGACGCGCCTCCGGGCGCCCGGCTCCAGCAGTCAGCCACGTCGTGCACCTCGCAGGGCGGCACGCACGCCGTACGACGACCGCAGTTCGTCCGGCGGATCGCCACGGGGGAGACCGGCTGGTTCTCCTCCCCGAGCCTGGTCGACCTGAACCACGACGGGCGCAAGGAGATCGTCGCGCCGTTCTACTCGACGTTCGTGTTCGATGCGAAGGGGCACCAGCTGGCCCGGGGCACCAAGACCGGCGGTCGCGTCTACGCACCGTCGGTGGTCGCCGACCTCGACGGCGACGGCAGACCCGAGATCGTCGTGGGTGGCTCGGGCACGGTGGCGGCGTACGACTACCGGCACGGCCGGCTGCGCCTCAAGAAGGGGTGGCCGGCGTCCACGCGCAGCGGTGGCCAGACCCCGGAGGTCCGTGGGCTCGCCGCCGCGGACCTGAACGGCGACGGGCGCGTCGAGGTGGTGGCGACGACCACCAACACCTCACCCACGGGCGCGCAGGTGTTCGTCTTCAACTACCGCGGCCACCGGTTCCAGCCCAAGGGCGGTCATCACCCTGCGTGGCCGCGCTACAACCGGCTGTCGGGGCGCGGCAACGACCTCCACTTCAACAAGGTGGGCAACCACGGCTACGGCGAGTACGGCGAGAACGTCGCCATCGGGAACATCGACGATGACCCCGCCCTGGAGATCATCACCACGTTCGACAACCACCAGATCAACGCCTTCAACCTCGACGGCACCTCGGTGCTGGCCTCGAAGTGGTTCACGAACAGGGAGTCCGACGCCGCCGGCCGACGCATGGGGTGGGGGCAGTTCATCCGGTGGGCCGACCCCCGCGTCGAGCGCCGCCAGTACCACCTGCACACCGGTGCGTGGCCGAGCCCGGCCCACCAGTCGTGGCTGCAGTGGACAGCGTCTCCACCCGCGGTGGCCGACCTGAACGGTGACGGCCGCAACGAGGTCGTCGGCATCCCCAACGTCGAGCGTCACATCCCGTACCGCACCCAGGGTTACGCGTTCATGGTGCTCGACGGGGCGTACGGCGACGGGCGCCGCTCGGCGCGACGACACCCCGGCTTCGAGAAGCTCAAGATGTCCAACCATCCGGTCTACCGCCCCGACGGTGACTGGTACCCGCCCAGCGGCATCCCCGCCCCGACCGTGGTCGACCTCGTCGGCGACTCCCGGCCCGAGATCGTCGCCGCCCTTCCCGGCGGCAAGGTGTACGCCGTAGGGCCGACCGGCCACCGGCTGTGGTCCTACCAGTACGCGCCGCGCCGCTCGAAGACGTTCGCCTCCGAGGTGGTCGCCGCCGACCTGAACAAGGACGGCACCCCCGAGCTGGTCTTCGGCACCTACGCCCTGCACCACGACGCCGGACGCCTGATCGTGCTGTCGGCGCACGGGAAGAAGCTCTCCGTCACCCGGCTGCGCCACCAGGGCAGCGATGGCAACGGCATCGGCGTCCCCGCGGCTCCTTCCATCGGAGACCTCACCGGGAACGGCACCCTCGAGATCGTCCTCACCACCTTCGACCACGGCATCGACGTCTACACCGTCCCCGGCTCCGGCACCGGCTGCCTGCCCTGGCCCACCGGGCGCGGCAGCCTGCTCCGCAACGGCATGGGCCCGGCCACCGCCCCTTGACCGGACCCCGGTCACGCGCACGTGCAACCGACGCGCCTCGAATCAGCCGCACGAAGATCGGGTGGCGTCGTCGACCCCACTGCTTCCATCGCTTGCTTCCGATCCGTCGCTGCCTTCTCACACTCAGTTGATGTCCGGATCCACTGACGCGCGAAGCGATTCGTCCCTACGAACCACGAGAACAGCCCTAGCTCATCGCTCGTCTCCCGTCCCGGGCTCCACACGCGAAGGGCCCCGACCGCAGGTGCGGTCGGGGCCCTTTGCGGTGAAGTCAGGAGACGCGGACGTTCTCGGCCTGCGGACCCTTGGGGCCAGCGGTGACGTCGAACTCGACCTTCTGGTTCTCGTCGAGCGACTTGTAACCGCCCGACTGGATGGCGGAGTAGTGAACGAAGACGTCCTCACCGCCGCCGTCCTGCGCGATGAAACCGAAACCCTTTTCGGCGTTGAACCACTTGACGGTTCCCTGAGCCATGTTCATATCCCTTGTTCGTGCCGCGGGCAGTCTGCCCTCAGCCGGCTGAAGACACCCATCTGTGCTGATGTCCAGCGAACCGAAAACCAGGAGTACGAGATACAAGCCGCAGCATCTGTGCGCGGCCAGGACGGCTTGCAGAGCCATCCCTTCAACAGGACCCACGATAGGGCATGGACCGCGTCCGCATGGCTTCGGCGAAGTCCCGCGCGAGCCAGCCCCATGACCCCGCGCCGCGCCAGGTGCGTCCTTCGCCGCGAAGCGGCGTCCCATGCCGTCGCGTGCAGGCGCCCGCATGCCGATGGGCGTGCGTCTCAGCGCGCGAGCCGCACCCCTGTCCAGGCTTCGTCTTGGCTCACGTCACCGACGACGTCGAGCCAATCGGGAACGACTTGCGAGGGATGGTCACCGTCATCGATCTCTGCGACGAGCGAACCGTCCTCGTGCTCGTCGACTGCGATGACCAGCCCATCCAGACTGACCACGTGCCGCCTTTTGCGTAGCAACGTGGCAGGCAATGCGCTGAGGACGGCCCACTCCTCATCGTTCAGGTAGAAGTTCGTACAGGCGACTTCGGCAGGCCCCTCGGTGAGACGCACCTTGTGTCCGAGCTTGCGGATCACGGTCCCGTCGCCCTCCCGCACCTCGCGGAGACGGAGCCGTGTTCCGGTCACATACCGATCGACGATCTCCATCGTCGTGGTCACTCCCTCGGGGAGGCTCGCCAGGAGATACCGACGCTCCCGTTCCACAACCGCATACTTCAACGACACCGACACGGACCGAGGCTAACCTCCACGGCCGCCCGCCTGCGCCGCGAGCGATACGTGCCGACGCTGCGTCAGTCGGGCCGGATCAGGTGCAGCGCTACTCCGTGAAGCGCTCGGGCAGGTCCGGGCGGGTGAAGTAATCGCTGGCCTGCGACGACCACCATGCCTCGACGGTGCTCAGTCCCGTGGGTGGCTCCACAGATCCGGCACAGATCCAGATCGCGGCCGGTGACGCATCGGCTCGCCAGAACAGGGACGATCCGCATGATCGGCAGAACCCGTACTCCGCGCCGTCCACGGGGTGCCAGGTCAGCTGCATCGTGTGGTCTTCAATGGTCACGTCCGCCACCGCTGCAGCAGTCGCAGCCATGTAGTGCCCGGTGAAGCGACGGCAGCGCACGCAGTAGCAGTTGGTGACATCGCGCAGGTCGCCGGCGACTCGATAGGTCACGGCGCCGCACAGGCAGCCTCCCGTGCTGACAGGCGCCGAAGACATACCGCGAGTGTCGCTCCGTGCAACCGGCTGCGTCCACCATCGCCTCGTAGCCGGACAGGGTTGGGGCCGGTCTGGGGTGGTGGGAACACCGCGAAGTCGGCGAGCAGACGGCCGGATCTGTCTCGGTCAGCTCCTCGTTCACTCGTGGGGTTCCACTCGCGAACCATCCGGCCGGAGCTCCGTTCAAGCCGACGGTGGGCGGGCGGCGGCCGATACCGACGCGAGCCGCTCGGTGATCGCCTGTCGCGCCTGGTCGTAGACGTCGTTGCTGCCCGTCAACAGCGAGCGCAGGTTGGCTGAGTCGAGATAGGCGACCAGGTCGAAGGCGAGCAGCGCGGGGTCAACGTCGGCGCGGATGTCGCCGACCTCCTGGGCCTCGACGACGGTTCGGGTGATGAGGTCGACCCACTCCTGGTCGGCGGCGGCAAGGGCGTCGCGGACGGCGCCGGGCCGCGCGGCGTGCTCGTGGGAGGCGCGGGCGAAGAGGCAGCCCCCGGGGGAAGCGCCGGTCGCTGGAGTACTCCAGCCAGGTCTCCAGCAGCGCCTGCAGTCGACCGAGCCCGGCCGGGATCAGCAGCGCGGGCTCGATCACGGTGGTCACGAAGATGGCGCGGGCCGCCCGGATCGTGGCGAGCTGGAGCTGCTCCTTGGAGCCGAAGTGGGCGATCAGGCGCGACCCGACGGCAAGCTCTGCCAGCATGGATTCACCGCTACGACCACCACCGGCCCCACAGCGCAATCGGAGGGTCAGCAGCCATCACCAGGGTGACAAACCTCACCGATCAGTACGACGAGATCACGGCTGCCGGGAGTCACACCGCCGCGAGGCGGCGGGGTTGGTGGCAACTGTTCGCTCAGGCCACTCGCAGCGCGTAGGCCCACCCGGGCCGGCGCAGCACGAAGGACCATCGATCGCGCCAGGTCCGCGCTGAGGCGACGTCCTCGGCGATGTCGACCCACTCGTGGCTGGCGATGGTGACCGGGTTGTAGGAGTCGATGTTCTGCGTCAGCCCGTAGACGACCCGCTCGTCCTCCTCCTCGAACGTGCCGAACAAGTGGTCCCAGATGATGAGGATGCTGCCGTGGTTGCGGTCGAGGTACTGCCGATTCGATCCGTGATGTACCCGGTGGTGCGAGGGGGTGTTGAACACCCTCTCGACCCAGCCGAGCCTCTTGATCGCCTCGGTGTGGATCCAGAACTGGTAGATCAGGTTGATTCCGCGGGCCTGCTCGATCAGGCCCGGGCGGATACCGGCCAGAGCCAGCAGCCCGTACGGAACGCTGAGGGTGATGCCCTCCGCCACCGGTTGCCGCAGCGCTGTCGACAGGTTGTAGCGCTCACTGGAGTGATGCACGACGTGCACCGCCCACAGCCATCGGCTCTCGTGGCTGGCCCGATGGTTCCAGTAGTAGATGAAGTCCCACCCGAGGATCGCCGCCCCCCACGCCCAGGCACCAGTGCCGAGGTCGAGCGGAGACTTCTCGAACAGGCGCTTCCCCGACGTCATGGCCGCCCAGGTCGTCGACGTCACCAGTGCCGTCGACGCCACCGCAGTCACCGCCAGGCCGGCGTGGGCCATGCGGAAGACCGGACTCACCGGCCGGCTGTCGGGCGCCACCGCGGGCCCCTGCCGGATCTCGGCCAGCTGCTCCTGCACGGTGCGCACCCCGACGGGCACCGTCTGCGGGTCGGGGAGCCGACCGTCCCTGAGTCGCCTGCGGACGACATCGCCGACGGTGGTCAGCACCGCCGTCGCCGCCCCCAGCGCCAGCAGCTTGCCGCCGTGCCGGCCGACACCCGGGGTGACGGGGTCGAACACCTTCCTGGCGATGTACGGCGCGACCAGGCTGCCCACGCCCATCGTCAGGCTCGCCGCCGTGTCGGCCAGCTGATAGTCGCCAGCCCGCGTCGCCGGCTCGACCGGATGCGATCGTTGCCACAGGTACTCCGCACCCATCGCCCCGATGAACGCCGGGATCGCGGCCACAGTCAGATCCACCTTCACGCGGCCATCTTGCCCGATCCCTGATCGCCCCGGGCAGTAGGTGTCGCGCCGGCAGCCGGCGTTGCACCTCACCCGAGGCTTGCGCACTCGTCTACCGCTGAAGGGGTGTTCCTCCGCCGCGACAGCGGCCAGGTTGTGCCGCCGCGAGCCCACGACTCGGTCGGGTCGAGACGGGGACGCCTCGGGCTCATGTTCGATCCAGCGCCCCCGGTGTCCGGCGCGAGCGCCCACCGTCCCGCATTCGCCGATCGCGCACCAAGCGCGACGCGCGAAAGCCCATCGTCAGCAGCTGAGCGGCGGCAAGGTCGGCACAGGACTGTCAGCAAGGGGGAGTCACCTGGGTAGTCAGGGCCTCTGCGAATCCATGCGTGTCCACTCGAGCCAGGTGCAGATGCCACGCGATGGGCCCCGCGGTGGCGGTCCTCAGCTCTTCGATGATCGGCTGCAGGAGGATCCCCCGGGCGGCACACTGTCCACATGCGATCCGTGGCCCCGCTCGCGACTGCTGGTATCGCCGTCGCCCTGGTCACTCTGGCCGTAGCTCCCGGCAGCACCTCTCCGGTACGGCGTGACGCGTCGCGGGCGCAGGTGACCCTCACGATCGACGCAGCCACAGGCCGTCACGCGATCAGCCCGCTCATCTACGGGGTCAACTTCGCCTCACAGGCGTCCGGGCTCGGCCAGGAGTTCCGGGTGCCGCTCGACCGGTGGGGCGGCAACGGCACGAGCCGCTACAACTACGCCAACAACACCTACAACACCGGGTCGGACTGGTACTTCGAGAACATCGTCGCCGGCGGGGACGGCACCCTCGACTCGCTGATCAGGACCGACCGCAAGCGCCATTCGAGCAGCCTCGTGACGGTGCCGATGATCGGCTGGGTGTCGAAGGACTCCCCCAGCCAGCACCCCTTCACCTGCTCGTTCCCCAGGACCGATTTCCCGGACCAGAACGACTTCGACTTCTGGGACAGCAACTGCGGCAACGGCGTCGACGGCAGCACCGGTCTGACCGCAGACCCGACCACGACCTCGACCGCGGTGGGGCCGGGCTTCGACAGGCGGATGGTGAGGCACCTGGTGTCGTCGTACGGCACAGCGGCCCATGGAGGGGTCCGCTTCTACGAGCTCGACAACGAGCCCGATCTGTGGAACAGCACCCACCGCGACGTCCACCCCCAGCCGCTCAGCGAGAGCGAGCTGTGGTCGAAGTCCGTGGCGACGGCCAAGGCGGTCAAGGGGGCTGATCCGACGGCCGATGTGATCGGCCCGAGCGACTGGGGCTGGTGCGCCTACTACTACTCGGCCGTGGACGAGTGCGGCAGCTCCACGACCGACCGGGATGCGCATGGCGGCCTCCCGCTCGGTGAGTGGTACCTCAAGCAGTTCGCCCACGCCCAGCGGAGCAGCGGCACCCGCCTGCTGGACTACTTCGACGAGCACTTCTACCCGCAGGAGAGCGGCGTCGCGCTGAGTCCCGCCGGCGACGGCGCCACCCAGGCGCTGCGCCTTCGATCCACGCGCGCGCTGTGGGACCCGGCATACGTCGACGAGTCGTGGATCAGCCAGGCCAACGGCGGCAAACCGCTGGCGTGGATCCGAACGATGCGGGCGTGGGTCAAGAAGTACTACCCCGGCACAAGGACGGCGATCAGCGAGTACAACTGGGGAGCGCTGGAGTCGATGAACGGCGCGCTCGCGCAGGCCGACGTCCTGGGCATCTTCGGACGGGAGCGACTCGGCCTGGCCACGCTGTGGGGGCCTACCAAGGCCACCGATCCTTGGGCGTACGCCTTCCGGATGTATCGCAACTACGACGGTCATGGCGGGCAGTTCGGGACCACCTCGGTGCGGGCCGTGAGCAGCAACCAGGGCCGACTGGCCGGGTACGCCGCGACCCGCGGCTCCGATGGTGCGCTGACGGTGATGGTCATCAACAAGACCGGATCGTCGATCCGTTCGCCGATCCAGCTGCGTCACTTTGCCGCCGGTAGCAAGGCGAGCGTCTTCAGGTACTCATCGGCCCACCTGCACAAGATCGTGCGTGGCGCCGCGATCGCGGTGGCCGGTCGGCGCCTCACCACGACGTACCCCGCGACCTCGATCACGCTGCTGGTGCTCCGCCGTCGCTAGCCTGGGCAAGTCAGGTCTCACCTGACATGCCACCGATCTCCCAGGGATCCGGTTACTCCTGGACGTAGATGACGAGCGTCTCGCCGAGCACTCCGTCGTACTCCATCGCGGCTGCGCCGGCCTCAGACTGGAGGGCCGCCATCATCGCGTCCATGTCCGGCACGTCCATGCTGATGCTGACGTGGGTACGGTCCGTGGGGTTGACGAAGGTGCGGACATTGGTGACTCCGAGTGGCCCGAAGAACTCGGCACGCTTGGGCGATGAGAGCCAGTGGTCGACGTCCTTGACGTCGTGGGTCGCAACGACTGTGGGCATGGTGGCCTCCCGGCCTCGGGTCGACGGCTTCGACCGCTGCTCCACATTAGGTCGCCGGCCAGGGTGGGGCATGACATCGCTGGGCCAGAGGTAGCGTGCGGGCAGCGGCCGAGTCATCACGGCCGCGTCTTGATCTCCAGGACAACGCGTGGTCATCCGGAATGACTCCGGGGCGAGTATCTGAGGGCCTGCACGCGCCTCTTGTGAGCTGACGTCGGCGTCGTCCAGGCGCTCCAGATGCTTCATCGCCGAACGTACGCACGACCGAGTCGATCCGACCTGACCAGCGAGTCCCCACGGCTCACTGACCGTCACGCGCCCCAGGAGAGTTCACATGAAGGTCCGTTCAACAGTCACAACGGTGACTGCCGCGCTCGGGCTGCTCGTCGCAGCGTTCGCCGGCACCACGGCCGGAGCCACGGCCTCGGCCCCCGGCGCTCACGACAGGATCCAACGGCTCACCGTGCTGCAGCCCAGGTACGACGAGGGTGTCCGGCCGAACATCAGCCGGTCGGGCGCGCAGAAGGCGTCGGCACCCTCGATCCCGCTCTTCCACAGCACCGTGACCGACGGTGCGACGACGTTCCCCTACACCATGGTCGGCAAGAACCCCTTCACAGCGCACGCGAACGGCGCAGTCGACGTCCCGACCGTGGTCGTCCCCGTCGTGGTCAAACTGGCCAACGGCGACACCTTCAACCCCACGGTCGCTGACTCGTGTGCGCCGTCCAGCTCGGTCACCCGGATGCTGAACTCGCCGATCTTCAAGACCAAGGCCTACACCTGGGGCGGCAAGAAGGTCGGTACCGGCCAGTTCGTCAGCGTGTTCCGGAGAGCCGAGTTCTGGCAGCAGACCAAGCCGGCAGGACTCAACCCCGATCTGCAGGTGAACCTGGTCCCCACCACGACCAAGCCGCTCACCGTGACCGTCCCAACCGCCGCCTCCGCGGAGGGAAGCATCTCCTGCGGGAAGATCGCAGCGATGGAGATCAGCTGGTGGGACAACGAGGTCCAGACGGTCCTGATGCCCAAGCTCGCGGCCAAGGGATTCGGCTCCGGCGACTTCCCGGTCTTCGTCCTCAGCAACGTCGTCGAGTACGACACGACTCCGGCGAACTGCTGCATCCTGGGCTACCACAACGCCTTCACCAACCCCGCCGACGGCGGCACCACCACGTACGGAACGGCCATGTACGACAACACCCACAACGCGCTCACCGGCGTCAAGGACATCTCCGTCCTCGGCCACGAGGTCGCCGAGTGGATGGACGACCCGCTGGTCAACGGCGTGGACAACAACACCAACCCGTGGGGAAACATCGGCCAGGTCTCCGGCTGCCAGACAAACCTCGAGGTCGGTGACCCACTGAGCGGGAACCTGCAGAACACTCGCCTGGCCGGCCGGACCTGGCACCCCCAAGAGCTCGCGTTCTTCTCCTGGTTCTACCACCAGAGCCCGAGCCTCGGCGCCAACCACTGGTACTCCAGCAACGGGACCTTCACCTCCGCCGCGGCTCCCTGCCCCTGAGGCGCCTGCGGGCACAAGCCTGGCGCGAGCCCCTGACCCGGAGCGCGCGTGGACCGGGGTAGAACTTGCCCGGGCCCGGCCTGCCCAGCGGCCCTACCTACCTGAAGCCCTGCGTGGTGCGATGGCAGGGGTCAGGAGGCGATGCTCGATGAACACAAGCACACGCGTGAGCGTCAGGTCGCGGGTCATGCAGGCAGTTCCAGCAGTCCTGGCTTCCGGCTTGGTGCTGGTCGTAGGGTCCGCGAGCGGGGCTCACTCCACCCGCGAGAACTGGTCCGCGCCCGTGCCCGTGGCGCACGGACACCCTGCACTGGCAGCGAACCTGACGATAGACGGCTCCGGCACGGCTATCGCCAGCTGGGAGTTCGATGCCGGGCTCTGGATGAGCCGCCGTCCTGCCGGTGGGTCATGGTCCAAGCCAACGTATGTCGACCCCGACGCCTCCTCCGGCTCGTCCGGCAGGGCTCCTACAGGGCAGCTCGCGGTCGACCCCCTCGGCAACGCGTGTGTCCTGTACACCAGCTTCTACCTGCGGGAACTGCGCGTCGCCTGCCTCGACCGCGACGGCACACTCACCCCGCCCCACACCCTGGCCTCGCAAGGCAGACAGCCCCATGTGCAGCTCGTCGTCGACGCCTCTGGAACCTGGACCGCTGGATGGATCCAGCGCCAGAAGGGCCGGACCTGGGTCGACATCAGCCGCCGAGCACCGTCAGGAACATGGACGCTCCCGCACCGGATCAGCGCACCAAGCCATGCGGCCAGCTCCCTCCAGCTGGCCACAACACCAGGCGGCGCCGCCACGGCCGTCTGGGCGTCGAAGCCGCAGAACAACCCGAAGGCCGGAGCGCGCATCCTCACCAGCACCCGCACCCACTCCACGGCTTGGTCGAAGGCGACCCCGATCTCCCCGCCCCACTCTGAGCGCCCTTCGTTGGCCGGCGGAACCCACCGCCGGGTGCTGGTGACCTGGATCCACAGCAGGGGAGGCTCAGCCGTAGTCCAGGTCCGACAGTGCCACGGCATCACGTGGGGATCCGTGCGCACCGTCTCCGCACCCGCGTTTCGCCCCATCAGGTTCGGGCAGCCCCACGTCGCAGTCGGGGGCCGCGGTGTGGCGGTGGCAGGTTGGCGGAAGTTCGGGGCGTGGTACGGGAACCACACACGGGCGTACGCAGCAGTCTTCGAGCACGGACGCTGGCAAGCGGTCACACCCCTGACGCGCGAGGCGGCACGAGTCAACATGACGGCGACCTACAGCGACCCCGTCTTCACCGTCGACTCCCGCGGCACCGTCCACAGCTTCGTGGTGCGCAACAACGACCTCCAGGCCCGCAAGCACCGCGTCGACACGAGCTGGAGGACCGGGGTCAGCATTGGACGTTCCAACTCGGACTACGGGCAGCCGCCCTCCCCAGCCCTCTCGCCCACCGGCAAACCCGCGGTCTTGTGGCTGCATCTCGAGACGATGCAGTTCAGCGAACAGAGCTGAGCCCGATCGACCCGAGCTGCTGACCGGCCAACCAGCGGTTGCGCGCACGACGAATCGACGAGATCGTGCGCCTACCCTGCGCAGGTGGCTCCGAACATGTCGGCCGGCGCCCTTCCACCGCGAGACGTAGCCATGGCGCCATTCGATCCGGCTGCACGCTCAGGATTGAAGGACTACTACCTTGCCTCGCGCGAGTCCCGCACCGACGTACGCCAGCGCCGCCGGCACGTCGTCGAGCGCAAACGTGCGATCCACGTGGATCTTCACGGACCCGCTGGCGCACAGGTCACCAAGCGCCTTGAAGTGGTCCGGGCCCTCCTTCACCGCGAGCACCCCGATGGAGCGGCCACTGGCCACGCCGAGCAGCGACCCAGCAGTGAGCACCCGCAGCATCGTGCCGAACGAACCACCCACACAGCGATACCGTCCGCGGCGGGCGAGCGCGCGCTCGTAGGCGTAGACCGACCGATGTGCGACCAGGTCAAGGACCAGGTCGTAGGGCTGGGGAGTTCGGGTGAAGTCGTCCCTCGTGTAGTCGAGCACCTCGTCGGCCCCCAGCGACCGCATGAAGTCCAGCTTCCCGGCGTTGTCGACCCCCGTGACATGGGCACCGCTCAGCTTTGCGAGCTGGATGGCGAACGACCCGGAGCCTCCGCCGGCGCCGTTGATCAGCACGCGGTCACCTGCCTTGGCCCACCGCGTTCCCTGCAGTGCGATCGCGCCCGCCTGTGGGATCGTCGAAGCCTCCGCGAACGACAGGCTGGACGGCTTGAGGGCCAGCGCCGACTCCGGGACCACGGCGTACTCCGCGAATCCGCCCTTCAGGGCGAGGTTGTCGCCGTACACCTCGTCGCCGACCCGGAACCGGCTCACCGCGTGACCGACGGCGTCGACCACCCCGGAGACGTCCGACCCGAGCGTCCGACGCGCGGGCGACCGCAGGCCACCGATCCGCGCGTACGCCGGGGACCCGCGCAGGCACTCCCAGTCGCTGAGGTTCACCGAGGTCGCCGCGACCCTGATCAGCACCTGACCGGCCGCGGGGGATGGCGTCGGAACGTCCTCGACCTGTAGCACCTCGGGGCCGCCATACCGGTCATAGGCAACTGCCTTCACGTGCACCACTGTGCACCGCTCGTCGATTTCGCAACGTAGCCGGTGGCTCAGAGGGAGATGTCGTGCGGCACCGCACGGGCTAGGGGGAGGCGAGATCGACACTTCACCCAGGTAAGCAGATGACCGTCCGACTCTGGCCAGATCTCGACCCTTTTCGGCCACGGGAGAGCCAGGATTCAGCCGCGCGGGTCGCGGTCGGAGTCCCCGACGACTTGGGTGGCTCCATCCTTTCGGGGTACGGTCCCCGCCGTACGAAAGGAACCTCCACTATGCGCCGCCTCCCCCCAGCGGCAAGGACGTTCGCCCCCCTGGCTGCGACCCTCCTCGCTGTGTCCACCCCTGCGACCACCGCTGCTCACGCGGATACGCACGTCGCGACCTCGAAACTGGCCACTCCCGACAAGTTTCTCAGCGTGAAGGGCCTGCGTGGCCCGAGACCTGGCGAGACGACGATCAGGTGGAAGACCGGTGGCCGCTACACCGACTCCTACCGGATCACGACTGCCCTCACACCGTTCGGCTCGAGTAGAACGCCCTCGCACGGGCGCCACAGCACGACCTTCGTCGTGAAGAACGGTCACCGGCGATCGATCACCCTCACCGCGGCTCAGACCGCGGCGGCGGGCGCCGGACTTCGCACGGGCAACCATCTCTTCTTCCGCATCAAAGCCATCAACAAGGCCGGAGCCACCTCGACGGCGAGGCGCTACCCGTTCCTGCGACACACCACGATCGCTGGTCAGCGGTCAGCGATGCGCGGCGCCCGGCTTCGGTACGCCGAGTACAACGTGCGGATGCAGGCCGGCGACCTCCCAGGACACCCATGGAGGCGTCGCCAACACCTGGTCGCGAGGAACATCGCCAGGGCGCATCCGGCAGTGCTCGGTGCCCAAGAGCTGATGCCGGCCATGTGGACCAGGCAGGACGGCGGCATCGGGCTCCGGGCGGCACTCCGCAGGACCGGGGTAGGTAACTACAAGCTCACGCGCAGCACCGCGTACTTCCCCCGAGCTCCCCAGGACACCAGGATTCTGTACGACGCCACACGGGTGCGGATGACGAGCACGTGCCGCCAGACCGCCCCGTCCTGCTACATCTCGCTGCCCGACCCGCGGCAGAGGCATGTGGCGGCGTACGCCCGGTTCAAGGATCGGGCATCCGGTCAGTCGTTCTACTTCGTCAGTGCGCACCTGAGCGCCGGCAACGACGCCGCCACCGACGCGTTGCGTGGCCGCCAGGCCCAGGCGATCAACAACGGCATCCGAGCGGTCAACCGCCAGCACCTGCCGGTCGTGTTCGCGAGCGACGTCAACAGCGGCCAGACCAGCAACGGCGTTGACGCTCCGCACACCGCGCTGCTGCAGGCGGGCTGGTACAACACGATCGCCGCGGCCAAGACGGTCAACGTGCGGTACAACTCGGTCAACGGCTACCACGTGCCCGAGAAACCGTCGCCCTACGGGTTCGGCTGCATGTACGACACGATCATGACCCTCAACATGCCGGGCGCCGACCTGTTCAAGCAGGTTCTCACCGGAGCGCCGGGACCTTCGGACCACAACCTGATTCTCACCACCGTCCGGCTTCCCCGCCCCTAGCCTCCAGCCCACCCACCGCCAGGAGGATCAGGGGCGAACGGCACCGTCGTTCGCTGTGCTGACCCAGCAGTGTCGGATGCTCCAGGCAGTCGAGCCACAGGGGTCACCTCACGCGCTCTACGGGCGTGCGAAGGACCAGACCGGGAGGACCTTCGTCTCCCGGGGTGTGAGGCCGACCTCGGTCACCAGGTGGCGCAAGGTGTCGTCGAGGTAGGCGCGACCCTCGTCCTCGGTGCGCCAGACCCCCGTCACCACGAAGCCATCCGCGGCCCGGTACACGACGTGAGACAGGAGACCAGCTGGCGGACCTCCCGACGCCGTCATCGCCTGCCCGACCCGATCGTCGAGGACCATGAACTGCTCCTGAGTCGCAGGGGAAACGGTCAGCGTGAGCACGACAGCCATGCGCCAGTGTGCTCTCCAGGGCTCGGCACCTGGCAAGGCCTTTTCGTGCCGCGGGGGCTGGTACACCGCGCGATGGGTGGATCGTCTGCTCTTCCCCGCCAACAAGCCGAGTGCCGATCACATCGAGCCGGACCTCCAGAACATCGCGGTCGGCACCTTCATCCCGGACGGGCCACCACAGACGGAGTGTGGACTGACGGTCGTCCGGCTCGAGCCGGAGCGAGCCCTCGTCCTGCGCTCGAACAGCCATCTACCGCTCAGCTGGCGTGGCCATGCGCAGCTCGACTGGACGTGGGCATTCGTGCTCACACCCCTCGACGGTGGGCGAGGTACGCGCTACCACTTCCGCTCGCGATGGGTGACCCACCCGTGGTGGCTCACCCTCGGAGGCTGGCTCGCCATCGTTCCCGCCGACTTCGTCATGTCACGCGACATGCTCCGCGGCGTGAAGACCCGGGCCGAGCGGCTCGCGTTGTCGCGGCCACAGATGGCCGGCTGAGTCTCGAGACGGTGACGCCCCTACGCCGCGGCTCCTGGCAGATCATGACGGCTGGGCTCCGGGGTGTGGCAGGACCTCGCGCCAGGAGTGCTCGGGCGCGAAGCCGACGAGGTCGCGTGCTTTGTCGATGGCGTAGAAGGTCTCGTCGCGGCCCATCTGGCGGCGCTCCTCCACCCCGTCGTAGAAGCGGTCCCGAATCTCCTTCGTCGTCGCGGCAACGGACATGTCGGCGTTGGCGACGTTGAAGACCTCATAGCCCAGCCCGTCGGTCTCCAGACAGCGCTGCACCATCTGGCCCAGGTCGCGGACGTCGATGTAGGCGAAGACGTTACGGCGCCGCAGCGACGGGTCGGCAAGGAAGGGAGGGAACATCTCGGCGTACTCGTGCGGCTCGATGACGTTGTTGATCCGTAGCCCGTACACGTCCGCCCCGGTGCGGGCCTGGAAGGATCGTGCTGTCACCTCACCGGCGACCTTCGACATCGCGTAGGCGTCCTCCGGGACCGTCGGGTGGTCCTCGTCGACCGGCACGTAGAGCGGGCGCCGCTCGCCCTGGGCGAAGCAGATCCCGTAGGTCGTCTCCGAGGAGGCGAACACGATCTTGCGCACCCCCAGCCGGGTCGCGGCTTCCAGCACGTTGTAGGTGCTGAGGACGTTCGTGGCATACGTCGCTGCGTCCGCCCTGAGCAGGATGCGCGGCACCGCGGCGAAGTGCACGACGGCGTCGTAGGTGGGCTTCTCGGGCAGGTCCAGCTCGTCGAAGGTCGCCAGCCCGGCGAGCGCCGAGTAGGTCTCCCCGGCGTCGGTCAGGTCCACCCGCAGATCCGCCACCGCCGGATGCTCCAGCGGGACGAGGTCGGCGTTGGTGACGTGGTGGCCCTGCTCAGCGAGGTACGGCGCGACGTGCCTGCCGGCCTTGCCGCTGCCACCGGTGAAGAAGATGCGCATGACCCTCCGTACCCGCCATTGGTTGGTCCAGACCCTACGGCCCGTCCCCGATGCCATCACGCTCGAGACGACGTAGGCAGGGTGGGCTTGAAGCGCGTTCGTGTGGCGATCCGCGTCTCCGAAACAGCGCCTTCCCGCGCGCGAGTCAGATCAGCTC
>Ga0302323_100001681_pt1 | contig 17997 bp, 17 predicted proteins | sample Fen_T0_3_FD_201950 | JGI IMG/M metagenome (GOLD analysis project Ga0302323, IMG submission 201950) | Peat permafrost microbial communities from Stordalen Mire near Abisko, Sweden - Fen_T0_3 | ecosystem: Environmental > Terrestrial > Soil > Wetlands > Permafrost | place: Sweden: Abisko... | reverse complement strand
TGGATCTCGCCTGCGTGTATGACGAAACCCCGCCGCCCGCAACATGATCTCCCGTCGTCCTTTAGGCCCGCGCCGTGGCCGTTGCCTGCATTTGCGGTCATCGTGAGTTCCTCCGTCGGTGGCTTGAAATTACCAGGATTGAGATTTGATCCGGCGGTTTGTATCGTGCGGCCATGTCGTCGCCGGAAAACCAAACTGCCCCTCCCGCCGCGCCTGCTGGCAAAGTGGAAGTGGTGCCGCCGCTGCACCGGCCGGTGACCGCTGTCTGGGGCGTGGGCGAGGAACGCGCCCGGCTGCTCGCGCGGCTGGATATTTTCACAGTCGAAGATCTGCTGCTGCATAAACCCCGCCGCTACGAGGATCGCCGGAAATTTCTCGCCATCCGCGACTTGAAACTGGATGAGCCCGCCACCGTCCGCGGCAAAATCATTGCTGCCGGCATCAAACGGTTCAAACAGGGCACGCGCTCCATGTTTGAATGCGTGTTCGATGATGGCGGCACGCATCTCTATTGCCGCTGGTGGCAGGCGCAGCCATGGATGCCGGATTGGTATGCCGTGGGCCGCGAATTTCTCATCTTCGGCAAACCCGAATCGCTCAAGCCGCGCACCATTGTCCATCCCGAAACGGAACTGGTGGAACCCGGTGATGATGAATTCATTCACGTCAACCGCATCGTGCCCGTGCATCCGCTCACAGAAGGCATCACCGCCCGCGTGATGCGTGCGCTCATCTGGCGCGCGCTGGAGACGTTTGCCGGCGCGATCCCGGAGCCGGCCCTCGGCGCGCCGCTGTCCCCGCCCGGACCCGCGGAGTTAAAGAGCGCGAAAGCCGCGCCGCCCTTGCCGGGTTTGGATCTGGCGGCGCCCGCAGGCGGGCGCACACCGTTGCTGCCCGCCCGCGCCAATGCCGTGCGCATGGTGCATTTTCCCGAGGAGTTGACCGACGTGGCCATCGCCCGTCAACGGCTGGCGCTGGATGAATTCGTGGCGCTCCAATGGCAGATTCAATCGCGCCGCAAGAAGTTTGAGACCTTGTCCCAAGCCCTGCCGTGCGGCGGCGACAATCATTTGATGAAGCCTTTTCTCGCGGCGCTTGGCTTCAAGCTTACCGCCGCGCAGACAAATGTGCTCCGCGAAATCCGCGTCGACATGGGCGGGGCGCATCCCATGCGGCGCCTGCTGCAGGGCGATGTCGGCTCCGGCAAAACCGTCGTCGCCGCCTGCACCGCGCTCATGGCCTTGGAGAGCGGTTTTAATGTGGCGCTCATGGCCCCGACCGAAATCCTGGCCGAACAGCATTTTCGCAATTTCACCAGGTGGCTCGCCCCTCTCAACCTTAAGGTGGAACTGCAAACCGGCAGCAAAAAAACCTCCAGCCGCCCGCCCGCCACCGCTACCACCGCACCCGCCCGCCAGGCCCCCTCCCGGATTACGGATTCCCCCTCACTTTTCATTGGCACGCACGCTCTCTTCACCGCCGGCTTCGACCTGCCGCACCTCGGCCTCGTGATCATTGACGAGCAGCACAAGTTTGGCGTCGCGCAGCGCGAAACACTCGTGCGCAAGGGCAATTACCCGCATTTGCTGGTGATGACCGCCACGCCGATTCCACGCACGCTCGGCCTGACGCTCTACGGCGACCTGGATGTTTCCGTGATCGATGAGTTGCCAGGCGGCCGCGGTGAAATCAAAACCTTTGTGCGCATGTCGGACAAACTGCCGAAGGTGTTTGATTTCATTCGCGAGAAAATCGCCGCCGGCCGTCAGGCCTACATTGTCTATCCGCGCGTCGAGGTGGCGGACACCGACAAGGATATCAAGGCCGTGACCAAAGAGTTCGCCAATGTGCAGCGGGCGCTGGCGCCCTATAAAATCGGGCTGCTGCACGGCCGCATAAAGCCGGCGGAGAAGGAGGCGGTGATGGCGGAGTTCCGCGCCAATACCATCCAGGCGCTCGTCGCCACCTCGCTCATTGAAGTGGGCGTGGACGTGCCGAACGCCAGCGTGATGCTCATCGAGAACGCCGAGCATTTTGGGTTGGCGCAATTGCACCAGTTGCGCGGCCGCATCGGGCGTGGTGCGCATGAGAGCTTCTGCATTCTCATTTCCGACGCGCTGAACGACGAGGCGCAGGCGCGGCTGAAAATTTTGGAGGAGACCACCGATGGCTTTAAAATTGCCGAGGCGGATCTGCAGTTGCGCGGTCCGGGTGAACTGCTCGGTCAGCAGCAGAGCGGCGACATGAAGCTGCGCTTCGGCAATCTGGCGGAGGATTTGCAGTTGATTCGCATAGCGCGCGCCTGGGTGGCCAAACGTTTTAGCGCCGGTGCAATGAAATAAAACCGCTGCCGGTGCGGATTCGAAACCAGGGAAGTTGTCGCGCCGTGCCGGCGGACTGCTCGCGAATGACCAATCACGACGGGATTGGACGCAAACGGTCGGGGAAAGTGTACGCCGCACCCGGTTGGCGCATGGCGAATCACGAATCATTCACCGTTCATGCTTCCGCGTTTTTCATCCGCGTTGTCCGCGAAATCTGCAGTCCCCCCCAAAAAACTCAGGTTGGGAACCCTGGTGCCACACCATCAAAGAGTTGTCGTCCGCCCGGTGGATTTAGTAGCGTCTGGCAGTATGAACCAGCCCGATCCATTGCAATTTATTTTCAACCGGCGCAGCACCCGTGTTTTCAAGCCGGGCAAGGTCAGCGAAGCCACCATCACCCAGTTGTTGCAGGCGGCCATGGCCGCGCCCTCGGCTGTGGCCCAAGACCCCTGGCGCTTCGTGGTGGTGCAGAGCCCAGAGACGCGGGCCGTCCTGGCGCCGGAATTGTCCAACGGCGGCATGCTGAACTCCGCTGCGCTCTGCATCACCGTCTGCGCCGACCTGACCGCCGCGCACGATCAACAATTAAGTTACGCGCTGCAGGATTGCTCGGCCGCCATCGAGAATCTGCTGCTCGCCGCGACCGCCCTGGGCCTGGGCGCGTGCTGGCTGGGCGTGCATCCCCGGGAAAACCGCATGGCGCGCTTGCGTGAACTTTTGGCGCTGCCCGCCCAGATCCTGCCGGTGGCATGCCTTGCCATCGGCCATCCCGGCGAGGAGAAGTCGCCCCGAACCCGCTTCAACCCGGATCATGTCCATTGGGAAAAGTGGTGACGACCGCCAGTTTTTGACCAGATGTTCCGGGTCATTTTCCATCTCGATATGGACGCCTTCTACGCTTCAGTGGAGCAGCGGGATGATCCAAATTTGATGGGCAAGCCCGTGATTGTCGGCTCGCCGCCTACGCAGCGGGGCGTGGTGTGCGCCGCAAGTTATGAGGCCAGAAAGTTTGGCGTACGCTCCGCGCTGCCCAGCGCCACGGCGGCGCGGCTTTGTCCCAAGGGCGTTTTTGTCCGTCCACGAATTGATTATTACCGGGAAGAATCGCGCGGCATCATGGCGATCGTGGCCCAGACTGGCGCCATCATGGAATTGATGTCCATTGATGAAGCGTACCTCGACATGTCCGGCCTCTGCCAGGGCGAAACCATGGCGGCTTCACTGCAACTGGCCCTGCCGCTGGCCCGCGAATTGAAACGGCGGATACGGCAGGAGCGCGGGCTTATGGCCACCATCGGCATTGCCTCAAACAAACTGCTGGCCAAGATCGCCAGCGACCATAAAAAGCCGGACGGTCTGACCGTGATCACGGATGAGGCGAAGGTGCAATTTCTGCGGCCGCTGCCGGTGCGTACGCTTTACGGCGTGGGCAAGGTGACGGAACAGGTCTTGAACCAGGTCGGCGTGGTCACGATCGGGGATCTGCAAGATTACCCCGGCGACTTGCGCGCACAGGTTGGCTCGTTAGGACCCAGGCTGAAACAGTTTGCGTTTGGCGAAGATGACCGGCCCCTGGAAATCGGCGACGAAATCAAAAGCATTAGCGGGGAGGAAACATTTCTGCAAGATACCGAGGATCGGAAAATTCTACGGCGCTGTCTGAAAGAGCAGGCGACCGACATCGAGCAGCGGCTCAAGCACCGGAAACTCGGTGCGCACACTGTCCAGGTAAAAGTGCGCTACAGCGATTTTACCACCCTGACGCGCCAGATTTCCGTGGAGGAGACGATTGCCGATGCCAAAGATATTTACCGGCTCGCGTGTTTTCTGCTGGGAAAAGAAAAGCTGGTGCACCGTCCGCTGCGCCTGCTTGGCTTGGGCGTGAGCGGTTTAAGAGAGCCGACGATACAACAGTTGGCGTTATTCTGAATTGCCGGGCCATCCGGGGCCCGGCGGCCAGGTTTTTGAGGCCCGGGGAACCGGGTGGTGGGCGGGTGCCGCGCGCCAAGCTTGAATCAGCAGTGTTGTCACCTCTTTTGCGGGAGCAAGATCATCCACGCAATATTGATCTTTTTTGGTGGTGTGACTGGTTTCTTCGGCACCGCCGATCAAACCCTTTTCTTGGAAGCTTGCCAGCCGCTCTCTAGGTTGAGCCCCGCCAATGTCCACCGCCTTCGTAACGCCTCGTCGAAGGAGGCGGGCGGCTCCAAAAGCGTAAGGTGTTGGCTTGTTTTTTACATCGTCGGCGAATCCGCTTGCCCTTTACCCGTATGCGGGCAGAATATGAGAGCGATGGGTTGTGGCAGATTGAGTTTGCCGCCGCTGTTTTTGCCAGTCGGATTCAGGCTCCGATTTTGGCATACCTCGCAATCGCCTTGGTTTTATTGGTTCGGAGCGTAGCTCAGCCTGGTAGAGCACTTGCTTTGGGAGCAAGACGTCGCAGGTTCGAATCCTGTCGCTCCGACCATTCTCCCCTTTTTGAAGCATTTACCCGCTGGTGCGTGTTCCCCGGCCTTACATTTTTCCGGTTTGCCCCGGCATCCCGATGCAACCCGGTGCGGTTGCGCAAGGCTTTTGGTCCGGCACGGGGCCAATTACCGGAGCGTGGCCGTGCGATAGTAACGCTGGCTGTAACTGCCGGCTTCGGCATCCACAAAATCAAACGGGGCCGTATTGGTCTGCACGGACTCCCAGTCCACCAGATTGGTGGAGGCTTGCACCACGTAATCCGCTCCGGGGGTGCCGGCGACTGTGAAGCTAAATCGGCCGCTGCTCTGTCCCACGGCGGTCAGCGTTCCCGCTTCCGGCGTGGTGTTCGGCACCGTGTAGGAGACTTCTTCGGAAAAGCTGCTTTCATTGCCGGCGGCATCATATGTGGTCGCGGCAAAATAGTAGGTGGTGCCCGACTGGAGGTTCGTGACCGTGGCGCTGGCAATATTGCCCGCGACCACGACGTTCGTATATTCCCGGCACGCCGTGCCATAATAAATTTTATAACCCGCGACGATTGGGTTGGTGGAAGCGTCCCAGTAAAGGGTCACGTCGGTGGTGGCGGCCATCAGCGAGAGGGGCAGGAACATGAATGCCACGCCGCGCCAAAATATTCTGCTGGCAAAATTGCCAGACCGGATGTTGTTTTGATTGACTGTAACGAACATGCCAGCCTTAACGCACTGGCACTGCCAACTCTCACTTCGATGGGTTATTTATTACGAATAAATCGCTTAAGTTTTCCCCAAAACCGCCGCGTGCCATTTGTGCTGCTGTAAAGCGCTAAATGACATGTCATTCTAGTTTTGCCGTTTTTGCGGGATGTATTAAGCAAATGTAAACAGCCGTTTACTGAAAGTGATCCAGTAAATAAAAACGCGCGCGGCCTGTCCAAAATCCATGCAGCGCCGCGCGCGAGTGTCTGTAGAAAATTGTCTGGGACGGCCGCCGGTTATTGGCCGAAAAACTCCCGGATGACAGCGGCGACACGTTGGATTTGTGCGTCGGTCAACTCGGCGTAGATCGGCAGACTGAGGCATTCGCGACCAGCCTTCTCAGCCACCGGAAAATCGCCGTTCTTGTAACCCAGACCGGCGTAGCATTTTTGCAAATGCAGCGGCAGCGGGTAGTGCAGCGCGCAGCCGACGCCTTTGGCGTCCAGAAAGGCCTTTAGCTCATCGCGGCGCGGGTGGCGCACCACGTAAAGGTGCCAGACATTTTCCGCGTAGCCGGGCTGCACGGGCAGTTGCAACGGCGTGCCGGCGAGCAGTTCCGCGTAACGCTTCGCCACGCGCTGCCGTTCCCGGGTCCAATGTGCCAGGTGCTTCAATTTGATGCCCAGCACCGCGCCTTGGATGCCTTCCATGCGGTAGTTGAAGCCGACTTCGTCGTGGTAATACCGCACGCTCGAACCGTGTTCGCGCAAGGATTTGGCGCGCTTGGCGTATTCCGGGTTGTTGGTCACCAGCGCACCGCCTTCGCCGCATGCACCGAGGTTCTTGCCGGGATAAAAACTAAAACCGGACAACTCGCCAAAAGTGCCGACGGTTTTGCCCTTGTATTTGGCACCATGCGACTGGCAGGCGTCTTCAACCAGCGGCAGCTTGTGCCGGCGGCAGATTTCCAGGATCGCATCCACGTCAAAGGGCTGGCCGTAAAGATGCACCGGCATGATGGCTTTGGTGCGCGGCGTGATCGCCTTTTCGATCAGCTTGGGGTCCAAATTGAACGTGGCGTCATCGATATCCACATATACCGGCTTGGCCCCGACATAGGAAATGGCCCAACTCGTGGCCACAAACGTGAACGGCGTGGTGATGACTTCGTCGCCGGGGCCGACCCCCAGGAGCAACATTGCCACATGCAACGCCGAAGTGCCGCTGTTGAACCCGATGGCGTGTTCAGCGCCACAGTATTTGGCAAAATCATTTTCAAACTGTGCCGTGTCCGGTCCGAGACAGAACGAGCAGTTGTCGATGGTCCGGGCGATGGCCGCGTCAATTTCCGCGCGCAACGGCTTAAGTTGGGCGCGCAGGTCGAGATAAGGAATCGGGTCTGACATGTTTTGTGCGCAGACTCTATCTGTGAATACCCGTTTTGTGAACACCAAAGATGCAGGTTGTTTTGCCGAATCATGGTTTGCCTTAGACGGCAGGGGCCATTTTACTGCCAAAATGCTGTAACCGGCTGGGCAGGGAGTAGCGTCTCCATTTTTGTAGTTCACATCAACTAACATTCAAAACTGTAGAATATGAAGAAATTATTAATCGCCGCCGTTGCGCTTCTGTGCGCCTCCACCATTTTGGTTCAAGCTCAGGACACCGCTCCCAAAAAGGAAAAGAAGGTGCTAACCGCTGAGCAGAAAGCGCTTTGGAAGGAAATCGTAACCAAATACGACACCAACAAAGACGGCAAGCTGGACAAGACTGAACGGGCCGTCATCTCCCAGGAAGACAAAGACAAGCTGGAAAAGGCGGGTATTGGTCTGACCCATGCCAAGAAAAAGGCCGGTGAAGCCAAGGCTGAGGTTCCCGCCACCCCGGCAATGCCTGCCACCAAGTAATTTTATTCAGTCCCAACACCCCACTGCTCACGGTGGGGTGTTTTTTCATAAGTGGTTGTTAATTAAATTTATACGATTTTTTTGCCGGGCGGTGGGCGGAAAAACCGATTTGACCTGGGTTGGGGCGTTTCTAACTTTTGACGCTTTTATCCAAGTTGGAGTGCTGGTTGATTTGGGAGTGTCTTTTCGGCTTTGCGTTAAGTTTTAGCCCCCGCCGGAACCGTGGGGGCGGCGTGGGACACGTCCCCCCTGTTTGCGTCAATCCGCCTCAAACCGTGGTTGAAAAACCGCCCGCAGCGGTCAGTGCCAGCAAAAAAGAGGGCTCTGCCAGCAGAAGCCGCTTTAAAATATATTCGCCCCCTGCCGCCGGTTTTTGCATCATGGCACCATGAAATCCATGACGGGTTACGGGCGCGGTGAATGCGCACAAGACGGCTTCAAGGTCACAGTTGAGCTGAGTTCCGTAAATCGCAAACAAGCCGAGGTCTCGGTCACCCTGCCGCGTGAGGTTGAGATGCTCGAAGCGCAGGTGCGTGACGCTATCAACCGCTGCGTGGCGCGCGGCCGCGTGAATGCCCGCATCTCCCTGCATGCCGCCGAAGGCAAGCTTTCCGCCCGCAAACACATCAACGAGCCCCTGGCCAAGGCTTACGCCGCCGAATTTGCGCGGCTGGCCAGGCAATTGAAGATTGCCGAGGTCGTGACGCTCGACCAGGTGTTGCGCGCCCCGGGCGTGTTTCAGACCGATGAGCAACTGGCCGAAACCGAAGATCTCTGGCCGGCTGTGGAAAAAGCCTTGAACCAGGCGCTGGCCGCCTTGGTGAAAATGCGCGAGCGTGAGGGTGCAAACTTGGCGAAAGACCTGACCACCCGCGTCGGCGGCATGCGGCTGGCCGTGGGCAAGGTCCAAAAACAGGCCCCCACCACGACGGAAAACTACCGTCAGCAACTGCTGGAACGGATCAAAAGCGCGGGCATCGAAAATATCGCCCCGGACGACGAGCGGCTCCTGAAGGAAATCATCCTGTTCGCTGACCGCTCGGATATTTCCGAGGAGCTGACGCGCTTGCAGAGCCATTTTCAACAGTTTGAGGATTGCCGGAAGGCGAAGGAGCCGGTCGGCCGCACCCTGGATTTTCTGGCGCAGGAGATGAACCGAGAAATCAACACCATCGGGTCGAAGGCCAATGATGCGGTGATTTCGCGCGAGGTGGTGACCCTCAAGGCGGAGTTGGAAAAATTCCGTGAACAGGCCCAGAATGTCGAATGAGTGCCGCAAATTCATTGCTGATTGTGATTTCCGCGCCCTCGGGCGGCGGCAAGACAACCTTGTGCGATCAACTCCTGGCGGCGCGGCCCAACCTCACGCGGGCGGTCACCTCCACGACACGGCTGCCGCGGGCGGGCGAACAGCACGAAAAGGATTACTATTTTTTCACCCAGGAAGAATTCCAACGGCGCGCGGCGGCGGGCGAATTTCTGGAATCCGCCACGGTCTTTGGCCGCAGCTACGGCGTATTGAAATCCGAGCTCCTGACCAAGCTGCGTTCCGGGCGCGACGTGCTGCTGAACATTGATGTGCAGGGGGCCGCGACCATCCGTGCCCAGGCCCAGGCCGAGCCGGAGCTGAAGCGGGCGCTCGTGTCAATTTTCCTCACCCCGGCGACCTTCGCCGCGCTGGAGGCCCGGCTGCGCAAGCGCAACTCGGATTCCGAGGCCGAAATTCAAAAGCGGCTGGGCGTGGCGCGGCGCGAAGTGGCCGAGTGGCGGCACTTTGACTATTTTCTCGTCAGCACCACGGTGGCGGAGGATCTGCGCCGTGCCCAGGTGATTTTAGAGGCCGAAAAGATGCGCGGGGCCCGCTCGGCGGCCCCGGAATTTTAAAGGAACCCCATGAGCCACGGAAAAAAAATTGTTCTCGGTGTGACCGGCTCGATCGCCGCGCACAAGGCGGCGGATCTCGCCAGTCTGCTTACCAAGCAGGCGCACGACGTGCGGGTGGTGATGACGGCGGACGCGCAGCGTTTCATCACGCCGCTGCCGTTCAAGACCCTCACGCGGCATCCCGTCGTGACCGGGCTGTATGACGAGGTGGAGAACTGGCAGCCAACCCACATTCCGCTGGCCGATGAGGCGGAGCTGCTGCTTATCGCCCCGGCCACGGCCAACGTGATCGCCAAACTGGCGCACGGGCTGGCGGATGACGCCCTGACCTGCGTGGCGCTGGCGTTGAATCCGACGGCCAAAATTTTGATCGCTCCGGCGATGAACGGGAAGATGTGGCGGCACCCGGCCACCCAGGCCAACGTGGCGGTTTTGAAAAGCCGCGGCGTGGCCTTCATCGGGCCCGACGAGGGCCTGCTCGCCTGCGGCTACGAGGGTATTGGCCGGCTCTGGCCGGTGGAAAAAATCGCGGAGCACGTGGCGGAACTGCTGCGCTGAGCCGCATGAATATCCTGCACGAGTCGTGGTTCCGGCGCCTGCCCGCCCTGTTTGAAATTCCCGACCCGGACCCTGACCGCGCGCGCTTTCGCATCGAGGTGATGGAGCGCAACGTGATGCTGCCGGTGAAGGTTTTTTTCATCGGCATCATCCTGCAATCCTTCAGCTATTCCGGGCTGTGGATCGGCCAGATCTCCAGCGCCCTGGACGTGACGGTGGAAACGGTGCAGTTGATCTTCGGGGTTTACATTTTGATCAGCATATTCCTGGCGCTCCCCCTGCTGGCGGTCCGGCGCCTGCCGCTGGCCCTGCTGCAATGGACCGTGGTGACGAGCAGCCTGGTGGACGCGCTGTTGATTGCGAGCATGACCCTCATCACCGGTGGGATTGACAGCGTTTTGTACTGGCTCTTTGTGGGCTTGATCGTCCGCAGCGCCGTGAGCGTGCCGCCGGGTTTTTCCCAGATTTTTTTGAATGTGGCGATCAGCTTGTGCTATGCGCTGGTGGCGGTGGTGGATCTGTCAATCGCCGCCAATCTGGACGACGCGACGCAACGGGTGCTGGATTTGATGCCGCACGAGGAACTGGGCGAGCCGTTCATGTTGCGAATGCTGGTGCTGGGTCTGACAACGATCAGTTGCTACGGGGCCCAGGCATTTCTGGAGCGGCAGCGGCTGGCGGATGACGAGGCGGGGGAATTTGCCGCCCGGGAGAACCAGCTCCGCGCGGCAGGGCGGCTGGCTGCGGAGTTTGCGCACCAGATCAAAAATCCGCTGGCCATCATCAACAACGCCGCCTATTCCCTGCGGCGTTCCCTGGGCGCCGGCCCGGGCTTTGCCGCGCAGCAGATTGAAATCATCCAGGAAGAGGTGGCCCGCGCCGACCGGGTTATCACCCAGATCATGGGCTATGCGCAATTGAGCGAGGGGCGCGTGGAAAAGCTCGAGGTCGTGCCCGAGCTCAACCGCGCCCTGGAGCAGGTTTTTCCGCCCGCCATGCCGACGGAGATTCGCGTGGAACGTCTCTTCGCCGCCCAGTTTCCGCCGTTGTTGATGCAGCGCGGCCACCTGTCCGAAATTCTCGTCAACCTGCTGAAAAACGGCCGGGAGGCGCTGGCCGGGCGGGGCAGCTTGGTGGTCACCGCAGAATGCCTGCGCGATCACACCATCCAACTCACCATTGCCGACGATGGGCCGGGCATTCCGCCCGACAAGCTGGGCCGGATTTTTGAAGCCTATTTCACCACCAAGGAAAAGGGCACCGGCCTGGGTTTGGCCATCGTCAAACATAACGTCGAGCTGTACGGCGGCACCATCCGGGTGGATTCGGTGCTTGGAAAGGGCGCCAAATTCACGCTAACCTTTCCCGCGAAGACAACCCCCAAACCATTTGCCAAATGAGCTTTCCCCTGCCTCCCCTCCTCGTCGTGGATGACGAGAAAAACATGCGGCGTTCCCTCCAGACCATGCTGGAAGGCGAGGGCTATGTGGTGCACACTGCGGAATCCGCCGAGACCGCGCTGGAATTGCTCGGTCAAAAAAACTTTTTCATGGTGGTCACCGATGCCCGGCTGGGTGGCCTGAGCGGCTACGAGCTGCTGCGCCGGGTCCACAGTCGGTGGCCTGATCTGTCTTCACTGATGCTCACCGCCTACGCCACCCCCAAGCTGGCCGTGGAAGCCATCCAGGCGGGGGCCGCCGACTACTTGTCCAAGCCGTTTGCGCCGGAGGAGCTGTTTCACGCCGTGGCCCGGTGCGCGGAACGACACCGGCTCCTGTGTGAGAACCGGGCCTTGCGCTCGCATGCGCGCGAAAACTTTGGCCTGGAGCAAATCGTCGGCGAATCCCCGAAGATGTACGAGTTGCGCCAGCTCATCCGCACCGTGGCCGCCACCGACGCCCGGGTGCTGGTTCTCGGCGAAAGCGGCACCGGCAAGGAGTTGGTCGCCGGCGCACTCCATGCGCTCAGCCCGCGCCAGGCCGAGCACTATGTCCGCATCAACTGCGCGGCGATCCCTGAAACCCTCCTGGAAAGTGAATTGTTCGGTCACGAACGGGGCGCCTTCACCGGCGCATTGAAACAGAAGCTGGGCCGCGTGGAAGAGGCGGACGGCGGCACCATTTTCCTCGATGAAATCGCCGATATGGGCAAGCCGCTCCAGGCCAAACTCCTCCGGTTTCTCGAGGACGGCTCGTTCACCCGCGTGGGCGGCACCGAGGAATTGCGCGTCAACGTCCGCCTCGTCGCGGCGACCAATCGCGACATCGTGGACGCCATCGCGGCCGGCGAATTTCGCGAAGACTTGTTTCACCGCCTGAACGTCGTGCAGTTCAACCTGCCGCCGCTCCGCGAGCGGGGCGACGACATCCTGCTGCTGGCTGAACATTTTCTGAAGCATTTCCGCGCCACGCTCAACCGGAACGTTTCCGGTTTTGCGCCGGTGTCGCGGCAGAAGCTCCTGGCGCATCGCTGGCCCGGCAACGTGCGCGAACTGCGCAACGTGGTCGAGCGGGCCCTCATCCTGGAAACCGGCCACGAAGTCCAGCCCGCCAGCCTGCCGGGGTTTGCCGTGGAATCGCGCCTCCAAAAGGCGCCCGCCCCGCTGCTGGCCCCCGATGAATCCATCGAAGCCGCGCTGGAGCGGCTCGAGCGCGAACTGATCCAGAGCGCCCTGGACCAGCATAATTTCAGCCTGACACGGGCGGCGGAAAGGCTTAAACTGACCCGGCATTCGTTGCGTTACCGGATGCAGCGGTTAAACATGAAAATGGCCGCCGACAGCGGCGATACCGATTGATGAACTCACTCGATTTTACCTCTACCAATTCGCTGACGAACTGGCTGATCTTTCTGGGCGTCCTGCTGGTGATCGGCCTGGGCTTTGGTATTTTTGTTTTGTGGTCCAAGGGACTGCGCGGCATGCGGGAACCGCACCACAAGAAGCATCGCAAACATCGCCGCCGCCACAACCAGCAGCACAACCCCACTCTCGCGGAGCGCGACGGTCTGCCGCCCAAACGCCCCGATGGCCTGCCGCCACTCGGCCCGTGACCATGACTATGCAGCACAGCCGCGCGCTCACCAAAAAAAGCGCCTCCAACCTGGCGCTGGCCTTTGTGCTCCTGCCTCGGGAGCGCCGCGATGCCATGTCCGCCCTCTACGCCTTTTGCCGCGCCGTGGACGATGTGGCGGATGAGGATGCCGTCCCCACCGCGCAGCGGCGGGCCGACTTGGCCGCCTGGCGCACCGATCTCCGTCGCGCCTGCGAAAACGGCGAACCCAGGTTCGTCCTGAACCAGGAATTCCAGCCGATCATCCAAAAATACCAGCTCCCTTTTGCCTTGCTCGACGAACTCATCAAGGGCTGCGAGATGGACTTGGACACCCTCCGTTACGACAATTACGAGCAGCTTGAACTCTATTGCTACCGCGTCGCCTCCGTGGTCGGGCTCTTGAGCATTGAGATTTTCGGCTATCAAAACCACGCCTGCCGCGACTATGCCCGGCACCTGGGCCAGGCCCTCCAGCTCACCAACATCCTGCGCGATGTCAAAACCGACGCCGCCCGCGGCCGGATTTATCTGCCCCTGAGCGAACTCCGGAAATTTAACGTCAGCGAGGCCGAGATCCTGCATTCCCAATATTCGGAGAATTATTTTGCGCTCGCCACCAGCGTCGCCGCCCGCGCCCGGGAACATTACCGGCGGGCGCACCAGACCCTGCCCGCCGGGGACCGCAAAAACATGGCTGCCGCCGAACTCATGGGCTCCGTCTACTGGCGGCTCTTCGAAAAACTGGAGGCCTGTCGCTTTAACGTCTTCGGCCCGCAGCCGGTTCGGCTGAGCAAGTGGCACAAGGTGGCGCTAATTTTCCGTTCCTGGGTGCGGCAGGCCGCCGGCTCCACCGTGTCCGATTATGCCCGCGATTGACCAGCGTCGGCTGATTGTCAATGCCGACGATTTCGGTCTTTCCCCCGCCGTCAATGCCGCCATCATTCGCGCCCACCGCGAGGGCGTCCTGACGACCGCCAGCCTCATGGTGAACGAACCCGGCTTTGCCGACGCTGTGCAGCTCGCCCGGGCCAATCCCCGGCTTGGCGTCGGCCTGCATCTGACCCTCTTGCGTGGCCGGGCTGCCTGTTCCCCCCGTGAAATCCCCGGTTTGGTGGATGCCCGCGGCAACTTTTCCAACCAGCCGGTGGGCGCCGGACTGAAGTATTTTTTCCGGCGCTCGCTGGCCCCGCAGCTTGCCCTCGAAATCGCTGCCCAATTCGACAAATTTAGGAGCACCGGACTCAAGCTCGACCATCTGAACGGCCATCTGCACATCCACTTGCATCCCTCGGTGTTCCGTCTCCTGACCCAGGGCGGCCGGGATTTTGGGTTCCGAAATGTTCGCCTCCTTCACGATAGTTTCGCCCTCAGCCGCCGCCTGGCGCGCGGTCGCTGGTTCTATCGCGCCACCCATGCCGCCATCTTCCACTGGCTCTCCCGCCGCGCCCGGGCACCGCTCCGGCAGTTTGGCATCAAGCACACCGCCAACACCTTTGGCTTGCTTCAGGATTCACTTGTGGATGAGGAATACCTGCTGAACCTGCTCCCGGTCCTGCCGGCCGGCGACTCCGAGTTTTATGCCCATCCCGGCCAGTTCCCGCCCGAACTCGCCGCCCTGGTCAGCCCCCGCGTGCGGGCACTGGTTTCCAAGCTTGGCATCCGGCTCATTCGGCACCAAGATTTGTAATATGGTCAAATTGCTCTTGATTCTGTTTGTCGGCCTGTTGTGCGAAGCTGCCGGTGTCGTGTTGTTGAAAAAAGGCATCATGCAGATTGGCGAGGTGAACGCCTACACGGCCGCCGAAGTTTTCCGGGTGGTCAAGGCCGGCTGCACCAGTCCGCAGCTCTGGCTCGGCATCCTGTTTGAGGCAATTTTCTTCGCCGGCCTGCTCGTGCTGATGGCCGAGAGCGACATCAGCTTCCTCTGGCCGTTGACCGGCCTGAGCTTTGTGTTCGCCACCATTTCCGCCAAAATATTTCTGCAGGAACACATTTCGCCCTCACGCTGGGTGGGCGTGATGCTGATTGTAGTCGGGGCCGGTTTTATCAGCTACAGCGAACACACCCGGGAAAAACCGTTGCCGGCGGCCAGGCAGCCCGCCCCGCCGGTCAAATGATCTGGCGGGCGGTATTCAAAGGCCATGACTGGTTGGTAAACATTTCATGGTGAACTTATGACGGCCCAATACACCATTATTGTTCCCGTCCGCTGTGGGCGCCCTCGTCTACGCCGGGTGGGGTGTGGGGCGAAAGTCTTGGGAGCGCCACCTTTAGGTCGCTTCAATGAACAGATGGCGGCGCGCACTTGCAAGTATTAGTGCGCCCATGCCGGCGTCACCGTCGCTGCGGCAGCGCGGGCGGCCAATATATCTTGTTGCTTGGTTGCACCCTGACGGAGGCGATTACTGGTAAAAGTCTTGCGCCAATATTCGTATTCCCATTGGCGGATAAGGCTTTGCTCAACTGGCGCACTAAGTGCGTTTTTTTCAAACTTATTTGCAGATGGTGGCAATGACAAATACAAAGGAGGTGTTAAGGTAGGGTTGTCCCATGAAACTCATGAAATTTACCCAACCGTCCCGTCGTGGACTTATCGCGGGCTTCACGCTGATTGAGCTCCTTGTGGTCATCGCCATCATCGCCATTCTGGCGGCCATGTTGCTCCCCGCGCTCGCCAGCGCCAAGGAGCGGGCCAAGCGAATCAGTTGTGTTAACGATCTCCGCCAGCTCGCGGTGAGCATCAATGTTTTCTGCGGTGACAATAATGACATCATGCCGCCATTGAAATGGCGTGATGGCAATCCCCAATATCCCTATGAGCTGATGCGCCTTTCGTCCGGCAACTCATCAACGCCTGCCTATGACGCCGATGGGGGCCCGTACAATCTCGGCGTGCTTTGGGAAACAAAAGTCATTGCCGACGGTCGCATCCTCTATTGCCCGAGCAACGCCAAAGGTGACAATTTGACCTACGAAAATTACACAGCTCTGAACGTTTGGCCCTTTGGCGCGGATGCCAGCGCCCCGGCTAATGCGCTCAATCCCGGCTATGTGCGTTCGGGGTATATGTATTACCCGCAATCTTTAAAGACCGAGCAAATCGCCATCAATTCGGGCTTGCGCGATGTACCGTTTTGGCCGGCTTATAGCACCGCTCCCACTCCCTACAAGACTTGGGTTTGCGTTCCTCCTTTCAAACAATCGGCCATTGACCAAAAGCGAAGCATGGTAGTGGATGTCATGTATAAAGGGGTTGATTCCCTGTCTCACCGGGGCGGCGGTACGGCGGGCGGTCTCAATGCGGTGTTTGGCGACAGCCACGTTAACTGGCAGGGTGTGAAGAAGCAGCCGGACGCTTTCAATACCACGGTTTGGACTGCCATTAAGAACGGCGATGGGGCGAGTGCAAGATACGCCATGTCCTTGTTTCAGCCCTGACTTGTTCCTCTTGCTGACGCTTTACTTTCCTCACCCACTCGCGCATTTTTTCTTCCGATGAAAAAATGCGTGATTTTGTTTCTCGCCCTGGCGTTCGCCGCCGGCGCTGCCGAACTGCCGCTGAAGCTTTCCCTGTTGGAGAATGACATTCTTTGGGTCCGTGCCAGTTCCGTGACGGGAAACTTCACCGAACAGCTCCGCTCAGGTCAGCCCACCAACAAACTTTCCGGCCTCGTGCTGGATCTGCGCTTCGCCGATGGCACCAATGTAGTGGCCGGCGATTATTTTACTAATCGCAAACCGGCACTGGTGATTTTGGTGGGCCGCCAGACACGCGGAGCCGCTCTTGCATTGGCTGGGCAGTTGCGCCAGGCGGGTGACGGTATCGTTATTGGTGCCCCCAATGAGGCTGGAACACTCTCGCCGGATCTCATGGTCTCCGTACCGGCTGATGAGGAAAAGCTGTTTTGGGAAAACCCCTTTGCCCAAACGGCCACCAATGCCGCCGCCGTCTCCAGTACGAATAATCTGTTGGCCTTGGTGGATCACACCAGCGAAGCCGAGCTCGTTCGCAAGCGTGTGAAGGATGGTGATGATGATGAAGTATTTACACCGACACCGCGCGCCCCTATGGCGAAGCCCGTCATCCGCGATCCGGCGTTGGCACGGGCGGTGGATTTGCTCAAGGCGCTCGCCGCATTGCGGCCGTCTCAGGGCTAAGAACTTGCTGTACTCCATGTGTTTGGCCTCGTTGGTGGCCATTTGTTTGGTTTAACCACCACAAAGGTGCCTTCCTGAAAATACGACGGAAAATGTGGCCACGCCGACCGCGCGAATCCTTCCACCGTTTCCGGAGCGCGAGTTGTCTCAACTCGCAGCGCATGGCCAATCCGGGCGCAAGTGCATAAACCAAGCACCACTGACCTGCTTGCGCTGCCTCGTCCGCCGCCTCTCGAGCGTGGTTAAATCCCGTGTGTGTATTGATTCCCCGTCAACCAGCGCGGATCCTGATGCTGGGCGATTTAGTTTGGCCAACCGAGGTACGCGGTTGGCTTGACTGTACGCTTGTGTGACGATCATAAGCGCAAACCACTAGCCCGCTGTAGTTTATGATTTTTCCAATGGTTTGGTCCAAGCCGCCCGCTTCACTCCCCCTTGTAATCAAGCCACACAAAGCGGTTCTTGGCAGGAAGCATAGACGATCACGGTGTCTCGTCGTGTGTTGTCCCAGTCGGTGGTCGCAACTGAACCCAGTGATGGTCACGAGTCATGGTGTTCATTCTTTTTTGGGTATCCTCGAGCTGACCGCCCACCGCCAGTGGGGGGGGCAGCGGTCAACCAGCCGGACTCTTCGCGGGCAGTATCGAATAGCTAAACCATTCCCCGATAATAGCCTGCACCGACTTTGACCACTACCCGGCAAATACCGTGGTATTTGCCGGTCTTCCACCAACGGCGGGTCTTCTGGTAATATCCGCCCTTGATGCAGACGATCCTATCCCCAGTTCAGGCCCCCGACCATGGGCGCTGCGACCGCAGTCGCAACCCGTCGACTTTCCGCGCTGGGGCCGATTTGCCCGCCAGTCGGGGAGAATCACCCCCAGCGCAGCCCCTTGGAGGTCGCCGTCGAAAGATTAAAAATTACGAAACGAACCCAAATTAAAATTGATATAAAAACATACAGATG
>Ga0302323_100001679_pt1 | contig 18019 bp, 14 predicted proteins | sample Fen_T0_3_FD_201950 | JGI IMG/M metagenome (GOLD analysis project Ga0302323, IMG submission 201950) | Peat permafrost microbial communities from Stordalen Mire near Abisko, Sweden - Fen_T0_3 | ecosystem: Environmental > Terrestrial > Soil > Wetlands > Permafrost | place: Sweden: Abisko... | reverse complement strand
CGCATCGAGGCCGAGGCGGCCGCGGAACGCACTCGGATCACGGCCTCCGCTTCCGCCGAGAGCATCCACGCCATCGAAGGCGAACGCGTGGCCCTCGAGAAGGAGCGGATCACGGCCTACGGAGCGCTGCCGCCCAGCGCGTTGCTCGCCCTGGCGGCGCGCGAATTCGCCGCCAAGATCGAGCGGATCGAGCACCTGAACCTCTCCCCGGACATGCTCTCGCCGTTCATCGCGGACCTCGCGGCCGCAGCCACGACCCGCCTCGGCGCCGAGAGCGCCACGGCCAACGCGCGGCCGGCAACGACGCGCAGGAGCAAGTGACATGACCGCCGCCATTCCCCGGGTCGTGATGGTGACCCGGCAGACCGAGTACGACGCGCTGATCGGCCGGCACGGGACCCGCGAGCAAGCCAGGTTCTTCCTGACGACTCGCGGCCGGGCCATCGAGGAGATCGAAGCCGCGGACGCGGTCTTCCGGGGAACCCTCGCCGCGGTGTCGGCCGCGGTCCCGACGGAATGGCGGCGCGTCAGGGTCGATCGCGGCGACCTGGACCGGTTCCTCTTCGAACCGGACGACCTGGTCGTCGCGGTCGGCCAGGACGGGCTCGTGGCCAACGTGGCCAAGTACCTGGCCGGCCAGCGCGTGATCGGCTGCAACCCCGACCCGGCACGCTACGAGGGCATTCTCGTGGCCCATGCCGCGGCCGACATGAGGGGCCTCGTTCCGGCCGCGATGGCGGGCGAGGCGCCGGTAGGCGAGCGAGCGATGGTCGAGGCCGTCCTGGACGATGGCCTGCGGCTGCTGGCCCTCAACGAGGTCTTCGTCGGCCACCAGAGCCATCAGTCGGCGCGATACGCGATTGCCGCCGCCGGTCGCAGCGAGCGGCAGAGTTCCTCCGGCGTGGTCGTCACGACCGGCACCGGCGCCACCGGCTGGGGTCGCTCGATCGCCCTCGAGCGCCACTCTGGTCTGGCGATGCCGGCTCCGGGCGAGCCGGCCCTGGCGTTCTTCGTTCGCGAGGCCTGGCCGTCAGTGGCCACCGGGGCATCACTGACCGAGGGACGGGTGGAGGTCGAGGCGGCGTTGACCATCACCTCCGAGATGAACGAGGGCGGCGTCGTCTTCGGGGACGGCATCGAGGCCGACCATCTCGAATTCGACTGGGGTCGCCGGCTCGACATCCGCGTAGCCCCGGAACGGCTGCGGCTGGTGAGCTGAGCGTTCGCGCCGGGCCCGCCCCGCGTGCGCAGACGCGCCCGAATCAAGAAGCCGCGGAACGATCGCCGAAGCGCCGTTCCGCGGCTTCACGTTGTCTAGCTTTGGCGCCCGCCCGCGCCGCCGGCACCGCTGACTATTTGGCCTTGAGGGCGGCCAGCCGGGCGTCCACTTCGACCTTGTCCTCATCGCCCTGGAGCGACGCGAACTGCTCGTCGATGGAGCTGGCGTTGACTTCCGCCATGCCGCGAGCCATCGCTTCCTGGTGTCGGATCTTGTCCTCGTACTGGCTCAGTTCGCTGGTCGGGTCCATGACGGAGACGTTCTTGAGCGTCTTCTGGACCTGGGTCTGAGCGTTGGCCATCTTGGCTCGGGCAACCAGCTCGTCGCGCTTCTGAACCAGCTCGTCGCGGCGAACGGTCATCTTCTGGAGGCCGTCCTTGAGCTGGTCAACCGTCGCGCTCTGCTGGTCGATCTGCGTCTGGAAGGTCTTGACCTGAGCTTCGAAGCTGATCTGGCGACCGAGGGCGAGCTTGGCCAGGCTGTCGAACCTGTCCGCGTCGGAGGTGTTGCCGGCGGCCCGAAGCTCATCGGCCTTCTTGGAGGCCGCGGCTGCCTTGCCGCCCCAGTCGGTGGCTGCGTCCTGGGCTTCCTTGCAGTCATCCTCGACCATGCGCAGGTTGCCGATGGTCTGAGCGACCGCATCCTGGGCGTCGCTCATGTTGTTCGTGAAGTCGCGAACCAGCTGGTCGAGCATCTTCTCGGGATCTTCGGCGCCGTCGAGCATCGAGTTGATGTTCGCCCGCAGTAGCTGGCCGACGCGGCCGAGGATCGTTGTCTGAGCCATGTATCGGTCTCCTATCTGTGTCTGACGTTAGTTGGACTGTCGCTGACAGATGAAAGTTCGTTCGATCGCGGCCTGATTACCAGCCTCCGCCTCCGCCGTGGACGCCGCCTCCGCCGCCGCCTCCCCCGCCGCCACTGGAGCCACCGAAGCCGCCGAAGCTGCTGCCGCCGCCGTGGCTGCTGCTGCCGCCACCATAGCTGCTGCCGCCGCCGTGGCTGCTGCCGCTGCTGCTGCCGCTGCTGCTGCCGCCGGTCCAGCCGCCGCCGGAGCCCCACGTCGAGCCGCCGAAGCCGCCGCCGCGTCTGGATCCGCCGCCGCTGAGCATCCCGCCGATGATCCCGCCGATGATCCCGCCGCCGAAATCGCCCCCGCCGCCGCTCATGCCTCCGTAGCCGCCTCCGCCGTAGCCGCCACCGACCGGAGTGCCGCCGCGCTCGAAGTCCACGAAGTCGCCGCTAGCGAGGGTGTATGCGGAGTTGGCCATGTTGGTGGCCACGTTCGCCTCCGTCGTGGCCGTAGCGATGTCGGTCGCCGCCAGGTTGTCGGCGTTGGAGAGATGGCGCTGCGCCTCGGCCAGGCGGGTCCGAGCGGGTGTGCCGATGCCGGTCCGCCGGGCGGTGATGAATGCCGCGGCCTGGTTCACTGCTCCCGCCGCGGAGGCGCGCGCGACCTGGAACGCGGCCTGGTTGCGAGCCTGCTGCGACGACTCGTCGCGGAGTCCGTTGAGGATCGAGTCGGCCGCGGCGTGGGCATTCTGGGCCGCGACCAGCGCGGCGGCGGGATCGGACGGGATCGCCGAGGCACCGGCGCGCGCCGTCTTCAGGGCAGCGTCGGCCTTGCCCAGGCTTGCAACCCAGGTGTCATGGCCGGGGCTTTTTGGAGCTGCCGCAACCGCGGCCTTCGCCGCAGTCAGGTCGGCGTCCGCGTCGGAGATCTCTCTGGCGAGCTTGTCCGAGGCGTCGTCCAGGGACTTGGCCAGCTGCTCCACGGCGTCGAGGAGTTGGTTGGCCTGGGCCACGGCTTCCTGCGCGGCTCTGGCCGAGCGGGCCGCCGCGGCGCGATCCGGTGAGGCGGCGGCCAGGGCGGCGTTGCCGGCTTTCACCTGTGTCTCGGCAAAGTGGCCGCGCTTGTCGGCTTCCTCGGCATTGCCCTTGATCGCGGACCAGGCCGAAGGCGAGTAGGCCGACAGCTTCTTGAAGGCAGCCTGGATATCCGGCAGGCGGGCCCGCAATTGATCAATCGACTTGGGCAGCGCGGCCAGCGCGTCGGGTGCCGTCTTCTCGAGGTCGCGCAACGCCTTGATCCGCTGTTCCTGCTCGCTCAGCACGCCGCCCGCGGTCTGGCAGTGGGCGATGATCCCTTGATACATCTGGACCCGCGTCGGCGGATCCTCCGGCGTCGAATCGTCGAGCTGCTGGCGAAGCTTGAACGCCTGGCCGAGCTCGTTCTGGGCCGTGTCGATGGCGGCCGCGAAAGGCGCACAGTCGGCGTCGGTGAATTCGGCCTCGGCAAAACCGAGTTCCTGCTTGGCCTCGGTTATGGCGTCGTCGGTGTCTACGAGGAGCTTGTTGGCCTGGCGCGCCAGATCGCCGGTCTGCTGGTCGCGTTCCTCCGCGGTAAGCCGGCCGCGCCGCCACCTTCGGAACCACAACATGATGAGGATGAGGCCGGCGCCGATGACGATGAGCGCGATGAGCGTCCACAGGGCCGACGAGGCGGCGGACGTGTCGATCGGGGCCGAGCCGCCGGATGCCGGCACGGGTTGCGTCGCCTCCGTGGGCTTCGCGACGGGGTTCCTGGCGGCGTCGATCTGGCCGCCGAGGGCCTTGGCGAAGTTGACGATGCCGCCGGCGTAGTCCCCGGCCTTGAAGCGGTTGTCCAGGGTGGAACTCAGGATGCCATCGATTTGCGAGCCCGGCAGCCCGGTGGCCGCTCCCGGTTGCCCCGCGTCCCCGCCCTCGGCCCAGCCGTATTGATGGTCGTTGACGGCGACCAGCAGGATCATGTCGTTGCCGCCGAAACCGTTGGCGGTGAACGTCCCGGTGGCCAGCGTCGCGGCTGTGGAGCCGTTGCCCGTGGGGATGGTCACAACCCACAGCTGCACGTTGTCGCGGTTGAGCAGGTCGTCCAGCGCCGACTGCACCCGGGCCGTGCCGGAACCGAGGACGTAGGCCTGATCGGTGATCTGGCCGGATAGCTGCGGCACCGAGGCGGCCTGGGCTGCCGGAGCCCGAAGCAACAGCCCTCCCGAGAACGCGGCGGCGAGCCCGCCCGCCAGCAGCAACGGCCGAATCATCCGGTATGTGCGAGCAGCAATCGTCATGGCGCACATCCTACCCACCCGCGCGCCCCTAGGCGAGGTGTTTGGCCGCCGGTCTGGCGCATGTTACGATCCCGGTCGCGCCGACATAGCTCAGCGGTAGAGCAGCTGTTTCGTAAACAGCAGGTCCTCGGTTCAAATCCGAGTGTCGGCTCCACTCCCCCGATCCACGCCCAGGAAGCTGCCCGCCAGTCAGCCTGCCCTCAAGAAGTCGGCGTAGCGCTGCTCGAGCCTTCCGGGGTCCGGGCGATCCGACATCCGCGGCGGCAGGAGCAACAGCTTGCCGTGTATCTGCTGCAAACCCACGAGAAGCATTGGGCCGTCGCGCTCGGCAAGGATCGACGGTCTGACTTCGATGACGTAGTCCGGCCGAACCGCGAAGAAGAGGCCGTCGAAGGCGGCGTGGTGAAGTTTGCAGAGTGCCACGCCATTGCTTACTACCGGCTCGCCTTCGGGGTGGCTATCCGGCGTGATGTGGGCGGCATCGAGTAGCTCTTGGTGACGGAGGCTGCAAAGGGCGCATCTCTCCTGGTAGGCGCGCAGGACCCGCTCGCGGAACAGCTGCTGGTGAAGTCTCTGGCGTACTGCCCGCGTCACATACCCGCGCCGCGCCTCTGCTCCGCCGTCGGCAACCTGGTTGGTCGCGCTCGCGTAGGCAGCCGAGATGTCGTCCACCTGGATCGCAAACCTGAGGGCGGTCGGGTCATCGCCCACCACAAACGCAGGATAGGCGGCGACGTACGAGCCGGGTTCCACCGAGTGGAAGTAGACCAGCGGCACGCGCTCAGCATGCGCCGTCCGCAGGCCGACGTTGTCCTTGTGACCTGGGTCGGTGCCACGGTACGCGTAGGAGAGGCTCCCGGTCCGCTCGTCGAACGCATCGGCGTACGGTCCTCGGACGATGGTCGTGATCGACAATGGCAGTTCGCAAACGGCCGGCTTCCAGATCCCCTGCGGGCCCACTAGCGGGATCCGCCTGCCGTTCAAGGAGAACGATTCGAGAGATACGCGCGACAACGCCTCGCCGTGCTCCTGGCGTTGTTCGGTCAGCCAATCGAACACGGCCCGCCTGATCTCGATGTCGCGCGAGCCGATCACGCGTTGAGGATAGCGGGGCTCTTCATCGCTGGGCGGCCCGATTGATGCAATGCCCGCGCGTCCGACTTAGGCCCGGCGCCGACTTGGCCTGGCCGTTGCCCCGGCGGCCCTCATCAGGCTGACGCGCTTGCCGGAGAAGACGGCGTTGATCTCCAGCTCACCACCCTGGGCCTGGATGAACTGCGCCAGGGTGGAAACGCGTACGTCGCGCTGGCGCTCGATCCGGGAGACGTTCTCCTGCGACTTGCCCATCTCGGCTGCCACGGCCTCCTGGGTCATGCCGCTGGTCTGGCGCGCGGCCGTCAGATCGATCTCCGCCATGAGTGCCTTCTCTCGAGCCACCTCGGCCTGGAAGGCAGGGTCGTCGAGCATCTCCTGCCGCATCGTCCGGAACTTGCTCGTCGTCATTTCAGTAGTCCTTCTCTCCGCAACTCGGCGACGTAGGCTTCGTAAAGCCTCTCGGCGTCCGGAATCGCCGTCTTGTACCACTGCTCCCAGAGGCCTTCCTTGTTCCCGGCCGTCAGAAGGATGCCCGTTTTCCGAGGGTCGAAGCGGAACAAGATCCGGAGATATCCGCCGCGCGGTCTGAGTTCCTTGACCTTCGTGCCGACGAGGCTGTCCACCCAAGGACGACCTAGGCCGGGACCCTCTTCTTCGAGCCGCTCGATCGCGGCCTCGACTCTTGCCTTGTCTGCTCTGCTCAATCGGCCGAACCAGCCAGCGAACTGGTCCGTGCCTTCGATCTGCCACACCATAAGCCTAACCTTCTAGAAGGTCAACGTTCTACCACCGCGATGGACCCCGTAACGGAGTCGGCCCTCCGCTAATAGGCGCCGCTTCGGCGATGAAGCGCAACGGGCCCTGGCCGTCGACGATACGTGGCCGACCTTGGCTGCCGCTGCACCGGGCCTTGGATGGCGAACGCCTGGCTCACCCCGCCGCGCTCTCCTGCGCACCGCCGGTCCGTTCGCGGTGGGCGCGGACGAAGTCGTTGAGGGGCGCTGTCTCCGACGCCGGGGCTTTGCGGGTGCCTCGCGACCTTGACATGCGGTTCCTTGCCTCGCAGATTAGTGGGGCAGGGTCAGGAGGCAGTCGGACTTAGGGAGGGAGGCGGGCTTCGATGAGGGTCGGGACGTCACGTCGCGGGGTCACATCCAAGCGATGTGCCGGAGTTCGCGCATTCTCGGTGGCCTTGTGTCTGGCCTTCGTCGGCGGGGCCTGCCAGTCGGCGGGGCCTGCCGGTTCCACTCCGTCCACGACCTCCCAGCCGGCGGCGGGGACCGCATCGAGCGTCGCTACCGCCGCCCGCCCGCGCTCGGGCTGCAAGATCGCTGCCACTTGGAGCAACTATGCGGAGGCCGAGTTCGGATCCTTCACCCAGGGTGTCATGGACGCGTTCAATGACCCGATCATCGACTACACCGAACTGGACGCCAGATCCTCGGTGGACTATCAGATCGCCGACATCGACAAAGCCGTCGACGGCGGCATCGACGCGCTGATCGTGATGCCTCAGGATCCCGACATCGTCAAGCCGGCCGTCGAACGCGCGCTTGCGCACGGCGTGCCGGTCGTGGCCGTCGATCGACCGATCATGAACCCGAACGTCCTGTTCGTCGGCCAGGACCAGGTTCGGCTTGGCGAGCTCGCGGCGCGCGCCCTGCTCGCCTTCAAGCCGTCGGGGAGATTCGTCGTCATCAAAGGCGACGCGGCCCAACCTGAAAGCGTGCTCCGCCGCCAGGGGATGACGCATGGAGGCCTGCCGGACGTCGGGAAGAGTTCCGGCAAGCTCGTCAACGCGGGCGAGGTCTTCACGCCGAACTGGGACCCGACGACCGCCCAGACCGAAATGGAGGAATTCCTTCAGCGGAACGGCAACCGGGTGGACATGGTGTTCGTAGAGAACAACGGCATGGCGGGTGGCGTGGTCGAGGCCCTCAAGCAACACGGTCTTGCGGGCAAGGTCCTCGTCGGCGCCAGTGGCGGGGATTACGGGGACGAAATGGCGCTCAACAACGTCGCGCTCGGCCTCCAGACAGTCCTCGTGACAACGGAACGAATCAAGCTGGGCCGAGCCGCCGGTGAGGCCGCCCTCGCGCTGTGCGCCAACCCGCGGGTGGAGGATGTGACCACCTCGCTTGGAAAGCCCGCTCCGCTCACGGCTCTCGGCAGCATCACCATTCCCGCAATCCTCGCCGAGCCGATTGTGTTCGACCGGACCAACCTCCAGGACGCAATCGATCGGCATTTCGGCACGAAGGACTACGTCTGCAAGGACGTGCCGCCCGGCTCCGTCGGCGGCTGCTGACCCTCGATCGGCCGGCGGTGGTCCTGACAGGGTCGGACTGGATCGATCGTGCAGGATGTTCCCCGTCCTGGCGCCTTCCGGAAAGGCGTACCATGACGCCGGGCTGAGATAGGACCCTTGCGCGTCCCCGCGTGCACACACTCGTGTCATTCGCCGAGTCTCTGCTGTGGCGCAGGGTGGCTTCAAGGCGCGGGTTCCGGCCGGATCAGAGAGCGGGGTGGCATCGTGACGAGGGGTTACCTGGGTCGATTCGGACGGGTGAGTGCCGCCGGCTTGCTGCTGGCATCCGCGATTGTCGGTAGCGTGGCTGGGCCCGCAGCGGCTGCGCAGCCTGCGGCCGCGGATATGCAGGGCTCGACACTCTGGTCGACCGGTGCCCTCCCAACGGTCGTCCCGACCACCCACATCACCGGCAAGGTGACGGACCTGGACGGAAATCCCCTGGCCGATGTTCGCGCGGAGGCGGACGTCAGCGGCTCTGCGACTGCAACCGCCTGGACCGGCAGCGACGGTACTTACTCCATTGCCGTTGCCGCGGGCACATACGCTGTGTGCTTCACGGACGATCCGTATTCGTTCTTCGGTAAGAACCACTCCGACGGGTGCTACGGCACCTCGGGCTACGTGCCCTACAGGAGCCAGGCGGCGTCGGTCGTGGTCGGATCCGACGATGTCGGCGGAATCGATATCTCGCTGCTTCCCCCCCTGTTCATCAAGGGGACTGTGACCAGCGTCAGCGGGCCGATTCCGTACATCACAGCGACTATTACGGGGCCCGGGGGCTTCTTGCCCACGACCACATCTGCCCAGGGCTCGTACTCGGTTCAGGTCCTTCCCGGCTCGTACATGGTTCAGTTCACGGATGGCACCGGGGTCTATGCCAACGGCTACTACGGCAGCGGCGGATACGTCGCCGGCGTGGACGCGGCGGTCCCGGTCGTGGTCTCGACCACCACGGTCACGGGCATCGACGCTCAGCTGCCCACGATCCCGATCGTCCATGGTGTCGTGACGGGCCCGGGCGGCTCGCCCCTGATCGGGATCACGGTGACGGCACCGGCCCCCGGAGGCACCGGCAACTACACCACGACCACCGGAACCGGCGGCGCCTACGTCCTGCGCGTGCCGGCCGGCTCTTATGCCATCCGCTGCTTCGACAGCCTGGGTGTCTACGCGAGCGGCTACTACACATCAGCCGAGCCCACCGGCTACACGGCTGATGCCGCGTCGGCGTCTCAAGTCGTGGTGGGCACGACGGACGTGTTCGGAATCGACGTCGAGCTTCCAACGGCGCCGACGCTGAGCGGCAGGATCACCGGCCCCGGCGACGCGCCGCTGGTCGGGATCACAGTCCAAATCCCGCGAGGGGCCGGATACGTCCAGAAGCAAACCGGGACCGATGGTACATACAGTTTCAGCGTCACTCCGGGCGACTACACGGTCATCGTCTTCGACGGGAATGGGGGGCTCTACAACGCCGGCTACTACAGCGCCGCAGGTCCGGGTGGCTACGCGCAACACGAAGCCGCAGCAACAACGATCCATGTCGGCTCGACGAGCGCGACCGACATCAACGTCCAGATGCCGCTGGCTCCCACGATCAGCGGCACCGTCACCGGCAGCGGGGGCATTCCGCTCAGCCACATCTGGGTAGGGGGCGGGGGCCACACCTACACCGGGACCGACGGCACCTATACGCTGCGAGTCCAGGCCGGATCGCACCAGGTTGAGTTCATCGACGAGTCCACCGAACACACCTCCGGCTGGTACGGCTCCTCGGGATTCGTGGCCGACCAGGATGGGGCGGTCAACCTGCTCGTAGGCCTCGATGGGGTCACCGGCATCGATGTCGAGATGCCACTCGCCCCGCCGGTAATCTCCGGTCCACCAACTGCAGTGGCCGCAACTCCGTACGACAGTTCGGCTTTGGTCAGCTGGACAGCGCCAACGTCAACCGGCCACACCGCCATCACCGGCTACACGGTCACGGCCTGGGCGGGCGACTGGCCGCGGCCGATCCCGACCGACGCAACCTGCAGCACCTCCGGCGCCCTGACATGCACCGTCTACGGTCTGGTCAACCACACGAGCTACACGTTCACCGTGACGGCCGCGAACTCTCAGGGCGAGAGCGCAATATCGGACCCTTCTCTTCCCGTAATTCCTCGGCAGGGCGCCACGTACTTCCCTCTCCGTCCGAATCGCCTCGCGGATTCGACCACCGGTTCCGGCCTTGCGACAAAGCTCTCAGCCAACACCCCAGCCACGTTCCAGGTGGCTGACCGACTGTCGGGACAACCGGATGGGAACGTGCCCGCAACGGCCACCGCGGTCACAGGATTCCTGACCGTCCTGCATCCGTCGGCTGCGGGGTCGCTTTCCCTGACTCCCACGCCGGACAGCGCCCCCACGACCTCCACGCTCAACTTCCCGAAGGGCGACGCCCGCTCAACCGGCGTGACGGTCCCGCTCGGCCCGGGCGGCACACTCAGCGTTACCTACGGCGCGGTGTCGGGCAGTCAAGCGGACGTCTATTTCGACGTGACCGGCTACTTCGCAAGTGGGACGCGGGGCGCGACTTATGTCGCGGTAACTCCAACCCGACTGGTCGACAGCCGCAGCCGCTTGCGCATACACAAGCTCGTGTCGGGCATAGCCCAGACCGTTCAGATCCCGTTCAACCCCTCCAAGTCTAGCTTCGCGGTCGGCATGACCGGCACGCTCACGGTGACCAACCAGTCGGCCGCAGGCTACCTGACCATCGAGCCGGTGGCCGACGATTCGCCAGCTACTGCCACGATGTACTTCCCCAGAGGCGACAATCGGGCGACCGGTGTCACGCTAGCCCTGGGGGCCGGCATTTACTTTGCCGTAGTGTTCAAGGGCCCGCCGGGCGCCACCGCAGATGTCATCTTCGACGTGACGGGGTACTTCTGGCCCGACCGCACCGGCGCGACATACGTCCCGGTGGCTCCTAATCGTCTCGTAGACAGCCGCATCAAGCAGGGACTGAGCCAATCGCTCTCTCCGTATGTCGCGAAGAGCTTCCAGGCGACCGGTCGATACCCGGGCGACCAAACTCGCAATGTCCCGGCGAACGCCACGGCCGTAACGGGCACGCTAACCGTAACCGGTCAAACAGCGGCTGGGTGGCTGGCGCTCACGCAAGCGGCGAACAACCATCCGGCGACGTCGACACTCAACTTCCCAACGCGAGACAACCGTGCCACAGGCGTAACGGTCCCGATCGGAACTGGGGGCAAGATCTGGATCACCTTTGGTACGAATGCCCGAGCGACCACGAATGTCGTGTTCGACGTGACCGGGTACTTCTTGCCTTAGGGCCGCGCTCGGGTCCGTTACAGCTTCCGGCTCTTGTAGGCCCGAATTGGCGCTGCCGAGCGACCCGTTTGGCCGAGCCGCGGCAGCCAAGCTGGTGTTCGTGATGGTGCGCGCAAGCAGCTGAGGAGCTGGCGGACTGAGTCGTCGTTACGAGGCGACCTCGAGCGTGGCGTCCATCTCGAGCTTCGCGTCCATGACGATGTCGGGCAGAACGTCCGGCAGGATGTCCGGCAGGGGCCGGCCCGACGGCATCATCGCCACGACCGTCAGCGCCGCAATCGCCAGCCCCGGCACGATCGCCCAGGCGCCGACGACGCCGACGGCATCGGCCGCCAGGCCCAGGGCCGAAGGCGCCAGCAGAATCGCGGCGCCGGACGCGAGCGTGACGCGGGCCGATGCCTGCAACTGGGCCTCCGGGGCGGCCTGCAGAGCGACGCTCAACCCCACCGGGAACAAGCCCGACACGCCCAAACCGCCGAAGAGAAGACCCACCGCCGACAACGCCGGCACGGTGGAAATCCAGACCGTGCATGCGCCCGTGAGTGTCAGGGCCAGGCCGAGGACAAGCATCAGCCGCGGACTCCGGCCCGCACCCATGCCGCCGCCGGCGGCCAGCCGGCCCACCAGCATGCCCACGACGAAGAGGCTGGCCATGAGCGTGGCGCTCGCGGCGTCGATGCCCGCTCGCTGGGCGACCATGGTCGAGCTCCAATACACGAACGAGAACTCGATCGACACCGCCAGCCCGATGAACAGCCAGACAATCCAGTACGCACGGGGAAGGCGCGCCCTCGGCACCCGAGCCGACTTCTGCGGGTCGTCGGGGCGGGTCCGAAAGAGGACCAGCGCCAGGATCGCGACGATCGGCAACCCCAGCGCGATGCGCCAGTTGTGGAGTTCGGAAAAGGCCAGGCCGATAGCCACGGGGGAGAGCACCGCGGCGACCATCGCCAGACCGTGGGCCTGCGAGATAACGACGCGCGACCTCGATCCATAACGGCCGAAGCGGAGGTTGACGTCCATGCCGAGGATCCCGCTGCCGAGCCCGAAGACGCCGGCGCCGGCCAGCGACACGGGCAGCCCCGGGGCAAGGGCGAGCATGACAACGCCGATGACGATCAGCAGCGCCTCGAGGTCGGGCAGCCGGCGCAGGCCGACTGCGCGGGCGATACGGTCGGCCGTGGCCCCGGCGGTCAGCGCCCCGACGGCCAGCGCCGACGCATGCAATCCGGCTTCGAAGGCGGTGAGCCGCAGATCCGTTCGCAGGTAAGGCGTGGCCGCCCCGAGGCCGTACTGGGTGAACCCGGCAATGGCAAGGAAGGCGAACGCGATCCACGGGGTTCCGGCCAGAGGCGGGGTCGGGTTCGTCTTGATTGCGCGGGCGGCCATGAACTCTCAGCTATAGGGCGGTGGGGGCGGGTCAAGTCTATTCCTACCCATCCGGACTCGCCCACACGCGGTTCGTCGATAGCCACCCTGTACTGATTACTGGCCGCGGACGAACGATCGGCGTTTGGCAAGCGCGGCCGAGCCTCGTAGGATCGACGCATGCACAGCGTGGGGAGAGTGCCGGCTTCGATCGCGGGTCTTGGCGCCGTGGCGCTTGTCGCCGCGGTCGCCGCCTGTACGCTGCTGGGTGGGCCGAGCCCGTTGACCTCCGGTTCCGGGCCGACGCCAGCCAGCCCGCTCGCCGCCGCGAGCGACGTCGCCTCCACAGCCGACGCATCGGATCAGACCGCCGAGAGCCCCATGGCGTCCGGTTCGATGGGGCCGTTCCTGTCGGCCTCCGCAGGCGCCTCTGCGGCGGCCAGCGCCACGTTGCCGGCGACTCCCAAGCCGACCCCGAAACCCAGCCCGTGCGGCATTCTGCCGTCGAGCAACGTGTGGAACCGCGACATCTCCAAACTGCCCGTGGCATCGAACTCGGCCGCGATGGTGGCCGCGATCGGATTGACCGCCTATCTCCACCCCGACTTCGATGCCGTCGGCGACGGCATCCCCTACAACACCGTGACTTCGAGCACGCCGACGTACAAGGTCAGCTTCAAGTACGCCTCCGAGTCCGATCCGGGCCCTTATCCGATACCCTCCAGTCCCAAGATCGAAGGCGGCTCGGACCGCCACCTGATCTCGATCGATCTCAGCCGCTGCAAGCTTTGGGAGTTGTACAACGCCCGCAAGTCGGGGTCCAAGTGGACCGCCGGATCGGGTGCGGTGTTCGACCTGCGGTCCAACGCCCTGCGGCCGGCCGGCTGGACCAGCGCCGACGCGGCCGGACTGCCGATCTACCCCGGCCTGGTCCGCTACGCCGAGGTTCTGACGGGGGCGATCAAGCACGCCATCCGCTTCACCGCACCGGACACCTGCGGCTACATCTATCCGGCTCGCCACCTGACCGCGGCCAAATGCTCGAACCTGCCGCCGATGGGTCTGCGGGTACGGCTGAAAGCGTCGGTCAACATCTCGGGTTTCGGTGCGAAGGCACGGGTGGTCCTGACCGCCCTCAAGAAGTACGGCATGATCCTGGCCGACAACGGCTCGCCCTGGTACATCTCGGGCACGCCCGACAGCCGCTGGAACGACGACGAGTTCCACAAGCTGCAGACCCTCACCGGCCGGGACTTCGAGGTTGTGAATACCAGCAGCCTCCACAACGGTTAGGGGCAGGACCCCCGGACTCCCGCCGAATCCGGACCGGTGCGCGGATGCCCCACCCGTACTTATGTGGGAGGGGCCGGGATGCACGGCCGCAGTAGTCTCGCCACACATTCGTTTCGGGGCTCGGCTCGGAAGCCGGCCCGCCTCGACCGCCTTCGTGGAGGCACGATGCTCGTCCCGTTCATCGGGTATGCAAGGGATCGCCGTCTCATCGGCTACGTCGAGTGCGGCGACGAGCGGCTCACGGATCTCCTGAACCGGTGCGAGTCGGTGGTCGTTCGAGAAACCTTCGTCGAGTTCTTCAATGACGACACGATCAGCAACCTCGGCGACGGCGAGGTTGACCGGGCGCTCCTGTATGCGGTCGAGGCGGGCGGCGGCAAAGGCGAAGCCTCGCGACGCATTCAGACCATCCGGCATCGCCTCCAGGTCCAGCTTGGGCCGTACACCGCGCTGGGCAATCTGCACTCTCAGCCGGGCCAGATGCCGCTGCCGCATCTCCACGCCCGTGGACCGATGATTCCACTCTCCGACGCCACCATCGGATATGCCGGCCGCGGCGGGTTGCTGATGCGCGACGTCGGCACGCTGATCGTCAATCGCGACATGCTCGATTGGGTCCGAGCGGACGAAAGCGACGCATCCGCTTTTCCGGGCGTAACGGTCCTGACCAACCGGGCCTGACGCGCGTAACATCGACCCGTAGCGGGATTGCTCGGCAAGCCGGAGATGAGGGGCCTGACGGATGACCAGACTCAGAGTGGCGCTGGTTCAGCTGGCGGCGGACCAGGACGTGGCGGCGAACATCGACCGGGCCTCGGCGCTGATCCGGCTGGCCGGCGAGTCGAAGCCGGGCCTGGTGGCACTGCCGGAGATGCTCCACTACCGCGGTCCGGTGGCGGGTTTTCGCGAGTCGGCCACGACGCTACCGGGGCCGCTGACCGAGCCTTTCGCGGCCCTGGCCAGGGAACTCAACTGCTGGCTCCTGCTCGGCAGCATCACGGAGCGCTCCACCGATCCGCTGCGCCCGTTCAACACGTCCGTCCTGCTCGACCCCGCAGGTGGAATTGCCGCCATCTACCGCAAGCGCCACCTGTTCGACGTGTCGATCGAACACGGGCCGTCGGATCATGAGTCGGCTCGGATAACCCCCGGCGACTCGAGCGTCGTGGCAGTCCTGGAGGGGCTGGCGGAGGAAGTCGACGTTCGCCTGGGGCTCAGTATCTGCTTCGACCTCCGATTCCCGGAGCTTTACCGCGAACTGTCGGCCGGCGGTGCGGTCATCCTGGCGGTGCCGGCCAACTTCACCGAGGCCACGGGCCGTGATCACTGGGAAGTGCTGCTGCGTGCCAGAGCTATCGAGAACGGCGCGTTCGTCATTGCGCCGGCGCAATGCGGTATCGGGGCCGGCGTGCCCACCCACGGCCGCAGCATGATCGTGGATCCGTGGGGCACCGTGATTGCCCAGGCGCCGGACGGCCCGGGAGTCATCGTGGCCGACCTGAACCTCGATCGGGTCGGGGAGATTCGCCGCCAGCTGCCGACGCAGCCCGCGCACTGACGAGAGCGGGGCCCGCTAAGCGGCGCCGAACCTGCGCTGGAAGGCCTGGTCCTCGGAGTCGCCACCGTTCTGGGCCGAGTCGCCGCCCGCCCCCTCGGTCTCGTCCAGTAACGTCACCATCTCCTCGCGGTTGATCAGCGCGAAGGGGTAGCGTCCGACCATCGCCGGGTCCGACAGCCACCGAACGGTGAGGTCCGTCACCGGCAGGAAGTGCGGATCGGGGGATTCGAGGAACTGGCTGATCGACCCGTAGGCGACCAGGTGGATGCTGCCCGTCAGGTTGTAGCCGGGCGTGACGATGGACACTTTGCGCCGCTGCTTCTGAACGACCGGGGCGCCGGGCCGGGATTGCGGGGCAGGTGCCCGCTCGGCAATCAGAACCACCTGGTTGAGCTTGACCCAGAGCGTTCCCTTGCGCTGGTCCGAGGCCGGTGCATGCGTCTGGCCGAGGTGGACGTGCCACGCGTTCTGGATCTGGATGAACCCGGTTTGCATGTTGAGCCAGTCGGAGAGGCGGTCGAACTGGCCCATGTGGATCTCGCCGGAGATCTGGAAGCCGTCGCCGAGGATCTCCACTTCTCTGGAGATTCCTTCCGGATCGCGCCGGGCGCCGGTCAGCCAGTCGTCCCCGGCCTGCGCCGTGGGCGCACCCAGAGTTCCCCAGACAGGGTCGAAGCCGGGAGGCGCGCTGAAGCCGTTCTCGAGACGAGGGGCGTTCGGGTCGCCGAGCCGGATGAACGGCGAAGCTCCGACAAGGCCCCCGGGCCCAACCACGAGGTCGGGGTCTCGTTCGGCCGTGCCGGTCTGGTTCGTCCCCCCGAAAAACCCGGGTCGTCCAGCCATCTTCGTCTCTGCCTAGCCTCAAAAGAGGTGCGTCCTTGCACCCATCGGAATAGTCGGCCGACTGGTTCGCGAACTTGACTCGAACCCGTGCCGGTCGGCGTGCACCGAGGCACGGCGCCATTCTGGGCGGTGTGCCGGCCAAAGCCTATGGGTCAGACGGAGCCGTCTGTTCTACGTGGACTTCCCTAGGCCGAACGGATTAGGCATGAGGGGGCGGGCGTCCCCAGACCGGCCGGTAGTGTCAGCCTTCGTCGCCCGGCGGCTCGCCGGGGAGGGATGCCGTGAACGCTGCGCCGATGCCCGTCTGCGCCGGCTCGAGGCGGAGCTCGCCGCCCATCGTGAGCAGCAGCTGCCGTGAGACATACAACCCGAGTCCCGTTCCGTCGCCGCTGGTGTGAGTCTCGCCGCGAGTGAAACGGGAGAACAGGCGCTCGCGATCGGTTTCGGAGACGCCCGGTCCGTGGTCCACGATGGTGACATCGAGCAATCCCCGGGCCTCGTCCGGCAGGATCTCCACTTCCACCTTGCCGTCCCGGCCGCCGTACTTGACGGCGTTGTCCAGGAGGGCCCAGAGAACCTGGTCTACCTGGTCGGGGTCACCGACGGCGAGCCAGCCCCGCGACGCGTCGTGCATCTGGAATACCACGCCGCTAGCGTTGAGGGCCTCCCAGGTCTTGCGGACTCGCTGGCCGATGGCCATGACCTCGGCCTCGGGTCGAAGCACGCCCGCCTCGAGGCGAGTCATCGTCAGCAGCTGGCGGACCAGCCTGGTCAGCCGATCCGATTGCTCGGCGACGATCTGCAGCCGGCGGTCCGCGGCGGCTTCGGGTGAGGATGAACGGAGCTGATCGACGTAGGCCCGGATGCTGGTGAGCGGCGTCTGGAGGTTGTGGCTGACGCCGCGCAGAAACTCGTCCTTGGCCGCGTCGAGCTCCACCAGCCGGGCATTCTGGCGCTCGATCTGGCCGAACAGCTGGGCGTTGCGAAGAGCGACTCCCACCTCGCTGGCGAATAGGTCGAGCAAGTCCTGATCGGCGCGCTCCCAGGCGCGGGTCGCCGGCAGGTGACCGCTCAGCAGCCCAAGCGTCTCGGCGCCGGCCTTGACGGCGGCACGAACCGGCAGGGGCAGCCCGGGGACGGCTTCCTCGGCCGGGGACTCGTCCGGATCCTCAGGCAGGATCAGGCAGTCGATCAAGCCGAAGATCCCGCACGCGTCAGACTCAGCCCGCACGGCCAGCGGATCGAGGCCGTCCGCCGGGTTGTAGCCCGCAACGGCGACGAGGAGCGCAGCCAGCTCGCGATTGCGGCGGGCGGCCTCGGCGGCGATGCGGTTGTGGCTCTCGGCCAGACGCGCCAGCTCGTCGTCGCCGCTGACATGGATAGGCGGGCTGGCCTCGCCGGCGGCCACGCGCTCGACGGCCACGGTGATGCGGCGCAGCGGCATCGTGAGGGTGGACCCGGCAACGGCCGCGGCAAGGAGCCCGAAGAACGCCGCCCCGACGATGGCTGCGATGAGCAGCGTACCCATGACCGCCGCGTCCGAGTAGAGCTTCGCCAGCATGACGACGCCCCCGACGACGGCGATCGGAGCGACGGCGGCGATCATCAGCGCGCCCGTCAGCACAGCCCGGAACGAGAGCCCGATACCGACCCGAACGGGGCTCGGGGCGACCGCGGCCTGGCTGCGACGGGCGGGCGCCGCGGCCGGGGAATCAATGGCAGCCGGAGCGATGGGCGGCCGGGCCGCGGGTTGCGGTCCGGCCGCCGGTGCGGCCGGGGCCGGTACGGCCGCCGGGGCCTTGTCGGCCGCTGCGGCCGGGGCCAGG
>Ga0302323_100001678_pt1 | contig 18037 bp, 16 predicted proteins | sample Fen_T0_3_FD_201950 | JGI IMG/M metagenome (GOLD analysis project Ga0302323, IMG submission 201950) | Peat permafrost microbial communities from Stordalen Mire near Abisko, Sweden - Fen_T0_3 | ecosystem: Environmental > Terrestrial > Soil > Wetlands > Permafrost | place: Sweden: Abisko... | reverse complement strand
GCACATGGGCGTCACCGCGGAAAACGTCGCGGCCCAGTGCGGGCTGACGCGCGCGGACCAGGATGCGTTCGCTGTCGAGAGCCACAAGCGCGCCGCGGCAGCCATTGCCGCGGGCCACTTCAAGAGCCAGATCCTGCCGATCGAGCTGAAGAGCAAGAAGGGCTCGGTCATGTTCGACACCGACGAGCACGTCCGCGCCGATTCGTCGATGGAGGGAATGGCCAAGCTGAAGGCCGTGTTCATCAAGGAAAACGGCACGGTCACGGCCGGCAACGCCTCGGGCATCAACGATGCCGCCGCCGCCGTCGTGCTGATGGAGAAGTCTGCGGCAGCGGCGAAGGGGTTGAAGCCGATGGCGCGGCTCGTCGCCTACGGCCACGCGGGCATCGACCCCAAGATCATGGGCCTCGGCCCGGTGTCGGCCGTGAAGCGTGCGCTGGCGAAAGCCGGCCTGGCGATCGGCGACATGGACGTCGTCGAGTCGAACGAGGCGTTCGCGGCGCAGGCGCTGGGCGTGGCCAAGCAAACCGGAATGGACGCGAAGAAGGTGAACCCGAACGGCGGCGCGGTCGCGTTGGGCCACCCGATCGGCGCCACCGGCGCAATCCTGACGGTCAAGGCGATGTACGAGCTGCACCGCACCGGCGGCCGCTACGGTCTCATCACGATGTGCATCGGCGGCGGCCAGGGCATTGCCGCGATCATCGAGCGCATCTAATCGCAACCGGGGCGCGCCAATCCGGCGCGCCCCGCTACAAGGATCAACGAATGACCATCTCCATGTACAAAGCGTCGGTTCCCGTCTTCGTCAAGGGACTGACGAACCTGAAGGCCATCCTCGAAAAAGCCGCCGCACACGCGCAGGCGAAGAAGATCGACGACACGGTCTTCGCGAGCGCACGCCTTTTCCCGGACATGCTGCCGCTGACCGGTCAGATCCAGATCGCCACCGATTTCGCGCGCGGCACGACGGCGCGGCTCGCGGGCACCGAGATGCCGAAGTGGGAAGACAACGAAAAGACGCTGGCGGAATTGATCGCGCGCGTCGAGCGGACGCTGGAGTACGTGAAGCCGTTCACCGCCGCGCAACTCGACGGAACGGAAGGCAAGGAGATCACTCGCCCGATCCGGGGCCAGCCCAAGACATTCACGGGCCTCAATTACCTGCTGCAATTCGCGCTGCCCAACTTCTATTTCCATTCGACCACGGCCTACGCCATCCTGCGCCACAATGGCGTTGAGATCGGCAAGCCGGATTTCCTGGGCAGCCTCGACTGAGGTTCCCGCCCGCTATCTGCCGAGCTGCTCCAGCGCCCGGTGTATCGGCGCGCTGGAGATCTGCATCAGTCCACTGTAGGGCCGGTTCATCTCCAGGATGAGGAAGATGGCGCCGGCGACCGACAGCGCGCCGACGAAATGGGCGGCGAACACGGTGGCGTTGAACCGCGCAAACAGCCCGAATCCCACGAAGAGCATCACCAGCCAGAACACCAGCACGACGAAGAACGGCCACGACAGCGATCCGCCGGCCTGCTCGGCCATCAGCCGACGCGTGTTCGCCATGTCGGTCAGCAGCTGCAACGCCCGCGCCTGGCTGAAGCGCTGCTCGTCCGTGTGGGGCGACAGCCCGGCGATCATGCCGAACATGTCCTCGCCCCGAAGCCGTGCCCCGGGAGACGGCAACTTCGCCGAACCGACACCTTCATCGGGCCAGATGCGCGCCACGTCGGCGGCGACGACCTCCTTCAATACGGCTCGCGCATCGGCAGCTTCGGGGCCGTAATGGGCAAGGAGGCGGTCGAGCAACGCCACGTGGACGGCCAGCTGCCGCACTTCGGACTCCTGCGTGTCGTAGGCGCTGTGTGCCGAGGCGATCAGAAGGCTCAGGACCAGCGCGGCGATCGTCGCGATCAGGCCCATCACCAGCTTGATGACGTCCTTGGCATCGCCGTCGCGATGGTGCGTAGGCAACGTGCCGTGGAGGAGCATGCCGGCGACAGCGCCACCGAGCACGCAGATGAATACGAGGACCGCAATCTGAATCGAGTTCATGGGCTATGTGGCTACTTGACCATCCCCAACCCCTTGGCGGCGTTCAGGTACTCCGCGGAGCGTTCCTTCACGAACGCCGGAATCTGCTCCAGCCCGATGTCGGTGACTTCGAAGCCGCCTTCGGTCATGCGCCTGCGCAGTTCCGGATCCTTGTTGATCGCATCCATCATGTCGGAGACCTGGCGGCGCACGTCCTGTGGCGTGGATTTCGGCACGCCGATGCCGCGATAGGCGCCGTCGACCCAGTTGAGGCCGAGCTCCTTGAAGGTCGGCACGTCGGGGAATTGCGGCAACCGCTTCTCCGTCGCAACGGCGAGCATCCGCATCTTGCCTTTCTGCTGGATGGCCAGCGTCGAATACGACATCGCACCGCTGACGTGGTTGCCGAGCACGGCCGCCACGAGTTCACCCGTGCCCTTGAACGGCACGTAGAGCGTCTTGATGCCAAATTCGCGGTCCAGCCGCTCGTGCGCCAGATGGTTAGCCGAATTCGTGCCGGATCCGGCCAGGCTGACTGACTCCGGCTTTTCGCGCGCGGCCGTCACCAGGTCGGCAAACGTCCGATACGGGCTGTCCGCGGGAACGATGATCGCGTCCGGCGTGTAGTGGAAGAAGTAGACCGGCGTGATGTCCTCGGTCCTGAACTGCGTCCCCGCCTCGAGCGGCTGCAGCACGATGTGCGGCAGGTTGACGCCCATGATCGTGTAGCCGTCGCCCGGCATGCCGTTCAACTGCGACCAGGCGAGCGCACCCCCGGCGCCTGGCTTGTTCGAGACGATCAGCTCCTGGTTGAACTTGACCTTGAAGACCTGCTGCTGGAAGCGCGCAGCGATGTCCGACTCGCCGCCCGGCGCGAACGGAATGATGTACTGGACCGGCTTGTCCGGGTACACGGCGTGCGCCGCGAAGGCGATGGCCAGCGCGGCGAAAGCGGCAGCGACACGAGCGAAGCGCGATGGGGTCATGACCTGCTCCTCCGACATGCGGTTGGCGTGGCGAGCCGCCATTGTGCACGAGCGCCGAAAATCGCGGATGCCGCGACGCTAGCGCAGGCCCAAGCCCGCCGCCTCGACGATGGGCACCCAGAACCGGACGAGCGTCCGGATCTCCTCGCTGAATTGCTCGGGCGTGCTGTCCGCGGGCACGGCGCCCAGCGCCGCGATCTTCTCGCGCACCGAGGGCAGCTGCAGCACGCGCGTTATTTCACGGTGCAGCCGGTCGATTGCTTCGGGCGGTGTGCCGGCGGGCGCCAGCACGCCGTACCAGGACGTGACCTCGTATCCGGGAAATCCCGACTCGGCCACGGTGGGCACGTCGGGGAACGCGGCAACACGGTGCGGCGTGGTGACCGCAAGCGCCCTCAACTGACCGCTCGCGAGGAAGGGCCGCACCGCGCCGAGCGTGATGAAAGCAACCTTCACCTCGCCCTGGACCAGGTCCTTGATCTCGGCGGCATTGCTGGCGTAGGGAACATGCAGCAGTTCGGCGTTGGCACGGCGGAACAGCATTGCCGCGGCCAGATGGTCGGTCGTGCCGACCCCAGGCGTCGCGTAGGCCAGGCGTTCCGGTTCGGTCTTCGCGAGCGCGACGAGCTGTTGCAGCGTGGCAACGGGCAGGGAGGCATTGATCGCGACGAGAATCGGCTGCGTGACCAGCTTGGTGACAGGCGCGAACGCGCGCACGGGGTCGACGGCGCGTTCGCCATGCGTGCTGGGCAGGATCGTGATTCCGTTCGCCGCCTGCAGCAGCGTGTAACCGTCCGGCGCCGCGCGCGCCACGAGGTCGCTCGCGAGGTTGCCCGAGGCTCCGGGCCTGTTCTCGACCACGACCGGTTGTCCGAACGCGGCCTCGAGATGCTCGCTCAGCATGCGTGCGAGCGTGTCGCTGGTCCCCCCCGGGGAAAACGAGACGACCAGGCGGATGGGCCGGTTCGGATAGGGCGCCTGCTCGGCCGAGCGCGCGCTGTCGGGTAGCGCCACGGCCAGCGCCAGCACGGCCGCCAGCATGCCGATGCGCAGCCAGCGGACGCTGCCGCGGTTGCAAGTCAATGTTCGCTCCGCAATGCGAGCATTGCCTCGATCAGTTCAGGCTCGTCCCACGGCACGTCCACCGGATGGTCGCGCAGCCAATGGCTCGCGTCGTCGCGCAGCCACTCCTGCGGAAAATGGACGGTGTAATGCTCCTCGCCTTCCGCCAGGTCGGTGCGGGTCGACGACGTCGTGCCATTCACGGCGGCGAACAATGCAGCGCAGTGATCGACGCCAATGGCGCTGCCACGGTGCGCGCCACCGACCAGCCGCCGATTGATTTCCATCAGGCAGGGTTCGCCCGTGCGCTCGTCGACGACGAATTCCGGGGAGAAGAATCCGGTGATGCCGAAGCCGCGCGCGAGCCGTGCCGCAAATTCGCGCAATGCGGGCGAGTGAAAGTAGCGATTGACCGTCGGCGGTCCCTTGGGCGCGGGGTTCGCTTCGATTTTTTCGCCCGCGTAGCCGGTCATCAGCGTTCCCTGCCAGGCGATGGACGGATAGAACCGGGTGCCCCCGGACAAGTACGCCTGCACCAGCAAGGGTGCCACGCCCCCATCCGGGAGCGCGGCGGCATCTGCGCGGGCGAGCTGCGCGATCGCTTCCGCGAGTTCCTGGCGATTCGCGCAGATCGCCACGCCGTCGCCGGCACTCGAATGCCGGCGCTTCACGACCAATGGATAGCCGTGGTCGGCGGCGAAGTTCTCGGCCTGCGCCAGGCGTTCCACCAACATCCACGGTGGAACGCGCACGCCGAGCGCCTCGGCCGCCGCGGGCAGCAGCGTCTTGTCCACACTGGTGCGGTACCACGCCGGGTCGCCCAGCGATTGCCGGATCAGCGCGCCCAACTGCAGCGCCAGCGTCGGCTCCAGCCTATCCGGCGGCGAGACCACCAGCGACTGCAGCAGCAGGAACGCCGTATCGTCGCACGGCATCACGATTCGCGGGTCGGTGGCCTTCACCATCGCGGCGAACGCATGCAGCCACTGTCGCGGCGTTGCCGTGTCCTCGACGTACCCCAGCTTCGCCACGAAGCGGCTATGTTCCGCCAACGAGTTGCGCGGCGTCAGCAACGCGACGTCGAAGCCCGCCTTGGCCAGCGCGCGTGGCATGCGCGCCGTGCCGAACCAGCGCGTTGCGGTTGCGACAAGGAGGATCGGCGTGGCCATATCTGTCCGGTTGCCGCAGTCAGCCGAGGAGCGGCGAAAGCCTGTGCCGGGCGACTTCGACGTCGATGCCCGTGCGCTCCGCGAAGTCTTCGACCTGGTCCTCCGCGATCCTGCCGACGGCGAAGTAACGCGAATCCGGATGCGAAAAATAGAATCCGGAAACCGCCGCGGTCGGTAGCATTGCGAAATTTTCCGTCAGCGTCATTCCAATCTCGGACGCGCGCAGGACGTCGAATAGCGGCGCCTTCACCGCGTGGTCGGGGCAGGCCGGATACCCAGGGGCAGGCCGGATGCCGCGGTACTCCTCGCGAATCAGCGCGGTGGTATCGAGCGCTTCGTCGCGCGCATAGCCCCACAGCTCGCGACGGACTTTCGCATGCAGCCATTCGGCGAAGGCTTCGGCCAACCGATCCGCCAGTGCCTTCAGCATGATCGCGCTGTAGTCGTCCTTGTTCGCTTCGAAGTCGGCCAGCATCCCCTCGATGCCGAGACCCGTCGTCACCGCGAACATTCCCAGGTAGTCGTTCACCCGCGTGACCTCCGGCGCGACGTAGTCGGCCAGGCAGAAATTCGCCTTGCCCGGAGGCCGCTCGTTCTGCTGCCGCAGATTGCGCCACATGAGCGCGACGTCGACGCGCGATTCGTCCGCGAAACAGACGATGTCGTCGCCGGCGGCATTGGCGGGCAACAGCGCGACGACCCCGTTGGCCGTCAACCAGCGTCCGCTGACGATCCGCTGCAACATCGACTGGCCCTCCGCATGCAGGTTGCGCGCGGCCTCACCGACGACCGGGTCGCTAAGAATCGCCGGAAACGGACCCGACAGTTCCCAAGCCTGGAAGAACGGGCCCCAGTCGATGTACCTAGCAATTTTCGCCAGGTCGACGTTGCGGAATTCGCGCCGGCCGATGAACGTCGGCACAGGCGGGGTGTAGCTACTCCAGGCTGGCGCAAACGCGTTCGCGCGCGCAGCCGCAAGCGTGATCAGCTTCGGCCCCTTCTTTCCCGCATGAAGAATGCGCACGTTCTCGTAGTCGGCCGCGACTTCGGCGACGTACCCTTCGCGCCGCTCGGCGGAAAGCAGGTTGCTGGCGACGCCGACGGCGCGCGATGCATCCGGGACGTAGATGGTCACGCCCGCGTAGTTGGGCGCGATCTTCACCGCCGTATGCACGCGCGACGTGGTGGCGCCGCCGATCAGCAGGGGCTGCTTTAGCCCAAGGCGCTGCATTTCGTGCGCGACGTGCGCCATCTCCTCGAGTGACGGCGTGATGAGGCCCGACAGCCCGATGATGTCGGCGCTGCGTTCCTTCGCAATGGCGAGGATCTTTTGCGCCGGCACCATCACGCCCAGGTCGATGACGTCGAAGTTGTTGCACTGGAGCACGACGCCGACGATGTTCTTGCCGATGTCGTGGACGTCACCCTTCACTGTCGCCATGACGATCGTGCCCTTGGGCTTGCCGGCATCCCCCGAACGCACCTTCTCCTCCTCGATGAAAGGGATGAGGTGGCCCACCGCCTGCTTCATCACGCGCGCCGACTTGACGACCTGCGGCAGGAACATCTTGCCCGCGCCGAACAGGTCGCCGACGACGTTCATCCCCGTCATCAGCGGTCCCTCGATCACCTGGATGGGCCGCGCAAACTTGAGCCGGGCTTCTTCGGTGTCCTCGATGATGTGTGACGTGATGCCCTTGACCAGCGCGTGCGTCAGGCGTTCCTCGACGCTCGCGTTGCGCCACGCGAGATCCTCGGCGGTCACCTTACCTTTCGCCTTCACCGTTTCCGCAAAGGCGACGAGCCGCTCCGTCGGACTTTCTCCGCCGGGAATTCGGCGGTTCAGAACCACGTCCTCGACCAGTTCGCGCAGCCGGGGCTCGAGCTCGTCGTAGACGCCCAGCTGGCCGGCGTTGACGATGCCCATCGACAGCCCGGCGCGGATGGCGTGATAAAGGAACACCGTATGGATCGCCTCGCGCACGGCATCGTTGCCCCGGAAGCTGAAGCTGACGTTGGAGATGCCGCCCGACACCTTGGCATGCGGCAAGTGTTCCTTGATCCAGCGCGTCGCGTTGATGAAATCGACGGCGTAGTTGTCGTGCTCGTCGATGCCAGTGGCGATCGCGAACACGTTCGGGTCGAAGATCAGGTCCTCGGGTGGAAACCCCACCTTGTCCACCAGCAGGTCGTAGCAGCGACGGCAGATCTGCGTCTTGCGCTCGAACGTGTCCGCCTGCCCCTTCTCGTCGAACGCCATCACGACGACGGCGGCGCCGTAGCGGCGTACCAGCCTCGCCTGGCGCAGGAACTCGGTCTCGCCTTCCTTCATCGAAATCGAGTTGACGATCCCCTTGCCCTGCACACACTTCAATCCCGCCTCGATGACCTCCCACTTCGACGAGTCGATCATCACCGGCACGCGCGCGATGTCCGGTTCGGTGGCGATGAGGTTCAGGTACTTCACCATCGCCGCCTTCGAATCGAGCATTGCCTCGTCCATGTTGACGTCGATGATCTGCGCACCGCTGCTTACCTGCGCGCGCGCGACGTCGACGGCTCCGGTGTAGTCGCCGGCTAGGATCAGCTTGGCGAACGCCCGCGAACCGGTGACGTTGGCACGCTCGCCGACGTTGACGAACAGCGAGTCGTCGCCGATGGTGAGCGGCTCGAGGCCGGACAGGCGCATGTCGCGGGACATGGTCAACGGCAGGCGGCGACGGCTGTCACGGCGGTCGGTGGCATCTTCGGGTGCTAAGGTGGATTTCTGGCGGCAGACGTCAGGCAGTCGCGTCGGCGGCTTCTTCCGCCGGCACCTGCCGCGGCGGCAACGATTTCACCGCCTCCGCAATGGCGCGGATGTGCGCCGGCGTAGTGCCGCAGCAGCCGCCGACGATGTTGACGAAACCGCTTTGCGCGAAGTCCTGAATCAGGCGCGATGTCTGCGCCGGCGTTTCGTCGTAGCCGGTGTCCGACATCGGGTTGGGCAGGCCGGCATTGGGGTAGCACGAGACGAACGTGTCGGCGACGCGCGCGATCTCCTCGATGTAGGGCCGCATCAACGCAGCACCGAGCGCGCAGTTGAGCCCCACCGCCAGTGGCCGCACGTGGCGTACGGCATTCCAGAACGCTTCGGGCGTCTGGCCGGACAGCGTGCGTCCCGACGCGTCGGTGATCGTGCCGGAGACGATGATGGGCAAGCGTCGCCCTACCCGGTCGAAATACGATTCGATGGCGAACAGCGCGGCTTTGGCATTCAGCGTGTCGAACACCGTCTCGACCAGGATCAGGTCTGCGCCGCCTTCGGCCAGGCCTTCGACCGCTTCGCCATACGCGGCCGCAAGCGCATCGAACGTCACGTTGCGCGCGCCGGGATCGTTCACGTCTGGCGAAATCGAGGCAGTTCGGTTTGTCGGCCCAAGCGCGCCCGCGACGAAGCGCGGCTTGTTGGCGTCGCGCGCGGTCCACGCGTCGCAGCAATCGCGAGCGATCCGCGCCGCGGCCAAATTGATGTCCTTCGCGCGCGCTTCGAGCCCATAGTCGGCCTGGGCGATCCCCGTCGCGCTGAACGTGTTGGTCTCGATGATGTCCGCGCCCGCCGCCAGGTATTCGTCGTGGATCGCGCGGATCACTTCCGGTTGCGTCAGCACAAGCAGGTCGTTGTCGCCGCGCAGGTCACGCGCGTGGTCGTGCAGGCCGCACGCGGGCGCGCCACGAAAATCCGCCTCGGACAACTTGTGCTGCTGGATCATCGTGCCCATGGCGCCGTCCATGACGAGAATGCGGGAGCGCATGAGGCGGATGAGCAAGGCGGTGCGATCGGGTTGCATTAGGCAGGATCTCGTCGCCGGAGTGCACGGCAAAGTGTTGAATTTTAACACTTTGCGCGCGACGCGGTGGCCCAGCGCATTATATCGGTCGAACGTCGCGGCATAAGATCCGATCCGGCGTCGTGTTACCCTTTTTACATGAAGCACCTCCGCCCCAAGGAAGCCTTCGTTTTCCTCAACGCCAATCCGCAGGCGGTCTTCGTCGACTGCCGCAGCGAAATGGAATTCTTCTTCGTGGGCCACCCGGTGGGCGCGCAGCATGTAGCGTGGAACGACGGCCCGGATTGGGACATCAACCCGCATTTCGTCGGGCAGGTCAAGAAGGTCGCCAGCATGCATCGCCCGGTCGTGCTCATATGCAGGAGCGGGCACCGGTCGCTGGATGCCGGCCTCGCGCTGGAGAAGGCGGGGTTCGCCGAGGTCTACAATGTGGCCGACGGATTCGAGGGGCCGCTCGACGACAGCAAGCATCGTGGCAATCTATCCGGCTGGCGCCATGAAGGACTGCCGTGGGAGCAGCTGTAGCGCAACCGCGCGGGTAGCCGCTTGTAACTTCAGGTCGCACCGACGCCGCCACGCTGCGCATCTTTCACTTCGAGGCTGCCCTTGGCTTCTTATGGTCCGCTGTGCACGCTCTTTTACGACGCGGACAAACCCGCTGCGCCTGAGGCGGAAGTCGCCTGGTACGCGCAGCACCTGCCCAAGGACGCCGGAGTGCTGCTCGAATTGATGTGCGGTTCGGGCCGCCTGCTGGTACCGCTCGCCGCGCAGGGTTTCAAGCTCCATGGTGTGGATTCCTCCGCCGCAATGCTCGCAAGCTGCGAGGCCCGCGTCGCCGCGCACGGGATCGAGGCGCCGCTGTTTCGCCAGGATTTGACGCAGCTGAACCTGCCGTTCCGCTATGCCGCGGCGTTCGTCGCCGTCGGCTCGTTCCAGCTGATCACGGAGCCCGGCGCCGCGCTGCTGGCGCTAGAGCGTATCCGCGCGCACCTGGTCGAACCGGCCTTGCTGCTGCTCGACATGTTCGTTCCGGCGGAATCGGAATTGCGGCTGGGCGCGCCGCTGGTCGAAGTGCGCACAGCGCGGCTCGACGACGGCTCGCAGATCGCTCTGCGTTCGGAATCGACGGTCTGGGCCGATGCGCGCATGGTGCGCACCGAATACCGCTACGCGCACCGTCGCGGCGCAACGCGGCTTGCCGAGGAGCACGAAAGCATCAGTTTAACCTGGTATACGCCCGACGAAATCTCCGCGCTGCTGGCGGAGGCGGGCTATCGCGACGTGACGACCGGTGCTTCACCGCAGGTCAGCAGTGATGGAAGGGTGTTTTCGGTTACGGCGCGCGTCTGACGTCAAAGCACAAGCGACATGTACACGACGCCGGGAATCGGGTTGTGGTAATACGGCGCGCATTCGAGGAACCCCATGTTCGCGTATAACGAATGCGCCTCCGCCATCCGGGCCAGCGTGTCGAGCTTCAGTTCACGGTAGCCGAGCGTGCGCGCACTGTCGATCACCGTCTGCACGAGGCGCATTCCCAGGCCCGTTCCGCGTGCGGCGGGCCTGACGTAGAGGCGCTTGACCTCGGCCGTTGCGCCCGACGCTGACCCGGTTTCCGCGAGCGGCCGCAACGCGATGCAGCCAAGGGCGGCGACCGATGGCCCGGCCAGCATCAGCATTCCGCGCGGCGGCGCGTACGCCCCCGGCAGCGTGGCCAGCTCCTCGGCGAAACCCTGGAAACACAAGTCGATGGCCAGCCACGCCGCGTATTCCTCGAACAATTCACGCGCCTGCGCAAAATCGGTCGGAGTCGATGCTGCGCGTATCGGCAGGGGCATGCGGTGAATCAGCTCGTGGTCATGCAGTTGACCACCTTGACGTCGGTGCCAGCATATTGGCCCTGCAACTCCTTCAGGCGCGCGACGGCGGCCTGCTGCGGGTCGCGGACCACGACGAGCGTCTGCGTCAATGCCCCTTGCCGCGCCTGCACGCGAACCAGTTTGACACCCTGCTTCGTCAGCGACTCCGCAAGAGCCTGCGCCGCCGGTTCGGTGCGAAACGTGCCGAACGCGACGGCGAACTGGCCGCGGCCCATGTCGACTACCACCAGGTCCTTCACGCCCTGCTTGCGCAATTCGGCAGCGCGCGTCTCGGCCGCCGGGCGGCTGGGAAACGACGAAACGACGACGGAAAATGCGTTGTCGACCTCGACGCGACGCAGCGTCAGCAGGCGGCCCAACGCCAGAGGTTCGAGGTCCCCAAGAACTTTGGCGCGTTCGGCGTCGGACAGCGGGCCGAACTCGACGCAGACGTCGGCGAGTGCGGCGACCTTGGCCGGGCCGAGCGCCGCGACTTCCTGCGGCGTCAGGAGCTTGATCTTCTCTGGGGACAACTGCTGCTGCAGCCGCACGCCTTCGCCGCCGCTGCTGGGAAGCAGTGTGTAGACAAATAAAGTCAGATTGGCGAGCAGCAGCAGGGCGACGACGATGCGCATGGTCCCGCGATTATCCACGACCTCCCACGGCCCCGTAAGGGTGGGCGGCGATCAGGCGCGGCGCAGCGAGATTTCGCCGGAGAGGAAGCGTGCACGGCGCGGGCCGTCAGCCAGCACCAACGCCCCGGTGCTGTCCACGCCCGCAACGGTGCCCTTGACACTGGCGCCGTCGGGCAACAGCAGCTTCACCGGCTTGCCCTGGTACGCGTGGCGGCGCTGCCATTCGGCGGCAAACGGCGGGAATCCGGTGTCGGCATAGGCCGTGAACGCCGACGCCAGTTCTGCCACGACGCGCGCCAGCAGTCGGTTGCGGTCGATGGGTACCGCGCCGCGTCCGGCGACGGCGGTGAGGTCGCTGACCGGTTGATCGATGTCGCGCTTGGCGATGGCCGGCATGCGCACGTTGAGACCCACGCCGACGACGACCGTCGATGGGCCCAGCGCATCGCCGTTCAATTCGACCAGGATTCCGCCGACCTTGAGGTGGCGGTAGATGAGATCGTTCGGCCACTTCAGTTCCACGCCGGGCAAGCCTTCGGCCTCGAGCGCGCGGATCACGGCGACGCCGACGGCCAGCGACAATCCGGCCAGGTAGCCGGCGCCCTGGTCGAATCGCCAACCCAGCGAAAATGTGAGGCTGCCACCGGCGACCGCGGTCCACTTGCGGCCACGGCGGCCGCGGCCCGCGGTCTGCCATTCCGCCGCAAGCACGGCGGCGTGGATGTCCTTGCGTTGTCCTCGCTTCAGCAGTTCGGTGGACGTCGAGGCAATTTCGTCGACAACTTCGATGTGCAGCAGCGGGATGTCGGGATTCCGGCGCACGTTTTCGGAGAGCGCCGCGCGAATCATGTCGGCCGAAAGAAAGTCCGGCGTGGCGAGCAGACGATAGCCGCGGCCGCGAATGCGCTCCAGCGCGAGTCCGGCGGTCTCGGCTTCCTTGAGGAGTTGCGAGACGCGCGCGCGTGTCAGTCCCACCGTCGCGGCGAGGTCTTCACCGGAGTGGAATGCGCCGTCTGCAAGTTGGCGCAGGAGCATGAATCCGAGAGAGGTAAGCACTTACAAACGCCATTCATGTTGCACCGCCCAATGTAACACGGGCGACGCTCCAATGCACCATTTTCGGGCCCGAAATCAATATATGCGGCCGTCCGGGACCGAAAACAAGCGCGGCGGTTCGGGCCGGCGCCGCGCAAGCTCCGCGAGCCGGACGCCATTCCTCGAGGTCATTCCTTCAGGACGCCCCGCATGATCTGGTCCTGCTCGATGGACTCGAACAACGCCTGGAAGTTGCCTTCGCCGAAGCCTTCGTTGCCCTTGCGCTGGATGATTTCGAAAAAGATCGGGCCGATGACGGTGGCGGTGAAGATCTGCAGCAGCATTTCGTCCTTGGCCGGGGCGCCGTCCAAGAGGATGCGGTTCCGGCGCAGCCGCTCGGTGTCCTCCTGGTGGCCGGGAAGGCGGGCTGCGAGCATGTCGTAGTAGGTCCCGGGCGTCTCCTGGAAGGCGACCAACAACGAACGCAGTCTTTCCACCGATGTGAAGATGTCCTTCGTGCCGAGCGCCACGTGCTGGATACCCTCGCCGTGGTAGGCGACCAGATACTCCTGGATCTGGCTCTTGTCGTCCGAGCTCTCATTGATGGGGATTCGGATCTTCCCGCACGGGCTCGTCATCGCCTTAGACTTCAATCCCGTCAGCTTGCCTTCGATGTCGAAATACCGAATCTCCCGAAAGTTGAAGATGCGTGCATAGAAATCGGCCCACTCGCCCATCCGGCCGCGGTGCACGTTGTGCGTCAGGTGGTCGATGTAGGTGAGTCCGGCGCCCTGCGGATGCTGGTCGATTCCCGGCAACGGGACGAAGTCGATGTCGTAGATCGACACGTTGTTGCCGCCGTTCGCCGGTGAACCCGGATACCGGTCGACCAGGTAGATCAGCGAATCGCCGATCCCCTTGATCGCCGGGATGTTGAGCTCCATCGGACCCGGATGGTTCTGCACGCCCCACGCGCCCTGCGCGACGGCTTGCTTGCATGCGGCCGCCGCGTCCCCCACACGGAACGCGATCGCGCAGATCGACGGGCCGTGCACACGCGCGAACGATTGCGCGAACGAGTCGGGCTCGGCGTTGACGATGAAGTTGATCTCACCCTGCCGATACAACAGCACGTTCTTCGAGCGGTGCCGTGCGATCGCGGTGAATCCCATCTGTTCGAACAGTTGGCCGAGCGCGGCAGGGTCCGGGGCCGCGTATTCAATGAACTCGAAGCCGTCGGTCCCGAGCGGATTGTCCCAAAGCGAAGAACCGGTTGCAGCCATGGTCGACTTCCGAAAGCGCCAAAGGGCCGACAGTCTAGCAACCCTTCGCCGGACGGCTAATATTCTAGCCTCGGATCGGGTTTAGGTTCCACGGGCCGGGCACGGTGCCAAGCGACTAGACGGTTCGCGCGACAAGATGGGCTGCGCCCAAGCATTTCACGTTGCGGAGGATTGAATTAATTGATATAAGTCGCCGAGGGTTAAGGGGACTGATCGGCTGTATCCGTAATCGATCCTAGGGGGGAGCATGCGCATTTCCAAGTTGCTGTTACTGGCAGGTTTGCTCGGCTATGCCACGAGTAGTGTGGCCATCGACACCACGGGATGGAGTTGCACGGGCAATTGCGGCACGTTGGGAGCGAATGGCGTGGTTACGCTCTCCCCTGTCGTCGGTAGCACTGCCTATGGCTGGGTGTCCACTGAGAGTGGCGTCGTGGGCTTGGGCCTACCGGGTATCGGCGGTGTCGGCTCCCCAGACAATGGTTCGCGTATCCGTTCCAGTTTATTCTCTGCGACCGGCGGGCAGAACCTGTCCTTCTATTTCAACTATGTCACATCCGACGGCGCAGGATTCGCCGACTATGCATGGGCTCGGCTGCTTGATTCGAGTGGTAACCAAGTGGCGCTGTTGTTCACGGCGCGAACGGCAGCAAGCGGCGACACGGTACCGGGATTTTCCATGCCGGCGCCCGCCGCCACCCTGGTTCCGCCAAGCACCCCGATCATCCCAGGAGGACCGGTATGGGGGCCGCTTGGTAGCGACTCCGGCTCCTGTTTTGACGTTGGATGCGGATACACGGGGTGGATTCAAGCGAACTATACGATTGCGGCGTCGGGTAACTATCGGCTGGAATTCGGCGTCGTGAACTGGAACGACTCGGACTATAACTCCGGCTTGGCATTCGACGGCGCCACGATCGGCGGCGCCCCGATCGGACCCGGCGGTGCCACGCACATCCCTACACTGCACGAATACAGTCTCTTGGTGATGATCATGCTGTTGGGTGGATTGGGTATCTGGCAAGCCCGGAGACGTTCCGCCAGGGGGTAAGAGAATCCGTTCCCGGGGAGGGATACGGGCCAGAACCATGGCCGAAGCAAATGAAGCCCGCTCTCGCGCGGGCTTCGCATTTGTGCTCGGACGGCCTGATCAGCGCGCGCAGGAACGCGCGCGCCAGGTCCCTGCCGACAAGTTCCCCAGATACGTATGCGTGACGACCCGGCGATTGATTTCCAGCATGTACGCCGCACCCGTGCGTTCGTCGATGACGAATTGGACATTGAAGAATCCGACAATCCCGAGGCCGCGACCAGCGGGATAAGCGCCTGCACGTCGTAGGGCTGCAATCCTATCCCGACGACCCTGTCGACGAAACCCATCGCGAGCTGCGTGCAGCAATAGTATTCGCCGCCGAATCTCGTCAGCCGAGCGGAGCCGGTAATGGCGTTGTATACCTCGCGTTGCCGCGTTGATTGGGCGTGGCGCGGGTCAGTCGTTGCGACAACGGCGTCCTCGACCCTCCCGCAGCGTCGGGTATGTAGCGCGCGCATCGGGTCGCCGCGTCGCGATTGCGCCAATCCGCGCTGCGTGGCAAGAATCGTCTCGCCCACCTACGGCTGGTGCACGACGCCCACCACCGGACGCTTGCCGTCGTGCAGTGCGATCTGTGTCGCCCAATGCTACTGGCCGAGGATGAAACTGCGGGTGCCGTCGATCGGGTCGATGACCCAGGTGGGAGGCGACGTGCCGGCCTGCTCGCCCGGTCCTAGCCGGGGATGCCGTGGTCGGGGTGCGCACGCATGATCTTTGCACGAATCACCTCCTCCGCCGCGCGGTCGGCGATGGTCACCAGGTCGTAGCCCATGACGTTGCGCTTATCGTCCATGTCGATGATTTCGCCGAAGTGCGGCAGAATGGCTTCGCCGGCGGCGAGCGCCATCCTGTATTTCCCAGAGGGAAGGCGCGGATATGGCCATGAATGACTCCCGAAAGCAGGCAAGGCCCCAGAGTTTGGCAACCCGAAACTTAAGTGTGCGCGTGCCGCACGGTCAGCCGCTTCCGGGGTAGCAGAACGGGCGCCGCCCCGATAAGCTTGAGCGGGGGAGCGTTAACGCCCTTCGTGCCCCTCATGTCCCGACGGCCTTAATACAGGTCCGCCAAGAAACACTTGCCCCAGGAGGTTGCCTTGTTCTTCCGATCGATCGCTGTATCCATGCTTACGCTCAGCTCTGCGCTAGCGATGACCCCGACGCTCGCGCAGGACATCCAGGAACGGGTGATTCGCTTCGGGCACCTGAACAACACCGATCACCCCGTCAGCATGGGTGTGAAGAAATTCGCCGAGATCGTCGCGGCGAAGAGCGGCGGGAAAATGCAGGTGAAGGAGTTTCCGTCGAACCAGCTCGGCACCGAGCAGCAGCAAACCTCCGCGCTCCAGGGCGGCGTGCAGGAGATGCAATCGCCCGCGACGACGTCGCTGGTGGGGATCGTCAAGGACTACGGCGTCATCGATTTCCCGTTCACCGTCAGCAACCACGCCCAGGCCTTCGCGCTGTTGGATGGTCCGCTCGGAAAGGCGTTGGTCGAAAAGCTTCCGGAAAAGGGATTGGTCGGCCTCGCGTACTGGGACCTGGGCTTCCGCAACGTCACCAACAGCAAGCGGCCCATCGCCAAGCCTGAAGACCTGGAAGGCCTCAAGCTGCGCGTGATTCCCAACCCGGTCTTCCTCGACACGTTCAAGGCTTTCAAGGCCAATCCGGTGCCGATGAGCTTCAGCGAACTCTATACGGCGCTGGAGACCAAAACGGTCGACGGACAGGAGAATCCGTATTCGGTCATTCTCTCAAACAAGTTCTACGAAGTTCAGAAGTTCTTGAGCGGCACTAACCACGTCTATGGCACGAACATCATCCTCGTGAGCAAGAAGTTCTGGGACAAACTGTCGCCGGCAGAACAGAAGATCCTGCAGGATGCGGCGATCGAGGCGCGCGATTATCAGCGCACCGTGAGCCGTGCGGCGGCGGACAAGGCCGTGGGGGAACTCACTGCCAAAGGCATGCAGTTCAACGAGGTGGCCCCTGCGGAGCACGACCGCATGCGCCAGATCGCCAAGCCGGTGTCGGAAAGGGCGCTGGCGACCTACGATCCGGCGATCCAGAAGCTGTACGCGTCCGAGGTCGAGCGGGTGCAGAAGATCAAGTAGTGGGGCAGGCAATTCCGGGCGTCGCGCCGAAGGGGCGCGGCGCCTGACCGAGGAATCGGCGCGGCGACCGCCCCCCGGTCAGTTGATCAGTCGTCGTGCCGTAGCGCGAGCATCGCCACGAAAAGCGCGGGATCGTCCCAGGGCGCGTCGACCGGCAGTTCGACCAAATGGCGGCTGTGCGGGTCGCGGAGCCATTCGCGCGGAAAGACCACGACCTTGCCCCCGGCGTCCTCGGTGCCCGCGGTCGGCACTGCCATGGGCAGTCCTTCCAGCGCCCGCATCAACGCGCGAGGAAGGTCCCTGCCCACCCGCTCCCCCAAGTGCATGTGCGTCACGACGCGGCGGTTGATTTCGAGCAGGTACGGAACGCCCGACGTTTCGTCGATGACAAACTGGACGTTGAAGAACCCATTGATGCGAAGGCCGCGGGTGAGTGTTTCCGCATTCGCGCGCGTCGCGGGCGACCGTATGAAACGCACCACCGACGTCTGGCCCTTGACCGGCGCCGTGGCCACGAAGCGTTCCCAGGCGAAGCTCGCCAGCAACTCGCCGCGATGCGCGACGAGTGCCTGCGAGTGATGCGGCCCGGTAATGTACGCCTGCACGAGCAGGCGGGGCGGCAGCCGCTCGCCCAAGTCGAGCTGGTCCGGGCGAAGAAGTGCCTTCACGGCGGCGGCAAGCCCGTCGCGCGACGACACCACGGCCACGCCCCGTCCGGCGAAGCCGAAGCGCTGCTTGACAACCACCGGATAACCCAGTGTTGCGGCGTGTGCGATCGCATCGTCGACGCCTTGGGCAACGGCGCACGGCGGCATCGGGACGCCGAGTTCCGTCGCGGCGGCGGGCAGCAGCGTCTTGTCGATGCTTGCCGCGTAATGGCGGGGGTCGCCCATCGAGCGCGAGATGAGATCGACCAGCCGTGCCAGAAGCGAAGGCTCGATACC
>Ga0302323_100001677_pt1 | contig 18039 bp, 19 predicted proteins | sample Fen_T0_3_FD_201950 | JGI IMG/M metagenome (GOLD analysis project Ga0302323, IMG submission 201950) | Peat permafrost microbial communities from Stordalen Mire near Abisko, Sweden - Fen_T0_3 | ecosystem: Environmental > Terrestrial > Soil > Wetlands > Permafrost | place: Sweden: Abisko... | reverse complement strand
CCCCCACCCCGTCGTGATCATGCACGGTTGAACCGTCCTTCTGGGTTCAACCATGCATGATCACGGCGCAACCACGTGGCGCAACCAAGCACACCTAGAGCGCGTCGACGAGCGCGTCCAGCGCGAGCAGGGCCGCGCCGCGGTCGAGCAGGTGGTGGGCGTGCAACCGACCGGCGCCGCCCATCGCCGTCCGCAGCGCCTCGTCACGGCGCAGCTCGCCGATCGCCCCGGCGAGCAGCCCCGGTTCGCCGGGCCGCACGACGATGCCGGCGCCACGGCTGAGCGTGAGCTCGTGGGCGGCCGCGCCGTCCGCGGCGACGGCCGCGACGACGGGACGCCCGGCCCGGAAGCACTCCATCAGGCCGCGCGGCGCGGCGCGGCGTTCGTCACCCACCACGAGGACGTCGGCCGCGGCGAGCACCAACGACCGGGCCGGCGCGTCCCCCGCCTCGGCGACGTGCACCCGGGGCCGGCCGCCGACCCGGTCCGTCAACCGGCCCGCGTCGCCGGCCGGGGCCAGCAGCACCAGCTCGGCGCGGGGGCCCAGCCGGCGCCCGGCCTCCAGCACGGTCGCCAGGTCCAGGGTGGGGGAGAGCGGGTCGGGCACGGCCACCAGGAAGGTCCCGGGCCGCCAGCCGCAGCGGCGCCGCGCGGTCAGCCGGTCGACGACCGGGGCCGGCTCGGTGACCTGCGGGAGCAGCACGATCCGGTCCGGCGGCACGCCGAGGTCGCGCACCGCGCCCCACAGCGGCTCGGACACCACGGCCACCCTGGTCGCCCGGTTCAGGGCCGCCCGCTCCAACCGGGTCAGCGTGCTCGCGGCGCGACCGGGATCCCCGCCGAGCAGGTCCTGCACGACCACCAGCAGCGGGACGCCGTGCCGCCCGGCGAGCCGGGCCGCGGCGAGCGCGCCGCCCGGCCCCGGCGTCACCGCGACCACCAGGTCGGGCGACCCGCCGAGCGGGGTGAGCAGGCAGCGGGCGGCGAAGACCAGGTCGCCGGCGAGCCGGGCGGTCGGGGTGCGACCCCCGGCGACGTCGTGCCGCAGCCTGGTGACGTGCGGGGACGCCGGGCCGCGCGGCGTCTCGCGGAAGGTCAGGCCGAACCGGTAGCGGCGGTCCGCGCGCCCGTCCGGGCGCAGCGACAGGCCCGTCAGCAGCGTCACCGCGCCGGCCCGGGCCGCCAGGTGGGTGGCGAGGCCGGCGACGGGGGAGGTCACCGCGGGGCCGGCGAACGCGCCGTCCGACCCGACCACGAGGACCGTCCGGTGCCGCAGCCGGTCGGGTCGGCCGGTAGGACGACGTCGCAGGTCGGCGAGCCCGGGCGGGGCAGGCTCGGGGGCGAGCGTGATCTCGGCCGGCACGTTCAACACCACCGTGGTGCGCCTCCCAGCTGAGGATCCGGCCCCGCCGCCCGTCCGGTCCCGCCGGGGGCGGACCGGACATCGTGGCAGATGTCACGCTATGGAACAGCATTGCTACTCATCAGCGCCACCACGGATAGTGGTCGGTCTGTAGCTCTGCGCACCACCGCAGTGCGGACATATCCTCCGTTCGGGGGATGCCCGGCTCAGATGCCCGGCTCAACCCGCGGCCCTCGACGGCCGATGCAGGCGGCGTGACGGCGGTGCGGCTCGCGGTGCGGCTCGCGGTGCGGCTCGCGGTGCGCTGGCCCGCGGTGGCGGGGCTGCTCGCGCTCGCCTGGGCGATCGTCTTCCTGTGGCGCATCGGGCCGGTCGTACTGGTCCTCACCGCGACGCACGGGGTCCACACCGGCGACTCGCTCGCCGCGCTCCCCGTGCTCGCCGCGGGTTACCTCGCGCGCCCGCCCGCCACCGGCCGGGCGCGCTCACGGGAGGCAAGACCGACGACGTCCAGGCCGCTGATCGCCACCAGCGCGAGGCCCCACCACCGGTGACCGACGGCGGCCAGAGCGGCGCCGGCCAGGACGAAGAGCAGCACCTGGACGGCGATCCGTTGGCCGCGCGCCAGCCGGCGCGGTGACCGGGGCGCCATCCAGACGGCCCACATCGCGACGACGAGGACCGGCAGCACGACGGCCAGTGCCAGCCGGGGCAGCGTGCCGTCGGCACCGAGCCAGCCGGCGACGGCCAGCGCCGCCAGCAGCGCCAGCTCGCAGCCGAAGGCCAGTGCCTCCCAGGCTCCGACGCGCGGCGACGGCTCCGGCCGGGCGGGATCACTCACCCCGACAGCCTAGGGCGTCGGCGCCGCGACCCGGCCCGGAGCGGGCGCGGGGCGCCCAGCGTGACGGACGACACCCGCACGATCGACCGAGGTCCCAGAACCTCCGGCCCGATGCGGTGACGGCGGCGCCGCACGGTCACGAACCGTCGATGAACGATCAGCTCGGCGGGTGACACCGGTTGGAATCGGACAGCCGGGCCCGTACGGTGGTCGTGTGAACACCGGCGGTCGACGTCGCCCGCTCAGCCCGCTCATCAGGGGCTTGAGTGGTGGCGCACTCGTGCTCGCGGTGCTGGGCCTGTGGCTCGGTGCCGCGATCGGTGGTTCGCGCACCGTCGAGCACGCCGTCCCGACGATGTCGCACTCCGTCGCCGCGGTGCAGGTGGCCCTGCGCCCGCCCGTGCCCGACGTCCAGGCCGTGCCGGCCGAGCTGGTGGGCCTCACGGTGGTCCTGGTCGCGGTCCTGATCGGCACGCGCCAGACCATCCGGCATGTGCCGGTCCGCAACGAGATCCGCCATGGGCGAGCCCCTCCGAGAGGTCGCAGCACCTTCTGAGACCCCTCGGGCGCGTGCGACGCCCGATCCCCTGAATGTTCGGCAGGAGACTCATGGTGATCACTCTGCCCCGCCGCGCCGCGCTCGATTCCGCGCGTCCGCACCTGGAGGCGAAGCTCGAGCAGGAGTACGAGGGCCACACCGAGCAACTGGCCCGGCTCATCCAACGACGTCAGCGCCGCACCACCATCGACCTGGACGCCGCCACCGCGCAGGCGCGTGAGGCGCTCGGCGAGGTCGCCCAGGCGCTGCGTCGCATCGCCGAGGGCCGCTACGGCACGTGCGAGCAGTGCCGCGGCGACATCGAGATGGACCAGCTGGAGGAGTCGCCGGCCGCCCGCTACTGCCGCGGCTGCGCGCCGTCCACCGCCGCCTGACGCATCCGCTGCATCCGCGCCTGCACCGTCAGGCGAGGTTGAGCTCGGTGCGGACCACGTCCCACAGGGCGCGGTAGGCGGTCGACGCCGCGCTGCGCGGTGCGAACACGGTGACCGGTGCCCGCTCGACCGCCATCTGCTCCACCACGGCCAGGCTCGGGACGACGACGGGCACCACGTCGTCCCGCTCTGCCGGCAGGGACGCCGCCAGGTCCCGGTGGGCCTTCTTGCGCCGGTCGACCATGGACAGGAAGGCCACCACGCGCGGTCGCGGCTTCGGCAACCCGGCGACGAAGCCGGTGAGCTGGTCCAGCGTCCGCAGCGACAGCAGCGCCGGGACCAGCGGCACCAGCAGGACGTCGCTGCCGCGGACCACGTTCTCGGAGAGCAGCGTCACGCCCGGCGGGCAGTCCAGCACGACGAGGTCGTACTCGCGCTCGAGCGGCGCGAGCAACCGGCGCAGCCGGTCGTGCGAGTGCTTGGCGGCGTCGAGGTCGAGGTCCAGGGTGCGGTAGCTGAAGTCGGCGGGCACCAGGTCGAGCCGGTCGAAGTCGGTCCCCTTGACGGCGTCGGCCAGTGGCCGCCGGCCCTCGACCAGCGCGGCGCCGCCGCCCTTGACCCGGGGCCGGACCCGGAAGAGGTAGGTGGCGCCGCCCTGCGGGTCCAGGTCCCACACGAGCGTGCGCAGGCCGTCGGCCGCCGCGAGGTGCGCGAGGTTGACCGCGGTCGACGTCTTGCCGACGCCGCCCTTGATCGTGTAGCTCGCCACGACCTTCATCGTGGCGGCCCACCGGCCCGGGCGAACCGCTCGAAGCGCTCGGCGAACTCCTGCCGGGCGGCGAGCTGGTGGTCGTGGAGCCCGGCCGCGATCTCGCCCATGGCCAGGAGCGTCACCGCGGGCGCGGTGCCGGCGGCGAGCATCGCCTCGGCCATCGCCACGACCGCCTCGGCCTGCACCTCGCCGTCCTGGAAGCGCCCCAGCACGTCCTGCAGGCCCTTGAGCTCCTTGACCCCGCGGCGGGCGCCGTCGCCCTCGAGCAGCGGCGAGAAGATCTCCAGCAGGTAGCGCAGCTCCTTGCCCCGCTTGCGCAGGTCGTGCAGGTCCGTCGCCGGCGACTCCGGCGTGATGCGGCTGCCGGGCCGGACCACCCGCCGGTGCGCCCGCGCCAGGTGCGCCAGCCCCACCTCGGCCGCCCGGGGCCCGGCGTCCTCGTCCTCGACGGCCGCCAGGGCCTCCAGCTCGGCCCGCCAGCGCACCCGGAACCGCTCGAACCGCGCCGACCGCAACCCGCGAACCAGGGCGCGTCGTTCCTTCGCCCGGATCGCGGCCAGGTGGTCGGCCAGCGGCTGCAGGTCCTCCGGCCGCCCGCCGCGCAGCCGGGCGGCGGCCTCGGGCAGCCCCAGCAGGTGGACGTCGAGGTCGCGCACCGGCGTCGTCAGGTCGCCCAGCCACTTCAGCTGCGGCCCCGCCCAGGCGACCAGCGCGGGGGGCAGCGCGTCGGCGAGCAGCTTCACGGCGGAGCGGCTGCGGCGCACGGCGACCCGCAGGTCGTGCAGGAACTCGGTGTCGACGTCCGCGATCGTCCCCTCGAGCGCGGCCTCCAGCTCGTCGAGGAAGCCCAGCAGGACCCGGGCGACCGCCACGCCCGCCGGCAGGTCGGCGCGCATCGCCGGCTCGGTCACGGCGTCCGGGTCGAGCCCGGCCGCGGCCAGCGCCACCCGGTAGGTGGACCGGTCGTCCGGGAGCAGGCCCGCCGCCCGCACGGTGCGGGCCGCGCGCGCGGCGTCCTTGGCGTACCCGCGCACGGGGATCAGGCGCAGCCGGTCGGGGCGCTCGTGCGCCAGCCGGACCACCGTCTTGCCCTCGTCGTCGAGCAGGGCGCCGGTCACCACGCTCGTCGTCAGCTCGACGAACGGCAGCAGGGCCCGGACGTCGAGCACCGGACCGAGCGGTTCCTTCAGCGGTTCCGGCAGGTCGGCGAGCAGGCGCGGCCGACCGTCGGTGTCGGGCCGGTCGGTGTCGGGCCGGTCGGGGACGGCGAGCGCCGCGCCACCGTCCACCGGCCCCAGCTCCAGCACGTCGGGCGACCCGGCGACGGAGGTGGCGGCGAGGGCCAGACCGGCGCGGTGCAGGCGCAGGTCGGCCGAGTCGAGCCAGGTGCGCCGGACGTCGAGCGGACGCTCCGTCACCACCCGGTAGCTCGCGCGTAGCGCCTTCAACGCCGCCGTGACGGTCCTGGAGTCGCCGGTGAACACCGTCTCGTCGCCTGCACCTGCCACGGGCAGCTCTCTTCCCTTGTCACGTCACGCCGGGATCCGAATGATCCTAGTACGCGACCGCCACCGGCCCCGGTCACGCAGGGTCAAATCTCGCACCGCCCCGGTGGCAGCGGCGGGGGAGGTGTCAGCGCGGCGCCGGTGGGTACTGGTCAACCACGGCTCACCGGCCGGTGACCGCCCACGAGACCTCACGGAGGACGCGATGGCGCTGCAACCCGGCATGACCCCGCTCCCGGCGTTCGGCAAGGCCGTCGAGCGGGAGCTCGACCCCGAGGCCGACGAGTACGCGGACGGCCACCGCGTGAACCGGGACGCGGACGGCGAGCCGGTCGGCACGTCCGACCTGGCCGCCGACGTCCACGGCACGGACACCACGCCCGTCGACGAGCAGCAACCCGACGAGGACGCACTGAACGCCTTCGTCGCCCGCGGCGCGGTCGACGGTCCGGCGCCGGACGCCTCAGCGGACACGGACTGACCGCTTGTCCTTCTAGCGTCGGGGGTGACGACGTCGACCGGCGTCCGTCACCCCCGACCGGAAGGCTTCCACTGTGCCGACCAGCCTCACCCCGCCGGTGACCGACCCGACCACCGACCCGACCACCGTTCTGGACGCCGAGCGCGCCGACCTGCTGGCCACGCTCGGCAAGCACCGCCACCTGCTGCGGTTCACCGTCCGCGACCTGGACGACGAGCAGGCGGCCCGGCGGTCCACCGTCAGCGCGCTGTGCCTGGGCGGACTGATCAAGCACGTCGCCACCACCGAGGCGGCCTGGGCCCGCTTCGTCGTCGAGGGGCCGGCCGCGATGGCCCCGCCCGCCGACGGCGACTACTCGGGCTGGCTGGACGCCTTCCGGATGGTCGAGGGGGAGACCCTCGCCGGCCTCGTCGAGCGGTACGAGGAGGTCGCCCGCGCGACCGACACCCTGATCGCGGGCCTGCCCGACCTGAACGCCGACCAGCCCCTGCCGCCGGCCCCCTGGTTCGAGCCCGGCGCCCGCTGGTCCGCACGGCGCGTGGTGCTGCACCTCATCGCCGAGACCTCCCAGCACGCCGGCCACGCGGACATCCTGCGCGAGGCCATCGACGGCGCGAGGTCCATGGGGTAGTCCGGTTCCCTGAGCGAAGGGGACCGCCCATGACCGGCACCACGGCCAGCACGGCAAGCACGGCCGGCACCGCCGCCACCGAGCCCACCCTCGACGCCGACCGGGCCGCCGCGTACCTGCGACGGCTCGGCGAGCCGCCCGGCGCCGTGCCGGACAACGGCCTCCCGGCCGGCGGAGCCCCGCTGGACGGCGGGGCGCTCGCCCGCCTGCACCGGGCGCATCTGCTCGCCGTCCCCTTCGAGAACCTCGCCGTCCACCTCGGCGAGCCGATCGTGCTCGACGTGCCGGCCCTGGTGACCAAGCTCGTCGACCGGCACCGGGGCGGCTTCTGCTACGAGCTCAACGGGGCGTTCGCCGCGCTGCTGCGCACGCTGGGCGCCGACGTCCGGCACGTCGCGGCGCGGGTCCACACGGGGGACGGCGCGTTCAGCCCGCCCTTCGACCACCTGGCGCTCGTCGTCCGCACCCCGGCCGGGGACGGCCCCTGGCTCGTCGACGTGGGCTTCGGGGACCACAGCGTCCACCCGCTGCGCCTGGACGACCGCGGCGAGCAGCACGACGCCGGCGGCGTCTTCCGGCTGGTCGACGTCGAGGACGGGGACGTCGAGGTGCGGCGCGACGGCGCGCCCCAGTACCGCGTCGAGCTGCGGCCGCGCCGGCTCACCGACTTCGGACCGACCAGCTGGTACCAGCAGACGTCGCCCGCCTCCCACTTCACCCGGTCGCTCGTCTGCTCGCGCCTGACCGACGACGGCCGGGTCACGCTCAGCGGGAGCCGGCTGGTGACGACCGTGGCGGGCGCCCGCTCCGAGCGCGTGCTCGAGTCGGACGGCGCCGTCCTGGCCGCCTACCGGGACCTGTTCGGCATCACCCTGGACCGGGTGCCGCGGGTCCGCGAGGCCCCGACGACGCCCTGACCTCCTCGCCCAGGGCCTCCTCGCCCAGGCCTACTCGCCCAGGCCCAGGTCGACCTGGTACGCGTCGTGGAGGAGCGTCCGGCCGTCCCGCCGGTGCCGCTCCACGGCGGTCAGGGCGGCCGTGAGCGCCGGCACGCCGGTGGCCGGGTCCGTGCCGGCGTCCGCAGGGAGGGCCTCCAGCTGACGGCGGGCCGTGGCGAGCGCCACCGACACCTCGACGTGCTCGCGGCGCAGCCGGGCGATGGCCGGGGCGAGCCGCGGGCAGTCCGTCAGGACCTGCGCCAGGACGCCGTCCGGGCCGCCGGTCTGCTCCGAGTGCGTGGCCCAGACGTCGGCGAGCCCGACCACCGCGCCCAGCAGAATCCCGGCGCGGACCGGCACACCGGTCTCCTGCGGCGTCCGCAGGACCTCCTTGAGCGTCGAGGCAGCACGGCTCAGGCTCGCCCGCCGGGCGCGGACCGCGTCCAGCTCGTGGCTCGTCAGGCCGGATGCCGTCGGACCGGGGTCCGGGGTGAGGATCGGGGCGTTGTCCATTCGTCAGACCGCCTTCCCAACCGATCCTCCAGTAGACCGCACCGGCGCCCCCGCGTCACGTGTGATCTCCGGTCAGTCGTGACGGCTGATCCCGCCGGCACCGCGGCCTAGGGTGGTCGTCGTGAAGCCGTTCCTGCTGCTGGCGACCCGCGCGGAGGACGCCGCCGCCGACGACGAGTACGCCGCCTTCCTGACCTTCAGCGGCCTGCCCGAGGGCCGGTTGCACCGGGTCCGGCTCGAGCAGCGCCCGCTGGGCGACGTCGACCTGGACGACTGGTCGGGCGTGCTGCTGGGCGGCGGCCCGTTCAACTCCAGCGACCCGCACGACGTCAAGTCGCCGGTCCAGCGCCGGGTCGAGGTCGAGCTGGCCGCCCTGCTGGACCGCGTCGTCGCGGCCGACCATCCGTTCCTCGGCGCCTGCTACGGGATCGGCACGCTGGGCCTCCACCAGGGCGCCGTCGTCGACGGCGGGTACGCTGAGCCGGTCGGCGCGGTGCCGGTCAGCCTGACGGACGCCGGCCGCGAGGACCCGCTGTTCGGGGTCCTGCCGCCGGTCTTCGAGGCCTTCGTGGGCCACAAGGAGGCGGTGAGCAAGCTGCCCGGGCACGTCGTGCGGCTCGCCGGCTCGCCCGCCTGCCCGGTCCAGGCCTTCCGGGTGGGCCGGCGCGTCTACGCCACCCAGTTCCACCCCGAGCTGGACGTCGCCGGCATCTGCACCCGGATCGACGTCTACAAGCACGCCGGCTACTTCCCGCCGCACGAGGCCGGGGAGCTGAAGGAGCGCGTCGCCCGGGCCCGGGTGGAGCACCCGCCCGCCCTGCTGGGCCGGTTCGTGGAGCTGTTCGGGCGACCGGCGCCGTTCGGCTGACGACCGCTCTCCGCCGGGCGGCACCTCAAGACCGGGGTACCCGGTGACGATGTCGTCGTCGTGGGCGGTGGAGCGCGGGTCACGGTGCGGCGGATCATGGACGTCGTCGCGCCCAGCATCGACGTCCTGGTGGTGCTGGCCGTGGTCCTGGTGCTCGACCGGTACGGCTGGGTCGGGCACTCGCCGACGTGGTTGTTGGTGGCGGGTTACCTGCTCGTGGCGACGGTGCAGCGGCAGGACGTCCAGCGGTGGCTCGGAGGTGGCGTGCTGCACGGGCGGCACGGGCTGGGGATCGCCCTGCACGTCGGCGTCGCCACGACGGTCACCTCCTACGCCGTCGGCTGGGGTCCGCTGCTCGTCGTGGGGTACGCCTTCCCCTGCCTGCAGCACGTCCAGCTCGGCGGCTCGCGGGCCTGGCGGCCTGCTGTGGGCTGGGCCCTGGCCGGGACCGCGGTGGCCCAGTTCGGCCTCCAGCAGGGGTGGCTGTTCACCTACCTGAACGGGTCGCAGGCCCAGGTGGCGGCGTGGGTGGGTGCCGGGATCGTCGTCATGCTGGTCCGCGGGTACGGCCAGCAGACCGCCCAGCGCGAGGAGACCGAGGCGGCCCTGCAGCGCAACGAGCAGCGCTTCCGCGCGCTCGTCCAGCACTCCTCCGACATGACGGTCATGGTCGATCTGGACGGCGTCGTCCGGTACGTGAGCCCGGCCGTCGAACCCCTTCTCGGGGTGCCGGCCGACGAGCTCGTCGGCCGCAGCCTGCAGGCCTTCGCCGCTCCCGAGGACAGCCACCGGAGCGCGCTGATCCTCGAGGAGATGCTCTACGCCGCGGACGCGACCGTCCGCACCGAGATGCGCTTCCTCCACCGGGACGGGTCCGTGCGCTGGCACCAGGTGACGATGCGGAACATGATCTCCAACCCCGCGGTGGGGGCCCTGGTCGGCAACCACCGCGACGTCACCGAGGAACGCCTGGCGCAGGAGAAGCTCGAGTACGAGGCGGCCCACGACCTGCTGACCGGTCTCGACAACCGCGCGGCGTTCCTGACGTCGCTGCAGGCGGCGATCACCGTCGCCCACCACGAGGGCCGGCAGGTCGCGATCGTCTTCATCGACCTGGACGCGTTCAAGCAGCTCAACGACTCCCTGGGTCACGAGGCCGGCGACGTGATCCTGATGACGGTGGCCGGGGCGATGCGCCAGCAGGTGCTCGGGTCCGACGTCGTCGGGCGCCTGGGCGGCGACGAGTTCGCCGTCGCGCTGACCCACTCGGGCCGGCCCGAGGACGCGCTGGACGACGCCGTGGTCGTGGCCGAGCGGATCATCGCCGCGATCGCGCAGCCGGTGCCCGTCGCGGGCCACAGCATCGTCGTCGACGCCTCCGTGGGGATCGCCCTGACGAACCCGGCCGGCGAGGAGCGCATCGACGCGGCGGAGCTGCTGCGCCGGGCCGACCTGGCCATGTTCGACGCCAAGCGGCGGCGCGGCGCCCGCTGGTCGCACTACCACCCCGCGCTGGAGCCGTCCTCCCGGATCACCGCGGAGGAGATCCGGACGGCGGTCGAGGACGGGCAGCTGTACCTGCTCTACCAGCCCATCGTGTCGCTGGAGACCGGGCGGCTGGTCGGCACCGAGGCGCTGGTGCGCTGGAACCACCCGGTGCGCGGCATCATCCCGCCGGTGGAGTTCATCCCGGTGGCGGAGTCCTACGGGCTGATCGGCATCGTCGGGGACTGGGTCATGCGCGAGGCCGTCCGCCAGCTGGCGGTGTGGCGCTCGCGGCTGCGTTCGGCGTCCGCGATCTGGGTCGGGGTCAACGTGGCGGCCGACCAGCTGGACGACGTCCGGACGGCGGGGACCGTGCTCACCGTGCTGGAGGAGCACAACATCCCGGCCGACCGGCTCGTGGTCGAGGTGACGGAGTCGGCGCTGGCCGACTCGCCGACCGCCCGGGCGACCCTGGAGGCGCTGCACCAGGTCGGCGTCCGGATCGCGATCGACGACTTCGGGACCGGGTACTCCTCGCTGCAGTACCTCACTCGGCTGCCCGTGGACGTGCTCAAGCTGGACCGCGCGTTCGTCCTGGAGCTGGACGGCACCCGGCAGGGGTCGGCCATCGCCGAGGCGGTGATCCGGCTCGCCCAGACCCTGGACCTCAGCACCACCGCGGAGGGCGTCGAGACGCCCGAGCAGGTCGCCGAGCTGACCGCCCTGGGGTACCGGACGGCGCAGGGCTACCTGTTCGCCAAGCCGTTGCCGCCCGACAAGCTGATGGAGATGCTCGGCCGCCCGGTGTTCACCCCGCAGGCGAGGTCGACGGACTCCGAGGCTGCCCCGGCGACGCAGGACGTGCCGGCCCGCCCCTGACCTGCCCGGCGACGGGTGCCGCCGGTTGCGACGCCCCGGCACAATGCCGGGGAATGGCGGGGATCGCCGCCGGTGTTGCCGCGCGTGAGCGGATGGGTGGAGGGGGTCGTCGTGACCGACGCTACGGGCCGTGACCGGGAGCTGCTGACGGAGCGGTTGCGGCTGCGCGACTGGACCGCGGACGACGCCGAGGCCGCCCTGGAGATCTACGGCGACCCCGAGGTGGCGCGCCGGCTGAGCCCGGCGCTCGGCCGGGTGCCGGACGTCGACTCGATGCGGCTGGTGCTCGGCCAGTGGATCGCCGAGAGCGCCCGGCTGGCCCCGCCGTCCGGGCGCTGGGCCGTCGAGCGCCGGGCCGACGGGCGGCTGGTCGGCGGCGCGATCCTGCTGCCGCTGCCCCCGGGCGACGAGGACCTGGAGTTCGGCTGGCAGGTCGCGCGGGAGCACTGGGGCCAGGGCTACGCCGGCGAGGCGGGCCGGGCCCTGGCCAAGTGGGCGTTCGGGCACGGCGAGGAGGAGCTGTTCGCCGTCGTGCGGCCCAGCAACACCCGGGCGGCGGCCGTGGCGCTGCGCATCGGGATGGAGTGGGTCGGCGAGACCGACAAGTACTACGGCCTCCAGCTGCAGGTCTACCGCCTGCGCCATGCCGACCTCACCGCCCAGGACCACCCCGGCCCGGGCCCGCTGCCGCTCCCCTGACACCCCCTCCGCGGTGATCATGCACGCTTGAGTTGATCATGCACGCTTGGACACGGGCGCACCGGTTCGGGAATGTTCGACCGTGCATGATCAACTCAAGCCTGCATGATCACCGCGGGGGCGGCGCGGCCCTCGTCGTCCGTCCGGCGGAGCGGCCCTGGCCACGACCGACGTAACCATGAGACATCGGGCGTAACGGAGTAGTCCAAACGGCCGATCGTGTGGTGAAGCCTGTCGGAGGGCGGGTTGAGCCGGGCAACATGTCCATTGTTGGGGCATGTGCCCCCAAAGGGAGGATGCCATGACCAGCCGAACGCCTGGTGCCGAGCCACTGCTCACCCCCGCCGAGGTGGCGGCCCTCTTCCGGGTCGACCCCAAGACCGTCACGCGCTGGGCCAAGGCGGGCAAGTTGGCGTCCATCCGGACGCTCGGCGGGCACCGCCGGTACCGCGAGTCCGAGGTGCGCGCGCTGATGGCGGGGATCCCGCAGCAGCGCGCCAACCACGAGGTCGTCGCCACCGAGGGGTGATCGCCCTGGAACGCCCGTGCCGTCCTGCGGTACGGGCGTTCCGTCGTTCTCCGGGACGGCGGGACGGCGGGACGTCCGACGGACGTCGAGCCGCGGGCGCCGGCTCAGGTGCGGCTGTCCGCCCCGGCGAGCAGGGGGCCGACGCGGGCCAGGAACTCGCGCAGGCTCGCGCTCGCCGTCTCCGCCGCCGCCTCGGCCGCGCTGAGCCAGCGCAGGCGCGCCACGCCGTCCTCCGCGCGGGCGCGGTCGGGCGTCCCGGTGGCCAGCAGGAACCGCAGGTCCGCGTGCTCGTGCGCGGGCTCGGTCGCCGAGGGCGGTACCGGCACCACCGCCACGTGCCGCAGCGCCGCGTCGGGCCAGGGTGTGACGTCGTCCAGGCCGGTCTCCTCGACGGCCTCGCGGACGGCGACCGCCAGCGGGTCGCTCTCCCCGGGGTCGCCGTGCCCGCCCACGTGCAGCCACGTCCCCTGTCGGGCGTGCCAGCGCAGCAGCACGCGACCGTCCGGCGGGTGCACGACGAGCGCCGACGCCGTCACGTGCAGGGGCAGCGCCCGCCGCCAGGGGTCCTCCTGACCACCGGCGGCCGGATCGACCAGGGCGCGCACCCGGGCCAGCTGGGCCGCCTCCGCGGCGTCCAGGGGGCGGTAGGCGGCCAGCAACTCGCGCAGGCGGGCCGGGCCCGGGGACGACACAGCTCCCATACCGGCATCGTGCCACGACGCGACGGGTGGTTTGACGAGCGCCGGCGACACGCCGAAGGGAAGGCGACACGCCCAGTGACGCAGAACTTGTCCGCGAAGTATTGGAATTCGCTTAAGGGTCCCATAACGTATCGGCCAGGTCATGGGCCGCCCGGTCCCTCGCCTCCTCTGGGGAGCTGAGTTGATCACTGTAAGCAGGCGTGAAGAGCTCGATGCCATCCTCGTCCGATTCGAGGAACAGTACGAGGCTCACACGGAGCGGTTGGGCCGCCTGATGGCTCGCCGCCGAGACCGCCGCACGGCGGTCTACAACCTCGCCGAGATCGCGGCGTGCCGGCAGGCCCTGGCCCGCACGGCCCGGGCACTGCAGTGGATGGCCGATCGCGACTTCGGCCGGTGCACCGTCTGCGCCGTCGACATCGCGGTCGACCTGCTGGCGGTCCGGCCCGACGTGCGGCACTGCGCCCGCTGCGCCGAGGCGGTCGCCGTCCCTGCCTGACCGGTCGGTGACCCACGGGTCTCCGGCGGCGGCGTCGGCGGCCGCGGGTCGGTGGTGCGGTCAGCGCCACAGTTCGTGGGCGACCCCGGCCACGACCAGCAGCGCGATCAGAGCCGCCACGAAGGCCCAGCGCCAGACCCACCAGTCGGTCGGCGCCGCAACGGCGGGCCCGGTCGGCGCCGCGCTCCGGATCGTCCCGCCCTCCGGCTCGCGGTGGCGGGGGGCGGTGCCGGTCGCGGCCGCGTCGGTGGCGGCCGGCGTTCCGGCGGCGGACGGCGGTTCCCGGTGGTCGCGCAGGTCGAGGACGAGGTCGGCCGCGCCGTCGGGGTCGGCCGGGTCCTCGGGCTGCTCGGGGTGCTCGGGGTGCTCCAACCAGCCGGCCAGCCGGTACCACAGTTGCGGCAGGCAACCGGTGGCCGCCCGCACGCCGTCCCCGTCACCGACCAGCAGGCCCGCGGCCACCAGCCCCCGGACGGCCTCGTCGACGGCGTCCGCGCCGGCCCCGGCGTCGACCGCCTGGCCGGACCCGGCAGGATCGCCGGCACCGCCGGACCCGGCACCCGGCACCGGCGCCGTCCGCAGCAGCGCGGGAGCGAGCGCGGGCGTGGGCAGCACCCCGCCCGGCGTCACCACGTGGAGCCGGACCAGCAGGTGGCGCGCCGCCCGCCGCGCGGCCGGCGACAGGGCGCCGTAGGCGGCCTCGGCCGTGTCGTGGACGGAGTCGGCCAGGCGCGCCGTCCCGACGTCCTCGCCGGTGTCGAGCCGCAGCCGCTCCTGCCAGGCGCGGGCGAGCGCGTGGCTGAGCCGGGGGAGCAGCGGGTCGGGCGTGGCGGCGGCGTCGGTGAGGACGCGCCGGACGAACTCCTCGTCGAGCGCGCCGAGGCCGGCGGCGCGGGCGGGGCCGAGCAGGACGGCGCGCAGCCGGTCCGGCGTCATCGCGGCGAGCAGGAGCGGCCCGGCGCCGCCGACCCCCGCGGCGCCGGCCCTCGCAGCCGCGGTGCCGGCCCCCGCAGCGCCGGCAGCCGCAGCGCCGGACCACGACCCCTCCTGCGCCCCGGACCCCGATCCCGGTCCCGGGCGCAGGGCCCGCATCAGGTCGGGGTAGCGGGCGGCCTGGGACAGGAAGCGGCTGCGCAGCGCCACCACCACCGTGGCCGGTCCCGGACCGGCGGCCGAGGGGCGGCAGGCCGCCGCCAGGGCGGCGACGAACGCCGCTCGCTCGCCCTCGCCGATGCCGGCCGCGAACAGCTCCTCGAGCTGGTCGACGACGATCACCGCGCGAGCGGGCAGGTCGAGGTCCCGGACGGCGGTCGGCGCGTCGCGCAGCCGCGCCAGGACGACGTCCGGCTGCGCCGGGGCGAGCCCGGCCAGCGCGACCGCCAGCGCGCGCAGCGGGTACGGGCCCGGGGTCAGGACGGCGACGGGCCGGCCGTCGCCGTCCCGGGCCAGGCCCGGGAGCAGCCCGGCGCCCAGCAGCGAGGACTTGCCCGAACCGGCGTCGCCGACCACGGCCACCAGCCCACCGACCAGGACGAGCGCGAGCAGGGCGCGGGTCTCCTCGTCGCGGCCGTGGAAGGCCGCGACGTCCGCCGGGCCGTAGGGACGCAACCCGACCCACGGCGCGGGCAGGCCGCCCGGACGCGGTCCCGGGGCGCGGCGGATGCGGGCCAGGGTGCGCTGCCACGCGTCCAGCTCGGCCGGGTCGAGGACGCCGCACGCGGCGAGGATCGAGCGCACCCCGCCGTCCGGGCGCAGCGGCGGCAGGTGCCGGCCGCTGTAGTAGCCGCCGACCGTGCTGGCCCTGATCCCCGCGCGTCGGGCGACCTCGCGCACGGTGAGTCCGGCCCGTTCGCGGACGGCGGTCAGCGCCTCGGCGAACTCCTGGCGGGTGGCGATCGCCGCCACGTCGACGTCGCCCGTCACCGTCGTGCCCATGGGTCGCCCGATCCTCCTCACCGCTGTGTGAACGCACCGTATCCACGCCGTTACTGATCGAGTGTGACTTCGGTGAAGTCTGGTCTGATCCGCTGTACGGGGAACTCCGCCGATCGGTCGATGAGGCATCCACCGTTTCCGTGCGGGCTTGTGCGGACCACGGTGACCACACCGCCACAACCGTGCGTGATTGCTTGACTTCGCTGCAGTCATCACCGGATGCGGTCCGCGCCCCGCGGGATCGCGAGAACGGAGGGGTCGTGGACATCAGGACTGCCGACCCGGCGAGCCCGGCCGACCCGGCGGACCCGGCGGGCCCGGCGAGCGGTGTCGCGATCGCCGTCGTCCTCGGGACCCGCGCGGAGGCGGTGGCCCTGGCGCCCGTCGTCCGGGCCCTGCGCCGCACGCCCGGGGTGCGCCCGCTGGTGGTGTCCACCGGCCAGCACCACGACCTGCTGGAGCAGGTGCTGCGCCCCCTCGGCGTCCGCCCCGACGTCGACCTGGCCGTGCCGGGACACGGCGAGCCGCTGCGCCGGGTCACAGCCGGCGTCGTCGAGCAGCTCGGGGAGCTGCTGGCGGCCCGCCGCCCGGACGCCGTCCTGGTCCACGGCGACAGCACCACGGCCTTCGGCGGGGCGCTGGCGGCGTTCTCGGAGGGGATCGGGGTCGGGCACGTCGGCGCCGGCCAGCGCACCGGCATCGCGGACGACCCGTTCCCCGAGGAGGCCAACCGCCGCCTCATCGCACCGCTGGCGCGCTGGCACCTGGCGCCGACCGCGGCCGCCGCGGCCAACCTGCTCACCGAGGGCGTCGACCCAGCCATGATCACGGTCAGCGGCAGCACGGGCCTGGACGCGCTGCTCTGGGCGGCTGACATGCAGCGCGGGGTGTCGGCGTTCCGCGGCCGGCGCAGCGCGGAGCGGGCCGCGCCCCGCCTGCTGGTCACCCTGCAGCGGCGCGAGCACGAGGGCGAGGCCATGGTGCGCATCGCCGGGGCGCTGCGCCGCATCGCGGCGGACGGCGTGGACGTCGTCCTGCCGCTGCACCCCAGCCCCGGCACCCGCGCCGCGCTGCGGCCCGCGCTGGAGGGCAGCGCGGTGCGCGTCGTCGACCCGCTGGACTACCTGGACTTCGTCGCCACGCTGGCCGACGCCACCCTCGTCGTCACCGACGCGGGCGCCCTGCAGGAGGAGGCGCCGTCGCTGGGCAAGCCCGTGCTCGTCCTGCGGGACACCACGGACCGGCCCGAGGGCGTGGCGGCCGGAGTGGCGCGGCTGATCGGCACCGACCCCGACGTCCTGGTCGACGCGTGCCGGCTCCTGCTGCCGGGCGGCGAGGCCTACCGGTCGATGGTGCTCCCGTGCAGCCCGTACGGGGACGGCCGGGCCGCGCCGCGCGTCGTCCGCGCGGTCCTGGCGACGCTCCTGGGGCCCGGGTGGGACGCCGTCCCGCGGGTGGGCGGCGGGTTCACCCGCGCCCGGACGTCGGCGTCGCCCGCCGCTGCGGCGGGGCACCCGGGAATCCTTCCGCGCCCGGCACCCGACGCCGCGACCGGCGCCCAGCGCCACGTGGCGGCCCTGGTCGGCTGAGCGCCCGGGCAGCTGCCGTTCGAGGGTGGCTGCCGACGTGCTGCGCACACGGCGGCAGCCACCCTGAGTGCCGTTCCCGAAGGCCCGGCACTGGGTCCAGAGTGCCCGCCCGGCGCCCCGCGGACCCGGCGGCACGCGCTCGTGAACAGTCGATTGCGAGCGCGCCGTTCGCCGATCCGGCATCCCCCGTTCGGGGGTCCTCAGCCGGTGGTTGAGGACCCGGGGTCGAGCGGCGGGTCGGGATCGAGCGGCGGGCCGGGGTCGCTCGGCGCGGGGTCCGGGAGCGCCGGGTCGAGCTGCACGCCCTCCGGCTGGCCCGGGTCCGGCGCCACCTCCACGGGCGGGGGCGCCGCCGGTCGCCGGTGCCGGATCGTCGGGGCCCGCTTCGTCACCGTCACCGGCTCGGACGGCGTCGCGCTGGCCAGCGCCTGCGGCGACCCGGACGGCGAGTGCCCGGCCGACGGCTGCGCGCCCGCCGGGTCCGCCGCCCCGCCCGAGCCCGCCGGACCCGCCGAGCCGGCCGAGCCCGCACCGGCGGCGCCGGGCTCCGCGGTGACGCCGGGCGGCTCCTCGACCGTGCCCGGCGTCGTGGCGCCGTCCGCGGCCACCGTGAGCCGCAGCGTGCCCGAGGGCGCGCGCCAGCCGTGGAACCGGGCCAGCGCGACGATCCGGTGCGCCCCCGCCCCCAGCCGGGGCAGCTCCACCGGCCGGTCACCGCCGGGTCCGGCGGCCACGCGCTCCACCCGGAAGGGCGTCGGTGCGCCGTCCGTGAAGAGCCCGACCTCGTACGCCTGGGCGGCCGTCCCGGTGGTCAGCACCAGCGCCCGCCCGGCCACCCCCGTGCCCACGCCCGTGCCCACGCCCGTGCCCGGCCCCGC
>Ga0302323_100001673_pt1 | contig 18057 bp, 16 predicted proteins | sample Fen_T0_3_FD_201950 | JGI IMG/M metagenome (GOLD analysis project Ga0302323, IMG submission 201950) | Peat permafrost microbial communities from Stordalen Mire near Abisko, Sweden - Fen_T0_3 | ecosystem: Environmental > Terrestrial > Soil > Wetlands > Permafrost | place: Sweden: Abisko... | reverse complement strand
ACTGGCCTTGATGCCCTTGTTCGCGTTCCAGAACACCACGCCGTCCTTTTCCGTTTCCAGCGCGATGCGGCTGCCGTCTGGCGTCATGGCGTAGCCACCGTCGAGCGCCCCGATCGCCTGGTACAGATCGATCGGCTTGCCTTCGTCGATCCAGGCATACGCCTTCGAGAAGTTGCTGGTGCCGAGCACGACCCTGCCGTTGCCGGAGATCGCGTGCGCGCGGTGCCAGGGTTCCGTACTGAGGTCGACGCCCTGCAGGCTCAGTTGGCGCATTCCCTTGCCAGCGGTCCAGATGAAGGGCACGATCTCGCCGCCCCCGGCGCCACCGGTGTCGCTCCATCCTCCTTCGCAGCTGCCGTCGCCGTTGCGGTCAACGTAGCCCGTGCCCACCGCAGTCTTGGCTGTCGCATCCAGCGACCAGCCGTAGCTGCTGGAGAAGCCAATCTGGCTGCCGCCGAAACAAGTGTTGCCGTTGAGGCTGCCAAGATCGGCAACCTTGCCCGTCCTCGTGTCCCAGATGCCGGCGGAATTGGTGATGATCGGCAGACCGGTCCATCCATCGATGCCCAACGACTTGCCATTCTGGCTGGTTTGCACGATCAACTGTCGACCGTCGCGCGTGATGCTGGCATTGGTTCCCAGCACACCCTGGGGTGCATATTCGACACCGGTTTTGGCATCCCAGACGAAGGGCGTGTTGTCGATGATGCCCGCCGCGCGTCCTCCATCCTTGGACATGCTGCCCAGGAAGCCGTAGGTCACCGGCGTGTACTGCACGCCGTCCATGTAGCCGTTGAAATAGAAGTTGGCCGTCTTGGTCACGCCGGCTTCCGCCGTGATCGCGCTGGCGTTGCAGGCAACGTCCTTTGCCGCATTCGCCTGCTCGTTGGTGTTCCAGTACTCGGCTTCCGATACCAGCGCCGTGGGCGTGGTGGGGTAGCCGCCGGCGACGATCTCTTCGATATAGAGCTTGTATCTCTGACCCGGCGTCAGGTTGTTGATGCGGAAGCGGCCATCCGGACCGACCTTGCCCTGCGTCTTGTCGCCGGTCATTGCCGAGATTGCGTCACCGAGCGGATCAGCCACATTGCGGGCGATGATGTTGATGCCGCTGTAGGGCGTGCGACCGTCCTTAAGGTAGAGCGTGCCGGCGATGGAGCCCCGGGTCTTCGCATAGCTGCCCGTCGGATAGAGGTCGGAGATGGCCGCCATGTCGTCGGCGCGGTCGACCGTGCTCTGCTCGACACCCGGATTGCGCCCGCTTGCGTCGAGCGACGTCGGGTTGATGAAGGGAAACATCGTCTCGATATATTTCGGGTCCAGCCTGTTGGCGCCGGGCTCGGGGTTGCGCCAGGAATGCACTGGCGCGACGCAGCCAGGAACACCGGGGTAGAGGTCCTGGCCCCAGCCCGGGGAGCTGAAGTAACCCAGCTGGCCATTGACCTGCGAATGCGACATGTTGATCGCGTGACCGAACTCGTGGGTGAAGACGCCGGCGATGCGCTTGCCGTCGACGTCGGGCGGCGGTACGCCGTTGTCGGGGTCCGCGGGTTCGCTGGAAACGATCCAGCCGTTCATCACTGCCGTCGCCTTGACGATGGTCTCGGGATAGCCGTCGCCGTCGCGGTCTTCGGCGATCTCGGCAAATGCAATGCCCAGGATCTGGTCCTTCGGCGCGCCGAAGACCTCTTCGATCACGCTGCCGTACTGGTCGTAGATGACGTAGATGCCACCTTCGTTGTACTGGCCGTAGATCTTCGCGGCGGTGGCGCCATCGACCACGTCCACGCCGATGCTCGGCACCTTGCTGAACTTCGTGAATTTCGCGGGGTCGGTGACAGCTTTCCAGGTGGACGTGGCCACGTCGCTCCACTGCTTGAGCGCGAACGCCGTAATCCGGTCGGCCTGAACGTTGTTGAGGAACACCGTGCCGCTGTCCGTGTACGCGAAGTCGCCGATGTCCGTATAGACCTTGATCGGACCCTTGCCGGTGTCCCAGCGCAGCGGCTGCGGATTGCGCGGATTGTCAGTCGTCAGAAGGGGGCCTGCGGCCTGAGCGACCGAGAGTACCGCCGCCAACGCGGCTGCCAAAGATAATTTGAGCGTTTTCATCAGCGCATCACACCTTTCTCAATCCACTTTTCCTTGACGGCGCGCTTCACGAGATTGATGAGCACGTCTCCGTCCACCGCACCCGCAGGCTTGGCCAGCATCGCCGACTCCCTGGCACTCAGTACGCTCGGTTCAACTGTCATTCCCTTGAACAAATTCCTGTTGTCGAAGCTGTTCGCCGCCTGGGACCCGCTGTAAGTGAACTTGCCCTGGGCCATGCCGACCGGCGTGCGCATGCCGCTACGGCTGGCCGGCTTGTTGAGAAAGGTCGTGACCTTCTCGCCGACGGTCCAGGTAGCCATGCCTTCGATCTTCGTCGCCAGAAGGTAACGACCGTCGACCATCCTGCGTGCCTTCAGCAGTCCGTATTGGCGAAAGCTGTAATTGCTGTTCGCGGCCACTTCGCGCTTGATGCTGCTGTCGACTTGCATGGTCACTTCGGTGAACGGGATGCCGTTGTCGATGCCGTCGGTCACCTTGCTGACCTTTCCGGTCACGACTACATCGGCCACATCGATCATTTGCTTCAGGTTCTGCGGGACGAGTTGCGATGCCTGCGCAGGGGCGACCCAGACGACGGCCAGGATGAAGACGACGGGCAGCACAACGTGCCGCCCGGCTGCTTCCGCGAGAAGCGTCAGGACCGGCACCCGACGGGTTCGCACATTCCGCCCGGGGGCAGTAGGCAGGGTGGGACGAATGGATCGATTCATGGGTTTCGCTCGACTAGATGCGCACGCTGTCGGGGTGCGACTTCCGGGGGCGAAGTCTAGAGATTTGTCTAGTTGTGTCAATTGCAAAATGTGTAGGCACTTGTTGCATAAATTGCACTTTCATCGCGATTGGCGGCCCTATACTCCGCAGGTGGGCCGTTCCAACGGGTCATTGCGCAGTCGCACCATTCAGTACGGGACGAGATGATCAACGCACGGCAGGCGCTGTTTGCCCGAATCTTCGACCAGGCCACCCTCGGCGGGCGGGGTGCCGCAGCGCGCGCAATCGATGCGGCGATCGCCACGAATGGCGAGGTCGAAACGCCTCTTTACCTGGCCTTGGCCGCCATTGGACGCGGCGCCCACGACATCAATGCCGGGCATTACGAAGAAGCGCTGAACGCGATCATTCCGGCGCTCGAAGAACTCGAATGCAGCGCCTTCAACAAGCGGTCGGGCTGGGTGCACACCATGGTCGGCTTTGCCGTCGGAATGATGGGCAATCCGGAACGCGGTTTGGAATGGACGGCGCGTGCGGTCGCGGCCATCGGTGCCACACCTGCTTCCGTCGACAGTTTCACCGCATACAGCAACCACGGCTGCCTGCTGGGGATGGTGGGCGAGCACGACGCCTCCAAGGAAGTGCTGGAACAGGCGCTTGGGATAGCATCCGCGGCGGGCGATGCGGGCGGGCAATTCATCGCTCTGTCGAACATTTCCTATGGGCTCTTGATGAAGTCGCAGCTAAGCGACGACCTGACATCGGCACAGAAGAAATCTCTGGCAGCGCAAGCGCTGGAGTACGCGGAACGAGCAAGGAAACTGTGTTCCGGAGCGGACATCGGGCTGGACGCCGGGGGAATGGACAGTCTCATCGGCCAGGCGCTGCTGCACGCCGGAGATGTGCCGCGCGCCAAGGCGATGTTCACGCAGGCGCTGAAGTCAGGCCTTGCGCATCCTTCCACCAGCGCTGAAGCGCACCTGGGCATCGCGATTGCCCACCGTATGAGCGGACAGTACGACGATGCGCGCACGCACCTGCGAATTGCCCACGACAAGGCGACCGCCGGACGCCTGGGTCTTGCGCTGGACCGCGTGATGGCGGAAGGCGTGGTTCTTGAAGCGGCCGCCGGAGATGTCGCGGCCACGCTGGATTGGACAACCCGCCGGTGCAATTTCCTGGAAACGCATTACAGGCAGCGGCTGCGGCTGCTGGCTCGGAGCACGGAACTGGCAGCGCAGGCGGACTCGGTCAGCCGAAGGGCCTCGCACTATCAGGAAGAAGCCGAATCGCTGAGCCTCCGGACGCGCGACTGGGACGACGAAAAGCTGCGCGATGCGCTCACCCATGCGTTCAATCGCCGAGGGCTCGCGCGCGTCGCGGGCCATATCTTCGCGCCCTATCGGCAGCTGGCGACCGTGGTCATCGACATCGACAACTTCACCATCATCAACGCAACCTACGGGCGGCCCACCGGCGACCTGTTGCTCAAGCAGGTTGCTGCGACCATTGCCGCCCACATGCGCAATGCCGACCAGTTCGCCCGTGCAGAGGGTGCGGAGTTCCAGTTGCTGCTGCTGGACAGCTCGGCGGATGCGGCATTGGGCACCTGCGAGCAGATTCGAGCCGCCATCGCGCGGGAGCGATGGATACCATTGCACCCCGACGCGGGTATAACGGTCAGCGTCGGAGTATGCAATCGCTCGTCGGAGAGCAGTTTCGAGGCCACGCTTGCGGCGGCAGAGCGGGCGCTCGAGCAAGCCAAGAAATCGGGCCGGAACAGGACGTGCGTCGCGTGAAAGTGACGAGATCAATCCTGGGCAATCTTCTTCGCCAGGTCCAGCGCCTTGATGGCCGAGGGTGACAGGATCCGGTTCCTGGGCCAGATCGCGTGCACATAGCTGTACAGACTCGACGGGTCGTCCGGATCGAGTACGCTCAGTGAGCCCGAAGCCGCCGCGAAGACCTGTGCCGGCAGGATCCCTATCAGGTCGGTCGTCGCCACGAGGTCCGCCAGCACACCCAGGTCATCGCACGCGACGACCATCGGAATTTTTTGCGACGCTTCGAGCCCGAAGCAGGTGTGAAGTTCCCGGTCGATGGCCGGACTGACACGTGACAGCGCAAGACGATAGTTGAGCAGATCCCTGGGCGTCACCTTCCCCTTGCCGGACAGCGGATGGCCACTGCGGCAACAGACGACGAGCTTGTTGATGGCCAGTTTCTTGGACGCGTAACGCTCTTCGCTTGCCGCCACGAACCGGATGTCGCCTAAGCAGATATCGATCTCATTCTTGTCCAGCCGATCGATGAGCACGGACATGTTCCCGAACTCCACATGGATCTGCAGGTGGGGCGCTTGCCGATGCATCGAGCGAATGAGCTCGGGAATGATGAAGGACGCCGGAATGGCGCCGGCACCGATGCAGACCCGGTCGAAGTCTCCGCGCCTGAGCAGATCGAGATTGAGCTCGAAGCGCTTGTTCTCGAAATCGAGCGCCCTTGCGTGCCCCAGAATTGCCTCGCCGGCAGTGGTCAGGGTTGCGCCGGTCTTGTTGCGGTGAAAAAGTTTCAGACCCAGGTCATCTTCAACCGATTGAATGCTCCGACTGAAGGCGGATGGGCTGAGATGCACACGCATCGCGGCGCGCGATATGCGCCCTTCTTCAGCCAGAGCGATGAGGTGGACCAGATTTCTTGGGCTCAGTTTCATTGGCGTCGGATCGCAAGCGGCAATCCGCGCGTTACGCCGGCTCGAGCTTCGCGTATTCCAGCGCCAGCCACTTGACGCCGGTGTCGCGGAAGTTGACCTGCACGCGCGCATCGGGTCCGCGGCCTTCCGCATCGATGATGACACCCAGCCCGAACTTCGTGTGCTTGACGCTTTGCCCGATGCGCCAGGCCGGCGCGGCCGGCGTGGCCTGCGGCGCGCGCGTGACGCGGCCCCATTCGGCATCGTCGACGTCGATCGCCTTGCGACGGTAGGGGGACAGCCACTGCACGAGGTCGGGCGGCAGTTCCGTCAGGAAGCGCGACGGCACGTTGTAGCGCGTCTGCCCGTGCAGCATCCGGCTCTGCGCCTGGGTCACATAGAGGCGCCGCCGCGCACGCGTGATCGCAACATACATCAGCCGGCGCTCCTCCTCCAGGCCATCGGCCTCGGACAGGCTGTTCTCGTGCGGGAACAATCCCTCCTCCAGTCCGGTGACGAAGACCGTGTGGAACTCGAGGCCTTTCGCCGAATGGACGGTCATCAACTGCAGCGCCGGACGTCCGTCGGCGGCTTGCGTGTCGCCTGCTTCCAGCGCCGCGTGCGTGAGAAATGCCGTCAGCGGATCCGTGGCGCCTTCGGCCTCGCCGTCGCTGGGCGAAGCGGCGGCGACATCGACCCGGTCGGTCAGCATCGGCGCGTCGGTGGCGAGCTGCGCTTCGCGGACGAAAGCATCTGCCGCCGTCACCAGTTCCAGCAGGTTCTCGACGCGGTCCTGCCCATCCTTTTCGGCCTTGTAATGGCTGAGCAGGCCCGATTTTTCAATGACGTGCTCGACGGCTTCGGGCAGCGGCAGCGACCGGGTCTCGCAGCGCAACGTGTCGACCAGCTTCCGGAACGCGCCGAGCGACGACCCGGCCTTCCCTGTCATTGCTCCGGAGGCGGCCGCTTGCCACAGCGTCGTGGCCTGCCCACGCGCCGAGTCCTGAAGCTGTTCCAACGTCCGCGCGCCGATTCCCCGCGGCGGAAAATTGACGACACGAAGGAAGGCGCCGTCGTCCTCAGGCGCTGCGATGAGCCGGAGATAGGCGAGCGCATGTTTGACCTCGGCGCGCTCGAAATAGCGCATGCCGCCGTAGACGCGATAGGGAATGCCGGCGCCGAACAGCGCGTGTTCCAGCACCCGCGACTGCGCGTTCGAGCGATACAGCAGGGCCACTTCGTCATGCGCGACGCCGTCGTCGCTCAAGCCCCTGACCACGTCGACGATGAACGCCGCTTCATCCTGGTCGGACGCCGCCGAAAACGCGCGCAACGGCTCGCCCTTCCCTTCGCTCGTCCATAAGTTCTTGCCCAGACGCGCCTGGTTGTTGCGGATCAGTGCGTTGGCGGCATCGAGGATGTGCCCGTGCGAGCGGTAGTTCTGCTCGAGCTTGATCAGCTTGACCGGCTGCTCGGGTGTGCCGAAATCGCGCTCGAACTGCTGCATGTTGGCGACCTTGGCGCCCCGGAACGCGTAGATCGACTGGTCGTCGTCGCCGACGGCGAACACCGCGGTGTGCGGCCCTGCCAGCATGCGGAGCCACTTGTACTGCAGCGTGTTCGTGTCCTGGAACTCGTCGACCAGCAGGTGCGAAAAGCGACGGCGATAGTGCTCGCGCAGGCCGTCGTTGCCGGCCAGAAGCTCGTAGCTGCGCAGCAGCAGCTCGGCGAAGTCGACGACGCCTTCGCGCTGGCACATCGCGTCGTACAGCGCGTAGTGCTCGACCTGGCGGCGCGACATTTCATCGCCCGCCTCGACCATGTTCGGCCGCAGGCCCTCGTCCTTGGCGCCGTTGATGAACCACTGGAGCTGTTTGGGCGGGTAGCGGTCGTCGTCGAGATTGTGCGCGCGGTACATGCGCTTGATCAGCGACAGTTGGTCCTGCGTGTCGAGTATCTGGAACAGCTGCGGCAGGTTGGCGTCGCGATGATGCGCGCGCAGCATCCGGTTGCACAGTCCATGGAACGTTCCCACCCACATGCCTCGGGTATTGACCGGCGTGAGCGCCGAAAGCCTTAGCAGCATCTGCTTAGCCGCCTTGTTGGTGAACGTGACCGCGAGGATCGACAGCGGCCCGGCCTGGCCCGTCGCGAGCAACCAGGCGATGCGTGTCGTCAGGACCTTTGTCTTGCCGCTGCCCGCCCCGGCGAGTATCAGCGCGGATGCATGCGGCAGCGTGACGGCGGCAAGCTGTTCGGGATTGAGGTTTTCCAGCAGGGGCGACGCCATCGGGGCCAATCGGATCGTGATCGGGCAACAGGGGTCGATGATAGCCGACCGCGCGTTATAATCGCGCGCAGCCGCCAAATGCCTTCTCCGGTCCTGGACCATGCCGCCTCGCATCCCCGACGCCACGCCTGCAGTCAATTCCGCGACGACGCGCGCGTTCGTGCACTGGATGCGCGCGGCGGCCCCGTACGTGCACGCGTTCCGCGGCAAGACATTCGTCATCGCCTTCGGCGGCGAAGTGGTCGCCGACGAGGAGTTCCTGGGTGTCATCCACGATCTCAACCTGCTGCACAGCCTGGGCATCCGTCTGGTCGTCGCGCACGGCTGCCGCCCGCAGGTCGAGGCGATCCTCGAGCAGCAGGACATCGAGAGCCGCTACGCGCACGGCGTGCGCGTGACCGATCCCGAAGCGATGGATTGTGTGCTCGAGGCCGCCGGGCAGGTTAGGGCGCGGATCGAGGCACTCCTGTCGCTGGGGCTGGCCAATTCGCCGATGGCCGGTGCGCGCAATCGCGTGTCGAGCGGCAACTACCTGACCGCCAAGCCGATGGGCATCGTCGACGGCGAGGACATGCAGCTGACCGGCGAAGTGCGGCGCATCGACACCGAGGCGATCCAGCAGCGTCTGGACGACGGCGACATCGTGCTGATCTCGCCGATCGGATACTCCCCCACCGGCGAGATCTTCAATCTGACCGTCGAGGAAGTCGCGACGCAGGTGGCCGTGCACCTGGCGGCCACCAAGCTCATCTTCCTCATGGACGCCGACGGCGTGCGCAACGGCCGCCGGCAGCTGCTCACCGATCTTTCCACGTCCGACGCGCAGGCGCTGCTAGCAAACGGGAACAAACTGACTCCCGACGTGCTGCATTACCTTCCCGCGGCGATTCGCGCCTGCGACAACGGCGTCAAGCGCGCGCATCTCATCAGCCGCCACCACGACGGCGCGCTGCTGCTCGAGCTTTTCACCCGCGACGGCGTAGGGACGATGATTGCCGCCACAGCGCTGGCGCATATACGCAGCGCGACAATCGACGACGTCGGCGGAATTCTGCAGATCATCGAACCGTTGGAAGGACAAGGCGTGCTGGTGCGCCGGTCGCGCGAGCGGCTGGAAAGCGAGATCGAGCGCTTCCTCGTCGCCGAATACGACGGACATATCATCGGCTGCGCGGCGCTCTACGCGTTCCCGGAAGACAAGCTGGGCGAGCTCGCTGCCCTGGCCGTGCAGCCGGACTTCCGCCGTGAAGGTTACGGCGAGGCGCTGCTGCACGAGATCGAGGCGCGTGCGCGCAAGCTGAAGCTCGCACAGCTGTTCGTACTCACCACCAAGACCGCGCACTGGTTCCTCGAGCGAGGCTTCCGCGTCGCGCAGGTCGCCGACCTGCCGCGCCAGAAGCAGGCGCTGTACAACTACCAGCGCAAGTCGCTGGTCTACCGCAAGTCAATCTAGGACAGTATCCATGGCCAGGACCGTCAATTGCGTCAAGCTCGGGAAGGAAGCGGAAGGGCTGGACTTTCCGCCCTACCCCGGCGAGCTCGGCAAGCGCATCTATGAAAACGTGTCGAAGGAAGCGTGGCAGGCGTGGCTGCGCCACCAGACGATGCTGGTGAACGAAAACCGGTTGAGCCTGGCCGACGCCCGCGCGCGCAAGTGGCTGGCCGAGCAGATGGAGAAGCATTTCTTCGGTGGCGGCGCGGACATGCCGCAGGGATACGTGCCGCCGTCCTCGTGACATCATTGGCCGGCTGATTCGCTCTGCCAATCACGAGGATCCAACGTGCGCAGTTCATTCGCAGGTGTTGCCCGGGCATTGCTCGTCGTCCTGTGTGTCGCTGCTCCGGCGATCCGCGCGCAGTCGCCCCAGTTCGCAGGTGTGATCTTCGAGAACGTGCGCATCTTCGACGGCACGTCGGACCGGCTTTCCTCGCCGTCCAACGTCCTCGTCGTCGGCAACGTCATCAAGGCGATCTCCGCGTCGCCGATCGCGGCGCCGCCGGGGACGGCGGTCACGCGCATACCGGGCGGCGGGCGCACGCTGATGCCGGGGCTCATCGACAACCACGTGCACATCTTCATGAGCGCCAGCTCCCAGGCGGAAATGATGGACCCCAAGGCAACGTTCGCATCGCTTGAAGCCAAGGCCGCCGCCGAAGCACGGCTGATGCTTCTGCGCGGCTTCACCGCGGCGCGAGACGTGGGCGGTCCCGTGTTCGGCATCAAGAAATCGATCGACCAGGGCAGGAACATCGGGCCGCGGATTTATTCCAGTGGCGCGATGATTTCGCAGACCTCGGGCCATGGCGACTTCCGCATGCCAGAAGACCGCTCCCGCCGCTTCGGCGGAAAGATCACGGCGGGCGAACTCATGGGAATCGGCTTCATCGCCGATGGCCGCGACGAGGTGCTGACGGCAACGCGGGAAAACCTTCGTGCCGGCGCCAGCCAGATCAAGGTGATGGCAGGCGGTGGCGCAGCGTCCGCCTACGATCCGCTCGACGTCGCGCAATACACGCTGGATGAATTAAAGGCGGCGGTCGAGGCGGCCGACGACTGGGGGACCTACGTGACCGTGCACGCCTACACACCCAAGGCGGTACGCCGCGCCGTCGAAGCGGGCGTAAAGTGCATCGAGCACGGGCAGTTGCTGGACGAGCCGACAATGCAGCTGCTGGGACAAAAAGGCATCTGGCTCAGCCTGCAGGCGTTAGACGAAGCCCCGCCGACAGCCGCTCCCGAAACGAAGGCCAAGAAGCACACCGTCGTCGAAGGCACCGACAACGCGTTCAAGTGGGCGAAGAAGCACAATGTCAAACTTGCGTGGGGCACCGATTTGATGTTTCTGCCGGCGCAGATGAAGAACCAGAACACCGACATCATCAAGCTCATGGCCTGGATGACCTCCGCCGAGGCACTCAAGCTGGTGACCCACGACAATGCGCAGCTGCTGGCGGCCTCGGGTCCGCGCAATCCCTATCCGGGCAGGCTCGGCGTCGTCGAGGTTGATGCCCTCGCCGACCTGCTGCTCGTCGACGGCGACCCGATCGCCAACCTCGCGCTGATTGCCGATCCGGCGAAGAACTTCGTCGTCATCATGAAGGACGGGAAGGTCCACAAGAATTCGCTGCGCTGACGCCGGGGTAGAATCCCGACCAAGAAAGGAGCCCAACCATGAACGTCAGTCAAAAGTCTTGCATCGTCGTGCTGCTGGCATTCGTCGGTTTTGCGGGCGTTGCCTTCGGCCAGTCATCGGAGTCTCCCGATGGCCTGGTCAAGGTCATGCCGCGCCGCATGGAATTGGCGTGGCTGCGGCCCGGCGCCGATTTTCGCCCCTACACGAAGGTGATGGTCGACCCGACCCAGGTCGCCTTCCAGCCGCAATGGTTCAAGGACTATAACCTCAACGCCCAGCTGGGCAATTGGCTGTCGCAGGAGCAGGCCAACAAGATCATGGCGGCCGCGCAAACCAATTTCGACGACATCTTCCGCGACGCATTTCGCAAGGCCGGCTACGAGGTGGTCACGGTACCCGGGCCCGATGTGCTGCGGGTGAACTCGGCCATCCTGGACCTGATGGTCAATGCGCCGCTCGGCGACAGCACCGGGCAGACGACCTGGATCATTTCGGCCGGCCAGGCCGCGTTGATCGTGGAAGTTCGCGATTCGACGACAAACGCGCTGCTCGGCCGTGTTGCGGACCGACGCGCGACTCAGGACCTCGGCCGGCAGATCGCGACCACGGCCACTAACCTCTACGATTTTCGCCTGCTCTTCAACCTCTGGGCGGGCATCTGCACCACGGCACTCGGAGAATTGAAGGCCGCGTCGCCGGTACCGAAGGACCTAAGACCCAATCAGCAGCTTTGAGCGGTGCGGAACCGGCAAGTCGCATCACGGCGCGCTGGGAAGGAGGCTATCGATGAGGCAGCTCACATTCGAGTCGTTCGCCGCCGCCGCCAAGGTCCGGGGCTTCGACGAGGTGCTGGAACGCGAGTGGCAGCCGTCGCTAGTGCTCGATACCCACACGCATCCGTTCGCGGTGAAGGCGCTCGTGGTCCAGGGCGAGATGTGGCTCGTGGTCGGCAACGACGAGCAGCATCTGCTCCCCGGCGACACCTTCACGCTGGAGCGCGGGGTGCCCCACATAGAGCGTTACGGCGCGGAAGGCGCCACGTACTGGGCGGCCCGTCGCAACAGTTAGGACCATGCTCAGCGCCCCAGATCGCCGGCAACTGGCCGAGCTCGGTTACCTCCTTCTTCCCGACTTCGTGCCCGCGACCATGCTCGAAGAGATGCGCGAGCGCGTTGAAGCGCTGTGGGCCGAAGAAGGAGACGATGCCGGTGCCGAGTTCCTTCAGGAGCCGGGCACGCGGCGATTGGCCAACCTCGTCGACAAAGGGGACGTTTTCGCGCGGATGATCGTGATGCCGGAGATCCTGGAATGCGTCGAGGCGGTCATCGGTCCCAACTACAAGCTCTCCAGTCTGAACGCCCGTTCCACCAATCCGCACAATCCGGAGGCGCAGCCATGGCACGCGGACGTTGGCGCGATCGCCGACGAGTGCGGCTATTGGGTGTGCAACACGATCTGGATGCTCGACAACTTTACGCCCGACAACGGTGCGACCCGGATGATTCCGCGCTCCCACACCTGGCGGCGCTTACCCCCGGCCGGGAACCGGGATACGCTGGCGGACGAGCAGCTCGTCACCGGGTGCGCAGGCACCGTGGTCGTAATGAACACGCACATGTGGCACGCCGGCACCGGCAACCACACAGACCGGTGCCGCCGCGCGCTGCATGGCTTCTACACGCGCGGCGACAAGCCGCAGCAACAGTTCCAGAAGGCGCTGCTGCGGGCGCAGACAATTGATGGCCTCTCGCCGGTGCAGCGCAAGGTCCTCGCCCTCGACAATCCCGAGAACGACCGCCTCAGCTCGGCAACGACCCGGATGAGTGGATTCCTGAGGGCTTAGAGGCAGCTCGCTGCTCAACATTGGCGCGGAGCGGTCTTGGGTGGGGACGAGCAGCACATCTTGGATTGGTCCTTTCCTGGCTGGTAGACTCAATCTTATGACCGCACCTCCCGTCAGCCGCTTTCCGGTCCCGAAGCTCGAAGACCTGCCCGAGGACATCCGCGCGCGCATCCTCGCCGTGCAGGAGAAGGCGGGGTTCGTTCCCAATGTGTTCCTGGCTCTCGCGCACCGGCCGGACGAGTTCCGCGCGTTCTTCGCGTACCACGATGCGCTGATGGAGAGGTCGAGCGGACTCACCAAGGCCGAGCGCGAGATGATCGTCGTCGCGACCTCGGGCGCGAACCACTGTCACTACTGCATCGTGGCCCATGGCGCGATCCTGCGCATCTACGCCAGGAATCCGCTGGTCGCGGACCAGGTGGCGGCGAACTACCGCAAGGCCGACGTCACGCTGCGGCAGAAGGCAATGCTGGCCTTTGCGCTGAAGGTGGCGCTTGCAAGCAGCGAAATCGTCGACGCCGACTACGCGTTGTTGCGCGAGCACGGCTTCACGGACGAGGATGCCTGGGACATCGGCGCAATCGCGGCGTACTTCGCGATGTCGAACCGGGTGGCGGACCTGACCGGCATGCGGCCCAACGACGAGTTCTTCGCGATGGGCCGCATTCCGCGCACGAAGGACTAAGGCGTCAGGCGACGCCCCACAGCCTGAACCACGCGAGCATGCGCTTCCAGCCGTCCTCCGCGTCCGGCCTGCGGTAGTCTTCGGGCCGGAAGTCCGCGTTGAAGCCGTGGCCGGCTTCGGCGTAGACGACGAACTCCGACTTGCTGCCGCTGCCCTTCAATTCCTCACGCATTCTGTCCACGTCGGCCAGCGGAATGCCGCTGTCCTTGCCGCCGTAGAGGCCGAGCACCGGTACCTTGATCATGCGGGCCAGATCGAGTGGATGCCGCGGCATCGCGTCGCTGGTCTTGCCGCCCAGCGTGCCGTACCACGCCACGGCTGCGCGTAACCTAGGATTGTGCGCGGCGTACATCCATGTCGTGCGCCCGCCGCGACAGAACCCCGTCATGCCGAGTCGATCGATGTCACCCTTGCCGCCCGCCTTCGCAAATGCCGCAGTGGCATCGAAGTCCGCCATCATCTCGGTGTCGGTCTTGGCGTTGACAATGGGGATGATGTCGGCGATGTTGGGAATTTTGGTGAGGTCGGCCTTGCGCGCATAGACGTCCGGGGTGATCGCGAAATATCCGGCCTTGGCCAGACGCCGGCAGATATCCTTCATGTACGGGTTGACCCCGAAGACTTCCGGGGCGACGAGGATCACCGCGAACGGGCCGCCGCTTGCGGGCATGGCGCGATAGCCCGGGATGCTGCCGTCGCCGACCTTGATCGTGACCTCACCCGCTTCGAGCCCGACGCTGTCGGTGACGATCTGCTGCGCGGAGGTTCCCGAGGCGGCCATGGCCGCGCTGGCGCCGAGCGCGGTGGCCAGGAAATCGCGGCGATCGAAAGCGCGCTCGGGTTGCAGAATTCCTGCGATATCCTGGTCGAGTTCAAGATTCATCGCGTTCTCCATGAATTGAATGAGGGCCGCATCACACGTCGTGGACCACGTGTCCACCGACCAGCGTAACGTGCACCTTCCCCTGCAGCTCCAAGCCCAGAAACGGCGTGTTCTTCCCCTGGCTCTTCAGTGCCCTGCTTTCGACCTTCCAGTGCTGCTCGGGGTCGAATATGCAGATGTCGGCGCTGCTGCCAACTCGAAGGTCTCCCGCCGCGACGCCGAGCAGCCTGGCCGGCTCGCAGGTAATCTTCGCAAGCGCCGCTGGCAGCGCCACCTTTTCCTCAGCAGCCCATTTGAGCGTGAGTGGGAGCAGGAGTTCCAATCCCGTCGCGCCGGGTTCCGCCTCGCCGAACGGCACCTGCTTGCCGTCGTCATCGACCGGCGCATGATCCGAACAGATGAGGTCGATCGTGCCGTCGGCCACGCCAGCGCGCAGCGCCGCGCGGTCGCGCGTAGTACGCAGCGGCGGCACCAGGCGCGCATTTCCGTCGAACCATCCGATATCCACTTCGCACAGGTGCAGGTGATGGATGGCCACGTCGCAGCTGACGGGCAGGCCCTCCTTCTTCGCCGCTCGGACCAGCGCGACGCCTTCGGCAGTGGACAAGCGGCACAGGTGGACGCGGACGCCGGTGTCGCGCACCAGCGCCAGGATGGTCATGATCGCGATCGTCTCCGCCGTCGACGGTATGCCGGGCAGGCCGAGCCGCGTCGCCACTTCGCCGTCGTGCGCGACGCCGCCACGGCCCAGGTGCGTGTCGTTGGGGCGCAGCCACACGCGATAGTCAAACGTCGACGCATACTGCATCGCGCGCAGCAGCACCTGCGTGTCGACCAGCGGCATGTCGGCATGCGAGAACGCCACGCAGCCCGCCTCGGCGAGCTCACCCATCTCGGTCAATTCCTCGCCCTTCAGCTGCACGGTGAGCGCGCCGATCGGATAGACGTGCGCCTGGTTGAGCAGGCGCGCGCGGTGCTTCAACATTTCCACGAGGCCGGGTTCGTCGAGCGGCGGATCCGTGTCGGGCGGGCATGCCAGGCTGGTCACGCCACCGGCGATGGCCGCCTCCATTTCGGATTCCAGCGTGGCCTTGTACTCGAAGCCCGGCTCGCGCAGGCGCGCCGAGACGTCGATGAGGCCCGGCGCGACGACGAGGCCGCGCGCATCGATGACGCGGCTCGCGTTCCAGCCTTGCGGCGGCTTGCCGATCGCCGCGACCTTGGCCGCAGCGATGTAGAGCGACGTCACGCGGTCGACTCCCGCGGCGGGGTCGACAAGTCTTCCGTTGGCGATTTCTATCTTCATCCGATTGTTCGTCAATTGCCCGCGATGATGCTCATGACCGCCATGCGCACGGCGATGCCGAACGTGACCTGCGGCAGGATGACGGCGCGATCGCCGTCGGCCACGGCCGAATCGATTTCGACGCCACGGTTCATCGGCCCCGGATGCATGACGATGACGTCGGGTTTGGCTAGCGCCAGCTTGTCCGGCGTCAGGCCATAGTGCTTGAAATACTCGCCGGCCGAAGGCAGCAGTGCGCCCTTCATCCGCTCGTTCTGCAGCCGCAGCATCACGACGACGTCGGCGTCCTTGACGCCTTCGCGCATGTCGTGGAACACGCGCACGCCGAGCGACTCGACCTTTTCCGGGAGGAGCGTCTTCGGTCCGACCACGCGAACTTCCGGCGTGCCGAGCGTGGTGAGGCCGTGGATCAGCGAACGCGCGACGCGCGAATGCAGGACGTCGCCGACGATGGCCACCGTCAAGTTGTGGAATTCCTTCTTGTAGTGACGGATCGTGTACAGGTCGAGTAGTCCCTGCGTTGGGTGCGAGTGCCGGCCGTCGCCGGCGTTGACGACATGGACGTGACTGCGGTCATGCGCGTTGAGGTGCGCGGCGATCAGGTGCGGCGCGCCGGACTGCGCGTGCCGGACGACGAAGATGTCGGCGTCCATCGCGACCAGGTTGTCGACGGTGTCGAGCAGCGTTTCGCCCTTGGTCGTCGACGACACGCCGATGTTGAGGTTGATGACGTCGGCGGACAGGCGCTTGGCCGCGATCTCGAATGTCGTGCGCGTGCGCGTCGAATTCTCGAAGAAGAGGTTGAACACGGCCTTGCCGCGCAGCAGCGGGACCTTCTTCACTTCGCGCTCGGCAATGCCCACGAAGGGCATGGCGGTGTCGAGGATGTGGGTGATCACCGGCGCGGGCAGGCCTTCGAGTGTCAGCAGGTGCGTGAGTTCGCCGTTTGCGTTGAGCTGGGGGTTGCGCACGATGTCAGGCTTCCGCGGCGCTCTCGACGCCGAATTTGAGATGCTCGCCGTCTCTGGCCAGCACGAGCGACAGATTGCGCGCCACCGCGAGCCGCGCTCCGCAGTAGGTGGCCTCGACCGGCAATTCACGTCCCCCGCGGTCCACAAGCACTGCGAGCTCGATGCGCGCTGGGCGCCCGTAGTCGAACAGTTCGTTGACCGCGGCGCGCACGCTGCGGCCGGTGTAGAGGACGTCGTCGACCAGGATGATCGTCGCGCCTTCGACGTCGAAGGGGAGCTCGCTGCGCTTGGCGCCGGATTTCAATCCCGACCGCGCGAAATCGTCACGGTAGAACGAGACGTCGATGTAGCCGACCGGATGTTCGCCGGGAATCATCTTGGCCAGCCGGTCCGCGATCCACGCGCCGCCGGAATAGATACCGACGAAGGCCGCGTCGAACGCGACCGCGGGCCGCATGCGTTCCGCGAGCGCGGCCAGAACGCTTTCCGCGTCAGGGATTTGGGACGCTAGGGGCATGGGGGTTGTCGGGCTCATCGAACCAGCTCTGCAGGATCAGTTGCGCGGCGACCTGGTCGCGCACGGCTCGGCCCCGGCGGCCCGTATTTGCACTGCCGCCCGCGGCTTCCTGCGCCGATCGTGCGGCTTCCGTCGTCCAGCGCTCGTCCACCAGCGCCACTGGCAGACCGAAGCGCCCGTCCAGTTGCCGCGCGAAGCGCTGCGCGCGCTGCGTCATGTCGTGCGCCGAGCCGTCGGCGTGCGTAGGCAGGCCGACCACCAGCGTTCCCGGCTGCCACTCCGCAACCAGCGCGGCGATCGCCGCGAAACGCTCGTCGTTGCGCTCGCCCTGAATCGTCGCCAGCGGGTGCGCCCTGCGCGTCAGCGTGTTGCCCACCGCGACGCCAATGCGCTGCGTGCCGAAATCGAACGCGAGCACGGTCGCGTCGGACGAAGTGGCGGCCACGCGTCACGCGTGCCCGACGTCCTCGGACAACTGCGCCAGGTCGATGCCCAGCAACTGCATCGCCGCCGGCAACCGCTGCTCGGGGGGAACGTCGAACAGGACGCCGGCGTCCGCCTCGACCGTAAGCCAGGCGTTTTGCGCCAGTTCGCTTTCGAGCTGCCCCGCCTCCCAACCGGCGTAGCCGAGCGAGACGAACACGTCCGTCGGTCCATCGCCGCGGCCGACGGCTTCGAGGACATCCTTGGACGTGGTGAGCCCCATGTCGTCGCCGATGGCGAGCGTGGATTGCCAGTTGCCCAGCGGGCGGTGCAGAACGAAGCCGCGATCGAGTTGCACGGGGCCACCGAAATGGACCGGCGCTTCGCGCAGCGAGAGGTCGGCCAGCGGCACGTTGATCTGTTCGAACAGCGCCGACAGCTTCATGTCGATCGGCCTGTTGATGACGATGCCCAGCGCGCCATCCTT
>Ga0302323_100001671_pt1 | contig 18076 bp, 11 predicted proteins | sample Fen_T0_3_FD_201950 | JGI IMG/M metagenome (GOLD analysis project Ga0302323, IMG submission 201950) | Peat permafrost microbial communities from Stordalen Mire near Abisko, Sweden - Fen_T0_3 | ecosystem: Environmental > Terrestrial > Soil > Wetlands > Permafrost | place: Sweden: Abisko... | reverse complement strand
CAGCCGTTGTCTTGTTGGTGTTTGGGGCCCCGGCCCCAAACACTGTGCGTTTCAGCCGTTGTCTTGTTGGTGTTTGGGGCCCCGGCCCCAAACACTGTGCGTTTCAACCGTTGTCTTGTTGGTGTTTGGGGCCCCGGCCCCAAACACTGTGCGTTTCAACCGTTGTCTTGTTGGTGTTTGGGGCCCCGGCCCCAAACACTGTGCGTTTCAACCCCTAACACTCCGAGCGATTCGACACACTCCGAGCGACCGACACTCGCTCGTGGTGTTTGGGGCTCCAGCCCCTAACACTGTGGGCTTTCAGCATTTGCGCTACCGCCTTCGGCATTTACCGAGTCGCACACGGCCCGACATTCCTCCGGGGTGCGTGAGCACGCGCCATCCGCGGATGCGGCGTTCAGATCATTTCACGCGTGACGCTCGCCACGCGAAACGACGACGCCGCTGTGCGCTGATACAACCGAGCTTACAAACGCAGAAACGCGCGGCAAGTACCACCTGCCGCGCGTTCCCACATGCAACACCCGAATCCACTTCGGCTGCTGCTTTGCCCGGTTTCAGCCCGGCGAGAGCATGATCGGATACACCACCGTGACGATGCCGCCTTCGGGCTGCGGGAAGCTCAACCCGTAGAAGGCCGAGACCACGCAGCTCACCACACCGCTGTCCGGAAGATCCGAGCCGCCGTTGGAAGCGTTGGAAACCGCACCATCACGCCCGATTACGAAACGTGCAGAAACGCGACCCTCGAGATTCGGGTTACGACCGAGCCCTTGCTCGTAACACATCCGGAAGCGACCGTAGTTCTGACGAACAATACGCTGAATGACTTCCGGCGGTAAGCGACCGCTGACGGTCGTTGCACCCATGCGCACCTTCGGAGCCTTGGTCTGATGCGAACCGCCGAGGCGGCCGTGGCCAGCGCCGAAGCCCTGACCCGTGCCGGTACCGGCTCCGTGGCCCAAAGTGCCGATGTTGCCCAAACCGATGCCTTCACCACGACCACCGCCGCCCTCGCCGATGCCGGAGAGACCGAGGCCGCCCGCGCCGAACGCATCGCCGATTTCATCGCCCCACATGTTGCCGCGGGCGCTCACGTCGTCCGAGCCGAGCGAGGTGTCACGGCCCCAGGGAGCCGTCGGGGCATTCGGGTCACCGGCCGCGCCCGTATTCAAGAGGCCGATCATGCCGAATTCCGCCGCCTCGCGGAGCGCTGCCTGACGGGCGATGTGTGGATCCGGATTGTCCTTCGGGCCCTGCACGGCGTAGCGCTTGTTGACGGCTTTGGTCGTGGGATTACCCATCGAACCCTCTTCGCCTTTAGCGCGGGTACCGGTGCCGCCCTCTTTGTTGTCCGAGTTGTCTTGGACGACTTCGGCTTCCTTTTCTTCTTGTTCGCGCTCGGCGGCCGACTTCAGGTACTGCTGCATCAAGTACAGCGCGTCCTTGTCGAGCTCTTCGTCGTCCGTCAAACCCATGGGGGGGACGAAGAAGGCCATGGCCGCCACGAGGCCACCGACCGCAGCCAATGAAAGTCCGAAGTACATAGCAACGTTCCAGTCGAAGCCGACCGCGACGCCGTGCTTGATCGGGCGACCGGCATTGACCGCCGCTACCTGGAACACGAAATCGCCGATTTCGACGCGGGCCTTGCCACCGCTCGGTAGGTTCAGCTGATGCCCACCGCTGACTTCGGCCGTCGGTTGCGCGCGCTGCCGCGCTTCATCCATCGACATGCGCGGCATGCCGGGCAATTCGACTGTACCGGTTGCACCGGGCGGAATGACGACGGCAACCGAAGCGCGATCGCCGATCACTACCGGCAGGCGCGTGGTGCCGAGCTTCTCGCTCGGAATGAAAAAGTCGCAGGCGAAATTTTTGCCCTGCTCTTCACCCACGTAGAAATTGCGGGGTGGCGTCAGATGGGACACGTGCAGCACGTTCGAACCCCAGAGCACCATGACCTCGACCGATTGGAGATGCGCGATCTCCACTTCGTCCGAGCTTACGTCGGGTCCGCTCTTGATCATCGTATAGGTGTAAGTGCCCGGTGCGGCATCGTCCGCAACATGAAGCGCGTGAGCACGCGCAGTGGCGGCCGCGCCAGCGGCAAACGGGTTGGCAGAGCGCACCTCGAACGGATTGCTCGCGGCCGCGAACGGGCTTGGCGCCGAAGCAGCGAACGGATTGGGCGGAGGTGGTGCTCCGTAGCCAGGCGGCGGCGCCGCAACGGCCTCCGCACCAGCGGCGTCGGCACTTTCGAGAACGATATACGTCTGCCCGACCTGGATCTGGTCGCCGACGTGCAGCTTGCACTTGTTGACTCGCGCGCCATTGACCATCGTCCCCGGCTCGTTGCCGAGATCGATCAACGTGATGTCCTCTGGGCCGGCGACCTCGATCACCGCGTGCATGCGGGACGCGAGTTCGTCGTCGACGCGAAGATGGCTCTTCGGGTCCTTGCCGACTTTCACGATATCCTGCGTCACGGTTTCCCGGCGCTGGAGAGCATCACCCTGGTAGAGCGCAAACGTCAGTACAGCTTTTGCCATGCCTAGTATTTCCTGATTGCCAGGGCCGCTACGCCCCATAGAGCCGTGTCACGAGCGGCCCGGCACGCGACGCGTGCAGAGCCTTCCCGATCAAATATTTTCGACAGACTTGAGCATCTCCGGCACGAAGGTCGTGCGGGGCCGGATCAGCGTGGTGCGCGCAGCGCGGGGGCGAACTTTGATCGTCGCGTCGTTCGGGCCAAAGCCGCCGGCGTTCAACGGATCATCAGAGAACTCGTAACCGTAGCCATCGGGCTTGTCGCCGCCGGGCTTTGCGTCCTGGGCCAGCGCCGCAGAAGACAGCGCAAACGCAGCAACCCCGATTGAAATCGCGACGATTCTTGAGCGCTTGGATGCCATTTCAGTCTCCTCGGAATTATCTCGTGATATTACAGCCAGATTGTAACTTCGGAGCCTTCAGTGCGTCAACGCAAAAGCGCGGCGGCGTCCATTGCAGTCGGACACCGCCTGCTTCGCAAAGGTTCCCAAAAAAGAACCGCGTCTGTCACTTCTTCGGGGCGGCCGGCTTCTTCGCGTCGGCCGGCGGAGCACCCTTGGCATCAGCCGGCGGAGCACCCTTGGCATCTGCCGGTGGAGTGCCACCTTTACCGTCAGCCGGAGGAGCTGCGGCATCCGCCGGAGGAGGCGGGGGCGGCGGCTGATTGGCCGCATCCTTGGCTGCCTGCTCACCCTCTTGGATGAACTTGACGGTGTCGGCGATATCCGTGCTGCGATCTTTGGAGCGCTTGACGGCTGCAGCGAAGCTCGCATCCGAGCCCGCCTTGTCGATGAACTGCCGGTATTGCTCGGCGGCCTTCTGCAAGGTCGGCACCGGATTGCCGCGCTTAGCGCGGAATTCCTGCGTCAGAATCGCTTCGTTGTAATAAGTCTCAGCGCGATCGGGGGCGATCTTCTTGGCTTCATCCAAGTGTGACTGCGCCTCGGCAACGTACTTGTCGAAGTTCGAGTCATTGATCTGACCGCGAATCGCCAGAGCCAAACCGAGCTGCGCTTCGTAGTCCTTCGGCTTCAGCTTCAGCGCATCGCGATAGGCCTTCTCCGCTTCCTCGTAGCCCCGGAACGAAAGGTTCACCGCGGCGTAGTTCATCTGCGCTTCGAAGAACGTGGGGTCCAGCTGGCGCGCTTTGCCGAAGCTCTTCACGGCGCCGTTGAAGTTCTTCAACTGAACCTGGATGAGGCCGGTGGTGTTCGAAATCGGCGCGTAGTTCGGGTTCTTCTTTTGCGCTTGAGCGGCCACGAGCGCTGCCAAATCGAGCTGCTGGGAGTCGACGCTGACCTTGGACGCGCCCGAGACTTCCATGCCCCGGCGGCCGCGCTTGCCAGTCTTCTCGAGCTGGCCTGCTTTGGCTTTGGCCTGAGTCAGGTAGTAGACCGAGAGCTGATTGAAGGCCGGCATGTAGCCGTCGTCGATTGCCAGTGCGCGCTGCAAGTTGCGTTGGGCGCGCTCGAGATCGTTCTTGCCGTCACCGTCAGGCTGATCGTTCCCGCGCTCCATCTGCAGGGCCGCGAGGCTGACCAGCGCTTCCACGTTCTGGAACTTGGCATCGTGGATGATTTGGTCGAGCTTCGAAATCGTTCCATCCAAGTCGTTCGACTTGGCATAGTCATAAAGGGCGATCTGCGCGCGCGCGCGGTGGAACGAGGGGTCGCTCTTGACGACCGCCTCGAACTCCGAGCGCGCCTCAGAGTCCTTGCCGCAGCGCTGGTATGACAACCCCGAGTTGTACTGTGCTTCCGGAAACGGACGCCCAGTGTCGGACTTCTGCGCATCGGCGGCAGCAGCGAAGGATTTGGCGATCGCCGAACAGCCGGCATCGTCCCAATCTTGCTTCTTGTCGTGCGCCGCGAACTGCTCGAGCGCGGAGTCGAAGTTTGCCGCAGCTTCTTTGCTCACGGCGTGGCCCTTGGCGTCCGCCTTGCCGCTCACCTTTTCCGGAGCGAGCGCATGCCCGGCACCGGCACCGGCCCCGCCGCCACAAGCGGCGAGGACGGAGATGCTCAGGAGCAGGAGCGTCTTGAGATGTGACATCACTTCTTGCCCTTCTTATCGGCCTTCTTGGCGTCATCGGCTGCCGGCGCAGCGTCGCTCTTCTTCGGCCCTGCCGGCTCTGCACTCTGCGTGACCATCGGCTCACCGCCGATCCGCAGCGGATTGCCCTGTTCGAGCAAGACGCTGTTCACCCGGTTCGGGGAACCGCGGAACTCGTCGACCAAGTGGTACTCATTCTTGTAGTTCTGCGCGAGCCACTCCTCGCAGGTACGGCTAAACTCATCGAAGTACTGGTACTTCACCGAGTAGCCCAAGCAGATCTCGAACGCACTCTTGGCTTGTTGCTTCTGAGGCTCCGAGGCTTCGTCCAGGCTTGCGTAGTAGGTCTGGCGAATTTCCACGTCCCGGCGGAAAGCATCGGGGATCGGTGCAGCGCGGAACTCCTTGACGAACCCGCCCCACATTTCACCGACGCGCGAACCGGCGGCGATAACCCAACGTGGCGGCGGCACCGGCTGAAGATCGACGATCTTCTTGTACTCGCCGCTGGCCTTTTCGATCAGTGGGCGCTTCTTGACGATCCAGTCCTTGACCTTGGTGCTGATGTGCTTGAGCACATCTTCCTTGGAATTGTTACCGTGGTATTCCGGGAACTTGAGCTTGTCGACCTTCGCCTTTTCCTTGTCAGCGAAGTAGAACATCGCTTCGCCGACCGCTTCCAAGGCGCGACCCAGACGACGCTGCTTCGAACCATCGTCCTCACCTGGGATGCTTTGGATCTTGCCGACCGCCGCGTTCGAGTCCGACCACAGGCCAACCACGGCCTTGTACTCGCGAACCGCCAGGGTTTCCTTGCCCAGCTTGATGTCGGCGCGAGCCAGGAGCGCGTGCGCCTGGGCGACGATATCGAGCGTGGCCTTGCTGTCGATCATCTTCATCGAGCCGCCAAGCCGCTTCTCGACGTTGTTCCAGTCCTTCTTCTCGCCGTAGTGAGCGGCGATGGCGTAGGCGATCTGCGCGGTTTGCGCGGGCTTCTTTGCGCCGTAGTACTTGTTGAAGTTGTTCGAGTCGTCGATGCCCTGGTCTTCTTGGCCTAGACCCAGGCGCAGCACCACGGCATCGCTCAAGGCTTGATCCGCGAACTCACCCCGGTATGCCGTCTTCTTCGCGTACAGCTCGAAGAAGTCGGACGCTTTGTCGTAGACGGCAATCGCTTGGTAATTGCCGCCGATTTCGTAGGTGGCCTTCATCGCCAGGGGCGAATCGGACATGCCGTACTTCTGGCTCAGCAGGATCAACCTGGCTTGGATCGACTTCGCGAGCAGACGAGCGGCTTGGTAGCCACGCGCCATATTATACACGATTTCGTCCGCCTTCTCGCACTGCTTGGGCTTCTCGCCCTTGCCGAGCGGCTCTTCGCAATAGGCGCGCCACAGGTCGAGGTACGAATCGGCCCCCTTCTTGTAGTTGTCGAGGGCGTTCTTGTAGTCTCCCTTGTCCTGCTGCGAGTCCGCCAGTTCGATCTGCTTTTGGGCCTTCAGCCGGCGGATGTCGAACTGGATGCGATTCAGGGTCTCGCACTGTTCCTTGTTGTCCTCGGCCTTGCTGCCCTTGCAGTAAAGCTCGAGGAACACCGGTACGTCCTTGCCCATTTCGTCGAAGCACACGGGGCGCGGCGGTTCGGCGCGTGAACCGAGTACGTTGATCGCTTCGAGGTAAAGCTGAGCGGCGTAGATGCCCGCGTCTTTATCGGAGTGGTTGATGGCCACGTCGCGGAACGCGATCGCAGCTTCCTCCCAGTGCTGAGCCTCGAAGTAGATGCGGGCGCGGCCGTACTTCACTTCGACGTACTGCTCTTGAGCGTCCTTGTCGTCCTTCTGCGGCTTCACGTAGCAGACGTAGCGATTGAAGGCATTGACCATGCCCTTTTGCATTTCGGTCAGGTTCTTGGGCTTGAACTTCTCCCACTCACCCTTCTTCGCCTCGCGATCCGATTCATCGGCGCCCTTAGGACCCAGGCCTTTGCCCTTGCGGTCGGTAGCGCCCTTGTACATTTGGTCGTACATCTTCTGGTAGCAGAGGACCGACGCGTAGGCGGCTTCGGCCGCTTGCTCATTCTTCGGATCTTCCACGACCACGGCGTCGAACGCCGGACCGCACTCTTCCCAGCGCTGCTGGAAGTAGAGCAAGTCCGCCATCGCGTACTTGATCTTGTACATCGTCGGCCAGTCCGACTTGACGATGCGCGGGAACTCGAACTTGGCGAAATCGCCGGAGGTGAAGTTGTCGGCGACCTTCTTGTACAGGTAGGCCGCGAGATCCATCGTCTTCTTGTCGCCAGTGCCGCGGACACCACCCGACCCGACTGCTTCCAAATGCCAGCTCATCGCCGTTTCCGAGAGCAGCTCGGCCGTCTTGTTGGCGCATTGCAGCTTCGCTGGATCCGTGTGCTTCTCCTTGACGAAGTCGTTGTACACGCGAACCTGCGAATCCATCTCCTTGCGGATGGCTTCCTTGTCGCCGGAGTTGATCGCCGACGAAGCGGTCGTAATTTGCCCCTGGTAGAAGCAGCTCTTGTCGCCCGAATCACGGCTCAACAGGTCGCGGTAGAGAACGATGCCTTCTTTGTAGTGACCTGTATCGAGATAAGCGAGACCGAGCTCGTTCATCATCTCGACGGTATGGGCGGTCTCGCCGCCCTTGTCACCGCTCAGCGGCTTGAAGAAGTTGAAGGCCTTCCCCGGGTCGCCGCTCACGGCGTAAACCGGGATCGTGTCGCGGCGTGCCGACTTGGCCAGCTGTTTGGCGTTCGGCAGATCTGCGTAGGTGTCGCCGTATTCGATCACCTTCTTGAACTCGTTCAGCGCGTTGGCGTACTCACCCTTGTTCCAGAATACGTAGCCGAGCTTGTAGCGGGCGTAGCCGTACACCTTGTTGTTGGGCGGCGGGTACTTGATCACTTCCTTGTAAGCCGCGGCCGAGAGCTCCCACTTGGACGGATCGCCTTGAGCTTCTTGGAAGAACAGCTCGCCGAAGGCCAAGTAGGCGTTCGGGATGTACGCCGACTTGGGCGCCTTCTGGATCAACTCGAAGTACGTGGCGCGCGCATTCTTGAGATCACCACCCTGCTCGTACTCGTACGCGAGGTAATACAAAACCTCGTCGATCTTCGAGTAATCCGGGTAGTCCGTCTTCATCATCGTGTAGTACGAGATGGCGCTCTTGCGCGCTGCAGCCAGGATCTTGTCCGCGGCAGCAGCGTCCGAGCGGAACTTGGTGACGCTCTGGTTCTTCTTCTTGGCGTCCTGTGCCGCGATGTCGGCCGCGATCTTATCGCGTTGCGCGGCGCTCTCGAGCTCGACGTAGCCTTCTGCCAATCGGCGAATTAGCTGCGGACGATCGGGAGACTTTTTGGCCGTGCTCTTGTTCAGGCGCTCGAGGCCCTGGATCTCGGTGATCAAGAGGGCGCGAGAGCGCGCTTTCAAGCGTTCCTTGCGCGTGTCGCGCTGGGCGTACTTGGTCAGCTCTTCCGGATTCACCGGCTTGGACTCGTCCTGCCGTTTCTTCACGTCCCGCGGAGGCGGTGCGCTGGAGAAAGCGGCCGGCCGCTTGCTGTGCACGTCCGCCATTTTTCCGGCGGGGCATTCACTGAGCGCCTTGGCGGCGTCGGGGGAGATGCACTCCGTGCTCAGATCAGTCGGTTTGGCCTCGGTCACGGCGCCCGAGGTCGCTGCTCCGAGCAGCAGTCCGAACGCAACCGTGACGCCTACGAACGCTCTTTTGGAGCTCATTCCAATTACCTCCCACACGCGGAAACAACGCGCTGGCGATAGAAGCCGAGCTCGTCACGCCAATACTCACCGTCGAAGGGCCAAATCACGTGCTCTTCGTCGGGCTTTACATCACCGAAAGTCTTCGACTCCGAAGCGCTGACCTGACCGGTCGAAATCTTCTCGTCCAGCAAATTTCGTTGCGCTGCCGTGATGTCGATCAAGATCTTCTCACCGTCACGCAAGTGTTCGTTCAGCTCGTCGACATTGCGTTGGTAGCGCGAGAGGGCAAGCTCCCCCGCCTGACGCACTGCCAGGTCGCGCGCCAACTTCAGCGCATCACCGACTTGCTGGCCAATGCTGGAGCTCTGGAAGCTTGGCGGCGACTTCTTGAAGCGCTTGTCTTCTTCTTCCAAGAGCGTCACGTAGTCGATGTTGCGCAAGAGCTGGCGATCGCTCAGCGCATTCTCGACGATTGGACGAATGCGTTCGTCCAAGTTGCCGCCACCGGCGCGAACCTGGAGCAAGAACTTGAAGAACGGCTCTTCCTTGTTCTCACCCTTGTAGTTCTTGAGCACCTTCTCCAGCTGCTCTTTGATCGGCGTGTACTTCTTGTTGAACTGCGCTACGACGGTGGTGGCCGCCTCGTAGTTGCAGTTCGAGAAATAGATGACCGCTTTGAGCACCGAAGCTTCCGGATAGAAAGAGTTCGGGAAGTACGGCGACTGAAGCGTATGGATGTTGCCGAGCGCGTGCGGGTAGTCGCCCGCCATGAAGTACGCCCACGACTCTTCGAACAGGGCGTCGAGCCAATACTCGCTGGCCACGTCCACCTGGTTCCAATACTTCACCGCCGCGCTCAGTTTGGTGCTGTCGACGGTAGGCTGGTTGGTTTCGGCGTCCGTTTTGATGGAGGACGAGTAGTACGTGCGCGCCATCGAGAGCGAAGCCAAATCGCGCAGACGGCTTTCGTCTTCGACACCCTCGACGCCTTCGTCGAGGGCCTTCTGAATGCGCTGAAAGGCTTGAACGGCAGGAATCGACTTCCTAACCTGTACGTAGCTGATGCCCGTGAAGAACTGCGATTTGACGTAGTACTCGCTACGGCGATCGACCTTCTGGAATAGGCGGATCGCCTCTTCGAATTGGCGGTTGCGGTACTTGTACCTGCCCAGCATGTAGTTGAGCTGCCAGTACAGGTCGCGCTGTTGGTCGTTGTCGAAGCGAGCCACCTGCTCGTCGTTGTACTTACCGACGCGCTCGATGATGTCCGCCGGCTCCGGCAGTTGGGTGGCAAGCTTGGCCAGCCAGAGCAATGTCTCCTTGAACTTTACGTGGTTCGGGTTGTCCGCCACCACGCTGAAGATGGCGTAGCTCGCCTGGTAGAACTTGAGGCGATAGAGCGAGATGGCCAGGAAGTACTCCGCCAGCTGCTTGTTGCCTGGGTCGTCGCCGGTTTCGCCGTTAACGACGCGGTGCAACGCCTGGGCGGCGTCGTTCCATTTCTCCTTGTCGAAAAGCTGTTTGGCGGAGGCCGCAGCCTCGGTCATCTGACCAGCAACCACGGGCGCCTGGGCACCGGGAGCGCCTTCATCGAGATCGATGTCGACCTTGCCTCCCTTCTTGGCCGGAGCGCCGGTGGCGGGCGCAGCCTTTCCAGGCTTGGCGGCGGTACCTTTTTTCTTCGCCGGGGCTGGCGTATCCGAATCCAAGTCGATGACATCCTGTGCTCGCGCCAGGCGAGGGACCGCGAGGCTCGGGAGAGCGACGGATGCCAGAATGCAGACCGCAACGAGGCGCTTTCGAAACATGGATCCTCTGTAGTGGGGTTGAGATCGACACCTTTACGGGCGGTGCCGCGACCGGGTGCGGGGGGCCTACTCGGCCGAATCGGGAAAAACCTAATAAGTACCGCTACATACCACCCGCGGTCGTGGGCATGTTAGAGATCGCGATGCAAGCTTGTCAAGTGTCGTCGGAAAGCATCCGCATGTCGCCTTCACGGCGTCATGGCTGCACTTCAAAATTGCCGCTCTCTGGAATTTGCGCGGCGTTGACTCCCGCTCGGAGATGCCCAGAGGAAGCCGGGCTGACGCTGGCATCGAGTGACTGACGTGGGTGCATATCGCACTTTGGTTCGCGTGCGTTGCTCATCCTCGACTGCTGCCGGATAAAGCAGACGGCGTGATCGGATCGCTGCCCAGCACACATGGAACACACATGGAAACGGTCAGGAATGCTCGTCAGCACCGGTCATCCGACACGCGCGTTGGAAAATTCCTTGGGACTGTGGGGTGTTCGCGCGACCCACGGCTTCTTTCGCGTTGACTGGGTTGGAAGCGCTGAACTAGCGTACGCGCGGTTGCAGCGGCGCGACAGCGACGAGCGATCGATGTTTAGACCACCAGTCGAACGGGTGACGGTCAGGCGATGATACGTAAAATCACGGGCTTCTCTCTGCTGGCCACAGCGCTCTTGGGCCTCTTCCCGCTGGCGTGCCAACCCGGTGGGGTCGGCGACCCTTGCACGCCCGAAGATGAGTACAACGTAACCTTCTCCGGATACAACGCGAAGGAAGTCTTCGTCGAGAGCAAGTCATTCCAGTGCGAGACTCGACTCTGCCTGGTCAATCACTTCCAGGGCCGCGTGAGCTGCAAGTACGGGCAGGACGACGCGGCCAGTGGGCGCTGCCACGTCCCGGGCGACGCGAGCAAGCCGATCAAGGTGCAGGTCGAGGCGCAACTGGTCGAGCGCACGGCCGACAAGGCTGTGTACTGCTCGTGTCGTTGCGATGGCGAAGACAAAGGCGCCCGCTACTGTAAGTGTCCGTCGGGCTACGCTTGCACCCCCCTCGTGGACGACTACCACCTCGGCGGCGCCGAGCAGCTCCCCGGCTCCTACTGCGTGCGAGACGGCACGGTCTACGAACACACGCAAACCACTAAATGCAGCCCGGTCGGCTACATCACCGGCGACCCCAACAATCCAGCGTTCACCCCGCCGCTCAGCTGCGGCGAAACCGACCAAGGGTGAGCGTGAGCGGCGCGGTCTTGGCCTCGCCGCAGAAAAAGCAGTTCGTGACTGGCTCGAAGCACGCGGTCTCCGCGTGCTGGCGGTCAACCTGCGCGTGAACTATCTCGAGATCGACCTGCTCGTCCAAGACGGCCGAACCTTGGTCTTGGTCGAAGTGCGCACGCGCAGCCGCGATTCCTGGACCTCGGCGCTCGGGAGCGTCGACGGTTGGAAGCGCACGCGTCTCAGACGCGCCGGCGAACGCCTCTGGCGCCGGCACTACAAGTTTCGTCCAGAATTCGACCACGTCCGCTTCGATGTCGCCGCAGTAACGTGGCAGGACGGGCAAGCCGAAGTGGAATACATCCGCGCTGCTTTTTGAGAGCACGCGGCGCTACGCGCGCGGGATCGGCTGTTGAGATTTTTGGCCTAGCGGCGCGCCGTAGCGCTTGGCCGCCCGTGCTTCGCTGAGAGATCGCACGCGCGCGTAGCGCCGAGCGTCCTCAATAATCCAGAGCAGCCTTCATCTCTTTCCGCAGCTGATACAGCGGTTCGAGCTCACCTGGCTCGGCCTTGGGCTCCAGCGTGGTGATCGCGCGGTCGAGCTTTTCGATCTCCACTTCTTGGCGCTGACGCAGGTTGCGAACCATCGTTTCGAACGTATCGAAGAAGTGTACGAGCTCGTCCCCTTTGCGCAGCTTGCCTGGGATCTGTAGCCGTCCCTTACCCACGTCGCTGATCTGGCGCTTCATCTTGAAGATCGGCCCCGCCACCTTGTGCGTAACGAGGATGCCCGCGAAGCCGATCAGGATCACGAGTAGCGAGAGCGCGCCAACCAGGGTGTAGAGCATCGCGTGCTGCTTGTCGGTCAGCGCGGAGGCCTGATCGCGAAGCGCGGTCGCCTGCCCTTCGAGCGCTTGCTGTTGGGCCTTGAGTCGCTCGTCTTGCTTGTCCGCGTCCGCCTTGAAGGCCTCGAGCAAGGCCGGGTTGTCGCTGTACACCGGGTCCTTGATGATGTTCATCTTCACCACTTCGCTGACCTTTTGGCTTTCAGCGACGACTTCGCGACCGCGCTCAACGACCTGCTCCCCTTGTTGCACCGCCTGGTGGCTCTGCGCGATCACCGCCACGCTCGTGCGCCAAATCAAGAGCCCGAGCGAAACGCTGAATAGCAGCGCGATGCCCACCAAGTACCCGGTGTACTTGAGCTGAAAATGACTATCGAGCAGGTAGTTACGAAGGCGTCGCTGATGCCGACCGGTGGCCGGCGGAGCCGAAGAGGCGTCTCCCATGTGCTGGGACTCCTTGCGGGAAAAGGGAGGGTCTCAAGAGTAGAGCCTTAACGGCGAGCTGTGCAAGAAGTGCGCTGCCCAGAGCAGGCAGGCGCGTTCGCCATAGTCACGGCCCCGCCGCCCGGGCAACGCTAAGGTAGGCGGGCGGCAGCCGTTGTAAACTTCTCGAAAGCACGCGCAGCAGTGTCTCGGATCAGCTCGTCCTCGGTGTCTTTGTCGGGCGAAGAAACCCCCTGTTGAGTGAGTTTGGTCGTGTAGCTCCCAAGTAGGGACTTGTCGGGGTAGCTGAACATCGCAACCTCGATGCGAATCGTCAGGTTGCCACCCGAATAATCGGGGACCGGCACGCGCGGCGACAGGAAGACCGGCTTGACGCCCGAGTGCCCGACTAGCCGGCGTTTGGCGTCCGCCAAGCTCTCACCCGTGGGCGCCAGGGTAAACACGGGCAAAGCCGCGGCCGCACCTGCCATCGCGCTGTGCACGATGGTATCGACTTCATCACCGCTGCGGCCGGTTTTGTCGGCGATCTTGCCGATTGCAACGTAGTACTTGGTTTCCGGAGAAAATACCGGATCGAGCGCCTTCACGATCGCCGACTTGACGATGTCGCTGGCTTCATTGGCCAAGCGCTTCTGCAGGCACTCCGAGCCGCCCATGTGCAGGCGGCCGAGAGCCGCGGCCGATGCTGCGCGCACCGTGGCGTTCGCATCGGCCAAGCCGGAGCACAGCGGTACCACCGCGCGACGTGACTTTGATGCGCCCAGCGCGAGCGCCGCTTGGGTGCGAATGCGGAAGTCCGTGCCGCTGGCCAGATTCTGGACCAAGTGATCTACGTCAGCGGCGGGCGGCTCCGCGAATGCCGGGCGAGCGGGCACCAACCCCAGGCCAGCAAGCAGCGCAGCCAAACCGAGACGACGCATTGTCCGGCACCGTATCATGAGGATACGGCGCTCCGTCGACCTTCTGTAACTCGCGCTCAACTTGCCTGGTATGACGACCGCACGACGCAATTGCTTCAGCACCTTGTGAAGAAGGATTCGAGCCGGCTACTGAATCTCACTTCGCGGCGATCCGCCATGTATGATGATTCGGTGAAGACGCCGACCGGCGGACCAAACGAGGGTCTTGAACCGACACGGCGGATCGCGCCACCGAGTCGGGCGTGGTTCGCCGCTGGGTGTGCGGCCTTGTCCTACTGGCTTGCTCCAATTGGGGCCGCTGCAGAAACGACGCACTTCGCGACGCCCGACGGGGTGCAACTAAGAATCACCGGCACCTTGACCATCGAGGCCAGCGCGTCGCAATTGTCTGGCGGCAGCGAACTCGAAGCGCGGCTGCTCGACGACGCAGGCCACGCCGTGCCGGGCGCTCTGCTGCAGATCAAGCCGCTCAACGCGAGCGGCCCGCTCGTGGCACGGGACTGTCAATCGCGCGCCGTTTCGTTACCGGTAAACGCCAGCGGCGCCTACGCGGCTCGTAGCAACGGCGCGGGCGCGCTGTGCGTGCGTTTCGACGGCACTCCGGAGCGCGCCGAGTTCGAGCTCAGCTTCACTGACAGCGATGGTCTGTATGCAGCGACGAGTCGCAACGTCGTGGCCGACAGCCGGACACGCAGTGTGCAGATCGCATTCGCTCCTGCGCCGAGCGTGCTCGCACTCGAGCGCGAGGGTCAGACCCTCACGCTCGCGACGAGACCAATACCCGCGCTTCTGCCTGGTGAACCACTCGAGAGCCTCAGCGTATCACTGAGCATGAAGCGCGACGGGCAAGCCGCGCAAGCACTCGGCGTCGCATCCGTGGAGATCGGTAGCAACGCTAGTTTCCGCGTTCCGAGCCGTTTGTTGGGCGCGCCCGGGCCACTCGAGATCAGTGCCGAATTTGCCGGCAGCAATACTACACGCGCGGCCCACACTCTCAGTCGCGTCACGGCGACAGCAGTGGTCCTGCTGTCGCTCGCCGAACCCGTCGTCGCAAGTCACCCCGAGAGCGGCGTGCGCTTGCGCGTTCGCGTGCAATCTGTCGCGGGCCCGGTGCGCAGCGGTTCGGTCGAAGCGCGCAGCGGCGGGTCGAGTCTGAGCAGCGCGCGCGTGAGCGAAGGTTTTGCCGAGTTGTACGTGCAGCTCGACGAAAGCGCGGCCGAGAGCCGCCCGCTCGAGCTGCGCTATGCGTCCGATTCCCCTTGGTGGCTCGCGGGTCCCGAGTTGTCGGTCACCATCCCGATTTTGCCGCCCAGCCCCTGGCGCCGTATCGCCTGGATCGCCGCCGTCGTGATCCTGGGATCCTGGCTGCTGTTGGGTTGGCGGCGACCGCGACGCCTCGAACGCCGAGTAAACACGCGTCTCCAACATCATGCTGCTCGCGCTCCGGTCGACGTCATCGAAGTTGGCGATCTGCGAAGCGGTTGGCGCGGGCGCGTGCTCGACGCGCACGACGGCACGCCGATCGAGGGTGCTGCGGTGCTCGTGCGCTTACCTGCCTTCGACGCCAGCGGCGTGCTGCGCACCGCGCACACCGACGACCAAGGCGCATTTGTTCTGGAAGGCTCCGAGTCGGCCGGCCCCGGGGCCGCCCTCGAAGTGCGTGCGCCGCTCCACACGTCCCTGGCGGCGCCAATGCCGCCCCCCGGCACGCTGGTCCTGTCTCTGACCTCGCGACGTCGCACGTTGCTCAGCCGCTTCATGGAGTGGGCGGTGCACGACGGCGGCTGGGAACGCCACGGTGAAGCGACCCCAGGCGAGGTGGCGCGCCGAAGTGAGCGCAGCGAAGTGGCAAGCTGGGCGAGCGCGCTGGACGAAGCTGCGTTCGGTCCCGAACCGCTGTCCGAGGCAAAAGAGCAGGCGGTACTGGGTCAAGAACCGCCTCACAATCGCAAGCAGGGGCCGAAAGCAGAACGCGCTTGAGTCGTTGGACCTACATTGGGCAAAGCCGGAAAACAGTGTCAGCCCATTGACGGAGCAAAGCGCGCGTTTCTATAGTCCGCCCACACGCCGCAGCAGCGCGGTCAGCAGCTATGATTTACGCTCTCCTCGCGCTTACTGTCGTCGCCGTCGCCGCCTATTTCTTGTTCTTCAAGAAGGGGCAACCCGCGGAGCTTCCTCCGAGCGCCACCAAAAGCCATCCCCCGCCGCCGCCGAACCGCGCTGCCAGCGCGCGCCGCGCAGCCGAGCCTGGGCCGACCGCAACCCATGCAGCTCCAACGCCGGCAATCAAGCCGGCGCCCGAGGTAACGCCCGCATCGCCGGAAGTCGCGCCAGGCGCGAGCCCGGGAACGCGTCCACCACCTCCGCCTTCGACCCGAGCTGTCGGGCGAGCTCATCGCGACATCGAGGGCTTGCGCAAGGGCTTGTCGAAGGCACGCGCGTCCGAGGGCTTTTTCGGTCGCTTACGCGCGCTCTTCTCGGGCAAAAAAGAACTCAGTGCGGATATCGCCGGCGAGCTCGAAGAAGTGCTGCTGAGCTCGGACGTGGGCACCGAGACCACCGCCTTGCTACTCGCTCGTGTGAAGGATGCCCTGAGCCAGGGTGACCTCGCCGATCCTGAAAAGGTCTGGGACGCGCTGCGCGCTGAGGCCGAACGCATCGTCTCAATCGATGGCAGCGCTGGGCCGCTCGAGCTACGCAACAAACCGACCGTCGTGCTCTTGGTTGGTGTGAACGGCGCTGGCAAGACCACCACGATTGGCAAGCTTGCTACCAAACTACAAGCGAGCGGTAAGAAATGCCTGCTTGCAGCAGGCGATACGTTCCGCGCGGCCGCCGTGCAACAGTTGGTGGTTTGGGGCGATCGAATCGGCTGCGAAGTCGTGCGCGGCAAGGACGGCGCAGACCCGGGCAGCGTCGTATTCGATGCGATCAAACGCGCGGAGACATTAGGAGTCGATGTCGTACTCGCAGATACCGCAGGACGCCTGCACACCAAATCGAACCTCATGGCGGAAATGAAAAAGATCGCCAAGACCGCGGAAAAAGCGCTGGCCGGTGCGCCGCACGAAATATTGCTGGTCATTGATGCGACGAACGGGCAAAACGCTCTCGCTCAAGCAAAGGAATTTCAGGAAGCGCTCCCACTCACCGGCATCGTGCTGACTAAGCTCGATGGCACTGCCAAAGGGGGCGTGGTGCTCGGAATCGCCAACGCGCTTCGTCTTCCAGTTCGCTTCGTCGGCCTCGGTGAAAGGCCCGACGATCTCCATGAGTTTGCCCCGGCAGACTTCGTGGAGGCATTACTCGGGCGTGAAGCGGCCGAGTAAATTTCGAGAGGCTCGGGCCCAAAGTTACCGAGCGCTCGAAATTCATCCCGGGTCAAAAAGTTTTAGCTTGTTGATTGTAAGATTTTTAGCGTGATATAGTCCCCCGGCGTTTCCGGTTCGCGGAATTGTTCAATAGTTCCAAGTGGTTGCGGTGTTGGAACCGCGCGCTGACCCAATGCGTCGTTTTGAAGGGAAAGCGGAAGAGGCATCGATGAAGTCAAGTCCCATCGGGCTCCTCGTGGCAGTAGCCCTCGGCATATTCCCTGCGCAAAGCTGGGCGCAAGCCAAAGCAGGGAAGGCCACGGCGGCCGGAAAAGCTGCGGCAGCAAAAGATAGCACCGGCGTGATCGACGCCGATGCGAGTGGTAGCGCCGCGGCGAGTACCGGCAGTGATGCTGCTGATGCTGCTCCCGCTGCTGGCGATACGCCCAGCGATGCTGGCGAGGAACCCGGAGAAGCGCCGAGCGGCTCCGGTCTCGACGACATCTGTAAGATCGACCCTGCCGCCTGTCCAAATCTGGACATGGACAAAGAGGCGGCCCGCCCCTTGAAGGAGCAGATCTTCGCGGTGCAGCAAGCGTACGCACTGCGCGTTCGCCGCTTCGAGCTGCAAGCGGGCTGGTCGACTAGCATGAACGACCAGTTCGTCGGCCACCCGGCCCCGGTGCTGGCGCTCAACTACTACATCACCAACGTCCTGGCGATCGGCGTGAACGGCTCGTACTACGCGCCCTTCAACGTCGACAAGGACTTCAACGCGCAGGTTCGCCGTGCTGCGCGCGTGGCGGTTCCGCTGACTGAGTACCAGTGGGGCGCAGCGCTGAACTTCACCTACGTGCCTGCGTACGGCAAGTTCGCGGGCTTCGGTGACTTCATCTTCCACTACGACGCTTACGTGGTGGGTGGTGTCGGCGCGATGAGCGTCCGGCCGATCCCGGTCATCGATCCGAACTTCCGCAACTTCTCGTACGAGCCAAAGCTGGCATTCAATGCTGGCATCGGTCTCCGCATCTTCTTCAATCGCTGGTTTGCCGCGGTTTTGGAAGTGCGTGACTACGTGTTCAACGACAAGCTCGAAAACCTCGATACGTCGCCTATCCCTTCTGTCGCGCAGAATCCATCGACGTGGTACGGCGAAACGAGCCTGACGAACAACGTGCAAGCACAGTTTGGTGCTGCGATCTTCCTCC
>Ga0302323_100001670_pt1 | contig 18086 bp, 16 predicted proteins | sample Fen_T0_3_FD_201950 | JGI IMG/M metagenome (GOLD analysis project Ga0302323, IMG submission 201950) | Peat permafrost microbial communities from Stordalen Mire near Abisko, Sweden - Fen_T0_3 | ecosystem: Environmental > Terrestrial > Soil > Wetlands > Permafrost | place: Sweden: Abisko... | reverse complement strand
AGCCTGTTGCACGAACATGGAATTCGGGATCTTGTGGTGAGCCTGCCCAGAATCGGGGCCTCTAGAGGCCCGAAGTGGAGGCAGCGGGCTCCACGAGGGGCTGAATTCACGCCCTGGTGGAGTCATGATCGCCAGGTTTGGGTTCGTGCAACAGGCTCGATCACGATCAGGGTGAGGTCAGCAGACGGCGTTGACGTCGACGGCGTCACCGGTCTCGCGGACCGTCGGGGACTTCGTCGGCTTCTTCTTCTTGGGGGTGGCGCCCGGTGAGGCGCTCGCGGACGCCGACGGCTTGGCGCTCGCCGTCGGGGCCGGCTTGGTCAGGGCGTCGCTGACGAGCGTGTGGATCCGTTCGAAGTCGGGGTCACCCGGGCTGATCACGCTGTTGGTCAGCGGGAGCGACGTCTGGCGCCCTCCCTTGACCTTCATGGCGAGGGTGACCCAGGCGTCGATGTCCGAGACCGGGATGCTCGTGCGGATGTTCTGCTTGGCCGCCGTGAGGATGCCGGTGATGTTGAGCGCGAGCTTCTGCGGCTCGGCCTGCTTGGTGAGCGCCGCGATGACGCACCGCTGCCGGCGCATCCGCTCGAAGTCGTCGGAGTCGGAGCGGGACCGGGCGAACCACAGGCTGAGGTACCCGTTGAGCTGCTGGCGCCCCGGCTCGATGTAGCTGGTCACGCCGACCTCGCGGCCGCTCGCGTCGTGGTGGCCGCCGACCGGGATCCGCCGCTTGACGTTCAGCTGGAGCCCGCCGATCGCGTCGACGAACTGCATGAACCCGCGCAGGTTGACCATCGCGTAGTTGTCGATCTTCAGCCCGAGGGCCTCCTGGACGCCCTGGACCGTCGCCTGCAGGCCCGGGTTCTTGACGCCCTTGTAGTACTGGTTCTTGTGCTCCTCGCCGAACTGCCAGAGCGCGTTGATCATGCACGCGTCCTGGGCGCAGTAGAAGCCGTCCGGGTAGTCGATGGCCTGCTGGCTGCCGGCCGGGAAGGGCACGTGCTCCAGGTTCCGCGGCAGGCTGATGGTGACGAGGCTGCCGGTCCGGGTGTCGATGCTGGCGACGATGAGCGTGTCGGTGCGGACGCCGGTCCGGTCGGCGCCGGCGTCGGACCCGATGAGCAGGATGTTGACGCGCGGAACCTTGGCCCAGGGGTCGGTCTTCGTCAGGTCCGGCCCGGCCTTCGTGCTGCCCTCGATGCCGCCGCCCTCGGCGAACACCGAGTCGATGGTCTCCTGGCCGAGCTTGAGCTCCTGGGCGCGCAGCACCGCCGTCACCAGGCCGCCGCTCACCAGCACGGTCACCAGCGACCACGACAGGGCGCTCTGGAACCCGGTCAGGGTGGCGAACCGGCGCAGCTGGAGGTGGCTGGCCACGACGTGGGCCCCCCACAGCGCCGCCAGCAGCACGAGCACACCGGCGAGGTAGGTGAGGCGCTCGGGGTGGGCGAGCAGGTTGTGCGCGACGAAGGCCACCGGGTCGGTGAGGACGACGACGGCCGCCGCGGCCAGGCCCAGCAGGACCCAGAACGCCACGATGCTCCAGCCGAGGGCACGCCGTCCGGCGGCGATCAGGCCGACCCCGGGGACCAGGCTGCCCAGCAGGGTCCAGCCGATCACCCGTTCGAAGCCCTGGCCCCACTCCGTGGCGTGCCGCCCGCGCATGCCGTCGCCGTCGCCACCCCCGTCGCGGCCGCCATGGCCGCCATGACCACCGCCGTGGCCGCCATGGCCCGAGCCGCCGCCGAACGCCCTCACCGGTGGGACCCGGGGGTCATGGACGACCTCCACCGCGGGTGGCGGGAGCGCCGACCCGGGCGGAGGTGCGGTCAGCGTGCCGGCAGCGCCGGCGGCCGGCGCGTAGCCGTTGACCTGCGGGTGGCCATTGGTCGGCACGTAGCCGTTGCCCGGCGCGTGGCCATTGACCTGCGCGTGGCCGTTGCCCTGCGGGTGGCCGTTGGTCGGCACGTAGCCGTTGCCGCTGTCGGGGGCGTAGCCGTTGCTCGGCACGTAGCCGTCGGCCGGCCCGTAGCCGCTGGGGGCCGCCTGTCCGGCGGGGCCGGGGGAGGAGGCGTGGCCGGACGACGGAGGGGCGAACGCGTTCGCGTCCGGATGCCACCCCTGGCCCGAACTGTCCGGTGAGTACGCACCGTGACCGTTTACCGGCTCCGGGACCGGGTACCGGCCTTCTGCCTGTCGCCGCGCACGGCGACCGGCGAGCGGTACGACCTCGGTCACGAATCACACCTCCGGAGGGTCCAGCCGGCACGGGCAGTCGTCGGGACAGCGGGCGCACCATTCTCACACGACCTCGGTGCGCCCCCGCGGCGTGTTGCCGCAAGCCGCGGGTCGTCCTGACCATTCCTGACCCCTGGCTAGCCCGACGTTGACCCTCCGTTGATGCTCATCGACGGATCGGGCCGCCGGCTGCGGCGTCGCGGCACGCCGTGCGCCGGCGCGCGACACGGCCGTCGGGAGACGACCCGAAGGGCGGAGCTCACTGCTTTGCCCCGGTGCCCGCAGGGCCGGTAGAGTGAAGTGTCTGGAGGCGTCGCCTAGCCCGGTCTATGGCGCCCGCCTGCTAAGCGGGTTTGGGGCTCAAATCCCATCGCGGGTTCAAATCCCGCCGCCTCCGCACCTGACGGGCCTCGGCCATCGGCCGGGGCCCGTCGTCGTCCGGCCCCGCAACGCGATCGAGGCGCTCGAGGGCCGCAGGCACCCTCGGGGCGGCTTCGCCCTCGTTGCGGGCGACTGCGGTCGTTCGTCACCGTCCGCTGTGCCAGGCTCGCCGCATGGCGTCTCCTCGGGTGTTCGGCCGCCGTGCCGCGACGTCCGCGGTGATCGCCGCCGTGGCCGGCGGTGTGATCGTGGCGAGCCGGAGCTCGGGCCCCGCGAGCGACCGTTCGGATCCGGCGGGCACCCCGGGACGGGCCGGTTCGACGGCCGGCTCCGGCGCCGACCCGCCACCCGCGGGCGGGACGTCGTCGCCGTCCGACCCGTCACCCAGTGCGACCAGCGCGACCAGCACGACCAGCACGACCAGCACGGCGACGCCGTCGCCCACGCCGGCGGTGCTCCCCCGGGGTGGCCGCTCGATCTTCCCGACGCACCGGCTGGTGGGGTACAGCGGCGGTCCCGGGTCGGCGGCGTTCGGCCGGCTCGGGGTGGGTGACATCGACCAGCGGGTCCGCGAGATCGAGCAGCTGGCGGTCACCTACGCGGCGGGGCGCGAGCCGCTGCCGGTGCTGGAGCTCATCGCGGTGGTGGCGCAGCCGAGGCCCGGTGCCGACGGCCGGTACCGGGTGCGGATCGGGGCCGACGTCGTCCGGGCCTATCTGGACGCCGCCCGCCGGCACCGGGCGCTGCTGCTGCTCAACGTGCAGCCCGGCCGCGCGCGTTTCATCGACGAGGTCCGGGCGCTGGAGAGCTGGCTCGTCGAGCCGGACGTCGGGCTCGCGCTCGACCCGGAGTGGGCGGTGCGGCCGGGGCAGGTGCCCGGGCGCGTGTTCGGGCGCACCACGGGAGCGGAGCTCGACGAGGTTGCGGCGTACCTCGCCATGCTCGTCGAGGCGCACGACCTGCCCGAGAAGGCACTCGTGGTGCACCAGCTGCGGCCGGACATCATCGCCGGCCTGGGGGCGCTGCGGGTCCACCCGGGGGTGGTCGCGATCAAGAGCGTCGACGGCATCGGGCCGCCGAAGGCCAAGACCAGCACGTGGACCCGCCTGGTCGCCGGGCTGCCGGCGGGGCTGCACCCCGGCTTCAAGCTGTTCTTCGGCGAGGACGCCGAGGGGGCCAGCCGGCTGATGACACCCGCCGAGGTGCTCGCCCTGCGTCCCACCCCGGAGTACGTCCTCTACGAGTGAGGCCGGGAGCTGTCAGTCCGACGCGGCGGCCATCCGGGACAGCCAGCGCTGGACGACGGCGAGCTCCTCGGGGCTGAACCCGGCCGACAGCTGCTCCTCCACCGCGCGGACGACGGGCATCGCGCCCGCGAGCCGCTCCCGGCCCGCCGCGGTGAGGAAGGCCTGCTGGGCGCGGCGGTCCGTCGGATGCGGGCGGCGTTCGATGAGGCCCATCCGCTCCAGCCCGCCGAGCATCTCGTTGGCGGACTGCCGGGCGCTCGCGACCATCCGGGCGATCTCGGCGACGGAGACACCGGGCGCCTCGTCGATGATCCACAGCGAGGCGTACTGGGCGACCGAGATCCCGTGCTCGGCGAGGGCCTCGCCGACGACGGCCCGCATGCTCATCCAGGCGTGCCGCACCAGGAACGTCGAACACCGGTCGTCCTCCACGGGTTCATTCTGCGGCATCCCGAGTCGTCCGCCACCATTGACAGGAACCTGACGAAGGGATGACGATGCTGCGCATGACCGTCAGGAACCTGCCGAAAACACCGTACTCCTCGCCGGCGCCGCCGTCCCCGCGCCTCGTCCTGTCCGTGGTGGTCCTCGCCGCCGTCCTCATCTGGGTCGACACCACGATCCTGGGCATCGCGCTGGAGCACCTCGCCGACCCGCGGACCGGCCTGGGGGCCGGTCCCGACGAGCTCCAGTGGGCCGTCGGGGCCTACGCGCTGACCTTCGCGACGGCCCTGTTCGCGGCCGGCGCCCTCGGTGACCGCTACGGCCACCGCACCGTCCTGCTGTCGGGGCTGCTCGTGTTCGGCGCCGCGTCGCTGTGGGCCGCCTGGTCGCCGGACGCCACCAGCCTGATCCTCGCCCGAGGGCTCATGGGCGTGGGCGGTGCGATGATCATGCCGACGTCCATGGCCGTGATCGGGGCGGTCTTCCCGCGGGAGCGCCGGGCCGGCGCCATCGCGGTGTGGTCCGGGTCGAGCGGGGTCGGCGTGACGCTGGGCCCGCTGCTCGGTGGCGTGCTCGTCGACCACTACTGGTGGGGGTCGGTCTTCCTGGTGAACGTGCCGATCGTCGCGGTGGCCGTCGCCGGCGTGATCCGCTTCGTGCCGAACCCCCGCGGTGCCCGGCGCCGGCCCGACGTCCTGGGGGTCGGGCTCTCGACGGCCGGCCTGGCGGCGGTGGCCTACGGCCTCATCGAGGCCGGTCAGGACACCGACTGGGCGCGGGCCCAGGTGTGGGTGCCGCTGGTGGTGGGGACGGCGCTGCTGGTGGCGTTCGTCGTCGTCGAGTGGCGGTCGGCCGAGCCGAGCTTCGACCCGCGCCTGTTCGCGGACCGCCGGTTCGCCGCCGGAAACCTGGCGCTCGCGGCCCTGTTCTTCAGCATCACCGGCCAGATGTTCTACGGGAACTTCTACCTGCAGGGCGCCCGCGGGATGTCCGCGTTCCAGACCGGCCTGGCCTTCGTGCCGGGAGCGCTCGGGGTCGTCGTGGGGTCCGGGCTGGGGGCCCGGCTGGCGCGGCGGTACGGGGTCGCGGCGGTCTGCGCGCCCGCCCTGCTCGTCGTCGCGGCGGCCTTCGTGGCGAACCTGACCTACGACGTCGGCACGTCGCTGTGGTGGTTCTGCTCCGTCGGGGCGGTGAGCGGGCTGGCGATGGGGATCGTCATCGCGCCGACGGTGGCGGCGGTCCTCGCCGTCCTGCCCGTCGACCGGATGGGCGCAGGCTCGGCCGTGAACACGACGCTGCGCCAGGTCGGCAGCGTGCTGGGCATCGCCGTCCTCGGGACCGTGCTCAGCGTCGCCTACCGGCGCGGCATCGACCCGGCCCTGGTGGGGCTGCCACCGGCGGCCCACGACGCGGCCGGTCGCTCGGCGGAGCAGGCCCGCTACGTCGCCGGGGCCCTGGCCCGCCCCGACCTGGTGGCCGCGGCGGACCGCAGCTTCGTCGACGCCATGCACCTCACCGCGGCGGGGGCCGGCCTGGTGTCGGCGGCGGGGGCGGTGCTGCTGTTCCTGGCGTTCCGGCCACTCCGTGGCACGGGCGCGGGGCCCGTGCCACGGAGCGACGCGACGGCGACGTCGTGACGCCGGTGACGACGTCACCGTGATGTGCGGCCGGGCTACTGCAGGCCCAGCCTCGTCTTCAGCGCGTCGAGCTCGTTCGCCAGGGTGCTCGGCGTCCGGTCACCGATCTTGGTGAACCACTCCTCGATGAGCGGCACCTCGGCGGCCCACTCGGCCGTGTCGACGGCGAGCGCCTTCGCGATGTCGGCGGTGTCGACGTCCAGGCCCTCGGTGTCGAGCGACTCGGGGGTCGGCACCAGGCCGATCGGCGTCTCGGCGGCGTCCTTGGTGCCCTCGATGCGGCCGATGATCCAGGTCAGGACGCGGCTGTTCTCACCGAAGCCCGGCCACAGGAACTTGCCCTCGGCGCTCTTGCGGAACCAGTTGACGAAGTACACCCGGGGCAGTTTGCTGGCGTCGGCGTCCTTGCCGATGCTCAGCCAGTGCCGGAAGTAGTCGCCGGCGTGGTACCCGATGAACGGCAGCATGGCCATCGGGTCCCGCCGGACGACGCCGACGGCGCCGGTCGCCGCGGCGGTGGTCTCGCTGGACGTCGTCGCGCCGAGGAAGACGCCGTGCGCCCAGTCCCGGGCCTCGGTGACCAGCGGGACGACGGAGCTGCGCCGGCCGCCGAAGAGGATCGCCGAGATCGGCACGCCGTGCGGGTCGTCGTACTCCTCGGCGAGGACGTCGCAGTTGCTGATCGGCGTGCAGAAGCGGCTGTTGGGGTGGGACGACGGGACCCCCGAGTCCGGCGTCCAGTCCTGCTGCTTCCAGCTGGTGAGGTGGGCCGGGGGCTGCTTGGTCATGCCCTCCCACCAGACGTCGCCGTCGTCCGTCCGTGCGACGTTGGTGAAGATGGAGTGCCCGGCCTCGACGGCGCGCATCGCGGCGGGGTTGGTGTGCGCCCCGGTGCCCGGCGCGACACCGAAGAGGCCGGCCTCCGGGTTCTGCGCGTAGAGGCGGCCGTCGGGCCCGAAGTGCATCCAGCAGATGTCGTCGCCGATCATCTCCGCGGTCCAGCCGGGGACGGTGGGCTCGATCATGGCCATGTTGGTCTTGCCGCACGCGCTGGGGAAGGCGGCGGCGACGTAGTACACCTTCTTCTGCGGGCTGGTCAGCTTGAGGATGAGCATGTGCTCGGCGAGCCAGCCCTCGTCCCGTGCCATGACGGACGCGATGCGCAGCGAGTAGCACTTCTTGCCGAGCAGCGCGTTGCCGCCGTAGCCCGAGCCGAACGACCAGATCTCCCGGTCCTCGGGGAAGTGGCTGATGTACTTGGTCGGGTTGCACGGCCACGGGACGTCGGCCTGGCCGGGCTCCAGCGGCGCGCCGATCGAGTGCAGGCACTTCACGAAGGGCGCGTCGGTGCCCATCCGCTCGAGCACCTCGCTGCCGATCCTCGCCATGATGCGCATCGAGACGACGACGTACGCGCTGTCGGAGATCTCCACCCCGAAGAACGGGCGCTCGGCGTTCAGCCGGCCCATCACGAACGGGATGACGTACATCGTGCGGCCCGTCATGCAGCCGCTGTACAGGCCGGACATCAGGACCCGCATCTCGTCGGGGTCCATCCAGTTGTTCGTCGGGCCGGCGTCGGCCTGGTCACGGGAGCAGATGTAGGTGCGGTCCTCGACGCGTGCGACGTCGCTGGGGTCGGAGGCGCACCAGAAGCTGTCCACCTTCTTCTCGAGCCGGGTGAACGTGCCACCCGCGACGAGTTCGTCGTTCAGCCGGTCGCGCTCGGCCTCGGATCCGTCCACCCAGACGACGCGGGCCGGAGTCGTCAACGCGGCTATCTCGTCGACCCACGCAGCCAGGGCCGCGTGGGTCGTGGGACGGGCGCTGGGGTCCGTAAGGGGGGTCGGCGTGTCGACATTGGTCACTGGGACTGCCCTTCCTCGGTCGTCGGCTGCGTCAGGCCACCGGCCGGGGGAGGCCCGGTGGGCGCTCGACGCACCGCCGGGCCGAGCGACGGGCGCCCGGGCGACAATGACTCGACCGTAGGGGGGATGTGATCACCTGCGCCCCGGACAGAGGTCCCTGAGCGGTGACAGGTGTGACCGCCGGAATTCTAGGGGGCGGGTCCACCGCCCCGCGCGACGGGGTACCCGCCGGGGCGAGGAGAATGTCCGGCGTGACGTCGTCCTCGCGCCGGGTGCTGCGCCGCCCCGCGCGGTGGGCCCTGGTGGCGCTCGTCGTGGTGGGGGCCGGTGCGGCCGGGTGGCAGGTGGCGGGGGCGCCCCCGGACGGCGCCGGCACGGTGCCGCCGTCCTGCCCCGCCGCGCTGGCCGCCGACCGGCTCGCGGGCGGCCGGGGCGGGGTCGCGGACCGGATCGTGCCGGTCCCGCTGCCCCAGCCGCGCGGGCCGGTCGCCGTCCGGATCTGCGCCTACCCCGCCAGCCGACCGGGGACGGCGCCCGCGCGCCAGGTCGCCCTGGACCCGCCCCGGACGGCGGAACTGGCGGGCGTGCTGGACACCCCGCCGTCCGCGGCCGTCGCGGCGACCGCGCGACCGGCGGACTGCCCGGCCGGCGACGGCCCGGTGACCCTGCTCCTCTTCCGCTACACCACGGGCGAGCCCCTGGTGGCCGAGGTGGAGGGCGGACCGTGCGCGCTGGTGTCGACGTCCGCCCGCGTCGAGCGGGGGCGGGCGGACGTCGTGGACCTGGTGGCCCGCGCGCTCAGCTGAGGCCGAGGCGGGCCTTGAGGCCGTCCAGCTCGGTGAGCAGGGTGGCGGGCACCTTGTCGCCGATCTTCGCGAACCACTCCTCGATGAGGGGTACCTCGGCGGCCCACTCGCCCGCGTCGACGTGCAGGACGTCGGCCAGGGCCTCGGGGGTGAGGTCGAGGCCGTCGGTGTCCATCGCGCCCGGCGTCGGGACGAGCCCGATCGGCGTCTCGACGGCGTCGGCCGTGCCCTCGATCCGACCGATGATCCACTCCAGGACGCGGCTGTTCTCGCCGTAGCCGGGCCACAGGAACTTGCCGGCCGCGCTCTTGCGGAACCAGTTGACGAAGAACACCTTCGGCAGCTGCGCGTCCTCGTGCTCCTTGCCGATGGTCAGCCAGTGCCGGAAGTAGTCGCCGGCGTGGTACCCGAGGAAGGGCAGCATCGCGAAGGGGTCCCGGCGGACGACGCCGACGGCGCCGGTCGCCGCGGCGGTGGTCTCGCTGGACGTCGTCGCGCCGAGGAAGACGCCGTGCGCCCAGTCGCGGGCCTCGGTGACCAGCGGGACCGTGGTTCGCCGGCGGCCGCCGAAGAGGATCGCCGAGATCGGCACGCCGCGGGGGTCGTGGTACTCGGGCGCCAGGATCGGGCACTGGTCGGCGGGCGTGCAGAACCGCGAGTTCGGGTGGGACGACGGCTCGGGGCTCTCCGGCGTCCAGTCCTGGCCCTTCCAGCTGGTGAGGTGGGCCGGGGGCTCGTCGGTCATGCCCTCCCACCAGACGTCGCCGTCGTCGGTCAGCGCCACGTTGGTGAAGATGGAGTTGCCCTGCTCCACCGTGCGCATCGCGTTGGGGTTGGTGCCCCAGCCGGTGCCGGGCGCGACGCCGAACAGGCCGGCCTCGGGGTTGACGGCGTAGAGGCGGCCGTCGGCGCCGAAGCGCATCCAGGCGATGTCGTCGCCGATCATCTCGGCGGTCCAGCCGGGGACGGTGGGCTCGATCATGGCCATGTTGGTCTTGCCGCACGCGCTGGGGAACGCCGCCGCCACGTAGTGGACCTTCTTCTGCGGGCTGGTCAGCTTGAGGATGAGCATGTGCTCGGCGAGCCAGCCCTCGTCACGCGCGATGACGCTGGCGATGCGCAGGGAGTAGCACTTCTTGCCGAGCAGGGCGTTGCCGCCGTAGCCCGAGCCGTAGGACCAGATCTCCCGCGTCTCCGGGAAGTGCACGATGTACTTGGTGGTGTTGCAGGGCCACGCGACGTCGGCCTGCCCGGGCTCCAGCGGCGCCCCGACGCTGTGCACGCAGGGCACGAACGCCCCGTCGTCCCCGAGCGCGTCGAGGACCTTCGTGCCGATGCGCGCCATGATCCGCATGGAGACGACGACGTAGGGGCTGTCGGTGATCTCGACGCCGAACATCGGCTTCTCGGCGTCCAGGTGGCCCATCGCGAAGGGGATCACGTACATCGTCCGGCCGGCCATCGAGCCGGCGAACAGGCCGTCGAGGGTGCCGCGCATCTCGTTCGGGTCGGCCCAGTTGTTGGTGGGGCCGGCGTCCTCCTCGCGGAGCGAGCAGATGTACGTGCGGTCCTCGACGCGCGCGACGTCGCTGGGGTCGGAGGCGCACCAGTAGGAGTCGGGCTTCTTGTCGAGCTTGGTGAAGGTGCCCGCAGCCACCAGCTCGCCGACGAGCCGTGCGTTCTCCTCGACGGATCCGTCGACCCAGTGGACGGCGGCTGGCGTGGTGAGGGCGGCGACCTCCCGCACCCAGGCCAGCAGCCGGGGATGCGCGGTGGGAGCCGTGGCGAGCGCGGCGTCGGACTGATCGGTGGTGGTCACGAAGCTGCCCTTTCCTCGTTGGGGACTGCTCGGGACGGATCTCGGGACGGATCCGGTGGTGCTGACGCGTCGTGGCGGCCGGCGGGGTACGCCGACCGGACCGCTCGCCGGCAGGGGAGCGGTGGGGTCGTGGGGTCTTTCCACCGTACGGGCCGGTTCCAGTGCGGCAAATAGCCGCGGCCAGCCGGGTACGTGAAAACTGTCACATGCGTCTGACCTGCTTGTATGCAGTGCACTGGCGTCTGGGGGCCGTGAGGTCAGGGTGCTTCGGCGCTGGAAGCGCTTGCGTCGGGGGTGTGCATCCGGGGGTTGCGTTCAGGCGGGGTCGAGGCCGTCCAGGACGGCGGCGGGGACGACGACGTCCGCGCGGTCGAGCGTCGCTGCCACGAGCCGGGCGTTGTGCTCGTCCGTGCCGTGGGCCCAGGCCTGGGCGGCGGCCGGGGGTTTGCCGAAGGTCACGTGCCGGGCCACGAGCCGGTCGAGCCGGACGTCGTCGTCCAGGGCGCAGTACCACGCGGCGTCCAGGAGGGGCCTGACGCCGGCCCACGCACCCTCGTCCAGCAGCAGGTAGTTGCCCTCGGTGATCACCAGGCGGGCCGCCGTCCGGACCGGGATCGCGCCGGCCACCGGTTGCTCCAGGTCGCGCTCGAAGCAGGGGGCGTAGACGACGGCCTCGTCGTCGGCGCGCAGGCGGCGGAGCAGGTTGACGTAGCCGTAGGCGTCGAAGGTGTGCGGCGCGCCCTTGCGGTCGCGCAGACCGAGGCGGTCGAGCTCGACGTCGGCGAGGTGGAAGCCGTCCATCGGGACGTGCGCGACCCAGTCCCCCGCGGCCAGCCCGGCCGGTGGCGCGGGCGCCAGGACGGCGAGGAGGTTGGCGGCGAGCGTGCTCTTGCCGGCGCCGGGGCTGCCCGTGATCCCCAGGACGGCGCGCCGCCCCGTGCTCGCCAGCGACCGGGCGGCGCCGACCAGCTCCTCGAACGTGGCGGCGCGGCGCGGGAGGCTCATGGTGGCAGTCTGCCGCCGCCGGGGGCCGGGATGCGGTTATCGATTTCGGACATCGGGGCGTGGTCCGCTACCATCGGTCCCTGTCACGCGGTCCCCGCGCGGCGAGCGCCCGTAGCTCAACGGATAGAGCATCTGACTACGGATCAGAAGGTTAGGGGTTCGAATCCCTTCGGGCGCGCTCGTTTGAGACAGCGACGATCAAGGCCCTGACCAGCGGAAACGCCGGTCGCGTCCTTGAATGTTCGCCATCTGCCGGCGCCGGGTTGTTCCCGATGGCAGCGGCCGCGAGCAAGGCGGCCGCAGGTGCGTGTTGCGCTGACTGCGGAGGATGCGGTCGAGTTCGACCGGCAGGGCGGGAGAACCTGCCGTCCCGGGTGATGGGCGCTCAGTCGGCGTCGACCCGGACGTCGGATCCGGACAGGGTGATGCCGGTGGCCGTACGGACCGCCCTGCTGCTGACGGAGATCAGCACCGCGTGGTCGCCGTCATCGACCCGGACGAGGCAGTTGCGCGGGCGCCGGTCCGCCACGCGTGTCGTCTCGCACTGCAGGGCCGCCGGCCGGCCGGCCGCCGTGGAGAGGGCCGCCCGGTACGCGGCTGCCAGCGTGTCAGGATCTTGATCCCCCTCGAGGCACCGCACGACGGTCGTCACGTCCGGGCACGTGACGCGCCTCCTGGTGGTCAGTCCGGCCGGATCGTCGAGGTGCGCCGCGATGGCGATCATTCTGCTCTCGTCCCGCTCCGTCGCCCGCGAGGACACGTAGCCTCCCAGCCGGAGACCGGACGCGACGACGATCACTGCGACGCCGACGATCGGGACGACCGGCCGGATCCGCGTCGGTGCCATGGCATCCCCTGTCGTGTCCGTCCGGCGAGTTGCCGTCCTATCGGCAGCCGACGGCTCGGCCTGCAGGCGCAGCGACGCTCGTGACTGGCGACGCTGCGGGCCCTGGCCTCAACTCACCTGGTGCGGACCGCAGGAGACGTTCCAGGCGGAGACGACGGCCTGCTCGTCCTCGGTGCCCAGCGTGCTGAGGGTGCCCGGGTGCGGATGACCGAACAGCCGAGCAGCCGAGGGGTCGAGTCCGAGCCAGCGCGCGGTGAGCACCCGCTGCAGGTGCCCGTGGGCGACGAGCGCGACGTCGCCGCGACGGAGTAGGGGCCGGACCCGAGCCAGAACCGCGTCCGCGCGCAGGGCCACCTGCTCGAGCGTCTCGCCGGGATGGTCGGCGTCACCTGGGACGACCCCGTCCCGCCACAGGTCCCAGCCCGGCCGCAGCCGCCGGATCTGTCCCGCCGTCAGGCCTTCGTAGCCGCCGTAGTCCCACTCCGTCAGGTCCGGGTCCGGCACTGCGCCGGTCAGGCCCGCCAGTTCGGCCGTCTGCAGGGCGCGGCCGAGGGGGCTGCTGAAGGCCGCCACGAGATCGCGACGGGCCAGCGGGGCGGCCAGCGCCGTCGCCATGGTCGTCCCGGTGCCGGTCAGTGGCAGATCGGTGCGGCCGGCGTGCCGGCCCGACCGGCTCCACTCCGTCTCGCCGTGCCGGACCAGGATCAGCTCACCCATCCCCGGCATTGTGCCGGGTGGGGCCGCGTCGATCAGGGGCTCAGGACGACGCGGTTCCGGCCGGTGTTCTTGGCGATGTAGAGGACCTGGTCGGCACGGTCGACGGCAGCCCAGATCGTCTCCGGGACGGCGTCGGCCTCGTCCGGGGCGGCCTCGTGGACTCCGATGCTCACGGTGATCGGGGCCAGCTCCCGCTCGATGATGACGCGCAGCCGTTCGGCGACCGCCTGCGCACCTCCGGTGTGCGTCGCGCACAGCAGCAGGAATTCCTCCCCGCCGAGGCGGACGGCCACGTCGTCCTGTCGGATCTGGCTGGACAGGAGGTGGCCCAGCCGACGCAGGACCTCGTCGCCCGCGGCATGACCGGATCTGTCGTTGATGTCCTTGAAATGGTCGACGTCGATGACCAGCGCGGCCATGGGCAGACCCCGTTGCGCGGTCCGGCGCCAGTGGCCGGCGCCGGATCGCTCCAGGCCACGACGGTTGCTGAGGGCGGTCAACGGGTCGGTGACCTCGTTGCGGCGAGCGATCCGGACGGCGGTGAGACTGCGCTGTCGCAGTGACCGCACGGTCGCGACGACGCTGCCCTGCGCGAGCAGGGTCGAGCGTATGTCCAGGACGCGGAAGGCACTCTGGTCCTGCCAGGCGGTCAGGGTGAGCAGCGCGCCCATGAACGCCAGGCTGGCGAAGAGATGCCGTCGGCGCTCGATGAACACGGCGCTCATCACGGAGCCGATGACGCAGACCGACGAGGTCCTGGTGAGCTGTCCCGGTCCCGCCAGGAGGTGGACGGTTGCGGTGCTGCACAGGAAGCCGGCGCACATGGTGATCGTGAAAGGGAGATCGCCGAGGCGGCTACCACGGCTGACGGCGAAGGCGGCGAAGCCCAGGGGGAGCGCGATGCCGGCCCAGTACAGCCCCGTGGCCAGTGGCTCGGTCGCTCCGGCGCCGGTAGGGCCGACCCCCAGCAGGAGCACCGCCCAGGACGTCGTCAGCACCACGACGATGCGCGCCCGCACCCGCGCCGTCTGTGCGGGTTCGGCGGGGTCGGCGAACCAGAACGCTGCCACCCGTCGCGCGTGCAGCCGCAACGCCACGACAGTCGGCACCATGGCGGGGGGATCGGTGTGCCGACGACCGGTCTTTATCCCCGACGCGCACCGCCACGCCAATGCCCGCCCGGTCGACGGGTTGCGCCGCGGGCCTGACGTGACAGCCTGCCGGCGTGGACGTCCCGGGCCTCGAGCAGGTGCTGTCGGACGAGGGGTGGCCGTACGCCTCTACCCTGCCCGTGAGCGGGAAGGATCCCGGCCGCTTCCATGCGCTGTTCGGGCGGGACGCCTTGATCGCGTCCCTGCAGGTCCTGCCCGCGCGACCCGACGTCGCCCGGGCCACCTTGCGGGCCCTGGCGCGGTGTCAGGGCAGGGCCGACGACCCGGTCACGCTCGAGGAGCCGGGGAAGATCGGCCACGAGTTCCGCGCCGAGCCGCCCGGCAGCTTCGTCGCCGCCGGCTGGCCGCTCCCGGGGCCGTTCGCCTACTACGGGTCGGCCGATGCGACGTCCTGGTTCCTCGTGCTACTGCACTCCCTGGGTGACATCGGCCTGGTGCGGGAGCTCGAGGTCGAGGGACGACGCGCCGCCGGCTGGTTGGCGCACGCGCTCGACGTCGGCGGTGGGCTGGTGCGGCACGCTCCCGGTGCGGGCTCGGGGGATCTGGCGCAGCAGGGCTGGCGCGACGCCCGCGATCCGACGTCCGCCACCGGAACGGGCGTGCTGCGACGGGACGGCGTCCCGCCGTCGCCGCCCCTGGCCGACGCCGAGACCCAGGCCGTCACCGTGGCCGCGCTGCGGGCGCTCGCCGCCCTCACCGGGGACCGGTCGTGGGACCGGCGCCGGGCCGAGCTGGTGGAGGCGGTCACGGAGCTGTTCCTGCCCGACGTCCTGATGATCGACGGCGCGGGCGACCCGATCCGGTCCGCGGGCTCCCAGCTCGGCTGGCTCCTGTGGGCGGACGCGATCGCCCCGGCGCACGTGCCCGACGTCGCGGCTCGGTTGACCGAGCCGGACGTCCTCACTCCCTACGGACTGCGGACGCTGTCCAGCCAGGAGCCGAACTTCCGGCCGACGGCCTACCACCGCGGCGCGATCTGGCCCTTCGACTCCTGGCTCGGCTGGGGCGGGCTGCGGGCCGCCGGACGCCTCGACGTGGCCGAGCAGCTGCGGCGCGGGGTGCTGGCTGCGGTCGGGCAGCTCGGCGGCTTCCCCGAGGTGTTCGCCGTCGACGGGTCCGGCCGGCTGGGCCCGATCGAGATCGGGAACCACCATCAGGCGTGGACCGTCGGGGCCTGCTGGGCGCTGACGAACTCGTGGGACGGGCGGGCCTGGTACCAGCCGCTCGCCCGGCCACCGGGACGCCGCGGCGGCTACCGCGGGCTGTGCAGCTTCTCGACCTTGACGGTGAGCAGGACGCGCTGCTGGTCGGCACCGCCCCAGCCGGGGTAGGGGCGGCCGAGGTACTTCTGGGAGAGCTCGTCGATGTGCTCCCGCGCGCCGTCCGTGGTCGCCGAGACCACGATCCCCCGGACGCCCCACGACCGGGACGGCGCGTCGGGGTCGGCGATACCGATGGCGACCCGCGGGTCCCGCCCGACGTTGCGGGTCTTCTGGTGGGTGTCCACCGTGTTGATCAGGATGTGCTCGCCGTCGGTGCCGGCCCAGGTCTGGGTGATCTGCGGTGAGCCGTCGGGCATGAGCGTCGTCACGAAGCAGATCGCCCTCGAGCGGAGCACGCCGAGCAGGTCGTCGGGCAGAGGCATGGTGGGTCGGACCCTCTTACTGCTCGGTGGGTGACTCGGGCACGTGACCCGATGCTAACCGGGCCGTCGCGGCGGACGCCTCCCGACGGCGGGCCCGGGCTCGGGCGTTCGGAGGAGGACGACCACCTCCGAACGTCTTGCTTCCGTTGGGAGCCTTGGATCACATCATTACTCTTCGGGTAGCTTCGACCACACTGTTCAGACGATGAGCCCTGAGTCCTCTCCCGACCACGCGGAGGGCTCGGAGCACCACCTCCGGTGACCGATGGGCGCTGCTCCGAACCCCGGCAGCGCGAGGGTCCGACATGTGCTCACTGTGCTTGGCAACGGCTGTCCACGGGGGGTCCGAGGTGTGGCTCTCCCTGTCGGGCCACACTGCCGTCAGGTTCTACGTCGCTGACGGCTCCGCCGTCATCCAGGCGTCCGGCCTCCTCGACAACGGCGCCATCATGCCCTGTGGGGCGGCCCTCGACGCAGCCACCGACACCCACTGCCCGATCGCCCTGGACCTGTGCGCGTTGGAGCCACCGGTCCGGGTCAGCGTCGCGCTGGTCGGGGCCATGCGCCGCTACGCCCGGGTCCGTGGGGCGACCCTCACGGTCGTCAACGTGCGCCGGTGCTGGGCGGACGCGCTGGCGGCGGCGGGTGTGGGCCACTGGTGCGACGCCGGTCCCGACGGCCACCTCCGGACCCCCGCCGGGCGGGCGGACGGTCTCCGGACGAACGCGCCCGAAGGCGTCCCGGACGATTCTCTATCTAGATAGAGTTGGCGCATGATGCGTGCCCGCCGACCCTCGCCGCAGACCGTGGCGGTCCTCGCCGCCCTGGCCGCCGACCCCGGCCGGTCGAGGTACGGCTACGAGCTGGGCCAGGAGCTCGGGCTCAAGGCCGGCTCGCTGTACCCGATCCTCATCAGGCTGTGCGACCGGGGGCTGCTCGAGGCGCGCTGGGAGGCCGAACCCGCTGTCGGGCGTCCGCCGCGACACCTCTACCGCCTCACCGACGCCGGCCTCCGGCTGGCCGCCGAGACCGCGGCGGCCCCTGCCGCGGCCCCCGCGGCGGCGGTCCCTGCGGCGGCGGCCCAGGCTGCCCCGGCGCACCCCGCGCCCGCGCGGGTCGACGCCGACGCGAGCCCCCGCCGCGACCTGCGCGGTGCCTGGTGAACGGCCCGCAGCGCGAGGGGCCGCTGCGGGACCGCTCCCACGGCGTGCTCGCGGTCGTCGTCCGGCTGCTGCCGGCCGGGCGGCGCGCCTGGGGGCGGGCGATGCTCGCCGAGCTCGCCGTCGTCGAGTCGGCGGCGGACCGGCGGCGGTTCGTGGGCGGCTGCGTGCGCGTCGTGGTGGCCCAGCCCGCCGTCCTGCGGGCGGTGTACCCGCCGGTGCTCGGGGTCGCGGCGGCGGTCGCCGTCCTGGTGCGGACCGGCGACGTCGGCTACGCCCCGCTGCGCTGGGCGCTGCTCGCGCTCGTCGGCGTCCTCCTGGCGCTCTCCGCGTGGGGACGACGTCCGGGGATCCTCGGGCCGGTGGCCGCCGCACCCTCGGCCCGGGCGGTCCGGGCCGGCGGCCAACTGCTGACGGCCGCGGCGGCCGCCGTCGTCGTCGTCTCCGCCGACGGTCGGAACGATCCGGGGGAGCAGGCCCGGGCCGACGTGCCGATCTTCACCGTGCTGCTGGCGTGCTACCTCGCCGGGCTCCTCGCGCTGACGGCGCAGCGATGCGTCGCCACCGCGCGGGACCTGGTGGTCGGGGGCGGCGCCGGTGTCGTGGCCGCCGCGCTGTGGCTTGCCTTCGTGCTGGTCGTGGCCCCGATCCCGGCCGACGTCGGCGCGGCGTCGGTGGCGGCCGCGGTCGCTGCCGCCGGGGCCGCGCTCGTCGACGTCCGGCGGCGGGACGGCGCCCACCGGGCCGCCCGGGCCTTGTTGGCTGCGCTGTGCGCGGGCACGGTCACCCTGCTGTTCGTGTTCGGCGCCGTCGTCCTGCTCTCGACGTACGGTCCGGCGTCCCTGATCCCCGACCTGGTGCCGGCCGCCCTCACGCCCGCCGACGACCTCGCCAACAGCCGGATCGAGCTCCAGGACCCCTACGTGGCGCTCCTGTTCCTGGCCGGGCTCACGGCGGCTTTCCTGGGCGTCACCGGCGTCGTCACCCGCGCTCCGGAGCAGGCCGCCGGGCAACGCCCCGACACCGAGCAGGACCCCCTCGCCGCGACCGCCGCACTGTGACGCCGTTGCCGCCGTCCACGGCGGCGCCCGGCGCAGGCT
>Ga0302323_100001669_pt1 | contig 18088 bp, 12 predicted proteins | sample Fen_T0_3_FD_201950 | JGI IMG/M metagenome (GOLD analysis project Ga0302323, IMG submission 201950) | Peat permafrost microbial communities from Stordalen Mire near Abisko, Sweden - Fen_T0_3 | ecosystem: Environmental > Terrestrial > Soil > Wetlands > Permafrost | place: Sweden: Abisko... | reverse complement strand
TCTGCCAGAACTTGCCTTGCTCGTTGGCGGCCAGGGCGGCCTCGGCGGCCGGCTTGGCGTTGTTGTGGAACGGGAGTGGATAGTTCTTCCAGGCCACGCGCACCTTGCCAGGATACAGCTTCTCAAGCTCGGCGATCGACGGCTCGACGCGTCCGCAGAACGGGCACTGGAAGTCCGAGAACAACACCACCGTGATGGGCGCGTTCTTGGGGCCGCGCGAGGGTGCGTTGCCCACGTCGACCTTCTTGGCCGGGCCGGGGGCTTCTTCGCCACCTGCCGCGGGGGCAGGAGCGCCACCGCCGATTTCGGCCTTGGCGGTCTTCATGAGGGCGTCGTAGACCTTGGCCTTGCCGCCAACCTTCTTGGCCAGCTCTTCGGCCTTCTTGAGCTCTTGGTCGATGCGCGACTTGAACTGCTCGAAGGGCTGCGCACCCGAAAGGAAGGTGCCGTTGATGAAGAAGGCTGGCGTGCCACGCGCGCCAATCTTGCCGCCCGCAGCGGCGTCGGCGTCAATGGCCGCCGCGATCTTCTTGTCCTCGAGCGAGGCCTTGAACTTGGCCATATTGAGGCCGATTTCTTGCGCGTACTTCTGCAGGTCATCGGGACCGAGCGCCTGCTGATTCTTGAACAGCTTCTCGTGCATCTGCCAGAACTTGCCCTGCTCGTTGGCGGCCATGGCCGCGATGGCGGCTGGCTTGGCCTTGTCGTGGAAGGGCAGCGGCATATTCCGCCATGCCACGCGAACCTTGCCCGCGTACTCCTTCATGACCTGGTCGATGGTGGGCTCGACGCGCGAGCAGAACGGGCACTGGAAATCCGAGAACTGCACGATGGTGACGAGAGCGTCCTTGGCGCCCTTGATGGGTGCGCCCTTGACCTCGGCCTTGTAGACCTCGCCGGCTTGCGGCTCGCCTGGGCGCGCCTCTTCCTTCTTCGGCGCGGCCTTGTCCAGGCCGTCCTTGACGATGGCGGCGTAAAGGCCAGCGCGCGGCGTTCCCGCAGCGATCTTGGCATCGACCTTCTTGATTTCTTCGTCGATGGCGGTCTTGAAGCTCTCCAGCGGGTAGGCACCGCTGAAGGAATGACCGTTGATGAAGAACGAGGGGGTGCCGCCCACGCCGAAGTTGGTCGCCACCTTCATATCGGCTTCCACCACGGCCTTGGTCTTGGGATTGTCGATGGCGGCCTTGAACTTGGCCACATCCAGGCCGATTTCAGAGGCGTACTTCTCGAGATCCGCCGCGGCCAGTGCCTGCTGGTTGGCGAAGAGCTTGTCGTGCATCTGCCAGAACTTGCCCTGCTCGCCAGCGGCCACGGCGGCGATGGCGGCGGGCATGGCGTTGTTGTGGAAGGGCAGCGGGTAGTGCCGGAAGGTGATCTGCAGGTCGTCCTTGTACTGCTTCTGCAGCTCGTCCAATGTGCCCTTGGCGCGCGAGCAGTAGGGGCACTGGAAGTCCGAGAACTCGATGAGCGTGATCTTGGGCTCTTTGCCGCCGATCTGCGGAGCGGTTCCTGGCTCGACCTTGTAGACCTCGGCGCCGATTGGAATGCGCGGCGGAGCGGCGGGGGCGGCCGGAGTCCCCATGCCCTTGCCCTCGCCCTTCATGAGCGCGGCGAAGACCTTGCCAGAGGACACGCCCTTGGCCATGAGCTTCTTGCCACGGGCAAGCTCGTCGTCCACGGCCGACTTGAACTGTTCGTAGGGCACGGCACCTCGGATGGGCCGGCCGTTGATGAAGAAATTCGGGGTGCCCTGCACGCCCATCTTCTTGCCCAGCTCTAGATCGTCATCCACGCGCTTCTTGGTGGCCGGGGAATCGATGTCGGCCTTGAACTTGGCCAGATCGAGCTTGAGCTCCTGGGCGTACTTCTCCAGGTCGGGGCGCTTGATGTTCTGCTGGTTCTTGAAGAGGAGATCGTGCATCTCCCAGAACTTGCCCTGGTTCTCGGCGGCCACCGCGGCCTGGGCCGCCAGTGGCGCATCGCTGTGGAAGGGCAGCGGGTTGTGCTTGAAGAAGAAGCGAACCTTGTCCGGGTATTCCTTGAGCAGCTTGTCCATGGTGGGCAGGACCCGGCTGCAGAACGGGCATTGGAAGTCGGAGAAGGCGACGATGGTGACCTGCGCCTTGCTCGATCCCCTGGCCTTACCGTCGAAGGGCACGCACTTGCGCTCGACGTCATCGCCGGCAACCGCGGCGCCAGGCGTCGGGCACTTGAAACTGGCCGCAGCGGAGCTGCCACCCACGTTCCAGTTGTTCCGGCCCATGAAGTACCCACCGGTGATGGCCCCGATGGCGAGAACAAAGATGATGACGTTACGAACCATTGGATCTCTCCTTCTACGCTCTCCGAGAATGTCCTCCGAGGGGGAGGCAAGTACTCTGGCAGTGCCCAGGGACAGAGTCGAACTGTCTACACACGGATTTTCAGTCCGTTGCTCTACCAGTTGAGCTACCTGGGCGTGGGCCGGTCGTCTAACACGGGGCAATCATTCCCGCAAGCTGCACGACTTGCCAACCCTTTTGGCAGGGGTTGCATTCCCCGGACGACTTGGTCAGATTCTCTGGCCATCCGCATTAGAATCGGGTTTCCGGTTTCCCGCCCGACGTGACAGTGGTATCACTGCGCTTCTTCCGCTTGCGCCCGTAGCTCAACTGGATAGAGCATCGGCCTTCGAAGCCGAGGGCTGGGGGTTCGATTCCCTCCGGGCGCGCTGGTCTTGACTTATCCGAGCACCGAAGGCATACATTCGCTTCCCAAAGTACGGGCGCATAGCTCAATTGGCAGAGCAGCGGACTCTTAATCCGTTTGTTGTAGGTTCGATTCCTACTGTGCCCACGATTCAAAAAGGAACCCTGAAAGGGTTCCTTAGACCTCCCGCGCTCTGGCTCCGCCGAGCAAAGCTCGGCTTCGCCACCGCGATCAGGAACCCTCGATTCGCCTGGAACCCCGGGGGGGCTCCTGAAGCCTCGGCCCCTACCTGACGATGACTTGCGCCAAGGTCGCGAGGAGGTAGACCAGCGAGACGTAACCGTTCAGGTTGAAGAACGCCACGTCTACGCGAGAGAGATCGGATGGCCGCAGGATGCTGTGCTCGTAGGCGAAGATGGCGACGACCGCGGCCACGCCGACGAAGTAGATCGTCCCCAGTCCGGCTGAATAGCCGGCTGCGATGAGCGCGGCCACGGTGCCAACGTGCAAGAGCGCAGAGATCACCAGCGCGGCGAAGACGCCGAAGCGCGCCGGGATAGAAAAGATTCCGGCGCTGCGGTCGAATTCGCGATCGGAGAGCGCGTAGAGAATGTCGAAGCCGCCAATCCATGTGGTCACTGCGGCCACCAGCCAGATGGCCGGCGCGCCCAGGTCGCCACGCACTGCAATCCAGGCACCCGCGGGCGCGATGCCAATGGCCAGGCCCAGGAAGAGATGGCACAGCCAGGTGAAGCGCTTGGTGAAGGAATAGCCAAGAACCAAGCCTAAGACGATGGGCGACAGCGCCAGGCAAAGCCGGCCCAGACTGGCCGCGGCGACGACGAAGCCCGCTGCGCTGATCGCGGTGAGGAGCGCAGCGGACAGCACCGACACCTTGCCCGCCGGGATCTCGCGTCCGGCCGTGCGCGGATTCTTGGCGTCAAGTCGGCGATCCACGATGCGATTGAAGCCCATGGCCGCCGTGCGCGCGCCGGCCATGGCGACCAGAATTGCCACGATTTGCGCGATGGTGATGCCGTGCCCGCGCGCCGCCAGCGCGGTCGCCGCCAAGGCGAAGGGCAAGGCGAACACCGTGTGGCTGAACTTCACCATGCGGCCGAAGGTTTTCACAACAGAGAGCACAGAGCGCGCAGAGCCCGGAAAAGAAGGGGTTTCCGGATCCTGGATCCGAACCCTTTCGTTCTCATCCGTCTCTGTGTTCTCTGTGCTCTCTGTGGTGAACTTCTTCATCGTCACAGCCACTCGTATCGCATGTTGCGCCTTCTCGGGGTGAAGCCGGCCGCGCGCACGTAGCCTTCGATGTCGGCGGCGGACAGCTTGAAGACCGCGCCGGCCTGCGCGACCACGTTTTCCTCGATCATGGCCGAGCCGAAGTCGTTGCCGCCGAAGCGCAGCCCGGTCTGCCCCACGGCTGGGCCCATGGTGACCCACGACACCTGCACATTGGGAAAGTTGTCCAGGTACAGGCGCGCCAGGGCCAGCGTGCGCAGGTAGCGCGTGGCCGTGGTGTCGTCGCGCAGAGGAAGCTTGGTGCCCTCGGCCTGGAAGCTCCAGCAGATGAAGGCGGTGAAGCCTGCCGTCTCGTCTTGCAAGGCACGCAGCTTGTCGAGGTGCCCAATCAGGTGGTCGGACTTTTCGCCGAAGCCGAACACCATGGTCGCGGTGGTGCGCAGGCCCAGGCGGTGCGCCTGGCGCATGACCTCCAGCCACGTCGCCACCGAGCACTTGTTGGGGGAGATGCACCGCCGGATCTCGTCGTCGAGGATTTCCGCGCCGCCGCCTGGCACCGAGTCGAGACCAGCCGCGATCAATCGTTCGAGCACGCTTGCAATGGTCAGCCCTTCCCGCTCGGCCAGAAAGCGAACCTCCTCGGGCGAAAGCCCGTGGATGGCGATGGGAAAGTTGGCCTTCATCCAGCGAAAGAGCTCCTCGAAGTAGTCGAGGCCAAGCGCCGGGTTCACACCGCCCTGGAGCAACACCTGGATGCCGCCCAGGTCGACGGTTTCTTGCAGCTTCTGGCCCAGCTCCTCGCGCGTGAGGGTGTGAATGCGCGCGTCGCCTGGTGGCCGGTAGAAATTGCAAAACTGGCAGGCCGTGGTGCACGCATTGGTGTAGTTGACGTTGCGGTCGATAATGTACGTCACCACGCCCCGAGGGTGCAGCGAGCGCCGGCGCGCATCCGCCGCCCGCCCGAGGTCGTAGAGCGACGCCGACTCGTAAAGGCGTTGCCCATCTTCAAAGGCCAGGCGCTCGCCGTCGGCGGCCTCGGCTAGCAGGCTGTCGAGCGAACGTGCCGCAGAAACTCGGGCGGCCCTTGGCCGCACCTCATTCTCGAACAGACGAAGGACCGGCTTCCTGGGCAGAAGGCCAGCGCCGTGGGCGCGTTCGAGAAAGGCGGCGGCGCCACACAGCTCGCGCGCGCCGAGCTGGTAGTGGATATTCTCGCGCAGGTAACTTTCGCCAAGGGCGGCAGCTTCGCCACTCTGCCCGGCCCACACGCGGGCGATCTCGGGCAGGTTGGCCAGGCCAAGCCGCAAGCTCTCTTGCAGAAGCGCGACGTCGCCGGAGGCAAGCACGTCCGGCCGGCCAACCCAGCCCGCGTAGACGAAAGGCAGCCCGACCCGCTCCGTCCATTCGGCGCCCAGGTCATAGACGAAGGGAAAGCGGCGAGCAGCGGCGAAGCAGAGATCGCCGATCACCAAGCCACCCCGCTGGCCGCCGATGCAATCGACGACGCGGTCATGTTCGGCCCGCGCGAAGGTTGGGGCCAGCCCCCGCTCGCGCAAAAGGATCTGGACCAAGAGCTGCGAGGTGCGCGAGGCCTCGTCGAGAACCACGCTGGTCATCTCTTCCCGAGGCATCTCGCCCATCAGCATCACGGTGCGCACCGGTCCGCGCGAGGCGATAGCGATGCCGGGCACGATGCGCAGGTCGGTGGCGGACGCGGCGTAGCTGGCCATGGGCATGAGCCCCAGATCGGCCTCGCCACTGGCCACCGCGGCAGCGCAGCGCGACGGCAGATCGAAGCTGAGCTCGAAACGATCCTTGCCGGCTTGCCCGAGCAGACCGCGCTCGATGCCGTAGGTGATGGGGCGCGTGTTCAGGAACGAGATGGTGGAGAGACGCAGGCGGCGCATGCCTAGATCGCCCCTCCGCTCGCCTGCGCCACATTCCTGTAGAGGGTGTCGCGCTCGACGGGAACACGACCCGCGGCGCACACCAGACGGGCGATCTCACCGCTGGCCAGGGCCTGCGGCGAAAGCGAGCCGGCCTGGTGATAGATCTTCTCTTCGCTGACCGTGCCGTCGAAATCGTCGGCGCCAAACCACAGCGCGGTTTGTGCCGTGGCCAGGCCCAGGCTGACCCAGTAGGCCTTGATGTGGGGCACGTTGTGCAGAAGCAGGCGTGAAACCGCGACGGTACGCAAGATCTCAGCCGCGGTGGGCGCGGGCCGGTCGCCAAGAGCGTTGTTTTCGGGGTGAAAGGGCAGCGGAATGAAAGCCATGAAGCCCGCGGACTCGGCCTGCTGGGCGCGCAGAAGCAGAAGATGGTCGACCCGCTCTTCCAGCGTCTCGACGGTGCCGAAGAGCATGGTGCAATTGGATTTGATGCCAAGGCGATGCGCGATCTGGTGAACCGCCAGCCATTCGTCGGCCCCGCACTTGTTCGGGCAAATGGCCTTGCGCACGCGCGACGAGAGAATCTCGGCGCCGCCGCCGGGCAAGGAATCAAGGCCCGCGGCCTGCAGGCGGCGCAGGATGTCCTCGATGCTCATGCCATAGAGGCGATGAAAGAAGAAGATTTCCACCGCCGAGAAGGCCTTCAAGCTGATGCCAGGCGCCGTGGCCTTGAGCGAGGACAGCAGGCGGGTGAAGTAGTCGAAGGGCAAGCCGTCGTGCAAACCGCCCACGATGTGAACCTCGGTCACGCGGTCGCCAGCGGCCAGGCGAGCGCGCAGCTTGTCCACCGCTTGGTCGACATCGAGCACGAAGGCACCGTCGGCGTCGGCCCCGCGGCGCGAGAACGAGCACAGCTTGCACGCGGCCACGCACACGTTGGTCGGGTTGATGTGCAGATTGCGGTTGAAGTAGGTGCGGTCGCCGTGCAGGCGCTCACGCACGTCGTTGGCCAACGCGCCGACTTCCATCAAGTTCGGGTGCTGGTACAGCGCGAGCCCGTCGGCGTGGGAAAGCGGCGCGCCCTCGCGCACCTTGCTCGCGATGGCCGAAAGACTCACAGAACCTGCACCTCCCCTTCGGGCAGGCGTTCGCACGGCGTGAAACCGGACGCGCGCAAGAGCAGCGCCGCCTCGTCGCGTGTAAGCGCGTTGCTGGCGGCGTGTTCGCCGAGGCGAAGGGCGCGCTGCTTGGTAATGGCGCCCAGAACTTCGTCGGCGCCAAACGACAGGCAGAGCTGGCCGAGCTTCTGGCCCAAGCGTTCCAGATCCACAACCAGGTGAAGAGTCGGGCAGGTCATGCGGCAAGCGGCGAAGAATTGCAGCGTGTCCAAGCCCTGCGCCTCGCCCACGGGCACGGGGAAAACGCCGTCGATGCCAGGCACGCGCCGGACAAGTTCGGCGAGTTGGTCGAGGCGCGCGCGGCGCGTGTCGCTGGACTCTTCCGCCGCGAAGGAAACACAGGCAAGAACGCGCATGCCAAGACCGACCGCTTCGCCAGCCACGCCCCCCGCCAGATCGCAAAGCACGCCATTCGCCCCCAGCTTTCGCGCGGCGGCCAGGCCACCCAGCGCGGCCAGCGTGCCTTCCTCGACCAGGGCCAGCGTTGCCTCGGGCGAGCCCAACCACACGCCATCCGGTTGCAGGCGGCGAGCAGAGACGAAAAAGGCGTTTCCAGCAAAGGCCGTGCGGGCCGCGGCCAGCGCCTCGCGTCCCACGTCGAAGAGGTCAAAGTTCGATTCGTTTGCTTCGTTCGCTTCCAGCTTCATGGTGTCTTGCCCCAGCGGGGTGAAAGTGAGGCGCTGATGCCCAGCTGGTCGAGCACGCGGGCAACCACGGTATCGACCACGTCGTCGACGGTAGCTGGACGCGTATAAAACGATGGCGTGGCGGGCAGCACGATGGCACCAGCGCGCGCGACGGTGAGCAGGTTTTCCAGGTGAATCAGGGACAGCGGCGTCTCGCGCACCACCAGGATCAGTTTGCGCCGCTCCTTGAGCGCCACGTCCGCGGCGCGGGCAATCAGATCGTCCGCCATGCCGCTGGCGATGCGACCCACGCGGCCCACCGAGCAAGGCACCGCGACCACCGCGTGCCACAGGGCCGATCCCGAGGCGAACGAGCAAGCGAAATCGTCGTTGGAGTATTCGCGAAAGCCGTGGCTGGGTTCGCTGCCGAGCTCGTGTCGCCAGACCAGGTGGCCGTTGGTGGAAAAGCAAACGGCGATTTCCAGACTGGGCTCTGACTTCTGCGCGGCCGATAGGGCTTCGAGCAGGCGCTTGGCATAGATGGCGCCAGAGGCACCCGTGACCGCCACCAGGATTTTCATTCGGCCACCACCAGGGAAGCCACGCCAGCGGGAAAGAGGTCGCTGCCACGAACCTGCGCGAAGCCGGCCGTGCGCAGGCAGGACTCGAATTCAGCGCGGGTAACAAAGCCGGCGATGGACTCGGGCAAATAGCGGTAAGCGGCTTCGTCGCCGGTCACGGCGCGACCGAGCAGCGGCAGCACGCGCGCATTGTAAAAGCCGTCCCAGAAGGGCCGGCGCTTGCCGGGCCGGAAGAATTCCAGGATAGCGATGCGGCCACCCGGGCGCACCACGCGGCGCAGTTCCGCCAGTCCCTGGTCAAGCACACGCAGATTGCGCACGCAGAAGGCCGAGAAGGCGCCATCGAAGCATCCGTCCCGGTAGGGCAAAGCATGGCCGTCGGCCACTTGAATCTGCACCTTCGCCGCGCGCGGCTTCTTGCGCCCAAGCACCAGCATGTTGCGGGCGAAATCGGCGGCAAACACCTGCGCCCCTGGCTTTCTACGCACGATCTCGATGGCACCGTCCAGCGTGCCGGCACCCAGATCGAGGAGCCGTGGTGCATCGCCGAGTCCGGCCAGCAATTGGCCAATGGCCTTGCGCCGCCACAGCACGTCCACGCCGGCCGACATGATGCGATTGGCGCGGTCGTAGCGGCCAGCGATGCGATCGAACATCCCGCGGATGTCGGTACCCGATGCGGACGCGGACATCACGCCACCCGGTCGACCGAAAGCCGGGACAGTTCGGCCAGGGCTTCCCGGTACGGCGACAAAGGCAAGATGGAAAGCTCAGTGACCGCCTCTTCGGCGAAGGCCAGGGCACGCCGGCGCGCGCGCTCGACCCCGCCCGCGGCGCGAACCATGGCCAAAATGGCGTGGGCCTTGTCGGCGGGAATGCCCTGCTCCCCCAAGGCGTCGCGGATGCGGGCGCGCAGCTCGGGATTGGCCTCGCAGGCGAGCAGGATGGGCATGGTCAGCTTGCCTTCTTGCAGATCGCGACCGCCTGATTTTCCGGTGGTGCCCTCGTCGGTGGCACAGTCCAGGATGTCGTCGACGATCTGGAAGGCGCGGCCGACGGCGCGGCCGAAACGCCCCAGGGCCAAGTCGACCGCCTCGGGAAGCACGCCACCCACGCGCGCACACCAGGCCATCAGAGACGCGGTCTTGCGATCCACGACGCGCAAGTAGCTGGGAATGGTGGCCTCGGGATCTCCAGCGCCTTCCAATTGCGCGACCTCGCCCTCGGCCATCTCGGTGACCGTGGCCGCCAGCGAGCGCACCATGGCGATGGAGCCCGTCGCGGCCACCAGATCGAGGCCGCGCGCCAGACAGAAATCACCGACCAAGACCGCCACGCCGTTGCCGTAGATCATGCGTGCGGCTGGGCGCCCGCGCCGGACGTTGCCATTGTCCACCACGTCGTCGTGGAAGAGCGTGGCGGTGTGGATCAGCTCGGCCGCGCAGCCGGCAGCCACGGCCTGCTCCATGTCCACCTGGGCCGCGCGCCCGACCAGCACCGCCAGCAGCGGCCGCAAGCGCTTGCCGCCGGCCCCAAGCAGGTGCGTGCCGACCTCGGGAATGCGCCCGATGGGGCTGTCCATCTGTTCGCACAAACGCGTTTCCACCTTGTGCATGTCGCTTTCCACCAGCGACCACAAGTCACTGACCCGCCGGCGCAGGGGCGCTGGGGGCGACGTCAAATCGAGATGAATGGCTGCCTGGCTCATGATACTCGCCTCGTAGCCTTGAGTTCAAAAAAGCCCGAAGCGAGGCCCGATGCGCCCTCGCTGGCCCGCGCCGCAAGCTGCCCGCAGGCCATGGCTGCGTCGTCGCCGCGCGGGGTCCGGATATACGTCGGCAGATCGGGCCTGCGCACCAAGCCTTGAAAAGCCAGGATGCGCGCGTCGCTCGGGCGCTTGAAGGGCAAGCCAGGAACGGGATTCCAGGGAATCAAATTGACCTTGCTTGGGATGTTGCCAAGCAGCTTGGGGATACGGGCGGCGTCCATGTCACTGTCATTGACCCCTGCAAATAGCACGTATTCGAAAGTGATTCGGCGGTGATGGCCGAGTGGAAAGCGGCGGGCGGCGGCGAGCAGGGCTTCGATGTTCCAGCGCCGGTTCACCGGCATGATCTGGCTGCGAACCTCGTCGGTGGTGGCATTGAGCGAGATGGCGAGGTTGGGCAGGGGCCGCACCTTGGCCAGAAGATCGATGCCCGTCACCACGCCCGAGGTGGACACGGTGATCCGCCGAGGGGACATGCCCGCGCCCCACGGATGCTCGATAATGGACAGCGCGCGTGTCACCTGTTCGAAGTTGTGCAAAGGCTCGCCCATGCCCATGAAGACAATGTTGGTCGGCTTTTGTCCCACACTCTCCATGGTCCAGTAAAGCTGCTCGACAATCTCACCCGAGGTCAGGTTGCGGCCGAAGCCCAAGGTGGCGGTCGCGCAGAAGGCGCAGCCCCAGGCGCAGCCGGCCTGGCTGGAGATGCACAGGGTGAGCTTGCTGCGCTCTTGTTTGTCGTCGGGTATGAGGACGCTTTCGATGGCGCGGCCATCGTGGGTGCGGAAACGGAACTTGCGCGTTCCGTCCGCCGACTCGAACACGCCGTCCTGAACCAGCGGCGCCAGCGGCGCACTGGCCAGCAAGGCGTCGCGCAGACCGCGCGGAACCGTCGACGGAGCCAGCGGAATGCGCACGCCTCCCATGCCGCCAGCGCCCGGGCCGTGCAGCCAGCGGAAGACCTGTTCGGCACGGAACGGCGGCTCGCCAGCATCGGCGACGCGCTCACGGAGTTCGGCAAGGGTGAATGATCGGAGATCCAAGAGCGCGGATTATAGCTTTAGATCCCCAGGATGCCGGGAGATCGGCAACCGCGCCGCGGCAAAGGATCTAACCACAGAGAACACAGAGGACACACAGAACGGAAGAAGAAGGATTTCGGATCCTAAGATCCGGAAAAAACCTTTCTATTCCGGCCTCTGTGTCTCCGGCCTCTGTGTTCTCTGTGTCCTCTGCGGTGAAAATCCGGATCCGCGTAATCCGAATTACAGCCGCTTCGACGCTTCGATGAGCTCGCGCACGGCTTTGGCGGAATTGTCGAGCATCTGCTTCTCGGCAGGTGCGAGGGCGATCTCGACGACCTTCTCCACACCTTTGCCACCAAGGATGACCGGCACGCCGATGTAGAGATCTTGGTATCCGTACTCGCCACGCAGGAAGGCGGCGCACGGGATGAGGCGCTTTTCGTCGTGCAAGAAGGCGCGGGCCATCTGAATGGCCGAGGCGGCCGGGGCATAGTAGGCGCTGGTGCCCATCAGCTTCACCACCTCGGCGCCGCCGTTGCGCGTGCGCTCGAAGATGGCGGCCAACTTGTCGGCCGCAATGAGCTGGCCCGCCGGGATGCCGTTGATAGTGCAGTAACTTGCCACCGGCACCATGGTGTCGCCGTGCCCGCCCAGGACCATGGCGCGCACGTCTTTCACGGCCACGCCTGCGGCCTGGGCCAGAAAAAGCTGAAGGCGCGAGGAATCAAGGACGCCGGCCATGCCCACCACGCGCTCGGGCGGGAAGCCGGTGACTTCCTTCATGGCGTACACCATGGCGTCGAGCGGGTTCGACACCACGATGACGAAGGCGTTCGGGCAGCGGGACTTCAGGTTTTCCGCCACGCTGCGGATGATCTTGAGGTTGATGCCGAGTAGATCGTCGCGCGACATGCCGGGCTTGCGTGGTACCCCGGCGGTCACGATCACCACATCCGCGCCGGCCAGATCGTCCCAGTTGGCGGTGCCTCGAATCGCTGCGTCGTAGCCCAGCACGGCGCCGTTCTGTTCGAGGTCCAGGGCCTTGCCCTGGGCCAGACCGAGCTTGTCGGGAATGTCGAACAACCAGACGTCGCCCAGCTCTTGCCGAGCCGCCAGCGCCGCCAATTCCCCGCCGATGTTACCGGCGCCTACAAGAGCGATCTTCTTCCGCTGAGACATGCAAGAACCTCCCTAGGATCCCACAAATGGGACCATTTTTATCCGCATCCTAGCTGGGATACTTACTAGAAACGGCGGGCGGACGCACCCTAGAAAATCGCGCCGATGTTGCCGCCAGCGATGAAGGCAAGGCCCTGGACGCCGGCGTAGGGAACGATGACGTAGTTCGTGTTGCCCATCTTGTAGAGAATGTTCGGCCTGACGAGGACGCGCGCTCTGTGCTTGCTATCGGTGGTGTAACCGGCGCCCTCCGAGTTGTTCGCGACGTTCGAGGACGACTGGTCGCCGGCCTGGCTGTAGTAGCTGGTGTGCGAGAAGTCGTAGGCGACAAACAGTTCGGGCACGAAAACCATGCTCGTTCCCAGTTCCATGCGGCGGTAGACCGATGGACCAGCCACCAGGCCCCAACCCTCGGGATTCGCCACCGGCCCGTTACCCGCGTAGACGATTCTCTGCATGGCAAACGTCATGGAAATCGAAACCGGCAATTCGTCCACGTCGTGGCGGAAGGCATGCCAGGTCACGAAGGGCGACACGGCGTAGCCGGCCAGGTTCCTGTTGGTACCTGCGGTGTAGGCGTAGCGCTGGAAATCCGCGCCAACGTCGAATACGCCACGGTAGGACCAGCCGGCGCCAGCCCCCGCACCCCAGCCATTCTTCACCAGGCCACCACCGACCACGACATCCATGGTGTTGGGATCGCCCTTGTCGATGAAAATGCTCTGCGCGCGGGCCGAGCTGGCAAACAACGTGGCGGTCAGGAAGCAGAGTCCAATGATTTTTCGCATCGAGGGTTCCTCCCAGGCGGCGGCCATGATGGCATGGCTCGCCAATAGCTCCAAGCACTTAACTAGCGCCGATCAGGCCAGAAGAGCAAGTAGGTCTTCACGCGTAAGCGAAGCCGCCGCTGCCGCATCGCCCAACGCGGCCTCGCCGATGGCCCGCTTGCGCTGCTGCAGTTCGAGGATGCGCTCTTCCACGGTGTCCACCGCCACCAGCCGGTAGATCATGACCGGGCGCTCCTGGCCGATGCGGTGGGCGCGGTCGGCGGCCTGGTCTTCGACCGCGGGATTCCACCACGGATCGCAGAGGAAGACGTGATCCGCGGCGGTCAGGTTCAGGCCGGTGCCGCCGGCCTTGAGCGAAATCAGCATGACGGGCGGGCCGGCCTCGGACTGGAAGCTTTCCACCACGGCGGCCCGGTCGCGCGTCGAGCCGTCGAGGCGGGTGAATTCGATGCCGAGCTGGCTCAGCACCGGCTCGATGAGATCGAGCAGCGAGGTCCACTGCGAGAAAACCAGGGCTTTGTGCCCGTCCTCAGCGGCATTAACCAGCGCTTCGACAAGGGCCTCGACCTTGGACGACGAGGCGGCCTTCTGCCCGGGTAGAAGTGCGGGATGGCAAGCCGCCTGACGCAGGCGTAGCAGCGCCTCCAGGGCCTTCATCACATCGAGCTTGCCCGAACCACCGGCGCCCAGGGCTGCCACCATGTCGCTCTGGGTGGCCGCGCGAACAGCGTCATAGATGCCGCGCTCGCGCTCATCGAGGGCGATCTTGAGCGTGGCCTCGGTGCGTGGGGGCAACTCGGGCGCCACCTCGACTTTGCGACGGCGTAGGACAAAGGGACGGATACGCTGACGCAACGACTGGGCCGCGCCAGGCATGCCATCGGCGACGGGACGTGCCACGTCGGCGTCAAACTCGCGTCGACCGCCCAGCAGCCCCCGGTTCGCGAAGTGCATCAGGCTCCACAGCTCGTCCAGGCGGTTTTCCACCGGCGTACCGGTCATGGCCAGGCGAAAATCGGCGTTCAGCGCGTAGGCCGCGCGCGCCACCTGGCTGTCGGGGTTCTTGATGGCTTGCGCTTCGTCGACGACCGCGGCGTCGAACTTGCGCCGAGACAGCTCCTCGCTGTCGATGCGAAGGATCGCGTAGGTGGTCAGCGTGACATCGGCGCTGTCGTCGAAGACGCGGGCCGGGCCGTGGTACACGTTCACACGTAGTCCAGGGCGAAAGCGCGCCAGCTCGGCCTTCCAGTTGGGCAGCACGCTGGTGGGACACACCACCAGGGTCTTCTTGTCGAACACGCACAGCGCCTCGACGGTTTTGCCCAAGCCCATGTCGTCGGCCAGGATGCCGCCCAGGCCCACGCTGCGCAGAAAAGTCAGCCAGTTCACGCCGATCTGCTGGTACGGGCGAAGGGTCACGGCGAGATCGCCCGGCAACTTGGCTTCGGGCAGGCGCTCGAAGGTTTCGGCCAACGGCGCCAGGCGATCCAGACCGGGTGGGGGGGGCTGGTCCAGATCCTCGCAGAAGCGGCCCAAGGTGGGCAGGGCATGCGTGGCCACGCGTCCGTCGCTGGCGCGGGCGGCGAGCATTGCCGCGAGCTCTTGTCCGTGCTTGGCCAGCCACGCCTCGGGCAAGGGTGCGAAGCCGCCGCCATCGAGCGGCACCAGTCCCAAACCTTCTTCCCAGGCCGACAGCACCGCCGCGGCGCTGACCGTGCCGACGGAATCGGATCTGCCCTCCGCGATCACCGAGAAGTCGAGGTCGAAGCGGACGCTCGGCAACCCAGCTGTTGTTCCACCCGAGCTTTCCACCCGCAGCTTGGGTTCGAGACGAACGCGTGCCCCGATAAGCTTGGCGCCGTCGCCCGCCAGCTCGCCCCGCCAGCGCTTGAGCTTGTCCACGAAGCGCGCGGTGTCCGCGCCCTCGAAGGTGGTGCGGCGGCCGCACAGCAGGCTCAAGTCCGCGCGCAGCTTCTCGGCCAGTCGGCGTTCGGCGGCTTCGTCACGTACCGGCACCGGGCCTTTCAGATGCACCAGGCGGCCGTCGTCGATGCGCGCGCAGGGCGGGTTGCCGTACACCAGGGTTGGCAGCACGGCCAGCGACGAACCGATCTGACTCAGGTCGAGCACAAGACGCGGCAGGATACCGCGGGCGATGCGCGGCAGCCGGCTGCTGCGCACGTCCACCAGCATGCGGCGACACAGGTCGGGCAGGATGCGCGTCGCGACCTCGCCAAGCTGAGCCGCCCGGTAGGTGTGAACGATAGGCAGGTTCTGCAGGAAACCGCCGCACAGATCCAGCTCGCCATGGCGGGCGATCTCGTCGGCGACCACCACCACGCCCGCGCTGGGCACGGCGGTGATGCGCGGGTCGCGGCGCAGGGTGACCGCCACGCCGTCGTCGCGATCGGTGACCACGGCGTGGGGCAACACCTCTTCCTCGGACATGCCCACCTGGCGCCCGTCGAGAAAGACCAGGCGACAGCCAAGCAGGACGCGGATCAGAGCATCCAGCTTGGTGGGCGGCAGGGTGGCGCGTGCGCCGGTTTCGAGCAAGCGGTCGGCCTGAAGATCCCACTGTTCTATTTGCAGACTGCGCGCCTCGGACGGACGGGCCAGCAGCGCCGACAAGGTGCCGTCGAGGAGCGCTTCACTGCCGTCGGCGCGCACGATAAACCTGCGCAAGGTAAGCCCACCGTCGACCTGGGCGAAGCGGTAGGCCACGCGCGCCCAGACCTCGGCGCTGGTCTGCACCGGCTTGACCTCGCCCGTGCCGTCGCCTTCAGCTTGGCTAAGCGCGATGGCCGAGGCAGCCAGGTGATCGCAGGGCCGCATCCGCCCAGGACAGTCACATTCCCATTCATCCTGGCCAGGATAAAGCACGACCTGGGCCGCCACCGCCCTGCCCTGCGCCCGCACGCGCAGCACGATCTCCTCGTCGCCGCGCGATTCCACCGTCACGGCCCCAGCCCGCACCAGATTCACCCCCGCCGACCACACGCCAGGTTTGCAGGCGCGGCGAAGCGAGGCAGCGAGCTTTGCTATTTCCGTGGGCATTTTGCGAGAGGAAGAAGAAGCTCACCACAGAGGCCACAGCGGGCACAGAGGTCGGAAGGAATTAGATCCGGAAACCATTCCTTTCCGGGCTCTGTGTTCTCTGTGTCCTCTGTGGTGAAAACTCCGGCTACAGATTCGCGATGATTCTCGTCGCGAACTCGGAGCAGGAGACCTCGGTGGCGCCCTCGGTGAGGCGGGCGAAGTCGTAGGTCACGGTCTTCTGCGCGATGGTCTTCTCCATCGCGTCGACGATGCGGGTGGCAGCGCCGGTCCAGCCCAGGTGCTCCAGCATCATGACCCCGGACAGAATCTCCGAACCAGGATTGACCTTGTCCAGATTGGCGTACTTGGGCGCCGTGCCGTGCGTCGCCTCGAACACCGCGTGTCCGGTCAGGTAGTTGATGTTACCGCCCGGCGCGATGCCGATGCCGCCCACCTGCGCTGCCAGCGCGTCCGACAGGTAGTCGCCGTTCAGGTTCATGGTCGCGATGACCTCGAACTCGTCGGGCCGGGTCAGCACCTGCTGCAAGGTGATGTCCGCGATGGAGTCCTTGAGCAAGATCTGCCCGGCGGCCGGCTTGCCGCCGCAGTCGTCCCAGCCCACCACGCGCCCCGCATACTCGCGCTTGGCCAGGGCATAGCCCCAGTCGCGGAAGCCGCCTTCGGTGTACTTCATGATGTTGCCCTTGTGGACCATGGTCACGCTCTTGCGCCCGTGCTTGATGGCGTAGTCGAAGGCCGAGCGCAGTAGCCGTTCCGAGCCCTCGCGCGACACCGTCTTGATGCCGATGCCCGAGGTGGCCGGGAAGCGGATCTTCTTAACGCCCATCTCGTTTTGCAAAAACGCGATGACCTTCTTGGCCTCGGCCGATTCGGCCGGCCACTCGATACCAGCGTAGATGTCCTCGGTGTTCTCGCGGAAGATGACCATGTCGACCTTCTCGGGTCTCTTGACCGGCGAGGGCACGCCCTTGAAGTAACGTACCGGACGCAGGCAGACGTACAAATCCAGCATCTGGCGAATGGCCACATTGAGCGAGGTCATGCCGCCACCGACTGGCGTGGTCAGCGGGCCCTTGATGCCGACCAGGTAGGTCTTGAATGCCTCCAGGGTCTCGGCGGGCAGCCAGCTGTCAAAGAGCTTCTTGGCCTTTTCGCCGGCATAGACCTCGGCCCAGGCGATCTTCTTCTTGCCAGCGAACTCCTTTTCCACCGCGGCGTCGAGCACACGCACCGTAGCGCGCCAGATGTCAGGACCCGTGCCGTCGCCTTCGATGAAGGGCAGGATGGGGCGATCGGGCACCTGCAAGGTGCCCTGGCTATTCATGGTGATGGGCACGCCGCCCGCGGGAATGACCGGTTTCGGGGAAAGGTCTGCGCTCATGGTGGCGAAAGTTTAGCAGAAACAGGCTATGCCAGGTCCGGATTCTGGACCTGCAAAACCGAATTTGGCGTGGTTCGTCCTCTGGGACGTCGCCTCTATCAAAGAGGAGTGCTAAGGTACGAATACAGCAGGCACCGGCCATGGGACCGGGTGATGGAAGGCGCCAGCGCCACATGAGCGACAGGAGAGACCATGACCATCGAAGAGGCCATCAAGACCGCCATTGTCTACGAGAAGAAGGTTCACGCCACCTACGAGGTTGCGGTAAAACGGGCCGAGGATGAGACGGCGAAGAAGGTGTTTCGCACCCTTGCCGAGGAAGAGCAGGGCCACATCACCTACCTCGAAAGCCGCCTGATGGAATGGCAGAAAGATGGGCAGTTGTCGGTTGAGAAACTGCGAACCATCCTGCCGTCCAGCGAACGGATCAAGGCGGGCGTCAACCGGCTTCGTTCCAAGGTCACACAGCGCAAAGGAAGCCACGCGGCGGAATTGGACTCTTTGCGCCAGGCCTTGGCGGCGGAGGACGAAACCTCGACCTTCTACGTCCGCATGGTGAAGGAATTGCCTGAGGAGGGGCAAAACCTATTTTCGCGATTCTTGGAAATCGAGGATGGGCACGCGGCCATCGTTCAGGCTGAAATGGACAGCGTGAACCAGAGCGGTTTATG
>Ga0302323_100001667_pt1 | contig 18100 bp, 16 predicted proteins | sample Fen_T0_3_FD_201950 | JGI IMG/M metagenome (GOLD analysis project Ga0302323, IMG submission 201950) | Peat permafrost microbial communities from Stordalen Mire near Abisko, Sweden - Fen_T0_3 | ecosystem: Environmental > Terrestrial > Soil > Wetlands > Permafrost | place: Sweden: Abisko... | reverse complement strand
TGAAGCGCTCGCGCAGCAGGCCCTTCGGCCACAGCCCCTTGGGCGGATAGTTGGACGTCATCACGAACACGACACCCGCGTCGAACAACGCGGACAGCAAGCGCCCCAGCACCATCGCGTCGGCGATGTCCGACACATGGAATTCGTCGAAGCAGATGAGGCGCCAGCGCTTGGCGATTCGCGCCGCCACCGTCGCAAGCGGGTCGACTTCGTGCTTCAACGTGTGCAGGTCGGCATGCACGTTACGCATGAATGCGTGGAAATGGATGCGCACCTTGCGACGGATCGGCACCGCCGCGAAAAAGCTGTCCATGAGGAAGCTTTTGCCCCGCCCCACGCCTCCCCATAGGTAGACGCCACGCGGCACCTGCGGCGCGGCAAAAAGGCGGGTCAGCGTGGATCGGCGCGCGGCGCGAAAGTGCGCAAGCTCGTCGGAGAGCCGCTGCAGCCTTGCGAGCGCGGCGCCCTGCGCGGCGTCCAGCGTGGTCCCGCGGCGGGCCAGCAACGGTTGCAGCAGGGCGATGAGTCCGCCGCCCTGCGGGACGGTCTGGCCGGGTTCGAGCACCCCGGTCATCGCGTCTAGAGATTCAGTGTCCGACCGTCGACCGCCAGCGCCGCCTCCTTGGTGGCTTCCGACAGCGACGGATGCGCGTGGCAGATGCGCGCCAGGTCTTCGCTCGACGCGCCGAATTCCATGGCAACGACGCCTTCGGAGATCAGCTCGGACGCCTGTGGCCCGATGATGTGAACGCCGAGTATTCGGTCGGTACTGCGGTCGGCCAGGATCTTGACGAACCCGCTGGTGTCGCCTAACGCCCGGGCGCGGCCGTTGGCCATGAACGGGAACGTCCCGGAACGGTATTCGATGCCGCCGGCCTGCAACTGCTGCTCGGTCTGGCCCACCCAGGCGATTTCCGGCGACGTATAGATCACCCACGGCACCGTATTGAAGTCCACATGGCCGTGCTGGCCGGCGATTCGCTCGGCGACCGCCACGCCCTCCTCCTCGGCCTTGTGCGCGAGCATCGGACCGCGCACCACGTCGCCCACTGCCCAGACGTTGGGCAGGTTGGTGCGGCAATCGGCGTCGACCTCGACGAATCCGCGTGCGTCGAGCTTGAGGCCGACTTTGTCCGCCTCGAGCGCGCCGGTATACGGAATGCGGCCGATGGAGACGATCAGGTAATCGAAGATCGCGCTTTGCACCTTGCCGGCGGCGTCGGTGTACGTCACCGCGACATCCTTCTTGCCGACCTTGACGTCGGTAATTGCAATGCCGGTGTGGATGGCGAGTCCCTGCTTGCTGAAGAGCTTCAGCGCCTCCTTGGCGACTGCGCTGTCGACGGCGCCCAGGAACGCCGGCAGCGCTTCCAGCACGGTGACCTCGGCGCCCAGGCGACGCCAGACGCTGCCCATTTCCAGGCCGATCACCCCCGCACCCACCACGCCCAGCTTCTTCGGCACGCCGGGAAGGGCCAGCGCGCCCGCGTTGTCGAGCACGCGGACATTGTCTATCGCGACCCCGGGCAGCGGCCGCGGTCGCGAGCCCGTCGCGACGATCACATGTTTTGCCAGCAACTGCGCCGGCTTCTGCCCGCTCACGTTGACCTGCCACGCGTCGCCGTCCTTGCCGGCAAACGAACCGACGCCATGGAAGAACGCGACCTTGTTCTTCTTGAACAGGTACAGGATGCCGTCGTTGTTCTGCGCGACGACGCGGTCCTTGCGCGCGAGCATCTTCACTACGTCGATGGCGAGACCCTTGACCTCGATGCCATGATCGGCGAACGCGTGCCCCGCATGCTCATAGTTTTCCGACGATTGCAGCAGCGCCTTGGACGGGATGCAGCCGACGTTCGTACACGTGCCTCCCGGCGCCGGCCGGCCGTCCGCGCGAGACCAATCGTCGATGCACGCAGTCGAAAAACCCAGTTGCGCCGCGCGGATGGCGGCGATGTAGCCCCCCGGGCCGGCACCGATGACGACCACGTCGAATTGTTCAGCCATGGCGGACCTCAAATATCCAGCAGCAGGCGCGCGGGATCCTCGAGCGCTTCCTTGATCGCGACCAGCGACAGCACGGCTTCGCGGCCGTCGATGATTCGATGGTCGTAGGATTGCGCGAGGTAGTTGATCGGCCGCACGACGACCTGCCCGTTTTCCACCACGGCGCGCTCCTTCGTCGCGTGCACGCCGAGGATGGCCGACTGCGGCGGATTGATGATGGGTGTGGACAGCATCGACCCGAACACGCCACCGTTGCTGATCGTGTAGGTGCCGCCGGTGAGTTCCTGCACCGTCAGCTTGCCTTCGGTGGCGCGCTTGCCGTATTCGGCAATCTGCTTCTCGATTTCGGCCAACGACATCTGGTCGGCGTCGCGCAGGATGGGCACGACGAGGCCGCGCGGGCTTCCCACGGCGATGCCGATGTCGAAATAGCCGTGGTACACGATGTCGGTGCCGTCGATCGACGCGTTGACGGCCGGATACTTCTTCAGCGCATGCACGGCCGCCTTGACGAAGAAGCCCATGAAGCCGAGCTTGACACCGTGCTCCTTCTCGAACCGGTCCTTGTACCTGTTGCGCAAGTCCAGGATCGGCTGCATGTTGACTTCGTTGAACGTGGTCAGGATCGCCGCCGTCGCCTGCGACTGCACGAGTCGCTCGGCGACGCGCTGGCGCAGCCGCGACATCGGCACGCGCTGCTCCGGACGCGCGCCGGAACCGACGGAGACCGCCGGCACCGCGGGGGCCGTGGGGGCCTTCGCCACGGTTGCCGGTACACCGGGAGACGCGCCGGCCTTCGCTTCGGACGCGGTGATCACGTCGCCCTTCGTGATACGGCCGCCGCGACCGGTGCCCTCGACGCTCGCCGGTGAAAGACCCTGGTCGGCCATCATCTTGCGTGCGGCGGGCAGCGCCGTCACCGAGGCGACGGTTGTCGCGGCCGACTGCGGTGCCTGCGCGCCGGGCGCAACCGCAACCGGTGCCCTGGCCGGTGCAGGCGCCGACGCCCCGGCCCTGCCTTCGGAATCGATCACCGCGATGACTTCGTTGGACGTCACCGTGGAGCCGTCCGGCTTCACAAGCTCGACGAGTACGCCATCGCCCGGCGACGGCAACTCGAGCACCACCTTGTCCGTTTCCACGTCGATCAGGTTCTCGTCCCGCTTGACCGCGTCGCCCGGCTTCTTGTGCCAGCTGACGAGCGTGGCTTCGGCCACGGACTCGGGCAGCTGCGGGACCTTCACTTCGATGCGCATTGGTTCATTCCTGATTTGAGAACGGGCCGCCGCGTGCTAATGCGCGACGACCATTTCGCCCGAGGCCAGCCTGGCCGCGAAGGCGTCTTCCAGCAGCTGCTTCTGCTCCGCATTGTGCTTGCTGCTGTATCCCACCGCCGTCGACGCGGAGATTGCGCGCCCGGCGTAGGCCAGCACCTGCTTGTCCGGAATGTCGCTGCGCAGGTACGCGCGCAGCCGGTACCAGGCGCCCTGATTCTGCGGCTCCTCCTGCACCCACACCAATTCCTTCGCGTTGGGAAACTTGGCGACCTCTGCCGTGAAGTCAGCGTGTGGAAATGGATACTGCTGCTCGATGCGGATGATCGCCATGTCGTCGATCTTCATCTCCCGACGATGCGCCAGCAGGTCGTAGTACACCTTGCCCGAGCACGCGAGCACGCGCCGGACGTTCTTGGCCGTCAGCTTCTCCGTTTCGCCGATCACGTTGAGGAAGCTTCCTTCGGCCAAGTCTTCGAGCGACGACACCGCTTCCTTGTGCCGGAGTAGGCTTTTCGGGCTCATCACGATCAGCGGCTTTCGGTATTTGCGGAGCATCTGCCGCCGCAGCATGTGGAAGACCTGTGCCGGTGTCGTGGGCACGCAGACCTGCATGTTGTGCTGCGCGCAGAGTTGGAGGAAGCGCTCGGGGCGCGCCGACGAATGCTCGGGACCTTGGCCTTCGAAGCCATGCGGCAGCAGCAGGACCAGGCCACAGATACGGCCCCACTTCACTTCGCCGGCGCTGATGAACTGGTCGATGATCACCTGTGCGCCGTTGACGAAGTCGCCGAACTGCGCCTCCCAGATCACGAGGCGGGTCGGGTCGGACGTCGAGTAGCCGTACTCGAATCCAACGACGGCCTGCTCGGTCAGCACCGAGTCGATGATCTCGAACGTCGCCTGGCCGGGTTTTACATGCTGCAGAGGAATGTAGGTGCCGTCGTCCCACTTCTCGCGGTTCTGGTCGTGCAAAACCGCATGCCGGTGCGAGAACGTGCCGCGGCCAACGTCTTCGCCCGACAGGCGCACGCCATGGCCCTCGTCGAGCAGCGACGCATACGCCAGCGTCTCGCCCATTCCCCAGTCCAGCGGCAATTCGCCCTCGCCCATCGCACGGCGGTCGGCGATGACCTTGTCCACGCGGGAATGCAGCTTGAAGCCGTCGGGAACGTGCGTCAGCTTCTGCGCAAGCGCCCGCAGTTTCCTGACCGGGACGGCGGTTACCGTCGGGTCGGTCCAGTGCCGGTCCTTGTAAGGGCTCCAGTCGATCGTGAACGGCGGTTTGTAGTTCGCGATGACCGTCTTGTTGGTGTTCTGGCCGCGGTCCATCGCCGCGCGGTACGTGGCGATCATCGCGTCCGGCTCCTCCGCGGTGATGACGCCCTCGGCAATCAACTTGTCCGCATACAGCTTGCGCGTGCCTTCATGCAGCGCGATCTTCTTGTACATGAGCGGCTGCGTCACCATCGGCTCGTCCGCCTCGTTGTGTCCCAGTCGGCGGAAGCACACGAGATCGATGAAGATGTCCTTGTGGAACTGCTGCCGGTATTCGAGGGCGATCTCGACCGCCAGCAGGCAGGCCTCCGGATCGTCGCCGTTCACGTGGAGGATAGGCGCCTCAACCATTTTCGCGATGTCGGTGCAGTAGATCGTGCCGCGGGTGTCGCGCGGGTCGGACGTCGTGAAGCCGATCTGGTTGTTGATGACGATGTGGATGGTGCCGCCCGTGTAGAAGCCACGGGTCTGCGCCATGTTCAGGCATTCCTGGTTGACGCCCTGGCCGGCGATCGCGGCGTCGCCGTGCAACAACACCGGCAGCACCTGGTCGCCCTTGGTGTCGCCACGGCGGTACTGCCTCGCGCGCACGCTACCTTCGACCACGGGATTGACGATTTCCAGGTGGGACGGATTGAAGGCGAGGGTCAAATGCACCGGTCCGCCGGGCGTGGAAACGTCCGACGAGAAGCCCTGGTGGTATTTGACGTCGCCCGCAGCCAGGTCCTGCGCTGTCTTGCCCTCGAACTCCGAGAAGAGATCGGCCGGGATCTTGCCCAGCGTGTTGACCAGCACGTTGAGGCGGCCGCGGTGCGCCATCCCCAGCACGATTTCCTGCACGCCGGCTGCGCCGGCCTTTTCGATCAGCCGGTCGAGCATCGGGATCATCGTGAGCCCGCCTTCGCCGGAGAAGCGCTTCTGGCCGACGTACTTCGTGTGCAGGTAGCGCTCCAGCGTCTCCGCGGCTGTCAGGCGCTCGAGGATATGGCGACGCTCCTCCGGCGAATACACCGGAGTGGAGCGTATCGGCTCCAGCCGCTGCTGGAAGAAGCGCTTGGTCGCCGTGTCCGAGATGTACATGTACTCGGTGCCAAGCGTGCGCGTGTAGGTTTCCTGGAGCGCCGCGATGATGTCGGCCAGCCGCATCCGCGCGGGGCCCGCCTTGAACGACCCGACGTCGAATTCGGTCGTCAGGTCCGCTTCGGTGAAGCCGTAGGTACGCAAGTCGAGATCGGGCAGATACTGAGGCTCGTGGCGCTTCAGCGGATCGAGATCGGCGTAGAACATCCCGAGCGTGCGGAACTTGCTGATGAGCCGGAGCACCAGCACCTGCTTGTGCATCGTCGCCGCATCGACCATCGCCCCCGCGACCTTGCGGTTGCGCGCAAGCTCGACGAACGATGCGATGACCGGTGTGTGGGCGACGTCGGCCGCATTGCCGCGCAGCTCGTCGAAATAGGCCCGCCACTCCGGGCTGACCGCGTTGGCGTCGGCGAGGTAATGCTCGTACAGCTCCTCGATGAACGGAATGTTGGACCCGAAGAGGGTGCTGCTCGACTCGAAATCCTTCATGCTGCCCATTGCACCACCTTCCATGATCGACTCAATGCAACTCCAAGGATGGGGGCGGAACCCATCCCCGACAACTGCGCTGCCCGCGCGTCCGCCCCCGACGGCCGATCAACCCCGCTGGGCGATGGGCGTGACGCTGCGCCGCGTGGCGCCGGTGAAAAGCTGGCGCGGCCGGCCGATCTTGTATTCCGGATCGGCGATCATCTCGTTCAGCTGCGCGATCCATCCGACCGTGCGCGCCAACGAGAAGATGGCGGTGAACAACGGCACCGGAATGCCGATCGCCTTCTGCACGATGCCGGAATAGTAGTCGACGTTCGGGTAGAGCTTGCGCGAGACGAAATACTCGTCCTCGAGCGCGATCTTCTCGAGCGACATCGCGAGCTTGAACAGCGGGTCGTCGTGCAGACCGAGCTCGGTCAGCACCTCGTGGCACGTCTCGCGCATCAGCTTCGCGCGCGGGTCGTAGTTCTTGTAGACGCGGTGGCCAAAGCCCATCAGCTTGACGTTCGAGTTCTTGTCCTTGACCTTGGCGATGAACTCGCCGATCTTCGCGACACCTCCCTGCCTCTGGATGTCGTAGAGCATGTTGAGGCAGGCCTCGTTGGCGCCGCCGTGCGCAGGGCCCCACAGGCACGCAACACCCGCCGCGATGGCCGCGAAGGGATTGGTGCCCGACGACGCGCACAGCCGCACCGTCGACGTCGACGCGTTCTGCTCGTGATCGGCGTGCAGGATGAAGATACGGTCCATCGCGCGGACCAGCACGTCGTTCGACTTGAAGTCCTCGCACGGCGTCGCGAACATCATCCGCATGAAGTTAGCCGCGTACGACAGGTCGTTGCGCGGATACATGTACGGCTGCCCAACCGTGTACTTGTAGGCCATTGCCACCAGCGTCGGCATCTTCGCGATCAGGCGGATTGCCGAAATGTCGCGCTGGTGGGCGTCGTGCAGGTTGATCGAGTCGGGGTAGAACGCGGACAGCGCGCCGACTAAACCCGTCATCACCGCCATCGGATGCGCGTCACGGCGGAAGCCGCGCAAAAAGAATTGCATCTGCTCGTTGACCATCGTGTGCTTGGTGACGCGGCCGACAAAATCGGACTTCTGCACCGGCGTCGGCAGCTCGCCGTACAGCAGCAAGTGGCAGACTTCCATGAAGTCGCAGCGTGTCGCGAGTTCCTCGATCGGGTAGCCGCGATAGAGGAGTTCACCCTTGTCGCCGTCGATGTACGTGATCGCCGACTGGCAGGCGGCCGTCGACAGGAAGCCCGGGTCGAAGGTGAACTTGCCGGTCTTGCCGTACAACGTCCGGATGTCGATGACGTCCGGTCCGATCGTTCCCGAGAGTACCGGAAACGTCACTGCGGGTGATCCGTCGGAAAAATTGAGTGTGGCGGTGCGGTCAGTCATTTCTGTAGCTCCCGGCCAGGTGGATGAAGGGGTTTACTGCGGTAAGCCTCAAGGCGATTCCGACCGGCGCCCCGGTCGGAACCTGAAATTGCCGATCCGTTGCCCGGACGCCATTCTTCATGTCGCGCGGAGCTCCTCGAGCAGCGGTCCAACCGATGCGTCGACCGGTTCGTGCTTGCCTGCGATCAGGTCCCACAATTCGTGGTCGCTCAAGTCCAGCAGCCGGTCGAGCATCGCGACTTCGTCCTCGGTCAGCGACGGACCTCGGCCATCGAGGAAGCGCGACAGCACCAGGTCGTTTTCCAGCATGCCGCGCCGGCTGCGCCAGCGGATGCGATTGAGGCGGTCCTGTTCGAGCATCGTCGGCGCGCGGCGCCTTTTCAGACCGCGCGTTTCACCATGATGTCCTTGATCTTGCCGATCGCCCGTGTGGGATTGAGGTTCTTGGGACAGACGTCGACGCAATTCATGATGCTGTGGCAACGGAACAGCCGGTACGGATCCTCGAGGTTGTCGAGCCGGGCACCGGTCGCCAGGTCGCGGCTGTCCGCGATGAAACGGTAAGCGGCCAGCAGCCCCGCCGGGCCGACGAACTTGTCCGGGTTCCACCAGAAGGATGGGCACGCGGTCGAACAGCACGCGCAGAGGATGCATTCATAGAGCCCGTCGAGTTCCTCGCGGTCCCCGGGCGACTGCAGCCGCTCCTTTTCCGGCGGGGGCGTGTCGTTGACGAGGTAGGGCTTGATCGAATGGTATTGCTTGAAGAACTGGCTCATGTCCACGATCAGATCGCGGATCACCGGGAGCCCCGGGAGCGGCCGCAATTCGACCGGTTCCTTCACGTCGTTGAGATTGGTGATGCAGGCCAGGCCATTCTTGCCGTTGATATTCATCGCGTCCGAGCCGCACACGCCTTCGCGGCAACTCTTGCGGAACGACAGCGTGTCGTCCTGTTGCCGCAGGCGCATCAGCGCGTCCAGCAGCATCCTGTCCGTGGGCTCCAGCGCGACGTCGTAGTCCTGGTAGCGCGGGGCCGCATCCTGCTCGGGGTTGTAACGGTAAATGCGGAATTTCATCGGGGCCCCGAGGGTCAGTAGCTGCGCGCCTTCGGCGGAAAGGCGTCCACCGACAGCGGCTTCAGGTTGACCGGCTTGTAGTCGAGCCGGTTGCCATCGCGATACCACAGCGTGTGCTTCAACCAGTTGACGTCGTCGCGGTCGGGATAGTCGCTGCGCGCCTGCGCGCCGCGCGATTCGCGCCGCGCCTCCGCGGACACCACGGTGGCCTTGGCGACTTCCGCCAGGTTGTCCAATTCCAGCGCCTCGACGCGCGCGGTGTTGAAAACGCGGCTCTTGTCCTTGATTGCCGTCCTTGCGACCTGCTGTTCCAGCGCCATTACCTTGGCCACACCCTCGCTCAGCAGCTGCTGGTTGCGGTAGACGCCGCAGTGGTGCGTCATCGCGCGGCGCAGTTGTTGCGCGACCTCGGGCACGGATTCGCCGGTGGTGGCGGCGTCGATGCGCGCGAGTCGCGAACGCGAGAAGTCGCCTGCGTCGGCGGGCAGGTTCTTCTGGCCCTGCGCCCGCAGATTCTGGTCGACGATGAAATTGCCGCACGCGCGGCCGAACACGAGCAGATCGAGCAGCGAATTGGTGCCGAGGCGGTTGGCGCCGTGCACGGAAACGCAGGCGCATTCGCCGACCGCGTAGAGCCCGTCGATTACGGTATTGGGATTGCCCGCCTTGGGTGCCACGACCTGTCCGTGCACGTTGGTCGGGACGCCGCCCATCTGGTAGTGGATGGTGGGCACGACCGGAATGGGTTCCTTGATCGGGTCGACGTTGGCGAACTTGATCGCGATTTCGCGGATCGACGGCAGCCGCTTCAGGATGACGTCGGGTCCCAGGTGATCCAGCTTCAGCAGCACGTGGTCCTTGTCCGGACCGCAGCCCCGGCCTTCCTTGATCTCCTGGTCCATCGCCCGCGACACGACGTCCCGCGACGCCAGGTCCTTGGCATTGGGCGCATAGCGTTCCATGAAGCGCTCGCCGGCGCTGTTGAGCAGGATGCCACCTTCGCCGCGCACGCCCTCGGTGATCAGGACGCCCGCGCCGGCGACGCCGGTCGGATGGAACTGCCAGAACTCCATGTCCTCCAGCGGAATGCCGGCGCGCGCCGCCATGCCAAGGCCATCGCCGGTGTTGATGAACGCGTTGGTGGACGCGGCGAAGATCCGACCGGCGCCGCCGGTGGCCAGCACCGTCGCCTTCGCCTGCAGGATCATCGCGTTGCCCGTCTCCATCTCGTAGGCGACGACGCCGACGACGTCGCCATCGGCATCGCGCACCAGGTCGAGCGCCATCCACTCGACGAAGAACTGCGTGTCCGCGCGCACGTTACGCTGGTAGAGCGTGTGCAGCATCGCGTGTCCGGTCCGGTCGGCCGCCGCGCAGGCGCGCTGGACCGGCGTCTCACCGAAGTTGGCCATGTGGCCGCCGAACGGGCGCTGGTAGATCGTGCCGTCCGCATTGCGGTCGAACGGCATGCCGAAATGCTCGAGCTCGTAGACGACCTGCGGCGCCATCCTGCACATGTATTCGATCGCGTCCTGGTCGCCCAGCCAGTCCGACCCCTTGATGGTGTCGTACATGTGCCAGTGCCAGTTGTCCGCGGCCATGTTGCCCAACGATGCGCCGATGCCGCCCTGCGCCGCCACCGTGTGCGAACGCGTAGGGAACACCTTGGACAGCACCGCGACGCGCAGGCCGGCCTCCGCCAGCTGCAGCGATGCGCGCATGCCGGCACCACCGGCGCCGATGATGATCGCGTCGAACTTCTGTACTGGCAGCGCGTTGGGGGTCACCGGACACCCCACAGGATCTGGAGGGTCCAACCGGCGTAGCCGACCAGCGCGCCGATCACCAGGACCTGCAAGGCCAGTCTGACGATGACGGGCTTGACGTAGTCCATGAGGATGTTGCGCACGCCGACCCACGCGTGCCAGAGCAGCGCCGCCATGAAGACGAACGTGCAGATACGGAACGCCTCGTTGCCGAACGCGGCCTTCCAGGCGCCGAAATCGAGCCCGCCGAACCATAGCAGCAGGCCCAGCACGAGTAGCGTGTAGAGGCCCATCAGCACCGCGGTGACGCGCTGCACCAGCCAGTCGCGCCAGCCATAGTGGGCGCCGACGACGGCGCGTTCCGGCATCACCATAGCCGCACCGCGATGGCCAACGTGACGACGATCGCCAGCACCAGCGCAGCGGCCGCCGAGCGCCGGGCACTCGCCAGGTCGACGCCGACGTGCACGTCCATCAGCACGTGACGGATGCCGGCGAAAAGATGGTGAATGAAGGCCCAGGCCAGCACGACCGTGATGACCTTGGCCAGCGGGGATTGGAACACCTGGCGCATCTCGGCCCAGGATTCCGGTGACGCCAGCGCGCGCTGGAGCGTACACAGGACGAGCGGAATGCCGACGGCAAACATCAACGCACCGCTGGCGCGATGCAGGATCGACACGACGGCCGGCAGAGGCATCCGGATCGCGAACAGGTTCAGGTAGACCGGGCGCGGCTTCATAACGGGACGGTCGACAGCAGCCATCTCAACCCCTCGGGAACGATCTGTCTGGCGGTCGAAAACGATGGCGCCGCCATTTCCAGACGCTTTCGGCAGACGATTTGTGCAGAGCAACGAATTATAGCCTCACCGTTGCAGGCGGCGGTACGAATTCGCGCCGTTGTTGAGCCTGAACAACAAGCATCGTCCTGACCGCGGCGTGTGCGGGGCATCCGTGCGCGCCCTCAGAAAAGTTCGTTGAAATAATGATGCGTGCGCGTGTTGCAGAGGCCGCGCCGGACTTCGACCGGGCGGTCGCCGTAGGTTAGCGTCACGCGGTCGACGGCCAGGAGCGGCGAACCGACCGGCACGCCGAGCACCAAAGCGCTTGCAGCATCGGCGGCGATCGCGGACAGCCGTTCCCGCGCCTTTAGCATTCGCACGCCGAACTGCGATTCGAACAGGCCGTACATCGAGCCGTGATACGCGTCGTAGCGCGCGCGGGTCAGGCCGCGGAACAGCGCCGCCGGCAACGTGATCTCGTCCAGAACGACCGGCTGGCCGCCCCATTCCAGCACGCGGCGCAGGATCACGAGGGGGTCGCCGGGCTTGATCTCGAGCGTGCGCGCAACCTCGGCGCCCGCTTTGCCCCGCCTGAGGTCGAGCAGCCGGCTGCCCGGGTATTCGTCGTGGCCGTCGTCGTGGCGGATGCGCAGGAAACGGAAGCTCGAGAACTGTTCTTCCGTGTGCGTGGCGACGAAGGTGCCCTTGCCCTGCTTGCGCACGACCAGGTTGTCGGCGGCCAGCGCACCGATGGCCTTGCGCACGGTCCCCTGGGAAACGCCGTAGCGGGCGGCGAGTTCCATCTCCGACGGAATGGCCGCGCCGGGCCCCCATTCGCTGGCCTCGAGGCTCTTCTCCAGCAGCCCCTTGATCTGCAGGTACAAGGGCTTGAACGATGGCGTGGAAGCGGATGGCATTCAATCATTATCAACAATCCCCCGGCGCCTTGTCTATCTTTTATCTTATGTCTTATATCAAATACAAGAATTGATTGACACGTCCATCGGCCCGCGCCTAGAATCGTGCACCGCGGCAGGGACGTCCCGGCGCACCGGATGCGCCGGATGGATAGCGCCCTTCTGCACCGCAGCATCGGCAAGCGTCATTGAACACGCAACGACCACGCATGATCCCCAGGAATCGCCCTCCAGGAGCCTCGACATGAAGACACCCCTCCGCGTCGCAGTCACCGGTGCCGCCGGTCAGATCGGCTACGCCCTGCTGTTCCGCATCGCCTCCGGCGAAATGCTCGGCCGCGACCAACCCGTGATTCTGCAAATGCTGGAACTGCCGATGGACAAGGCGCAGGCAGCGCTGCGCGGCGTGATGATGGAGCTCGAGGATTGCGCGTTTCCGCTGCTCGCCGGTATGGTCGGCACGGCAGATCCGAAGGTCGCGTTCAAGGATGCCGACGTCGCGCTGCTGGTCGGCGCCAAACCACGCGGGCCGGGAATGGAACGCAAGGACCTGCTGATGGAGAACGCCAAGATCTTCATCGAGCAAGGCAAGGCGATCGACGCGGTCGCCTCGCGCAATATCAAGGTGCTGGTCGTCGGCAATCCCGCCAACACCAATGCGTACATCGCGATGAAATCCGCCCCGTCGCTGCCGGCGAAGAACTTCACCGCCATGCTGCGGCTCGACCACAACCGTGCGCTGTCGCAACTCGCGGCGCGGACCGGCAAGCCCGTGGGCGACTTCGAGAAACTGATCGTCTGGGGCAACCATTCGCCGACCATGTACGCCGACTATCGCTTCGCCACGGTCGGCGGCCAGTCCGTCAAGTCACTGGTGAACGACGAGAACTGGAACCGCACCGAGTTCCTGCCCAAGGTCGGGAAGCGCGGCGCGGCGATCATCGAGGCCCGCGGTCTTTCGTCCGCCGCATCGGCCGCCAACGCAGCGATCGACCACGTGCGCGACTGGATGCTGGGCAGCAATGGCAAGTGGGTCACGATGGGCGTGGCGTCGGATGGCAGCTACGGCATCCCGAAGGACGTCATGTACGGCGTGCCCGTCACCACCGCGGCCGGCGAATACACGCGCGTCCCGGATCTGCCGATCGACGATTTTTCGCGGGAGAAGATGAACGCGACGCTGAAGGAACTCGAGGAAGAGCGCGCCGGCGTGGCCGCGCTGCTCGGCTGAAGCGGCACGTTCCCTTGATGAACCGCTGACATGGCCAGCATTTCCGCAGGCGCCCGCTTTCGCGCGGCCGTCGCCGCCGAGACGCCGCTGCAAGTTCCCGGCGCGATCTGTGCGTATCACGCCATCCTCGCCGAGCGCGCCGGATTCAAGGCGATCTATCTTTCGGGCGGCGGCGTCGCGGCGGGTTCGCTCGGCATCCCGGACCTGGGGATCAGCAACCTGGACGACGTGCTGACCGACGTCCGCCGGATCACCGACGCCTGCTCGCTGCCGCTGCTGGTCGACGTCGACACGGGGTTCGGTGCGTCGGCGTTCAACGTCGCGCGCACGGTCAAGTCGATGATCAAGTTCGGCGCCGCGGCCATCCACATCGAGGATCAGGTCGGCGCCAAGCGCTGCGGCCATCGCCCCGGCAAGGAACTCGTGACCCGCGACGAGATGGTCGACCGGGTGAAGGCTGCCGTCGACGCCCGGATCGATCCGGAATTCGTGATCATGGCGCGCACCGACGCGCTGGCCGTGGAAGGCCTGGACGCGGCAATCGACCGGGCGTGCGCGTGCGTCGAGGCCGGCGCCGACATGATCTTCCCGGAGGCGATCACCGACCTCGCGATGTACAAGCGCTTCGCCGCCGCGGTCAAGGTGCCGATTCTCGCCAACATCACCGAGTTCGGCGCGACGCCGCTGTACACGCTGGACGAACTCCGCGACGCGGACGTCGGGCTGGCGCTCTATCCGCTGTCCGCGTTCCGCGCGATGAACAAGGCGGCGCTCTCGGTCTACGGGGCGTTGCGCCGCGACGGCACGCAGAAGGCTGTCGTCGATTCGATGCAGACGCGCGCCGATCTCTACGATTGCCTGGGCTACCACACGTATGAGCAAAAGCTCGACGGCCTGTTTGCCAAGACCCGATGAGGGAGTCCACACCATGACCACAGAAGCCCCTGTTGCCGAGTTGCCGAAAGCGAAAAAATCCGTCGCCCTGTCCGGCATCGCCGCCGGCAATACGTCCCTGTGCTCGGTGGGCCGGACCGGCAACGACCTCCACTACCGCGGCTACGACATCCTCGACATCGCCGACGTCTGCGAGTTCGAGGAGATCGCCTACCTGCTCGTCCACGGCAAGCTGCCCAACGTCGCGGAGCTCGCCGGGTACAAGTCCAAGCTTGCTTCGCTGCGCGGTTTGCCGGCGCCGGTGAAGGCCGCGCTGGAGGCACTTCCGGGCGCCGCGCATCCGATGGACGTGATGCGCACCGGCGCATCCGTGCTGGGCTGCGCGCTGCCGGAAAAGGACGACCATAACGTGCCCGGCGCGCGCGACATCGCGGACCGGCTGATGGCGTCGTTCGGCTCGATGCTGCTCTACTGGTATCACTGGAGCCACAACGGACGGCGCATCGACGTCGAGACCGACGATGATTCCATCGGCGGCCACTTCCTGCACCTGCTGCACGGCAGGAAGCCGCCCGCGCTGTGGGTCAAGGCGATGCACACGTCGCTCAATCTCTACGCGGAGCACGAGTTCAACGCGTCGACGTTCGCCGCGCGCGTGATCGCGGGCACGGGTTCCGACATCTATTCCGCGATCACCGGCGCCATCGGCGCGCTGCGCGGCCCCAAGCACGGCGGCGCCAACGAATTCGCCTACGATGTGCAGAACCGGTATCTGACACCCGAGGAAGCGGAAGCCGACGTGCGCGCGCGGGTCGAGGCGAAGCAGGTCATCATCGGCTTCGGCCATCCGGTGTACACGATCGCCGATCCGCGCAACGGAATCATCAAGGACGTCGCGCGCAGGCTGTCCGAGTCCGCCGGCAACACCAAGTTATACCGGATCGCCGAGCGCCTGGAATCCGTCATGTGGGACGCAAAGAGGATGTTTCCCAACCTCGACTGGTTCTCTGCCGTCAGCTACCACATGATGGGCGTGCCCACCGCCATGTTCACGCCGCTGTTCGTCATCTCGCGCACGTCAGGATGGTCCGCGCATGTGATCGAGCAGCGCATCGACGGCAAGATCATCCGCCCCAGCGCCAATTACATCGGCCCGGAAGACCAGAAGTTCGTTCCGCTCGCGGATCGCCCGTGAGGTCGACGCTTGCCATGGCCGCGTTCACCGCGGCGCTTGCCGTTCCCGCCGCGGCCGCACGCGGGGACACGGCATTCGTGGTCACCTATCTGTGCGATGGCGGCCGTTATCTTCCCGTCGGCTACCCTTCGTACCGCGATGCGCCGCGCGCGCCCATCCGCCTGAGCTGGCAGGGGCGAACCGTCGAGCTCTCGCCGACGCGCGTGGGGTCCGGTGCGCGCTACGTCAACCCGCTGGCCAATCTCCAATGGTGGAGCAAGGGCAACGGCGGCACACTCTCCCAGCTGTCGAACAACCGGGCGCTCCTCACCAACTGCGTCGAAAGCTGACGCCACACCAATCCTCCACGACTCCAATCCATGTCCGCACCCATCAGCAACGTCCGCCCCAAACCCGACAAGGTGCTGGTCGACATCGTCGACTACGTCTCCAAGTACAAGATCAACAGCAAGGAGGCGTATTCGACCGCGCACTACTGCCTGCTCGACACGCTGGGTTGCGGCTTCGAGGCGCTGACCTACCCCGCCTGCACCAAGCTCATGGGCCCGATCGTCCCCGGGACCGTCGTTCCCAATGGCGCCAAGGTTCCCGGCACGTCGTTCGTGCTGGACCCCGTGCAGGCGGCGTTCAACATCGGCGCGATAATCCGCTGGCTTGACTTCAACGACACGTGGCTGGCCGCGGAATGGGGCCATCCGTCAGACAACCTGGGAGGCATCCTCGCGGTGGCCGACTGGATGTCGCGCAACAACGTCGCCGCCGGCCGCGCGCCGCTCTCCGTCAAGGACGTGCTCACCGGCATGATCAAGGCGCACGAGATCCAGGGCGTCATTGCCCTCGAGAACAGCTTCAACCGCGTCGGCCTCGACCACGTCGTGCTGGTGAAGGTCGCCTCCACCGCCGTCGTCGCACAGATGCTGGGCTTGACGCGCGACGAGATCATCAACGCCGTGTCGCTTGCCTGGGTGGACGGCCAGTCGCTGCGCACCTACCGCCATTCGCCCAACACCGGCTCGCGCAAGAGCTGGGCCGCCGGCGACGCCACGTCGCGCGCCGTGCGCCTGGCGCTGATCGCGAAGACCGGCGAGATGGGCTATCCGTCCGTGCTGACGGCCAAGACCTGGGGTTTCTACGACGTGCTGTTCAAGGGCAACGCCTTCTCGTTCCAGCGGCCCTACGGCAGCTACGTGATGGAGAACGTGCTGTTCAAGATCAGCTTCCCGGCCGAATTCCACGCGCAGACCGCGGCGGAATGCGCGATGCAGCTGCATCCGCTGGTGAAGGACAGGCTGGCCGACATCGAGAAGATCACGATCCGCACGCACGAGTCCGCCATCCGCATCATCGACAAGAAGGGCCCGCTCGACAATCCCGCGGACCGCGACCACTGCATCCAGTACATGATTGCGGTGCCACTGCTCCACGGCCGCCTGACGGCCGCCGATTACGAGGACAGCATCGCGCGCGACCCGCGCATCGACGCGCTGCGCGACAAGATGGTGTGCGTGGAGGACAAGCAGTTCTCGAAGGACTACCACGACCCCGACAAGCGCTCGATCGCCAACGCCATCACGGTGAAGTTCAAGGACGGCACGAAGACAAAGGAAATCGTCGTCGAGTACCCGATCGGCCACCGGCGCCGCCGCAAGGAAGGCATCCCCGTGCTGATCGAGAAGTTCCGGACCAATCTCGCGCGTCGCTTCCCGGAAAAGCAGCGCGCGACGATCCTCGACGCAGCGCTCGACGCGAGCAAGCTCTCCGCGCTGCCGGTGCACGAGTTCGTCGACATGATGGTCATCTGAATCCCGCCACCCGACCTGAGCTTCCATGCGCCTCATCACCACCGTGCTCGCCTTCGTGCTACCGCTTGCCACTGCTCTGCCCGCGTTGGCCGACGATTACCCGAAGCTCAAGGCCGGCCAGTGGGAGACGACGACGACGTCCTCGAAGTCGGCCGGCGCGCCGCAAAACAAGATCACGATGTGCACGGACGATGCGGTCCAAAAGAAGATGATGGACATGGGCAAGGGCATGAGCAAGGAAATGTGCTCGAAGACGGACCTGCGCCGCGAAGGCGGCAAGTACATCGGCGATTCCGTATGCAAGATCGGTGACGCGACGATGACCTCCCACTCTGTGATGACGTTACAGGGCGACACCGCTTATAAAACTGTCGTCAACGCCACCTACAACCCGCCGTTCATGGGGATGAAGGAGACGACGACCACGATCGAGGCCCGCAATACCGGTCCGTGCCGGGACGGCCTGCAACCAGGCGACGTCGTCACCGCAAATGGCCAGAAATTCAACATGAACTCCATGCCAAATCGCCCGCCGGTTGCCCCTCCCGCCAAAGCCAGGTAACACGACTACGCAAAGGTGACGCAATGAGCCACAACCTCCACAAGACCCTCCAGGAATTCAAGCTTGCCGCCAGCACCGGCAAGTATTACTCGCTGCCCGCGTTGGAGGCCGCCGGGATCGGCAAGGTCTCGCGACTGCCAGTTTCCATCCGCATCGTGCTCGAGTCCGTGCTGCGCAACTGCGACGGCAAGAAGGTGACCGAGGAGCACGTGCGACAGCTCGCCAACTGGTCGCCCAAGGGTGAGCGCACGGACGAAATTCCGTTCGTCGTCGCCCGCGTCGTGCTGCAGGACTTCACCGGCGTGCCGCTGCTAGCCGACCTGGCG
>Ga0302323_100001665_pt1 | contig 18108 bp, 19 predicted proteins | sample Fen_T0_3_FD_201950 | JGI IMG/M metagenome (GOLD analysis project Ga0302323, IMG submission 201950) | Peat permafrost microbial communities from Stordalen Mire near Abisko, Sweden - Fen_T0_3 | ecosystem: Environmental > Terrestrial > Soil > Wetlands > Permafrost | place: Sweden: Abisko... | reverse complement strand
CCCTTTCCGTTTTAGATTGACTTCACACACCTCAATCTTGGTGCCTCGACACCGTCCATGGATCGGGGAAGTCCCTTCGTATTCAATCGAGAGGACGTCGCCCGGCAAGCCGGGTGCCGCCTCTCATCTCAAACGTTGAGCGGCTGCCACGCGGGTTGCACTTTTGCTCACGCTTCGCAGCGCTGGTTCTCACTTCGGACCAGTCGCGCGCTTCGGCTGTCCCCCGCGGATCGTCTAGCCTAGTCAGTCAGTTGGTTAGCCGCCGTGGGCGCCCTGCAAGGTCTGCGGCATTCCGTCATCCGTTTGCCCTGAACTCGCACGGCGGCTAAAGTCGCTCGTCCTGCGACGCCGTGCTCCATCGAACCAATGCGCCGCTCAACCTTTCAATCGAGAGGACGTGCCCCGGCAAGCCGGGTCACGCCTCTCATCTCCACGTTGGGCATCAGCGGAAGCACCTGCGTTGCTCTAGTTGACAACACACTTTCATGTTGTCATCATCGCCAACATGAAGGCTACCGAGTTGTTCCGAACACGCATCGCTTACACAGAGCATGCGTTCGCTGAGTTGGTTTTGTGGCGAGTCCCCGTTCCTGTCAAAGGTTCACTTCACGAATACAAGTACCGTTTGGCCTATGTCGTCAAAGGTATCTGTGTCGTGCGGTACGACAACGAGGTCGGAAAGGGAGATCACCGTCACTTTGGTGCCAAGGAGAGCAATTACTCCTTCACTACTCCAGAAGCGTTGCTCGCTGACTTCCAACGTGATATTGCGAGGTGGACCCGTGAAAACAGTAACTCTTGATGTTCGCTCCCCTACTGAAGCAATGGCTGGTTTTGCCCAGGCTTGGCGGTCTGGCAAGGCGGAGAAAACTGCCCGAATCAGCTTTACCTCACCAGAGCTTCTTTGGAAAGTTCTCACCGCAAAGCGGTGGGAGTTGCTCAAGGTCTTGTGCGGTGCAGGCCCCATCTCCATCCGCGAGGCAGCGCGTCGGGTCGATCGCGATGTAAAGGCTGTTCATACCGATGTCACGGCATTGCTGGCAGCTGGGGTGCTAGACCGTACAGAAAGCGGAGCCATCGTTTTTCCATTCGAGGCCGTGAAGGTCGAGTTCCTGTTGCAAGCTGCATAAGCCTGCGAGCAGATGCCCAACCCTTCAATCGAGAGGACGTGCCCCGGCAAGCCGGGTCACGCCTCTCATCTCAAACGTTAGGCGTCATCCAAATCACCCCACGGAGGCCCTATGTTGAATATCTCGTTCTTCGGTAGCTGGCTCGCGTATGTCGTCGTCACATTTGCGATGGGCTTCATCTGGCATCTGGTCTTGTTCAAGCAGCTTTACGCCAAGCTTGCCATCTACTCGCGCCTAGATGATCCAATCATTCCTCTCGGCTTGGGCGCTATGCTCATTCAAGGAGCCGTCCTCGCCTATCTATACCCACTCCTGGCAAGACCAGGAAATGTCCTAGTCGAAGGTCTGCGCTTCGGCCTTGTCATGGGGCTATTCATTGCTAGCAGCGCAGTTCTTGCGGAGGCAGCCAAGCAGAGGGTTACTTCGCTCCCCACGTGGCTCGTCGTTGAAAGCGTCTACTACGCCATTCAGTTTTCGCTGTGCGGCGTTGCCATCGCATTCGTTCACAGCAAGTTCCAAAATGCCGCCTAACCCATCGAGAGGACGCGCCCCGGCAAGCCGGGTCATGCCTCTCATCTCAAACGTTAGGCCTCACAAGATCTATCTTCACGCCTTCGGTGTATCCACAGACGAAATCTCATGAACACAAAGCTCGGCACTGTCATCATCTACGCCAGAGACATGAAGAAGACCGCACTGTTCTACAGCAAGCACTTTGGTTTCCAAACAACGGGTGACGTTGTTGAGGGTTTAGTCGAGCTGCATGCTCCAAATGGCGGCGCAGGAATACTCATTCATCAAGCCGCAAAGTCAGTGAAGCTGGGCCAGGTCGGTGTGAAGCTGTCCTTTCATGTTCAAGACGTGCAGGCATTCACCAATGAAGCTCAGAAGAACGGGCTCAAGTTTGGGGTCATACACGAGGCCAATGGCTATCACTTCGCCAATGCGAAAGACCCCGACAAGAATTCCGTAAGCATTTCAAGTCGGGCCTTTCGAGCTGAGCGCGCGCGGTGAGGCGTAACCCTTCAATCAACAGGACGTCACCCGGCAAGCCGGGCGCCGCCTGTTATCTCAAACGTTAGGCGCCATGAAGCTCAATTGCCCCAAATTCACTGCGCCAATTTCGTCATGGCGAGTTCTGCTGGGAGGTCGAGTCACAAGATGCAGCCAGTGCGGAACCGAGAGCGTGCGCTCGTTGTCGCCTTTGAAAGCCCTGACCTTCGGTTGGCCACGAGTTCCATGCCGAGTTCACGAGCCCGCTTGGCAAGCTGTCGAACGACGCGCTCGCGGAATCGGTCCTCGTAGTACTGTTGGCCGCGGTCGGTGTATTCCTCGCCCCGAGTCAGCATCGTGTAGATCAGACGCGCCAGCTTGTGCGCTGCGGCCGTCACAGCCTTGGGCTTGTCCATGCGCCCACACATGCGCCGGTAGTACGCCCCGAGCGCTGACTTGCTGCTGCGCAGCGCCGCCGCGGCCAGCCGACCATCACGGGGTCGGCATCCATCCCCGGGTCAATATTGGATCGGCGCGGTGGGTCAGATTTAGATCGGCGCCGACACCCGCATAGAGTGCACACTGCACCTTCAATCCTTGATAGGGATGCACGGGCATCGGACCCTGATGGAAGAACCTTGCCATTGGTGGCCCATCGGCCGAACTCCCGACTGACGCTGGCTACACCCCAGAAACCGGGTGGACCTCAGCCAGCGTCCTCAGGTGGTCAGCGGCGCGGTTGCGCAGAACCTCCTGGACGTTGCGGACCGCGAAAATGTGGAGAAACTTTGTGATATGCGCCCCAAGCGCCAACTCGGCACGTTCGTGTTCGTAGAGTTTCGCGACGTCAGCGACCGGTTGCTGCGATTCCTCGGCCAGGAATGCGACGATTCGCGACTCGTCGGGCGGCTTCTCTGCAGGGGCGGACATAGTCAAGCCTGACTCACAAGATGGATTGACGAAAGCCTAGCACGTCATGGTCGGCAACACGGTGCGCCACAACACACAAGCGGCCGGCCGCGAGGTCATCATCAGAAGCAGTCAGCGCGGACGAACGCGACAGCCGAGCGAAGAGCGTTCGAGGCAGCACAAACCGAGCACTTCGTGGAAGACGCCGTCAGCATCGAACCTGATGGTGCTCCCGCGGAGATAGCGGAGGGGCTCGCTGCGACCCGGATCGCGCCTCACTTCATGTCCGCTCAGGTCTGCACCAATTGCGCGTCGACGCCCCGGCGCGGCGCGGGCCCAACGGGCGGGGCGAAGCCCGCACGGGCCCACATCTGCACGGTCCGGGCGGGTGACGACGCGTCCAGTAGGCTTCGAATTTCGGCGTAGGGCTTCGCCTGTTCCGGATACTCCTGCAACGCTTGCTGCAGTGGCTGCAGCGCGATGCCGGCGGCCGTGGCGGCGAGTTGCACCCGGGCATAGGCTCGGCCCGCGTTGACCTGGGTCACCCGGTCATTGCCATCCGTCACCATCCAAAGGAAGCCTGGCGTCGATTCGAGATTTGCGTTGAAGTCCTTGATCTGGCTGGTCGTGGCATAGTCGTCGGGCCTCGGCGGCTCGTTGCGGTTGAACAGCCCGACCTTGCTCATCAGCACGGGGATACGGTCGAGCACGAACAAGCCATCACGGTGCTGTTCGATCTCCGCGGCCCCGACGCGCAGCACCTTGTACGTCTCCATCATGGTTCGCGGCGTGGTCAGTTCGATCCGCCATGCCTCGGCAGCAATCGCGCGGTGGCGCCGCAGCGCGTCCGGTTGATCCATTCCAACAAAGCCGAATCGCAACGAATTCGGCTTCACGCCCTCCGCCATCGCGGCCCAAGCGTCAGCAGGAACGGGTCGGGTCAGCTCATAGGCGTTTCGGTTGGTACGACGACTCAGGATCTGCGCGAACAACGGGTCCTTGGAAACCCTGGCATCGGCCAGCAAGCGGATGCGCGCGACCGGCCGTTGGTCGATGGCCGAGTGGCCGAACGCGCCTTCAGGAAACAGCGAAATCTCGGCCCTCAGACCATGCTCGCGCGCCGCCATGTCGAGCAGTTCCAGGAACGTGCCATGGCTCATCATGATCTGGCGCGAGTACGGATCGGCCTCGGGCAGCAAACGGGTGAGGTCGCACCGCAGCACGATCTCGTCTTGGGTGTGCAGGTCCACCAGCCAGGATTGCAGGTTGTGCGAGTGCGGCGCCAGGATCGCGTAAGCAAGGATCCAGCGACGCGCATCCGCCTCGGCGCCAGGACCCTGCCACGCGGCGATGGCATCGGCGGGCATCTGCTGGCTGCAGCCTGTGGCGGCGACCACAGCAATACCGCCTGCCGCTGTCAGTCGAATGAACTGTCGTCGATCCATGAGCCCCCGCTCCCTGTTCTTTCCACAACAGCATGCGCTCGATTCCGATTCCGATTTCGTGTGAACGCTGAACGAAGCGTACCGAACGTAAGAACCCAGCGGCACATCAGTCTGTGCGCCAACGCACCGTGCGACCGAATTCAAGTGAATGGATCCCTGATGTGCGCACCTATTTGATCCATCTCAAGCAATTGCCTCGAACCCGCGATTTGCCGCGAAACCGTCATGCGCGCTGCCCAGACTCAATCGCATCATTTGAAATGAAAGAGGCTCCGATGCAAAAGTCTGACGCTGTCGCCGCGATGGGGCCGAGCACCCTGTTGCTCCCCGCCTGGATCAAGGCCGCGTTGGTCGCCAACGATCGCCTGAAGCTGTACCTAACGGTACTGCAGGCCGCGGCGTCACACGCTGAACACCCCGACACCGACCCACTGGACCTGGGTCGAGAGACCGCGGCAGCAGGAGTGGACGGGCACTGGCTGCGGGACCTGCCCGCTGCATGCTCACAGGTCAACGGCACATTCCTGGTTCCCGAGTTGCGCCGGCTGGCGCAGCGGTTGGCGGAGGACCTGGGCGTGATGGCGCGACCACTGCTCGAGGCGCATCGCAACGGCGACGACCCCGGTCCGCGAGTGAAGCACTGGCTCGACTGGCTGGCGACGATCGGAAGCAAGAAGTCAGGTGGCGAAACGCTGACCAGCGACCAATTGCGCCTGCTGACGGATGGCAAGAGGGAAACCAAGCGAGAAGGCAAGCGCGGGCACGACCAAGACGGTCACGACTTCGGCGCGGACAGCTTTCACCTGCTGGTGATGGATCTGCACAAGCAGCTCAATCAGTTGGCCGGTAGCTTGTCTAACGAAGAGATCAGCGGTGCACACGTCTGGCAACTGCAACCGGCCGATCGCCCCCATGTGGAAGCGTTCATGCGGGGCCTGAACCGCACCGTGCCGCTCAAGTTCGATCACCCGGGGCTCGACACGGCAGCCACGCGCGACGGCGAGCGGCTGCTGCTGCAGAACGACATCGGCACCAACGACGCACACGTCCTCGTCGTGCAGGTCGAAGGCCGGTCGATCACCTTGAACTATTCGGATCTGCACCGCCCGCGGTTCGAATTTTTCCAGACACTGCTGGCTCCGTTCGGTGCGAAGTGGGCCGACACGCGGTCCTTGGTCGACGCAGCGCTCAACGAAGGCCATGCCTACACGTTCGGAACCGCACAGTTTGAATGTGCCAACGACGCAGCGCTGGACAAGACCCTCGAGGGCATCGGCTCGCGCATCGTATTCCTGATCGACTGGAACCGCGCCCGCAAACGACTGCTGCCCTTCGTCGGCAAGGCCGATGCGATCAACGTATTGCGCGAGGTAGCGCGACTCGACGCTGGGCACATGGCCTGGCTCAAGGCGGGCGGTGAGCAGATCATCTTCGCAGCCATGCAGGCGGCGGGCGAAGGCGCGTTCCGCATCGGCGATCGGCTGGACACGGTTCTGGGCATGGACGATGCCCGCGCCTTCCTGATCGAGGTGCTGTGCCTCGCGAGCAAGGCCTTGCTCGCCGGGCAACCGACAGCCCTGGTTGCCGACGAGACCCGCATGCTGCTTGCCAGGCGCATGCGCCAGCGCAGCAGTGAGTTCGACCTCATCGACGAGCATGCCGCCTACTGCCACTCACTGGCACAGGCCGTCAGCGATGGACTGGCGCACGACGTGATCACGACCGGTGGCAAGGGCGACCACAAGGACTCGGGCAAGGCTGCACGTCGACTGGCGGAACGCGCCAAAGTCTGGGAGCGCCAAGCCGATCACCTGGTGATGCGGGCTCGCGACCATGCCCAGCTGCAGCGCCGCTGGCAGCCGTTCGCTCGGCTGCTCGAACTGTCCGACGACATCGCTGATGCGCTCGAAGAGGCCGCGTTCCTGATGAGCCTGATTGCCGAGGACCATCGCCAAGGCTGGGATGCCGACGTGCATCAGATCCTGTCGCGCCTCGCACAGTCCGTGCTCTCGGCGACGCAAGAACATATCAGGGCCCTGACCATTGCGCGCCGGCTCGGTGCCGGCAGCGATGCCGCGGACAGCGACGCCTTCCTCGCCGCGTCGTGGAACGTGCTGCGGTCCGAACGTGAATGCGACGAATTGCTGCGCAGCGCCCGGCGCACGATCCTGGCGTCGATCCGCGACGCTGCGTCGCTGATGCTCGCCAACGACCTGGCGATTTCGCTGGAGCTGGCATCCGACCGCCTGCTGGTCGCAGGCTACGCGCTGCGCGATGTCGCCTTCGGCCAGGCCGGGTCGCGGTCGTGAAGGATCGCCATGACGATGTTGAGTCGAGCTGGCCCGACTCGCTCTACCTGATCGGCTGCCTGGCGCCGGTCGGCTGCGCGCCGGCCGAGTACAAGCCTTCTGCCGAGACCATGGGTTTCAAGGCCTTCAACCTTCTGCGCATGGCCGGACTGGGCCTGCCGGTGCCGCCGGCGTTCGCCATCGGAACGATCTACTGCAGTGACGACGCATCCCGTTCGAAGGCGTCGCAGCCGGCTCTGTGGCGCCCAGGACTGCAGTCGCTGGAACGTGCTACCGGTCTGCGCTTTGGCGATGCCCGGCTGCCGCTGCTGCTGTCAGTCCGCTCCGGTGCGCCGGTGTCCATGCCGGGCATGATGGAAACGCTGCTCAACATCGGCCTGTGCGATGGGACGCTGGCCGGCTTCCTGCGACAGACGGGCAACCCCCGTCTGGTCTGGGACACCTACCGCCGCCTGGTCGCCGGCTACGGCGAAGTCGTGGCAGGAGTCCCGGCATCGATCTTCGATTCCGAGAGCACAGCCCTCGTCGGCACGCGCGATGAGCGCGACCTCGACTTCGCCGAATTGCGGGCGTTGACCCACCGCTACCTCGAAGCCTTTGCGGGCGCTGCGGGGACGCCATTTCCGCAAGACCCGCAGGCGCAGCTCGTCGGAGCCATCGGCGCCGTGTTTGCGAGTTGGCAGTCGCCGAAGGCATGCGAATACCGGCGGCAACGCAGTATTCCCGACAGCATCGGGACGGCCGTGACGGTGCAGACCATGGTCTACGGCAATGCCGGCGGGCGATCGGGCTCCGGTGTCGGCTTCACGCGCGACCCGGTCAGTGGCGAGCCCAAGCTGTGGATCGACTTCCTGTTCAACGCGCAGGGCGAAGACGTGGTCTCGGGCCGCCGCAGCGCTTATGGCCACGACGAGTTGGCCGCCGTGATGCCCGCCGTGTGGCAGGCGCTGGGCGACACCGCTGCCAAGCTCGAGCACGAGTTCGGCGACATGCAGGACTTCGAGTTCACGGTGCAGGACTCTCACCTCTACCTGCTGCAGACGCGCAACGGCAAGTGCTCGGCCCAGGCCGTCGCGCGCATCGCGCTCGACCTGCTCGATGCGGGTGTGATCTCGGCCGATGTGGCACGCGACCGCACCGCCGCCCTGAAGTTCGACGAACTGGTGACGACACGAACGGAGTCATCCGACGGAACGCCTTTGATGCCGCTTTCCCATGCGGCGAGCGCAAGCAGTGGCGTGGCCGTCGGCGAGATCGCCTTCGACGAAGCCACCGCGCAGGCTCGTCACGCGGCCGCTGCCTCGATCATCCTGGTTAGGCGCGACGCCGAGACCGCTGACATCGCTGCCCTCGAACTCGCAGTCGGCTTGCTGACTCAGCGCGGCGCGCGCACTTCGCACGCCGCGGTGGTCGCGCGGCAGCTGGGCAAGGTCTGCCTGGTCGGCTGCGCGGAGATGCAACTCGATGAGACCGGTCGCACCCTTCAGATCGGCGAGAGAACACTCCGTGAAGGCGATCTGCTGACACTCGACGGCAATGATGGCGCCGTCTATGACGGCGCGGTGCACACCACCGTCGAGCCGCTGGTGGACTTGCAGGCTCGTCTCATGCATCTTCGCGCACCTCAAGGCGAGGTTGCAAAGGTCCATAAGGCTAAGAAGCCCGCCAAGTCCTTGGCTTCGTGACGCCGGATCGCCCGGGGCCATCGACGACCTCCGAGGCAGCGCCAAATTCCCACCGAGACCCAACGATGACGTCTACTTCCGTTACCACCACCCCACTCCCCTCGGAGCCGCACGCTGCACAGGGTGCTGCGCCGCCGCTGGATCTGGACCGTGCGGTTCACGCACAGATCGCGCGGCTGACGATGGGGCTGTCGCCGGCTTCCATGGCGGCTGCTTGCCTCGACTGGCTTGGCCACCTGGCCGTGTCTCCCGGGAAGCAACAGGCACTGTTGATGCACGCCCTAGGCGGTGTTGCCAACGACACCGCCAAAGAACCACAGAGCAAGGACAGGCGATTCGCGGCACCAGAGTGGCAGCAGTGGCCGTTCAACCGGATCGCACGGACCTTTCTTCACCACGAAAGCTGGTGGTTGGCCGCGACCACCGGCGTGCATGGCGTCAGCGCACACCACGAACAGCAGGCCGCCTTCCTGGCGCGACAGATCCTCGACATGTGGTCGCCGTCGAACTTTCTCTGGACCAATCCGGAGGTGCTGCACGCCACGCTGAAGAGCAGCGGCGCCAACCTGTTGCAGGGAGCGCAGAACCAATGGCGCGACACGGCGAGACGGATGAATGGCCCCGCGTCGACCGTCTCGGCAGGTTTCGGGCCGGGCAAGGATGTCGCCATCACGCCGGGGAAGGTGGTGTTCCGCAACCACCTGATCGAACTGATCCAGTACGCGCCGCAAACGCCGACCGTCTTCGCCGAGCCGGTGCTGATCGTGCCGCCCTGGATCATGAAGTTCTACATCCTCGACCTGACGCCGGCCGATTCGCTGGTGCGCTACCTCGTGGAGCACGGCCACACCGTGTTCATCGTCTCTTGGCTGAATCCGAGTGCGGCCGACCGGAACCTGGGCATGGACGACTATCTGAAGTCGGGTGTGATGGCCGCCATGGACGCGGTCGGCGGCATCGTGCCCAAGCGCCGCATCCAGGCCCTCGGCTACTGTCTGGGGGGTACCTTGCTGTCGATCGCGGCGGCCTTCATGGCCCGCTCGAGCGACGTCCGCCTGAACTCGCTCACGCTGCTGACCTCCGAGCTCGACTTCAGCGAACCGGGTGACCTGTCGCTGTTCATCGATGAGAGCCAGTTGCACATGCTCGACGAGACGATGGCGGACAAAGGATTTCTGGATGGTACCCAGATGGGCGGTTCGTTCGCGCTGCTCAACGCACGCGATCTGATCTGGTCGCGCATGGTCAGCTCGTACCTGATGGGCAAGAGCGCGCCCATCAACGATCTGGCCTCCTGGAACGTAGACACGACGCGCATGCCGTATCGGCAGCACAGCGAATACCTGCGCGAGCTCTACCGCGACAACGAGCTCGCCCAGGGTCGCTACAAGGTCGATGGCAAACCCGTCGCACTGCCCGACATCCGCCTGCCCATCTTCTGCCTTGGAACGCAGCGAGACACCGTCGTACCCTGGCGGACGGCCTACAAGATTCACCTTTTGACGCGTTGCGAGGTGACGTTCTGCCTGAGCAGCGGCGGGCACAACGTCGGTGTCGTCAATCCGCCCGGCCCCAGTGTGACCAGAAGCTTCCAGCTCTCAACGCATGGCGCCGATGACCGCTACATGGATCCTGACACGTGGTTGTCGACTGCGCCTTCCCACGAAGGATCGTGGTGGCCGGCTTGGCAAGCATGGCTTGCCAAGCGCTCAGGCAAGCGCGTTGCGCCACCGCCGATGGGCAACGCAGCAGCAGGCTACCCGGCACTCGATGACGCGCCGGGCCGCTACGTCCATCTCACTTGAGGACCAGAAGATGAACACGAACACAACTGCCAGCCCGATCAAGTCAATGCCAAGCCTCGCCGGCAAAAAGGGCCTGATCGTCGGCATCGCCAACGAACAAAGCATCGCCTTCGGCTGCGCGCAGGTGATCCGAGAACTCGGTGGCGCGATCGCCGTCACTTACATGAATACGAAGGCCGAGCCCTACGTCCGGCCGCTGGCGGAGCGGCTCGGCGCGGAGATCATCGTGCCGCTCGATGTGGAACAGCCCGGGCAGATGGAGGCAGTGTTTGCGCAGATCGCGCAGCGCTGGGGGCGGCTGGACTTTCTGCTGCATGCAATCGCCTATGCGCCGGCCGCCGACCTGCACGGCCGCATGGTCGACAGCAGTGCTGCCGGCTTCGCCCGGGCGATGGACATCTCGTGCCACTCGTTCGTGCGCCTGGCGCGCCTGGCCGAGCCGCTGATGAAAGACGGCGGCGCACTGGTCACGATGAGCTACTACGGCGCTCAGAAGGTGATCCCGAACTACGGAATCATGGGTCCGGTGAAGGCCGCCCTGGAAGCCACGGTGCGCTACCTGGCGGCCGAACTCGGCCCAGGCGGCATCCGGGTTCACGCAGTCTCGCCAGGCCCGATCAAGACCCGGGCCGCATCGGGCATCGGCGAGTTCGAGAAGCTGCTCGACGACACCGCATCGCGGGCGCCCGAACATCAACTCGTCACGATCGCCGACGTCGGCGCCGTCACCGCCTTGTTGTGCAGTGATGCCGCGCGCGCCATGACCGGCAATGTCGTTTTCGTCGACGCCGGCTACCACGTGATGGGTTGAGCGATGGACACCAAAGTCATCCAGATCGACCCCGCCTCGGAATTCCTGGAGAACCACCCATTCGCGGAGATCCGCGTGGGTGACTCGGCCAGCCTGGTGCGCAAGGTCACCAACCGCGACATCCAGTTGTTCGCCGCGGTCTCCGGCGACGTCAACCCGGCGCACGTCGATGCGCTCTACGCCAAGAGCAGCCACTTCCACGAGATCATCGCGCACGGCATGCTGGGCGCGTCGTTGATCTCCACGGTGCTCGGCACCCGCTTCCCCGGACCGGGCACCATCTACCTGGGCCAGAGTCTGAAGTTCCTCAAGCCGGTGCACATCGGCGACACCTTGACCGTGACCGTCACGGTGAAGTCGCTCGACGAGGTCAAGCGCCGCCTGATCCTCGACACACGGTGTATCGATCAGGACGGCGACGTGGTCATCTCGGGCGAGGCCGAGGTGATGGCCCCGGCCGACAAGCTGCGCATCCACCGCACCGAGCTGCCCGAGCCGCTGCTGGCCGACAAGAACGTTCGCTACGACCAGCTGCTCGCTGCCGCGAAGGACTGCCCGCGCATCCGCATGGGCGTGGTGCATGCCTGCAGTCGCGAAGTCCTGGAGGGCGCGCTCGAGGCCCACCGCCTCGGCCTGATCGAGCCATTTCTGATCGGACCGGTGGCCAGGGTGCGCAGCCTGGCCGAACTGCATCGGATCGATCTCACCGGCATAGCGCTCATCGATGTCGCCCACAGCCACGCGGCCGCCGCCAAGGCCGTCGAGATGGCACGCACCGGCGAGGTCGATGCGCTGATGAAAGGCAGCCTGCACAGCGACGAGTTGCTGGCCGAAGTTGTCGGCGCGAATAGCGGATTGCGCACCGCGCGACGCATCAGCCATGTGTTCGTGCTCGATGTGCCGCGCTACCCCAAGCCGCTGCTGATCACCGACGCCGCCATCAACGTGACGCCCGACTTCGACACCAAGGTCGACATCGTCAAGAACGCGATCGATCTGGCGCACGCGCTTGGGATCGTCGAGCCCAAGGTGGCAATTCTTTCGGCGGTGGAGACGGTGACATCCAAGCTCCGGTCGGCCATGGACGCCGCAGCACTGTCCAAGATGGCGGACCGGGGCCAGATCACCGGTGCGCTCGTGGACGGGCCACTCGCCTTCGACAATGCGGTGTCGATGGCCGCGACTCAGACCAAGGGCATCCAGTCGCGCGTCGCCGGCGACGCCGACATTCTGGTCGTACCGGACCTCGAATCCGGCAACACGCTGGCCAAGCAACTGGAGTACCTCGGCGACGCGCAGGCTGCGGGGCTCGTGATGGGCGCACGGGTGCCCATCGTGCTGATCAGCCGGGCGGACTCGGCCCATTCGCGCACCGCCTCGTGTGCGATGGCGCTGCTCTGGCTGAAGTACCAGAGGCAGCTTCAGGCATGAATGGCTCCATCCTCAGCTTCAACTCGAGATCGTCGAGCGTCAAGTTCGCTTCGTTCGACATTGCGCTTGGCCTGCCGCCGAAGCGCATCCTGCACGGCGAAGTCGAAGGCATCGGCAGCAGGCCGCGTCTGCGGGCATGGGAGCATGACGGCGCGACGCTCGATGAGCGCCCGCTGAATGTTTCACCTCGCGGGGCGGGCCTGAACACCCCGGCGTACGACCACGACGCGGCGCTGGGTACCATCCTGACGTGGCTCAGCCAGCACCCCTTGCAGGGTCAGCCGGTGCGTTCCTCGTACCTGGCTTCGGCATTGGTCGCCAACCGCAGGGCGCGTTCTGAGATGTTCATGGACGTCCCTCACGTGTTTGCAACCGCTTCATTGTCCAGCGTAACGTGACACCGTCGTTACGACAATTAGATGATGCGGGCTGCTCAACTGTTGTGGCCAAAAGTGATGTGCAGCCGGCGAGCAAAAGGCTGAGGGAACGCCGCGATAGGTCGTACTTGCTTCAAAATGAGCCGACCAGTGGTCTTTCGCTGTCGCCGTTCCCGTTCAAGCGCAAGCTCATGTATAGGCCAATGTGGGCCACGAAGTTTGCTGCTTCCTTCGCTCACTCACCAAGCGGAATTTCGACAAGCCAACTGCCGGTTGGCTTGTGCCGGGCCTACCGCTTGCACGGTCATCGGGTGCCGCACATCAAGAACGCTAGCACCCCCGGTGAGATGCCCAGTAGCAGGGCGTAGAACGTAAGGATGCACAGCGCGACCGCGACGCGCCTGAGGTGCTCAAAGGGTGGCGACGCGATGGTCCATGCACCCCACAGTGACAGGCACAGGCAGACCGGCACCACAGCGTATTGGGTCGGCGCATCTAGGACGTCGGCGGTGCAACGCGTGCCGAATTTCAGGTCCCACATGACTGCCAGATAGGCCACCACGGCGGAGAGCAGTATCAGCGTTATGGGGCTACGCGGAGTGAAGGATGTGCTGCCGTCAGTCATGTTGCAAACGGCAATGACAAATACGTGTCAACTTCAGGTGACGCGAAGACGACTTATACCGGGGAGCGCCCAGCGCGACGGTCCGGTGCGGATGCTGGGGGAAATCGTGCATGGCGCAAATTTTGTCCCATTGCAGGTCGAGCTGCATAGCGTGCCAGACGCATGGCTGTCATCTGTGAAGCGCAAAATTCTTCAAGGCAGTATCGCTTTGTGTTCACCACCTTGCGCATGATCCGTGACCCGATGCAGGTTTCGAACGCGCCGTCGGCCGACGGCGAATTTGCCATTCGATCCGAGTCGCGCGCCGGCGAGGAATTCGCGAACTGCGCAAGCCATGTGCTGGCGCTTGCGCTCACGGTCGTCGTGGCCCCGTTCGCCATCGATCACTTGGCACACGTGTCGGACGGTGGGGTGCGCTTGACTGCCTTTGTGGTGTTCGCAGTCACCATGGCGCTGATGTACTTGTCGTCGTCGATCTTCCACGGCCTGCCAGCCGGGCGACGCAAGTCGCGTTTTGAGTTGCTGGACCGTTCCGCCATCTACCTGTTCATTGCTGGCAGCTACTCCCTTTTCGCCATTCCAGCGCTCGGTCATCGGAGCACCTGGCTGGTGTTTGGCGGCGTGTGGATCGTCGCTACGGTCGGCGTGATCATCACTGTGATGGACCTGATGAAACGCCCGCAATGGATTGCGGTTCCGTACTTGGTCCTGGGCTGGCTGGCGATTGGAGGCGTCGCGACGCAGACCGGGCCGCTGGGCGATTTAAATCTCATGATGCTGGTCTGCGGCGGCGCGGCCTACACGGTGGGTGCGCTGCTCTACGTACTCAGCACGACATTGCGGTTCGGGCACCTGGTCTGGCACGTGCTGGTCGTCGCCGGCAGCAGCTTGCACCTGGCGGCTGGCTTGGCCTAGCGCGACCCGAAGCAGCCCGCGGCCATTGAGGCCGGTTCATGTCTTCGCCATCACATGTTTGCGGCGATCGAGGCGTTGCTGCGCCACGGCGCGATTGGTGGCGCGGTCATAGGATCCTCGAAAGAGGTGCCACCGCTTTCCGTACGCAAGTTCGAGGGGCGCCAAAGTCATTTGGCCCCGGCGGCTTGTGCCGTCACAAGTGTCGCAGCTCAACATCGATGGCCGCAGAGCGAAGTTCTCCCTAGTGCCTACATATGCGTCTGGCGAGGTCAGGTCAGATCAAGCTGCGCCTCGTACTCGGCGATGTAATGCTCTGCGGGCTGCGCGGTTCCGGTTGTCACGGTTTCTCCGGAGCGCCGATTAACGATGAAGGAGGCGTTGCCCGTATCAGCCGCAACTCGACTTCGCGATCGACGTATTCCCACTCGCGTGTGGTACGCAGGCGTGCCAGCAAAGTATCGAACGCGCCTTCGTCCTGGGGCGCGAACTCGAACCAAGTGAGGAAGTCGAACGGCTGTGGACTTGGCAGGTCCCGACAGTGGTGCAGCCTTCGCGCGATGGCGGGCAGGTACTCCATGCCAATGGCGATGTGCCGTGAGTCTTCCTCGATGACGGCCCTGCGCTCGTCCTGAGGCAGCAGCCACCACTGCGTGGACTTGCGGATCGGAATGAGCACGGCACACGTTGACTGCGCGCGGCCCAGCCCTTCCTGCCTTGCCGCTAGCGCCGACTTCTCGGAACGTGTTACGTACCGCTCGTTGCTCACAACGCCATGCAGGCACCACGACGCCCCGAGCTCCGGATCCTGCAGGCCTGCCTGCACCTGCAGATGGGTCGCGGGCGCCAGCGGCTCGCCACGATTGGGGACCATCTGGCGAACGCGCCAGCTGCCACTGGGACCTGCGATGAAGGTGTAGTGCCGTTCCAAGGATGGACTCCTCGCGGTTGCGAAATAGGGGGTCCGGAGCAAGAAGCAAGCCCCGGGTGAGCGTCCGCGTGGTCACCGACAGGCGTCTCGGGCCGCGAAAAAAGGCGTCGCTTTCCAGTGACTCGTCAGAGTTTTGTCATCGTGCAACGGGAGCCTGCATCCGACACTGCCATCAGAGCCGGATTTGATATCAGCAGCGCAGCTACAGCCGTTGCTTTGCATGCTGTGAACAGGGTGGGTTCCGGGAAACTGCAAGTCGGTTCGGAGAATACACATGGGTGAGCGAACAGCAGCAGATCCGTCAGACCCGATTGAGCGCCGCGGCACAGGCGTCCACCGACGCACTTTCGAAGCCATCGACCTCGGCCGCGTTGCCACCGGGGCAGCTGGAGGCTGCCTATGCCCTCATCTTCGAGCGTGCTTCTTTGCTGATGTCGGGGGTGGGTCGGGTCCGCCAGGAGCTTATTGGCCTGGCATTCGAGGGAGAGACACCGTTGACGACCCAGTTCGAACACATCGACCGTTCCAACAACTTGTCCAGGTTGATGTCGCAGATGCTGAGTGCCTGGCCGATCGTGGCACACACGTTTCAGGGCTGGTCGATCCCGGACTCGAGTTCCCTCGGCGGCATGCACGGCCGACGCGAGGTGGTGGTCATCGCTCTGCATACGCCGGCCGAAATGTGGATGGCCGCCTGCCGCGTCGAGCGGCCCGGTTTGTCAAACGACGTCGACCGGTCCGAAGCAGCTGGTCGCTCCGTTCATTTGGTTCGGGGACCGCTGAGGCACATGGCCGCCACCTAGCGATGCAAGAACAGCTTGTCCGAAGATTGACTGACCGGGATTCAGTGCACGTATTGTCGTCCGTCATGGTGTTCAAGCCGAACGACACCGAGCCGGCCCAGCGCTGACGACGGAGCGCATCGCTCACTGATCGCGTCACCGGCGTATTGATCTCGCGACGAGCAAACTACATGCGGCTGGGCAGGAACACAGACGCATCAAACCAGCCCTCAGGCAGATCCAGCGAACGCTCGATTTGGCCGGCGGCGGCTTGATCGAGATGGGGTGGCCGCTTGTGACCGCTCGCCGGACTGCCCTTCACAATGCGATCAATGGTCTTGGGCTTGAGGCCGGTCGCGTGGGCGATCAAAGTCACGCCGCCGTGGTTGTTGATCAGGTAGCTCAGCTTCTTTCTCCAGACCTCGTAGCGGCTGGACGTCTTCATGTAAGTCATGTTCTTCAGGTGCGTCTCGGAAACAACGCATCCTTCTTTGACATTTTGATGACATTTGGACGGGGCGTGCCTCTGAAGCTCCTCGCGGCGACCGTGGGCGTGACAAAAGTCGCTGATGTTCGGGGCGAAATCGCCCACGGAAGTGGTTTCAGCGCAGTCGAACAAACGTCAGGCGGTCAATCAGCCTTTCGTGGTTCATGACACTGACGTGCTCACTGACGATTCCAACCCGGCCGTCTTCGGCCATGTGCTTGAGTTCCCGGGCCGTGGCGTCATAGACGTAGGGGTTTTCAAGAGAGACCCCCGCTTTGGGCAGATCTTGTGGGACGCCGAACTCGGAATCGAGGTACAGCGTGTGGGCGTAGGTGCTCATGCGTGCTCCTTCATCGGATGATGGTCAAGGTTCGTTCCGAGACGCCCCATGCGCCTCAGCGTTCCACCGAATTGCTTCAGCGTGGCGCATGGTATCTCCACGTTGGCGACACGATCCGAATCTCGACTGGAGACGAGACGTGGACTCGGCGGCCGGGCAGCCACGCGGTGCGCATCGGCGCATCGCGCCAGCGACGCAAGCAATCGGCGTTCCATTCCGGCAGAGGCGCTGCCGACAGCGTTCGAGATCGCTTCAGTGGCTCATGGACCGGTGAAGGCGGATGACGGCATCAGCCGTACTGCATCTCTCGATCGATGATCGAGCATGTCAATGTGTCGGCAGTCTTGCCTTCTTGGATCAACAGACGGTCGCGCTTGGCGGCTCGCGCGCCGGCAATGTATCCGGGATGCTCTTGTTCCCGAAGGCGTTGCGTTTCGGCACTCAGTGCGTCTTCGTTCCACTCCGAACCCAGCAGGGCCGAGAGCCCGTTCAGGCAGATCAAAGCCGAGGCCCAGCGGGCGACCCCGCCAGCAAACGGCTGCGCGGTTTCGGCCATGCCGCAGACATAGCCGATCACCAGAGCGCGATGTCGCAGCCAGTCCAGCGGCCGATGCATGTCGCAGGCGACGAGTTGCTTCTGAACACCCTGCGCGATGAGGACGCCCTCGTCTTCGCAGGCGCGCAGCTGGCGCCCCGAGTCCTCTCGCGGGTCGCCATCGCCACCTTCGGCCGCCCGAATGGCGATCAACAGATGGGGGCTCAATCCGGGACTCTTCGCGCTGAAGTGCATGGTGCTTCCTCGTGCCGCAACCGCATGACTTTGACCGTCACGTGTGACTGCAGCGAGTCAATGGGCTCGGATGGAAGGAGCTGCCGGACGAGGGGGCAGCTGCTCGCGAGCATCAGCCGCCGCGGTTTTGTGCGGCGACGTTGGCTGTGGTCACACATCTGTCAGCGATCGGCTGTCAGCTCGACGAGCAGTGCCGCGAAATGATGCGCAAACACGGTGACAAATTCGCCGCTTCGGCAATTGACCCTTTCAGGCTCTTGGCCGCGGCAGTTGGTGTCAGGGCATCAACCAGGAATCTGCTGGCGATCCTTCAAAAACGGGAAGAGACGCGGCAGGTTGCGTCGCT
>Ga0302323_100001663_pt1 | contig 18117 bp, 12 predicted proteins | sample Fen_T0_3_FD_201950 | JGI IMG/M metagenome (GOLD analysis project Ga0302323, IMG submission 201950) | Peat permafrost microbial communities from Stordalen Mire near Abisko, Sweden - Fen_T0_3 | ecosystem: Environmental > Terrestrial > Soil > Wetlands > Permafrost | place: Sweden: Abisko... | reverse complement strand
GCCAGCATGTTGCTTCGATCGGCATCCCACGAGGGCAGTGCCATCGCTGTGAAGGCGCCCGCGTTGATGACGACCGACGCGACGGCGGCGATCAGGAAGAGGCGCGCCGCGCCCTCCTCGGTCCAGGCGGGGCGATGCCGAGCGGCCCAGCGCGAGGCGATGATGGCGCCCTCGAAGACGAGGATGAACGTGAACGGGACCATCGCCACGGCCGAGTGCAGGAACGTGCCGTAAGGGACGTGCACCGCGAACAACAGCCCCGACGCGGCGAAGAGCAGCGCGGCGTAGACGAAGAACGGTCCGAAATCAACCGAGCGGCGCCGCGCCCACGCCCCAATCAGCACGAACGGCGCCAGCACGATCGGAATGGCAATCACGAAGTAGATCTGCAGTGCCGACACGAGGCCCAGAACCCTGCTGGCGAGCAACGGTCCGATGCCCTGACTCAGGAAGCCGCCGAGCGACGTGTCGCTGGTGACGCTGTCGAGCTGCTCGTAGGTCTGAATGAACAGGATTCGGCCCGAGGTGGACGACGGCGAGATGCTGCCGAAGACGACGAGCTGGTGGATGTACCACGGCCCGGCGGCGAGCAGGAAGAGGCCGAAGCAGGCAAAGCCGCACCGCCACGGGATCGCCGGCGTCCGGTTGCCGCCCGACCGCATGGCGCGCCATCGATCCCAGACGAAAGCCAGCCCGACCGCCGCGCCCAGGAGCACGCCGTCGTTTCGGGACAGCGTCGCCAGCCCGACCATCAGGCCCGCCAGCGCGAAAGACCAGGGCCGGCCCTTCAGGCCGCGAGCCGCGAACCAGAGCGCCGCGGTTCCGAGCGGCTGATAGAGCGCGAGCGCGTCCGGCTGGGCCATGAACAGCGTGGCCGCCGCGGGCACCGCAACCGCTATCCCTGCCGCCAGCGCCACTCGGGAGGAGCAGCCGATCTCGCGCGCCAGCAGCCAAGTAAGCGGCGCCGACAGCGAGCCGATGATCGCGAACGGGATTGCCGAGGCAAGCGGCGTGGGCCCCAGGAGCCACATCGACGGCAGCTGGACGATCGCCGCGAGCGGCATCCAGTGGGCATTGCTGGCGATCGGCAGCATGGGGTGAGCCGGGATTCGGCCGCCGACGTCCACGAACGACCAGATGAAGTCGATGTTGAAGCCGTGACCCGCCTGAAGCGCCCGCGCGACGTCCACGTAGTAGAACGAGTCGGGGTAGGCGGCATCCGGGTGCAGCCCGAAAACGAGGCCCCTTACGAACAGGGCTAGCGCGAATAGAGCGAATGGGATCCGCACGGGAACCTAGCCTAGCATCGGGCGGGTCCTGCTCCACCGGTACGAACGACCTATCGGCGGGAGCCCGCGAGATGGGACTCGGGCCTTGTGGGCCGCTTACACCGGGCGCAGCCGTCCGTGTCGCCGGTGCCCTACACTCCCGCTCATGGTTTCGAGCCTGGCGATAGTTCTGCCCGCGTACAACGAACAGGACCGATTGGGGACTGCGTTGGACGAGCTCTTCGCCTACCTGTGCGGGACCCCTGACGGCGGTCTGCCGGAGCTCGTCACCGTGCTCGTCGTCGATGACGGCAGCACCGACGGGACGGTTGAACTGGTCCGGGCGCGGTCGGAGTTCGTATCGGACGCCGGCGGCGCCGCACCGAACCACGCGGAATTGCGCTTGCTCGAGGCGCCGCACGGCGGCAAGGGTTCGGCCGTGCGGGCCGGCATCCTCGCCTCCGAGGCCGACCTGATCGTTTTCGCCGACGCGGACATGGCCACTCCGCCCGACCAGCTGCGCAAGCTCGTCGCGGCGCTCGAGACCGCGGACGTGGCTCTCGGCAGCCGCATCCAGCCGGACGGGTCGGACATGAGAGCCACGCAGCCGCCCTTCCGGCGGATCGTCGGGCGTATCTTCCGGCTCGCTGCCCAGGCCTGGGTGACCGGCCCCGTCCGCGACACGCAGTGCGGGTTCAAAGGTTTCCGGCGGGATGCGGCCCACGATTTGTTCGGTCGATTGCGGGTCACGAGCATCGTCTTCGACGTAGACCTGATTTACCTGGCGCGGCGGCGCGGCTACCGCATCGCGATCGTCCCGATCGTGTGGGCGGACCGGCGCGGTTCGCGCATGCACGCCCGCCCGGGCCTGGCCCTGCGCGTCGCGTTCGACCTGGTTCGGATCAGGTTCCTGCACCGGGGCGTCGGCAAGGTCGCGCAGGGCGCCCCCGCCGGGCTCGAGGCCGCGCGCCGGCCGTGACGCCCAGCCGCCGGCCGTGATGCCCAGCCGCGAGGCGGCAGCCGGCCGAGCTCGGCCGCTCGACCTCATCGTGCCGGTGGGCTCGGTCGCTCTCCTGGTATTGATGATCGGGCTCGTTCTGGCGTCGGCCGGAAAGACGCTCGGCTACGACTACACGTGCTACGAGAACGCGGCCCGGCATGTGGTCGACGGCAAGCCGATCTACGACAACGCCTATTCGATCAACGTCGGCGACTGCCCCGGTACGTACACATATCCGCCCGCATTCGCCGTCGCTCTGGTTCCGTGGCTGATGTTCGGCGCAGCGGCGGCGGGAGCGTGGTGCGTGGCCATGGCCGCGTGCTTCCTCGCCGGGGTTGCCGTTCTGCCCGTCCGGCGCGACATCCGCTGGCTCGTCGTGATCGTCGCCGCGCTCGACTGGCCGTTGCTCTACGCCGTGAAGCTGGGCCAGGTGGAGCCGATCCTCTTTCTCGGGTTCGCGGCTGCGTGGCGCTGGCTGGACCGGCCGTTGGTCGTGGGACTTGTCACCGCGCTCGGCGGACTCATGAAGGTTCAGCCGGGCCTGCTCGGCGTATGGGCGCTGGGCACGCGCCGCTATCGAGCGGTGGCCGTTGCCGCGGCCGTGGGTCTGGCGGTCGCGGGGGCGGCCACTCTGTTCACCGGGCTCGGGGCGTGGCAGTCGTACGCGGATCTGCTGGGCGGCCTGAGCCGGAGCTTGTCCCTGGCGCACAACTTCGCGCCGGGCGCGGTGGCTCATCTGGCGGGAGCGCCGGACGGTCTGGCGACCGGCCTTCAGGCTGCCTCCGCCATCGCCGCCCTGTGCGCATTGGCAGCGGCCTGGCGCTGGGCCTCTCCAGTGGCCTTCCTGCAGGTCACGATCCTCGTCAGCCAGCTCGTGTCGGCGCCGCTCCGCGACCACTACATGGTGTTGCTGCTCCTGCCGATTGCGTGGCTGGTCGGCCGCGGCCGCAAGTGGGCCGCGCTGATCCCCCTGCTCGGCTGGATATCGCTGTTCGCCTTCGTTGACGGCGAGGCGCCATCATGGCCGGCGGCCGCGAGCGTGCCGCTCACGTTCTTCGGGGTGCTGACCTTGGTGTTGTGGGAAGCACGCCGCGAACGGCGCGAAACGAAGACCGCCGACACGGCCGAGGCAGGCGAGACGGCGAGGCCGAGGCGCTCTATCGGCTGATGGGCGCGCCTGAGCATTGGGCCGGGTAAGCTTGGCCCCATGAGGGCATACATCAGCGGTCGCTCGTATGACGCTTATGGGGGCGGCCTGCCTCTGGATGTTGCCGGGGAGCTGCTAGAGGAAGCCGCCTGGCGAGCCGACTGCGGGGTCGACCACTTCGAGGTCACGGCCTTTCTCTTGCACCCTAGCTTCGCCCCGAGGACTGGTCGCGATGCGACGTCCGAGGCGTACTTTCAGGCGGAGTTCGAGGCCGATCGCTCGCGCCTGCCCAGGATTCGCTGGGAGCGCTCGAAGCGGAAACTCACGCTCGCGTACGAAAGCCACATAGCGACAGCAGCCGAGATGCATGTCCCGTACAACTACTCGCGCCGGCTCGTGCTCGCGGCCATCGACGAGCTGGCAGCGTTCCTCAACGACCAGCGACCGATCCTTGCGAAGAAGACCGGACTCGACGCCAACCTGTTCGTTCGAACCGTCGAGTCGTTGCGGGCGGACGTTCCCGCGACCGACGCGGACGTCGAGACGTTCCACAAGGCACATCGAGAGCTCCTGAAGGCGCTGGAGGCTCTTCTGCCCTGGGCCGAACGGCTGGAGATCGACTGGAAGAAGTTCCATCCTTCGGCCAGAACGCTCCTGGACGACGAGCTCTTCTGGAGCGAGATCGACGAGTTCTCGCCGCACGGCAACGACACGGGTCACGACCTTCTTGACGATCTGCGTCGATGGCGAAGATCCCACGCCACGACCCCGCCGCTGGACTTCCTTGCCCACGAGTTGCGCAAGTGGGGTTTCGATCCGGTGAAGCAGGACGACGAGATCGACACGTACACCCACGATCAGGCCGCCATCGCTCTGGCATTCGGACTCATCAAGCTCGAAGGCAGCTGCGATCCGGCGACGAGAGACGCCGCGTTGGCTGCGATCGGCAGGCAGCAGGACCCGTCGGTGGCCGAGCGGTTCGGCTGGAGGCAGCCGACTCCGGATATGGATGCTGCCTACGCGAAGCTTCGCGCCGTTCTCGCTCGAATGCCGATGGACGAGGGATTCTGACGTCCTCTGAGGTCTTGCCCAGCATTTGTTGACCCCCGCTACGTGGCGACGCGGCGTTGCTTCCCACCCCACGGCTCAGGGTGCCGATTTCGTGGCCGCTAGCCTTCAGTTCGGATGGGCGCGGATGTGCAGTTCTCGTGCCCGTCAGCGCTCAAATCCTGCTGTTCTGTATCGTCCGATGGGCGATTGTTCGCTCGGCAACGACCCGGCGAGCGCACTCCGGGCGTGGTGATATCCTCGATCGGTGACCACCGAAACGGGATCCCGCCTCGTCGCGACCCACCGCGCGTTCGACTCGATCCCGCCCGCCACGTGGGATGCGCTTGTCGCCCAGACGCCGGCCGCGACGCCGTTTTCGCGGCACTGTGTTCAGCGGGCGTGGTGGGACGCGTACGGGCAAACCGCCCACGATCAGACGCTCGTCGTCGCCGATGCCGCCGAACCGGATGCCATAGTCGGTATTGCGCCGCTGATGCACCGCCACGAGCTTGAGCCCGGCGACGTGGCCGCGCGCACGACGATCCGCCATCGCCCCGGCTGTGAGCTGCGGCCCGTGCCCGCCTCGGCGACCGCGGTCTTCTTCGGCGCCAGCTACCACGCGGACTACGCCACGGTGCTGGCGACTCCGGCAAACCTGAACGCCGTCTGCGAGGCCGTGGCGGTCTTCCTCGCCACCGAAGGCTCCGACCGCTGGGATGTGGTTGACCTGCGGCGGCTTCGGGCCGGCGACCCCGCAACGGACGCCCTCGCCAAGGCCCTCGAGTGGGAGGCGCCGAAGGCGGACTGGGTCGTGACCCGCGAGCAGGAGGACGTCTGCCCGATCGTGACGCTGGCCCCGGGCATGGACTACGAGGCGTACCTCGGCACGCTCGGCGGCAAGGAGAGGCACGAGATCCGCCGCAAGATCCGCCGAGCCGAGGCCGCCGGCGAGGTCCGGCTCGAGTCGTCGGCCCGACCGATCGACGACCTCGACGCCTTCGTCGAGCTCCACCAGAAGCGTTGGGGCGCCGACGGACTCTTCCCTGCCACGGAAGGCGGCGCCGCGAGCCGGCGCTTCTTCGCCGGGTTGTTCGGTGAATGCGCGCGCGACGGCGTCGTCGATCTCAGCTTCCTTACGGTCGGGGGCCGGAGAATCGCCGCCGGAGTCACGTTCGACGATAGTGAAGCCGTCTACTACTACAATGCGGGCGTCGAGCCGGATGCCCGGGAACTCTCCCCTGGAGTGGTCATGGTCGCGTGTTACGTCCAGCGTGCCATCGAGCTCGGCCGAACCCGCCTCGATTTCCTGCGCGGCGACGAACCGTACAAGTACGAGTGGGGCGCCGTCGACGCCCCTATCGAGAGGCTGCTCGTCCAGCGGACGACACTCACGCCGGACGCTGCGGCCGCACCCGACCTGCTCGGAGCCGGGTAGTCATGGGCGCCGATCTCGAACGTGATGATCCCTGCGGCGGCGAGGCCGTAGTTCGCGCGCCGCTGGAAGGCGGCCGGATCCGGGTCGTCGAAGTCATGGCCACCGGCACCAACGGCGGTGCCCAGGAGCACGTCTTCTCGCTGGCCAGCCGCATGGATCGCGATCGTTACGACGTTCGGGTCGTTTCGCTGTCTCACGGCAGCAGCGTCCGCCGCCTGGAGAAGGCCGGCATCGACGTGACAGTCATCGATGAGCCCGACGACCGCGTGGCCGTGCGAGCTCTGGTGGAGCAGCTCGCCCATTTCGAGCCGGAAGTCATCCACAACCACATGTTCCGGGCCGAAGTTGTCGGCACGCGGGCCGCGTTGCAGCTCGGAGAGCAAGGCTGCAAACGCCCGGCGGTCGTATCGACGATCCATTCCAGCCGCGTCCGCTGCGTGGAAGACCGCCAGACGCTGCGCCAGCTGACGCCGCTGACGGACCGGCTGATCGTCGTGAGCAAGGCGATCGAGCGCAAGATCCGCGAAGAGGGCCGCTACGGGGCCCCGGTCAGCCTGATCTACAACGGCGTGGATCTGCAGCGCTACAACCATCAGCAGCCCTGCTGCACGTTCCGCGAGGAGTTCGGGATCCCGGAAGGCGTGCCGGTCGTCGGCGTCGTCGCCCGTCTCGAAGCCGAGAAGGGTCACCGCACGCTCGTTGACGGCTGGCCGGTCGTGCTGGAATCGCATCCTGACGCTCGCCTGCTGATCGTCGGCGAGGGCTCCGAGCGCAACTCGCTCGAGGCTCAGGCGGCCTCGCTCGGAATATCGGACCGTGTCGTGTTCACCGGCCGCCGCGAGGACGTCCCGGCGGTCACCGCCGCGCTGGACGTCGCCGTGCTGCCCTCGTACCGCGAGGCCCAGGGGCTGAGTGTCCTGGAGGCCATGGCCTTGAGCCGGCCCGTCGTGGCCTCGAACGTGGGCGGTATTCCAGAAATGATTGAGGACGGCGTGAGCGGCCTGCTCGTTCCGCCCGGCGATTGCGACGCTCTGGCGGGCGCGATCGTGCGGCTCCTGTCCGACCACCCGTTCGCCGACATGCTGGCCAAACGAGGCCACGACCTGGTCCACGAGCGTTTCTGCATCGAGCTCATGACGAGCCAGATCGAGACGCTCTACGACGAGCTGGCCCTCAAGTTCCGGGCTTCGACGGGCGTGCCCAGGTAAGGCCTCTGATGTCCGGTCTTTGAGCCGCGCGCTACTTGGAGGGGGCGGGGCTCGCGCTCGGGGCGGCAGTCGGCGTCGCGGTCGGGGCGGGGGTCGCGGTAACGGCGACGGTCGCGGATGCGGCGGTGCTGGCGGTGGGCTGGGCCGTCGGAACGGTCAGCGGCGTCAGCGTGGGACCGGCGGCCGCAGGCAGGTTGGTGCCCAGCCACGCGATCACAAGCACGCCTATCAGCGCGGCCGCGCATACCAGCGCGAAGATTGCCGACGGCTTGTCGTCGATCTTGACCCGCTCGTGGGACTCACGCACGGAGCCGATGTGCTGCTTGTCGCCGTCGTCCCCGGCGTCGTGGCCGCGGCCGAAGCCGAATCGGCGTCCGCTCGACGCGGCGGCAGCCGCCTCGAATTCGCGGTCGTCCTCGTTGCCCGCTTCGTTGGACTCTTCGAACTCTTCGCCCTGCTCCTCGTCCTGCAGATCCGCTTCGTCGAGGGGCTGGCTGTCTTGGTCCTTGGTGGGATCGGCCATTGCCGTCGTATCACTCCTGATTTCGGCGTTGTGTCGATGCTAGCCGCCCGCCATGACGGTTTCGGGCGCATCACTGCTCGGCAGTTTAGCCGACACGTCCGGTTGCCGCGTCGCGTTGGTGCGTTTGAGCGTGGGTTTGGGTCCTACGCTCGGCGGATCGGCCGAACAAGAAGACCGGCGAGGCCCGTAGCGGCCGTGAGAATCCCGCACGCGGCAAGGACGGGCCGGAACCCGAATGCCTCGGCCAGCCCACCGGACGTCATCATCGCCAGGGCAAGCACGGCGTTGACCATCGCCAGACGGATGGCCACCACGCGGCCGAGCACCTCGCCCGGCGTGCGCTGGCCGAAGAGCGTCTGACTGGGCACGACGAAGGTGACGTTGGCGATGCCGATGCCCGCCGCGAGAGCCAGGGCCACGAACACGTTGCCGGTCGCGGCCAGGGCCACGAGCATGAGGCCCAGGGCGGTGAAGGCGGCGATGATCGACGGGCCCTTGGGCAGCCGCGCGGCGAGGCCTCCCAGAACCACCCCGCCGCCGACGAGCCCGACTCCCATGGCCATCTCGAAGAAGCCGTAGGCCGCCGGGGCGTCCATGCCCTGGAGCGCCAGCGACGCGACCAGGAGCGGCGACAGCGCCGTCAGCGCACCCAGGCCGTACTCGGCGATCGAAGCCTGGATGGTGGTGGCCATCAGAACGGACTCGCCGCGCAGGAAACGCCAGCCTTCGGCCATCTCGGCGCGGATCGAAGTCGTCACCGTGGCGCCGCGGATGACCGGCGGGATCGCCACCGCTGCCACGAGTGCGGCCGACGCGAGGTAGCTCGCGCCGTCGACCCAGAACGCCAGGGCCAGCGACGAGCCCAGGAACGCCACGAACAATCCGCCCAGGCCGTAGCCCACGAGATCGCTGGCCGTGTCCGCGACCCACATCGCCGAGTTGGCGGTCAGCAGGTCCTCCGCCGGAACCACTTGCGGCAGCGCGGCCGCACGGGCGGGACGGAAGAACGACGAGACCGCCTCCAGGGCGAAGACGAGCACGACCACAAGCCCCACGCCGATGCCCGAGGCGATCGGGATCAAGCCCACGATTGCGGCCCGGATCAAGTCCGAGGCCACCATCACCCACTTGCGATTCCAGCGGTCTACCAGCGCGCCGGCCAGCGGCCCTACCAGAGTCGTCGGGATCGTCATGGCGGCGAAGACCAGCCCGAGTGCCAGCGGCGAGCCGTTGGTCGCCCGGGCCACGAGGAAGACCAGCGCCACCTGGTGGACCCGATCGCCCAGCGAACTCACGACCTGGCCCAGCCACATTGCCGAAAAGGCGCCGTTGGTGGCGAGCCGGACGTACGGATTGGCGAGGCCGCCGCGGGGGGTTGGCTCGGCGAGCGACTCAGGGGTCGTGGCCGCCGCCGTTGCCGAGACCGTGGCCGCGGCCGGCGCCGGCACCCGAACCAGCGACGCGAAGATGAACGCGGCCAGCCCCGCGGCCAGGAGCACGTCGCCGACCGACGCCACCGACTGGAGAATCGGCAGCGGGATCGGGATGATGTCTACCAGCGGCCCGCCGTGGGCGAAGAAGGCGGCATCGACCGGGCCGCTCAGGATGCGGTGGAAATGCGATTGGAGCCGCGCGGGGTCCAGGCCCGCGGCGACGATACTCGGCTGCCAGACCGGCATCCAGCCGCCATTGACGACGACGGCGATGCCGTTGGCGGCGGTCCCGAGCGCGGTGGCCGTCATGCCGGGCTGGGAGCGGTTGGCCAGCAAGGCCGCGGCGAGGATGAGGTAGGCGGGCAGGACCAGCCACAGCCGTAGTCCGTCGGGGATCGCGCCGGCCGACAGCTCGCCGTTGAGCACGATGAGGGCCACGGCGGACGCCACCAGCAGCGGCAGCCAGCGCAGCCGCACGGCCATCATGTTGTCGAGCCGCCCGCCCGCAAGCACGGCGAGCCCCAACCCCACCAAAACGCCGAGCGCGGGCATAGGTCAGGCGGAAGCCGGTTTGGTGCGCGGCAGCTCGGTCATGCCGGGCTCGCCGTCCGGGGTCGCCGCGGACACGGAGCGCGTCATCTCGACGGCGGCCTTGCCGATCATCGGCACGTCGCGGATTTCCGGCCGGCCCGGGTCCGGCACGTCGGTGACCCATTTCGTGCGCACGAACGCCGCCACCACATCCGGGTCGAACTGGATGCCGCCGTACTTGCGCAGTTCCGCCAGCGCCTGCTGGGGCGTGAGGGGCGTCATCCGATACGGTCTGGCGGCGGTCATGGCCTCGTACGCGTCGGCGACGTGGAGGATGCGGGCCAGCCTGGGGATCTCATCGGCCACGAGCCGGTCCGGATAGCCCGAGCCGTTGAACCACTCGTGGTGGTGGCGAATGATCGGGATCTCCGGCTTCAACTTGTGGACCGGGGCGATGATCTCCGCACCGAGCACGGGGTGGAGATTCATCTGGGCTCGCTCGTCGCGCGTCAGGCGCTCCTTCTTGAGCAGCACCGAATCCGGGACGCCGATCTTGCCGATGTCGTGCAGCAGCCCGCCCCACTCGAGCGCCTCCAGCTCGTCGTCGCTGACCTTCATGACCCGGCCGATGTCCATGGCGATCTTCTGGACGCGCTGGCTGTGGCCGCTGGTGAACGTGTCGCGCTTGTCCACCGCCTCCGCCAGGCTGCGGACCGTCTCGGTGAACATCTCGCGCACTTCCACGAAACGCTGGTACGCCAGCCGGGTCGTGTACAGCGGCAGCGCGAACAGCAGCACCGCCCACCACCCGGCCGACAGATACATCTGCGCCATCAACCACGCGATCGGCGCGAGGGCCAGCATGTTGAGGTAGGCTCCCGCGTCCGCGCGGAGGAGTTTGGTGACGGACTCACCGTCTCGCTCGGAGATGAACATCGCTGTCACGAGCGTGTTGAGGGAAAAGAAGAGGGCGGCCATGCCCGCCGTGGCCGCGAAATCGATGAGAGCATTGGCCCGGTCCGGGATCAGCTGGAGAGCCCATGCGCCAACGAGTGCAGGCCCGGCGATGCCAACGTGATTGGCAAGCACCCCAAACCACGGCACCTGCCGACGCAGCTCTCGGGACTGGGTTGATCCGATGAATGCGACTACGCCGGCGACGATAGGCCCGCCCAGACTCATGGAGGCGACGACCGGGGCGAAACCGACATCGACTACGGTTCCGCCGGGCATCCTCACGGCGAGGGACGACCCCACGAGTGTGAGGGCGATCCAGAAGAACACACCAAGGTAGAGCCCGTTCGGTATGTCGTGAACTGCGATGCGGCCGTCGATTCGGCAAACCAAAATGGCACCAGCAAACAGCATCGCGCTCGCCAGTGCCACGAAAATGATCAGTACGACCAGCCGCCGGCTCATACGTCCTCCGTGATCAGCCGCGGCAATCTAGCCGTGCTGGGACGCACACGGCTATGGGAGAGAGGTACTCAGAAAGGCCTGTAGCTCGCGCCGGCGCCAAAGGCGACAACCAGAGCAGATCCCACAAGGACCATTAGTTTCTGAATACGACGGAGCATTTGTTCACCAAGCCCTAGCGTTGGATTCGGGAGCCACGGGAAGTCTCCTGATCGAGCCAACGCGAGGCGGGTTGCACTGGCGGCTGTGGCCCCTACCCAAGTGCCCGAATTCGGCTGGGCCTTCTGAGCGTCCTCGCGTCGTCTGTCCGGAGATGTTTGGTGCGGTTACACACCGGACTGTTGGCACCCTACCGGTCCAAAAGTACCGATGTCAATACGAAGAATTCAATAGTCGATCGCCCGGCTCTAGGTCAGATGGATTCCAGTGACGGCGGCTCAATGCCCAGCTGTCCACGCATGACACCGGCGTAGTGCACGTACTGCTCGGCCGCCGCGGCGTTGGCACCCATCCGTCTGTAAAGGCGGAGCAGGCACAATTCAATCTGCTCCGCTTCCGGATCGGCCTGCAAAGCAAGTTGGGCCATCGTCAAGGCGCTCTCAAATGCGCCCGCCTTCGTGTCGGCCGTGATGGCGCGCTCGACGCGATCGAGGTAGCTCGCGTGGAGCGTCTCTCGGAATGAGGTGGCCCAGTCGTCGTAGATGAAGTCGATGGCATAAGGGCCCGCATATGTCTCGGCCAGCTGGGCAACCAGTTCGGGCGACCGATTGCTCCGAATATCCGCGATGAGCTTCGAGCAGTCGGCGCTTCGGCAGTTCACCAGTTCTTGGTCCAGCCAGATGAGGTCGGAGCGGCTCCTCAGGTAGCCTGCGCTATCGTCGTCGTCAGTGTCCGGCTCAAACACATGGCGGAGGAAATAGGCGGACTGGTTGAGTGAATTGGCTCCGGCCACCGGATCCATCTCGGGCCAGAGCGCTTCGAAGACCTGTTCCCTTGTGGCCGAAAACTGAGGCCGGGTCAGCAGGAAACAGAGCAGAGCCAGGACCTTCCTCCGGATCTCGGTACCGGGCACCAAATCCGGTCCGACTCGGATTGAGACCCTTCCCAGGTCCTCGACGTAGACTCGCGGCGCCAACCTCCTGCACAAAGCCTGTCCCGCGTTGGGCAGTCGAAGGACCTTCTTCTTGCGCAACGACCGGAGACGAACGACGTCGGTTTCGTCGCCTACCAACTCGAGCAACTCGGCGATTCGCTGCACGTCCTTTGCCTCGGTAGCCTCATTCGAGAGCACCTGACGCAGGGCCCAACGCCATCGTGCGGGACGACGACAAGCTTCCTGATGAACGACTTCTCGGGCTGGCGCATCCAAGTCCGACAGACGGCGGACTACTAGTTCGGCCTGAATGGACAAGTACGCTGAGTCGGCTGCAGGCAGCGACATGATGTAGGAGGAGAGCAGGCCGCTAGGCGCGACAAGCGCCCGAGTGAGGCAGATCGACTTCCACGAGAACCACGCTTGCTGATTGTGCGCGAATCGCAGAGCCGTCTCGAAATCATCAGTCAGGGCGGGATCTGTTGGGCGAGAGGTTGCTCTGATCTGAAGGTCGAGTGACAGCCGCGAACTCCGGAATGCAGATGCAAGAGTTTCGCCCTTGATCCCTGAGAGCAACTCCAAGGCCCTCTCTGGATTTCCGCTTTGAACCTCGACTCGGGCGGCGACGTAACGGCAGAATGGGTCTCCCGGCCTCGGTTGGCGCTCAGAAAGGACCTGGTTGAGATATGGAAAGGCCCGAGCCGGATCGCCGTACATCGCCTCCAGCTCGGCGGCCTCGGCAAATACTTCTTCGTGGCCTTCGTGTTTGCCGCTGGTCGCCCTCGTAACAAGGGACTGGGCTTCGGTCCATCGTCCCACGTGAGCCATGCCCTTCGCCGTGTTCATCAAAGCTGCAGAGAAGTCGCCGCCCTCCGTGTGCGAGCCCAAGGCTTCGATTGCCTGTGTTCCCGTGTCCACCGCTCCTTGCGCATCGCCAAACGCCATCAAGACGAATGCGAGATTCAGTAGCGCGATCGCTCGGTACCGTGTGTGTCCGCGCTCGTGAGTGAGGCGGATCGTCTCGAGGAGGAGTGAGCGCACGTGGTCCAGCCGTCCTGCCTCAGACGTCTCGTACAGGGCGTCCGTTGCCTGGGCAATTACGGAAATCTCAGCGTCTCTGCTGAGCAGCAGCACGTTGTTGGCGGCGCTTCGAAGGGCGCTATCCTCCAATGCCATTCCGACACGGAGCATGGCCAGCGCCGCAGACTCCGCGAGTCGCGAGTCGCCGGGACCGTTCGGGTCGATGTAGCGGGCCAGCTTTCGAGCTTCGTCCAGGGCAGCAGTCAACTGACCGTCGCCCAAGAACTGCCGGGTGCGGATGATGTCGAACCAGGGGTTGGGGTCCGGATCCGGGAACGCCGTGATGAACTCGCCGGCGGCGGGGATGTCGCCCGTGCCGATGATCGCGGGCGTGGCGGTGGCGATTACCCGGCGGACCTCACACGCATCGCCGGCGGCGGCCCAGTGGCGCACTGACAGGCGCCAGGACGTGGTTTCCATGACCGCCGCGACTCGCCGATGCATCTCAGCCACTCCGGCCTCTCCAAGCTCCGCTTCCAGGTGGGCAAGCAAGAACTCGCGCACGAGCGGATGCGTCCGCCAGATGCCGCGCTGCTCGCCACCCCTGGAGACGAGACCGAGATGCTGGGCGTCACCAAGCAGCCGTCGAGCGCGCTCCGGAGTGACGTCGCACGCAATCGCCGCCGTCTCCGGCTCGAGGTCGTCCAGGATCGCCGAACGGACAAGGAAGTCACGGATTTCCGGCTGCAGCTCACCGACGACTTCCTCGGCCAGGTAGTCGTAGAGGTTGCCTTCGGCACCGGACAGCGATTCGACAAACGCTCGAACCTGGCCTGCCGTGCGGCCCTCCACGGCCGTCTTGACGAGCTGTAGCGACGCGGCCCAACCATCAGTTCGCTCCTGCAGGCCGTGCAGAACATCGGGCTCGAGGGCATGGTGGTAGAAGTCGCGGAAGAGTCGCCCTGTTTCGGCCTCGTCGAACCTCAGTTCGTCACGATCCAATTCCGCCAGGTCACCGTGGGCCCGGAGTGCAGCTACAGGCAGGCTGGGCGTTCGACGGCTTGTCACAAGGACCTGAACGCCCGCCGGCAGGCGATCGATAAGCCTCTCGACGACGGCGCAAACTGAGGGCACCGATTCCACCGCGTGGAAGTCGTCGAGCACGAGGGCAGATGGGACTTCGCCCAGCGCACCGATCTCGGCGATCACCGTCTCGAAGACCGCCTCCTGGCCGACCGGCTCGAACGACGTTTCGGACAGAAGGGACGCGGATCGAACGAGGAGCCCCGAATCGACGGCCTGGCACGCGGCGACGAGGTATCGAAGAAAGACCAGCCCGTCCGTCTCTTCTTCATCCAGCCTGTACCAGAAGGTTCTGAGGTGGGAGCGGCGCAGGTAGTCGGCGACCAGGGTGGTCTTGCCGAAGCCAGCCTCGGCGACGATGTAGACGACCCGCTTGCTTGCCCGGGCACCGAGCCAGTTGAGCAGCCTGTCGCGGGGCAGCGTCTCGGCGCTGAGGATCGGGCGCTGGACTTTGCTGCGGCGCAGCGGGAAGCAAGCCTGCGTCAATCCGACGTCGGTGACGAGACGATCGCCGCTGTCGGGCTCGACGGTCACCCGAAGCTCCTCCATCCCCAACCGCCTATCCCCGGACGGCGGGGCGAAGGATAGGAAGTCGTAGCCGCGAATGTCAATTGGATTGGAGGCGGACGCTTGCATGCGCGGATATTCGCGAGGGGCGATTATCTGCGGCTTATCTACCGCCTGTGGGACTCAGCCGTGGGTCGGACCCGCTTCAGGCTGCTAGCCCGCGGTCTGATCCTCGTACTCGAAACCGAGCTTGATCTGGACCCGGTACTCCACGATCTGGTCGCCCTCGACGGAAGCGGTGGACTGCACCACTTCCACGTACTTGATGTTGCGGACGGTCTTGCTGGCCAGCGCCACGGCCTGGCGGGCGGCGTCGCTCCATGAGTGAGCACTGGTGCCGACCATCTCGCGGACGATGATCACGCCCATCTGACTCCTCCCTGTGCCGGCGGACTGCGCCGCCCGATCTGGATCAGAGTCTAGACCGCTTCGGCGTAGCGCTCCGCGGCATAGCTCTGGAACCGGGTCTGGCTCTTCTTGAACCAGAGCTTGACTTCGCCGGTGGGGCCGTTGCGGTGCTTGGCCAGGCGCAGGTTGATGACCTCGCCGTCCGTGTCGCCCTCTTCCGCGCCCTTCTCCTTCTCGCGCCACAGGAACAGGACCAGGTCCGCGTCCTGCTCGATGGCGCCGGACTCGCGCAGGTCGCTCAGGCGCGGCTCGCGCGATTCGCGCATCTCGGGCTGGCGCGAGAGCTGGGAGAGGGCGATGACGGGAACCTTGAGCTCGCGCGCGAGACCCTTGAGGCCGCGGCTGATCTCGCTGACTTCCTGGACGCGGTTGGCGTCGCGGCTGTTGGAAGTGGCCTGCATGAGCTGGAGGTAGTCCACGATCAGCAGGTCCAGCCCGCGCTCGGCCTGGAGGCGGCGGGCTTTCGTGCGCAGCTCCATGGTGCTGATGCTGGGCGTGTCGTCGATGAAGATGGGCGCGTCGCTCAGCTGCTGGAGCGCGGGGGCGATGCGGGCGAAGTCCAACTCCTCGAGGAAGCCCGAGCGGAGGCGTTGCGAGTCGATCGAGGCGACGCTCGAGAGAAGGCGCAGCACCAGCTGCTCCTTGCTCATTTCCAGGCTGAAGACGCCGACCGTCTTGCCCTCTCTCACGGCCGCATATTCGGCGACGTTGAGGGCGAGGCTGGTCTTGCCGACGCTGGGGCGGGCGGCCAGGATGACGAGGTCGCTCGCCTGAAAACCGGTGGTGAGCTGATCCAGGTCCGCGAAGCCCGATGGAATGCCGACGATCTCGCCGCGATGGGCGTGGAGGTAGTCCAGCCGGTCGTAGGCGTCGTGGAGTAGCGCCTTGAGGGGGCTGAAGCCGTCCGTGCTGCGGTGCTGGCTGACGGTGAACAGCTCCGACTCGGCCCGATCGATGGCCTCCTGGACGTCCGATCCGTCCTCGTAGCCGATCGCGGCAATCTTGCCGGCGGCCCCGATGAGGCGGCGCAGGACGGCCTTGCGCTCGACGATGCGGGCGTACTGGGCGACGTGGACGGCGGTGGGAGTGTCGTTGCCCAGGGTGGAGAGGTAACCCGCGCCGCCGACCGCCTCGAGCTCGTTGTCACGCTCGAGGGCTTCCGCGACGGTCACGACGTCAATCGGCTCGCGGTGCTCGAATAGGTCGACCATGGCGGCGTAGATGCGGCCGTGGGCCTGGCGGTAGAAATCCTCGGGATGAAGGAAATCCGCCACCTCGATGATGGCGTCGCGGTCTATCAGGATCGAGCCGAGCACGGCCTGCTCGGAGTCCATGTTCTGAGGCGGCAGTCGGTCGATCACGGTGGGCGGTCCTTGAGGCCGGGGTTTGTCGTTCCCAATGGTGAGGCCGGGCGGCGGCACAGAACATCGGCTTACCAACGAACTGGGCCGGCGACTTCAAGGTATTCGTTGATAAGCCGGGTCCGATTGGGGATAAGCGCCGCCGAGGCGCCCGGAACTAGTCCAGCCGGCGGATGACCCCGATCAGCTTGCCCTGGATCCGGACGTCCTGGAAGAACATCGCCGGGTAGGCGTCGTTGGCGGGCTGGAGGCGGATTCGGCCGGGCTCCTTGAAGAACTGCTTCAGGGTCACGGAGTTCTCTTCCACCTGGGCCACCACGATGTCCCCGTCCCGGGCGGTCTGCTGCGGGCGGATCAGGACGAAGTCGCCGTCCTGGATGTGGGCGTTGATCATCGAGTCGCCGCGGACCCGCAGAACGTAGGCATCGCCGGACGGGGCCAGCAGATCCGGCACGGCCATGCTCTCCGACGCGTCCTGGTAGGCCTCGATCGGGCCGCCGGCGGCGATCTCACCGATGATCGGCAGGACGTGCGCTTCCGGGGCTGCGGACTGCGGCATCAGCTCGCCCGACAGACCCAGGCGCAGCGCGGCCGTGGGCGTGAGGCGCAACGCGCGCGACTGGGCGGCGCCGCGCTCGAGGTAGCCCTCTCGTTCCAGCATCTGCAGGTGGTGGTGCACCGCGGACGTGGAGGCAAGGTCCACCGCGATCGCGATTTCACGGACGGACGGCGGGTAGCCGCGAGTTCTGAGGGTGGCGGCGATGAAGTCCAGGATCTTGCGCTTGCGTTCTGCGTCGTGCTTTGTCATGGGCGAGCCCCTTTCCCTTTGGGGGAGCGTACAGAACGCCCGTTCGATTGTCAAGGAGGCCGGGACGGGCGCGGAGGTAGTGCCATACTCAGTCGGGTCGCGTCGTGACGCGGCGGGTGAGTGGGAGGTCCGGCCAATGCGAGGACGTCGAGGGCGGCTCGGGGCAGCGGTGGCGCTGGTAGCGGCGGCGGCTCTGCTCGTGTCGGCCTGCGGAGGCGCGACGGCCACGCCGACCACGACGGAAGCGCCCTCAACCGCGCCATCACCCACGGCGACGCCGACGATCGAGCCGAGCGCGAGCGTGGAGGCCACCGAAACGGAGACCGCCGCTCCCAGCGCCACGGATATGCCCACGCCGGTTTCGCCGACTGCCACGCCGTCGCCGACCCCGGCCGGCGCGTTCTACCTGCAGTACTGGTCCGTCGCTCCGCTGGGGCCCGAGAACACGTTCGGCAACGCGCCCGTCGTGATCTCCGGCGGCAAGCTGATGAGCGTCGTATCCCGGCAGGTCCTGGATTCGGACCCGCTTCTCGTGCCGGCGACCGCCCGGACCATCACCGCCGCCGGACTGGCGACGATCGTGGCCGAGGCCCAGAGCGACGGTCTGCTCGGCACCAAGACCAGTTTCGAGTGCCCGCACGCCGCCGACGCGCCGATGATGGCCGGCACGGCGACCGAGCACCTGGTCCTGACCGTGAGCGGCGCGACTCACTCGCTGACCGCGAGCTGCCCGTATCAGGAACCGCCTCTCGGCAGCGGCAAGCCC
>Ga0302323_100001662_pt1 | contig 18125 bp, 13 predicted proteins | sample Fen_T0_3_FD_201950 | JGI IMG/M metagenome (GOLD analysis project Ga0302323, IMG submission 201950) | Peat permafrost microbial communities from Stordalen Mire near Abisko, Sweden - Fen_T0_3 | ecosystem: Environmental > Terrestrial > Soil > Wetlands > Permafrost | place: Sweden: Abisko... | reverse complement strand
GGCGGCGGCCCGAAACCACCTATTGCGACCATGACCGGCACGGGTCCTTTGGCATCCGCGGGCAGGTTGAGTGTGAGCAGAATCGTAGGCGAGGCGGCGGGGAAGCGGGCATTGTCGATATGCCCGACGATCGTTTTGGTCCTCACCTTGCCCCCTTGGGCGTCGAGATGGGTTTCGACAATTTCCCAAGCGATCTTCGGCGTGTTGGCGGGAATCTGGCCGTAGATCTCGCGGGCGAAATCCCCGGCGATTTCAGGGCGGCGTTGTTTCCACCAGGTGGCGGCATCGGACACGAGCTGGCCATTCTTGAGCCTGAGCGGATCGGGCAACGGGCCGGTGTCTGCTTTCGCGAGATCATAATTGATCCAATTGCCCCAGCTGGAGCGCACAACAAAATGGCCGGCGGCATCGGTCCAGCCGTGGGGATTGTTAGGTGGACGGATAAGTTCGGCCTGGCGCTTGGGGTCCGTTTCCTCCGGCGGGAGGTTGGTCGCCTCAGTGACGCCAAGGAGGCCCATCAGGCGCTGGCGGTCGGCATTGGCGAGCTGTTCCTGACGCAGGCGTTCCTCCTTGGACAACAGCCAGGGCGCGGCCGGAGCGGCAGGAATAGCTTTGGCGGTCGTTGACGGTTCGGCAGTGGAAAAGGCGAGAGGAAGGATGCTCAGGGCGAGGAGAGCGAAGGGGCGGAGATGCATTGGAAAGTTTAGCCGAGGAAAATGAATTCGCGCCGAGTTATTCGTTTGCTGAAGCTCGGAGGATCTTTGCGGCCCAGTCACTGGCATCGGCGGGCGCTCCGCTTGGCGACGTAGGCGTGGCGAGCATCCCGGCAGAATCCGCGCTGAGCGAGATCGGTGCATGCCACACGCCAGTGCGTGGGTTGAACCAGGTCCAGCGATAGGTTGCTCCAGAAACGAAACCGGAAAGACGCGCGGGCACGGCTTTGTTTTCAAAATACAAAAGCGCGAAGTCGGCGGGCGGGTTGCGCATAAGGAATGACCAGCCGTCTAATCCATCAGCAAGTGAACCCGGTGCGACGCGGGGTTGGATGGCTGTGTTAGTTGGGGCGAGTTCGCGGTAGCGCGGACCTTCGGAAAGAATGAAATCGCGCAGGTGGCGCATCTGCGTTCCGGAGTCATACCGGAGTGCTTCCCAAATATAGGGGCGCCAGCCTTCGGGTTCGCCGGTCGTGGTGATATCGTAGGCGCCGGTGCCGTGCACATGGCCAGCGAGGCCGCCGGAGAGGACTGACCCGTACATTTGGCTGCGGGAGAAATAGCAGTCGCGTTCCGAACCGGCCGCGGGTGTTTCACCGCCGGGGCGATTGATGGCGTGATTCCAGCCAGTGTAATAGGGTTCAAGGTTGGCGGCGGGATAGGGTGGCGAGAGGTGAAAAAGTTCCTCGATCGAAGCGTAGATCGCGTGGTTTCGGGGGTTGTTGCCCACCGTGTGCATCGTGAGCCAGGGGCAAGCTGCGCCGTGTCCAAAACGTTGATACGTGGAACTGTCGATGAGCGCGGTGACTGGCTGGCCAAAGGGCGGAGGGCCGTAGGTTTTTAGCTCATACGTGAGCGCGGCATTCCAATCCGAGGCCGGCAACGAATGGTCTAGGGGAATCCAGTCGAGGTGGATGCCGCTAAAAATGACACTATAGGCGCCGTATCGGGCAATCAGATACTGAACGAAGCGGGCATAGGAGACGTTGAAATCGAAGTAGGCTTTCCACGATGGGCCGTGATCGCGGCGGACGGGCTCGATAAACGGAACGAAGCCCTGGTCGGCGAGATGGCGCATTTTGCGGTCAAGGCTGCGAAAGTAGGTGGGATTGAGGTGATCGAAATCGGCGAGCCCGTCACGGTCGGCGAAGACGGCGAAGGGCCGGTTGCCCGCTTCATCGTGCATGTCTTTCGCCGTGGTTGTCGCTCCGTCCGAGGTGGAAATGGCGGCGTCAGGCGCCCAATGGCCGAACTTTTCCCAGGCATTGCGAAGTGAAACGCCATCGGCATTTTTGAAGGTTGCGCCACGGTGGTCGGACGCCCAGTTGGGAAATGCTGCGATGAAACTGATGGAGTTGAAGCCCTGGCGCTTTCGCCAGGCCACGGCTTCCTGAAAACTTATGCCGGGACCCGGTTGGTAATCGCCTGCGACATCGCCGCCGCTCCACGGAATTCGCCAGGTCGATGCTGCCAACCAGGTGTCACCGACAAGAAAAAATGGCGTGCCGTCGGCGTGCTGCAACGCATGGCCGTTGACGGTTGCGCGCAGAAAACCGTGGCGATTGGCATTAGTGAGTTTCTCGGCGTCGGTCCACGCAACGGCGCGCAGCGAGCCGGAGCCGCCGTTGAGCCCCGGGTCGTCGGGGTGATTTGACGATGCTCGCCAGTGCCACTCGCCGGGGGCGGTCGCGACGAAGCGGACTTTGTATGTGCGGTCGCCATCCCAGAAACCGTAAACGCGTTTTGCGAAGCCCGGACCTTCCAGTTCGATCCAGCTGGTGACGTCTGCGTAGGGATTCGCGTATTCCCGCGCGGATTGAAAAGTAATTTCCTGGGCTTCCCAGACGTGGACCTCGCCACGTTCAAGCGCGTCGGCTTCAAGCGCAAGGGAAGCGAGGACCAAGCTTAGCAAACGGGGCAGAACGCGCATGCCCGAGGATTAATGAACAGACTCCGTCAGGGGCAAGTCCGCAGCGCGTTTTCTGTCTGAATTCAACTTGAAACTCTGACCTGCTTTCCCCGCCGATTAAGCAAATGCGTTGCGGCCTTTGGCCGTTTGGCCGATGCAAGATAGTTCGGCTTTGCGTCATCCGCTTTACAGCGAGTCCCGCATCGTATCGAAGGCTTCCTGCGCTTCTTCGCCGATGGCGAGCAGGTCGACGCCTTTCAATCCGGCCGTGGCGAGCTTTTCTTCGGTCAGTTCCCAATAGTTGGCCTCGCCCGGCAGGGCGTACCCGAGGTCACAGGCTATGCCGCTGGCGATATTCAGCAGGAGCGTTACCCGGCCGTGTTCGCCGCTGAGCGGAGCGGTCATATAGTGCTGTTTGATTGGTTCGCTTATGGATGCCGGAAAATGCCACGATTCCAAAACGAGTGCAGCCACGTTAGGATTGGTGCAGCCGAGGATGTTTTCCTCCCAGGTAAGCAGGGTCGGAACGCCGGAACGGTCGTAGTGCTGCATCGGCGTCAGATGCTTCTTCACGAAACGGTCCAGGACGAGTTTTCCCATCGAACGGAGCAGCGCGGTTGCGTATACGGTCCGGGAATCGATGCGCAGATGGCGCGCCAGGCCTTCGACGGCGAGGGCTGTAATGAGCGTGTTGTCGCGCAGTTGAATGCCATTGTGCCCATAAAACGGGAGATGCTCGTGCGCCAGTTGCGCGGCCGCCGCCAGTCCGGTCAGGCGATAAACTTCCGAAAAGCCGACGCGGCCAACGGCTTCTTCGACCGACCCGACCGTAGCTTCCGTGCCAAAAGCTGCGCTATTGCTGATGCGGATGATACGCGCGGCGAGGGTAGCATCGCGCCTAAGGAGTTTCGCAATATCCTCCAAACTGCAATTTAGATTGTCGATCAAGACGCTGAGCTTCAACAGAATCTGTGGTGATGCCGGTAACTGTTGAGCCAGTTGAAGCAACTCTGTGGGTTTGGGACTGAGGACAGTCATCCTTCCGTTTATCGGCAAATCTGGCACGGACTTAACTGTCGGAACCGGAACCGATTCCCCGCAACCCGGCCAAAAATTGCCGGCCCCGTACTCCGCCTTGCAGATCGGGAGGCGTAACCCAAAGGTGGCGAGATGCCAAAATTTCTCGTTGTGCAGACCACTCTTCTCTTTCTTGTCAGCAGTCCAGCATGGCTGGGCGTCGTAGGGACATTGCAAGCCGCGGCGCCGGCGGGCTCCGTCAACCCACTGCTGGCGGAGAACACGCTACCCTATCACTTTCCGCCGTTCGACCAAATCAAGACCGAACATTTCGCTAGCGCCTACGAGCAGGCGATGGCCGGGCAGTTGCAGGAAGTGGCGGCAATTGCCGACAACCCCGATGCGCCAACGTTCGCGAACACCGTGGTTGCGTTCGAGCGGTCCGGACAGTTGTTCACCCGGGTCGGCAATATTTTCTCCAACCTCTCCGCTGTGAATACCAATCCAGCGATGGAAGAAGTCGAAACGGCGATGGCGCCGAAACTCGCTGCGCATAAGGACGCGATCTATCTCAATGCGAAACTTTTTGCCCGGATAGAGCAGGTCTACCTTAAACGCAAAGACCTCTCGCTCGACGCCGAATCCCAACGCGTCGTTGAGCGCGATTATAAAGACTTCGTTCGCGCCGGGGCCAAACTTTCGGAAGCGGACAAGGTCAAGTTGAAAGCGCTAAATGCGGAACTCGCCACACTCACGACGACCTTCACGCAAAACGTCCTGAAGGAAAAGAACCGCGCCTCGATCGTTATCGACGACCGTAACGAACTAGCTGGACTCGACAAAAACGAAATCGACGCCGCTGCTGATGCCGCGAAGGAGGATGGCAAGCCGGGCAAGCTCGTCCTACGTCTCCAGAATACCACGGGCCAGCCCGTGCTGACGTCGCTCATAAATCGCGCACTGCGGGAACGAATTCTGCAAGCTTCGCTCGCGCGGGGCAGCAATGGCGGACTATTCGACAATCGTGGGGTCGTGGCCCGGATAGTCCGGCTTCGGGCGGAGCGGGCCGCCTTGCTCGGTTTCAAAAATCCTGCCGCCTACGCGCTCGAAGAAGAAACCGCCGGCGACGTCGCCACAGTGAACAAACTCCTTGCCGATCTGGCGGGTCCTGCGGTGGCCAACGCCCGTCGCGAGGCTGCCGACATGCAGGCACTTATTGACGGTGAACACGGTGGCTTCGAACTCGCCGCCGCCGACTGGGCCTTTTATGCTGAGAAGGTGCGCAAAGCGCGCTACGACTTCGACGAAACGCAGCTGAAACCGTATTTCGAAATGAACCGCGTTATCTTTGACGGCGTGTTTTATGCGGCGACGCAGCTCTACGGCATAACCTTTAAAGAGCGCCACGATCTGCCGGTCTATCAGCCCGATGTGCGGGTGTTCGAAGTGTTCGATGCCGACGGCTCGCCGCTGGCGTTGCTCCTGTTGGATTATTATGCTCGCCCCTCCAAACGCGGCGGTGCCTGGATGAACGAGTACGTTTCGCAGTCGGAATTGCTGGGCCTCAAGCCGGTCGTGGCAAACCAGCTCAATATTCCCAAGCCGCTCACCGGCGAGCCGACGTTGCTGACCTTCGACGAAGTGACGACCGCCTTTCACGAATTCGGTCACGCGCTCCACGGCATGTTCTCCCACGTGTGTTACCCGCGCTTCAGCGGTACCAATGTGCCCAGCGATTTCGTTGAATTTCCGTCGCAGGTGAATGAGATGTGGGCGATGTGGCCGGCGGTGTTGAAGAACTATGCGAAACACTACAAGACCGGCGAGGCCATGCCCGCCGATCTGGTTGAGAAAGTGATCACAGCGCAGAAATTCAACCAGGGATTCACCACCACGGAGTATCTCGCGGCCGCATTGCTGGATCAGGCCTGGCACCAGATTCCCGCATCGGAAGTGCCCGCGGCCGATCAGGTCGTCGCCTTCGAAGCCGCCGCCCTGAAGAAAGTCGGGCTGGATTTTGCTCCGGTGCCGCCCCGCTATCGAAGCACGTATTTCTCGCACATCTTCACCGACGATTCCTATTCCGCCGGATACTATGCGTACATCTGGAGTGAAGTCCTCGATGCCGATAGTGTGGAATGGTTCAAACAGCACGGCGGGCTCACACGCCAAAATGGCGACCATTTCCGCCACGAAGTCCTTTCTCGTGGGGGATCGGATGAAGCGATGGCGCTCTTTCGCAACTTTACCGGTCGCGCTCCCTACGTCGAACCGCTGCTGCAACGCCGTGGTCTCGAAGCCCCGGCAAAATAGCCGGTATCATCCTTAAGACCGCGATTGAACTACCGAGAATAGAAGAAACAAAGCATGCGTGGTAAGTTATGCTTTTGAACGGTTTCACTTGCCGGAGGAAATTGGGCCAAAACACTTCCCGCAGCTAATCGATTGCCCTTAGTTTCTTTGCTTCTTGGTAGTTCAAATCCAACCGTTGAATTTGGAATTACGCGGCGGCGGGGAACACGAAAAAGCCGCCGAATTTTCGTGCGGCGGCTAGGGAGATTCGCGGTTGGCTCGCTCAGTTGCGGCCGACTTTTTTCGATTTCGACTCGATGAACTCGCGGATGATTTCCATGCGCTGGCGTTGACGGTCATCCTGGTCGATTTCTTCGAGCGAACGTTGAGTATCGTTTTTCGCCATCGCTTTCCGGATCTTCGAGAGTGCTATGTTTTGCAGTTGGCGGACCCGTTCGCGGGTGACTTTGAATTTCCGCCCAACTTCCTCAAGCGTCAGCTCGGTGGCGCCTTCCAGACCAAAACGAAGGCGGATGATTTCCGCCTCTCGCGGTTCGAGGGAATCGACCATGGACTTGAGATCGGCGTTGAGGCTGCGTTCGCGCAGAGATTCGAAAGGACTGGCGGCATTTTCGTCGCCGACGATCTCGCCGAAAGTCGAGGAATCACCGTCTTCGCCGATAGGTGCGTCGAGCGAGGCGGGGCGAACACTGACGGATTTGAGATGCGCGACTTTGTTGGTCGGGATCTGTAGCTCCATGGCCAACTCTTCATCGGTCGGTTCGCGGCCGAGTTCTTCGGTGAGCGCCATCGCAGCCCGACGCATTTTGGAAATTTTGTCGACGAGATGAACGGGCAGGCGGATCGTTTTGCTCTGGTTGGCAAGGGCGCGTTTGATGGATTGTTTGATCCACCAAGCGGCATAGGTACTGAGCTTGCCTCCTTTGCGGGGGTCGAAGCGCTCGACGGCTTTGATCAGGCCGATGTTGCCTTCGCTGATCAAGTCGAGCAGCGGCAGTCCAAAGTCTTTATAATCGTGGGCAATTTTCACCACCAAGCGAAGGTTGGCGGAAATCATATGATCCCGGGCCGCCTTGTCGCCTTTGCGAATGCGGCGTGCGAGCTGAACTTCTTCCTTCGGAGTGAGCAGGGCAGTTTTGCCAATTTCCTGGAGATAAAGCTGAAGATTGCTGCGCTCGAGTGGTGCGGGCTGCTCTGCCGGTGCCGACTCATTTTTTTCCAGGAAGGAGGGAGGTGCGTCGATCGGAGTGGAAAGGATTACGGTGACGCGAGCGGAGGATTCATTCGAGTCGGCCTCTTCGGACTCGCTGTACTTGCGGTGTGATTTCGTCTGCGTAGTCATGGCTTTTGTCTTTGTTGAGTGTTCCACTGCACACTTCCCTGAACGAAGCCGGAGTACCCGAGCTGGAGACCTGACACGGCCGGTATCGTTCCAGAGGCATACGCTTGCGATGGACGCGGAGCGACGCGAAAATAGATCTAATTGATGGTATTAGATGCCGACATGGTGGCGCACGACGGTCCATAAACTGCACGAATAGCGCACAGTATTCTTTTGTATGGGGGAACCTCGGACGCTTTTATCTGCTCAAGCGAACCGCTCGGCGATAGCCACCGCTTTCAGCAGTGCAGAGGCTTTATTAACTGTCTCCTGGTATTCTGATGCAGGCACAGAGTCCGCCACGATGCCAGCCCCGGCTTGAATATGGATTTGCCCATCCTTCAAAAGCGACGTGCGCAGCATGATGCAGGAGTCTAGATTTCCGTCGTAGCCAAAATAGCCCAACGCACCGGCGTAGCAGCCGCGCTGGCTGGGTTCTTTTTCCGCAATAATCTGCATCGCACGAATCTTGGGGGCCCCCGAAACGGTGCCAGCCGGGAAAGTGGCGCGCATGAGATCGTAGGCGGTCTTGTCGGCGGTAATCTTGCCCTCGACCTGAGAAACGATGTGCATCACATGCGAATACCGCTCGATGATCATCATCTCGGGCACGGTTACGCTGCCGAACTGGCAGACACGCCCAATGTCATTGCGCGCTAGGTCGACGAGCATGAGGTGTTCGGCGCGCTCTTTGTCGTCGGCGAGAAGTTCTTTTTCCAACGCGACGTCTTCGGCGTGAGTCGCGCCACGTTTGCGGGTGCCGGCAATCGGGCGGATCTCCACCAAGCCGTCGGTCAGGCGGACATGGACCTCCGGGGAGGCACCGACGATGGCGTAATCGCCGGTGTCGAGCACGAACATGTATGGCGACGGATTGACGGTGCGTAGCGCGCGGTACAGATCGAGCGGAGTTTTGCTAAAAGCGCGACTGAAACGCTGCGAAGGCACGACCTGGATGATGTCGCCGGCGCGAATATATTCCTTCGTGGATTCGACGGCCTGCTCGAAGGCGGGTTGGGTGAAGTTGCCTGGTGGCACGACGATCTTGCCCGGGTCAATGAGCGGCGCGGGAGCGAGCTTGCTCGGTTTGCTCAACAGGCCGAACAGGTGCTGGAGCTCTGTCACCGCCGTATCGTAAGCTGTGACTGGATCGCCACGTACGTGAGCGTTGACGCAAAGCCGCAGGGTCTGCTTGGCGCGATCAAAGATGAGCAGGGAATCCGTGATCATGAAATAGATCAGGGGTAAGCCAAGCTCGTCTTTTTTCGCGGCAGGCACGCTGGGCTCGATTCGCGTAACGTATTCGTAGCCGATGAAACCGACCGCACCGCCGACAAAGCGCGGCAGACCGGGAAGGCTGACCGGTTTGCACGGGCGCATCTCGTCCTCGATCAGCGTCAGCGGGTCAGCTGGCGTCAGAATTGTCTGTGTGGGATAGTTCGGCTGACGGATCTCGGTGGTTTTTGGACCGCAGGCAAATATCTTGCGTGGACGGCAGCCGATGAAGCTGTAGCGCGATAGGTTTTCGCCACCTTCGACCGATTCCAGCAGGTAGGACGGGCCGGAATCCTTCAGCTTGGCGTAGGCAGAGACCGGCGTCTCGAAATCCGCCATCAAGTCCGTGTAAACCGGGATAACATTGCCCTGCTCGCAGAGGCGAAGAAAGGCGTCGCGTGAAGGGAAAATGTTCATGGCAGCGGCGAGTATTTACTCGACCGTCACCGATTTGGCGAGATTGCGGGGTTTGTCGACATCGCAACCGCGTTCCACGGCCATATAGTAACTCAACAATTGCACCGGCACAGTCGCCACGATGGGCAGCACGGCTTCGTGGCAGTCGGGGATGTAAATCGTTTCGTCGGCGAGTCCGGGCGGTAGCTCGCAACCCTCGGTCGTGATGACGATGGTCTTACCCTTGCGGGCTTTGACCTCCTGGATGGAGGAAACGAGCTTGTTGAAAATCTCGCCTTTGGGCGCGAAGAAAACGGTCGGGCATTCTTCGCTGATCAATGCGATCGGGCCGTGCTTCATTTCCGCGGCGGGGTAGCCTTCGGCATGGATGTAAGAAATCTCCTTTAGCTTTAGCGCTCCTTCGAGCGCGACTGGGAAGAGCGACAGCCGTCCAAGGAAAAGCATGTCGTCAAATTTCGAATACCGTTTGGCAATCTCGCGGATGTGCGGTGCCTGTTCGAGTGTTTTGCGCACAAGATCAGGCACGGTTTTGAGCGCCTTCACATATTCAACGCCATCGCTAAAACTCATGTCGCGCATACGGGCGAAGTAGAGGGCGATCATCGAGCCGAGCAGGAGCTGCGAGGTAAACGCCTTGGTCGAGGCGACGCCGATCTCGGGACCGACATGTTGGTAAATGCCGCCATCGGCTTCGCGCGCGATGCTGGAGCCAACGGTGTTATTGATCGCTAGTACCTTGTAGCCTTTGCGTTTGGCCTCACGGAGTGCACCGAGCGTGTCGATCGTCTCGCCGGACTGGCTGATGACGAAGAAAAGCGGGTTGCCGTAGAGCGGGGTATTGCGGTAACGAAATTCCGAGGCGTAGTCGACTTCGACTGGGATGCGGGCGAAACGCTCAACCAGATGTTCGGTCACAAGACAGGCGTGCCAGGCGGTGCCGCAGCCGATGAGCGAGAGACGGTCGATCTGGCGGAATTCGACGGGCGAGATGTTAAGGCCGCCGAATTGAGCGGTGCTGGCGTCCTCCGAGAAACGGCCGCGCATGGTATTTTCGAGCGCGGTGGGCTGCTCGAAGATTTCCTTCTCCATGAAGTGGCCGTAGTCGCCGAGTTCAGCAGCCTCGATGTCCCAGGTGACGCGGTTGACGACCGGAGAAACATCTTCGTCGGTCTGCGTGATGATGGAGAAATTGGTTGGCGTGATGTGCAGCAATTCGCCGTCGCGCAGGTAGACGACGTTTTGCGTGCGGCTGACAAGTGCCGAGACGTCGCTGGCGAGAATGTATTCATTTTCCCCTACGCCGAGGATGAGTGGGGAGGCTTTACGCGCTGCCACCATTTCACCCGGACGGTCGACGCAGAGTACGACGATCCCGTACGTGCCCTCGACATGCATGAGCGTGCGGCGGACACATTCGAGAAAGCGGTTCTTGTCCGTATCGCCGTTTTCTTTTTGGTAGTGATAAGCGATCAGATTGACGAGCGCTTCGGTGTCGGTCTCCGAGGCGAACGTGTAGCCTTTGCTGATCAGGAATTTTTTGATGCCGTTGTAGTTTTCGATCACGCCGTTGTGGATGATCGCGAACTTGCCGTCGCTGCTGACATGGGGATGGGCGTTGGCGTCGGTCACTCCACCGTGCGTGGCCCAGCGCGTATGTCCGATGCCGGTGGTACCGGTGAACGAATGGCGCGCCACCTCTTTCGTGAGATTTTCAACGCGGCCGATTTTCTTGGCCACCGCGATGCGGTCGTTTTGCAGCACAGCGACACCAGCCGAGTCGTAGCCGCGATACTCCAATCGCTTTAATCCTTCGAGGATGACGACAGCTGCTTTTTGCTTTCCGACGTAACCAACAATTCCGCACATATAGTTTTTTGTTTCTTTTGGCTGGCGAAATTACGAGGTGCAGCAAATCTGTAGCAAGGTCTTTTACTCCTCTACTCCTTCATATCTTTATGCCTATCGGGAAGAAAGTTCTCGCAGTAATCATGGGTGGTGGTCGTGGCACACGGCTCTATCCGCTCACCATGGAACGATGCAAACCCGCCGTTCCGCTCGCTGGTAAATATCGTCTCGTCGATATACCGATCAGCAACTGCATCAACTCAAACATCAATCGCATCTTCTTGCTGACGCAGTTCCACACGGCGTCACTGCATCGTCACATTCAAAGCGTTTATCATTTCGATCCGTTTGGCGGTGGTTTCGTGGATATCCTCTCCGCCGAGCAGACCGAAAAAAGCGCTGACTGGTATCAAGGCACGGCCGACGCGGTGCGACGGAATCTTCAACATTTCCGCAGCTTCCCGCACGATCTCGTGCTCATCCTCTCGGGTGATCAGCTCTATAAAATGGATTTTCACAAAATCCTTGAACAACACATAGAGACAAAAGCTGACGTCACGATCGCGGCGGTTCCGTTCCCCGTCTCGAAAGTGGAAGGGCTTGGCTTGATGCGGGTGAATGACGATCTTTCGATCGCGCAATTCGTGGAAAAACCCAAGGACCCCGCGGTGATTAACAGCCTCACACTCAGTCCCAAGCTGGAGGCGACGCTCAAAGCATCGCACGACGAGAAGCACTGCCTCGCTTCGATGGGTATTTATGTTTTCAACCGCACCGCCTTGGCCGATGCGCTGGATAACAAGATGACCGACTTCGGTAAGGAGATTATTCCTGGCCTACTCGGTAAGAAGAAACTTTTTGCCCACGTATTCGAAGGCTACTGGGAGGACATCGGCACGGTGCGTGCATTTTTCGACGCCAACCTCGCGCTCGCGCAGCCGCTCCCGCCGTTCAACTTTTTCGATCCGACAGCGCCGATTTATACCAAGGACAACTATCTCCCTGCCTCAAAGGTCAACAATTGCACGATTGATTATGTGGTGCTTGGAGATGGTTCGATTCTGGAGGATTCATATATCAAGCATTCCGTTGTCGGTATCAGGTCCTTTGTGCGAAAAGGCTCCAGGCTTGAGGACGTGGTAATGATGGGTGCCGATTTCTACGAGACCGACGACCAGATGACCGAAAACCAGGAGCGTGTCCGGCCCTGCCTCGGCGTCGGCTACAACTGCCGCATCCGCGGTGCGATCATCGACAAGAACGCGCGCATTGGCAACGACGTCACGCTTTCGCCGGACGGCAAGCCCGATGGTACCTACGCGCACGGCGTGATCATTCGCGACGGCGTATTGCTCGTGCCGAAGGGCGGAATTGTCCCGAGCGGCACGGTGATCTGAGGCCGCCCGGCGGCATCAGAAGTTATCGGTTTACCGTTCAGGGTTCACGATTGGTTTTCAAAATCGTGAACAGTGAACTCTGAAACGTGAACGGCCTCAGAAGTTGTTAGTTCAACGTTCAAGGTTCAAAGTTGTGGTTCGGCATTGTGCCAACCGTGAACTTTGAACGCTGAACTTCCGTTCAGGTATTAAACCGGAACAGCGCGACGTCGCCGTCGTGGAAGATGTATTCCTTGCCTTCGAGCCGGTATTTGCCTGCTTCGCGCGCCGCGGCGACACTGCCGAGCGTCGTCAGGTCCGCGTAGGAAACGATTTCAGCTTTGATGAAGCCTTTTTCGAAATCGGTGTGGATCACGCCGGCGGCCTGCGGAGCTTTCCAGCCTTTCTTAATCGTCCAGCAACGCACTTCCTTTTCACCGGCGGTGAAATAGGTCATCAGGCCGAGCAGATCGTACGTGCCCTTAATGAGAGCGGAAACACCAGAGTCGTCGACGCCGAGATCTTTTAAAAAGGCTTTCGCTTCCTCCGGCGGAAGGTCGATGAGCTCTGACTCGATTTTAGCGCTGATCGGCACGTAAGCGGCGTCGTGATGGGTTTGCACGAACTCGGCGACCTTTTTCACGAATGGATTCTGTTCAACGGTCGCGAGGTCGCCCTCGGCGACGTTGCAGGCGAACAGCACCGGTTTGGCGGTGAGTAATTGGAAGAGCTTCATCTGCGCCGTTTCTTCGGGCGTGGCGGGAAGGAGATTGGCGGTCTTGCCGGAGTTGAGATGGGGCAGGAGTTTTTCGAGGAGCGCCACTTCAGCGATTGCCTCTTTGTCGCCGGATTTTGCTTTCTTCTGCGTCTTATCAATGCGTTTGGTTACGGCTTCTAGATCGGCAAGCACGAGTTCGGTCGTGATGACCTCGATGTCGCGCACCGGATCGATGCCGCCCATCGTGTGAACGATGTCGGAGTCTTCAAAGCAGCGCACAACCTGGACGATGGCATCGACTTCGCGGATATTGGCGAGAAATTGGTTGCCGAGACCTTCGCCCTTGCTGGCGCCGGCGACGAGGCCGGCGATGTCGACAAACTCGATTGCCGCCGGCACGACGACATTGGTTTTGGCGATGGCTTTGAGGACGTAGGCGCGTTCGTCGGGCACAATTACGACACCGACGTTTGGGTCGATGGTGCAAAACGGATAGTTCGCCGCCTCCGCCTTGCGGGAACGGGTAAGGGCGTTGAAGAGAGTGGATTTGCCAACGTTGGGCAGGCCGACGATGCCAGCTTTGAGCATAAGGTTCAGACGTTCTCGCGCCAAGAGGAGGCGGTCAAGAAACTCTTTGGGGTTTGCAGACGGGCAGAGGAGGGCAAATCTCTTGAAAAGCCCGCGCTTGACATCTCTTCGTGCGGTCGGTGCACTCACCAACTTTTCCAAAAGTAATCGATTCAGAAAACTGTTCTCATGGCTCTCAAAATCCGTCTTTCCCGCATCGGCGCTGTGCATAAGCCCATTTACCACGTTGTGGTGGCCGAAGCCCGTTCCCGTCGCGATGGCCGTCCCGCTGAAAAGCTCGGCACTTACACGCCGCAGTCAAAGTCGCAGCCCCTCATCCTTGATGTTGCCCGCGTCGATTATTGGCTGAGCAAGGGTGCGAAAGCATCTGACACGGTCAATTCGCTCATCAAGCAGGCACGCAAGGCCGCTCCGGCCGCTGCTCCTGCTGCCTGAAGCACCTGAATTAAGGCAACACGGAGGACACTGGGTCCTCGGTGACAGAGTCAAACCTCGGCAAACTGCGCCGGGGTTTTTGTTTTCCCAGTGATCTCTGTGTTTTAGTCGCTTAATTTCCCTCCCATGCCTCTGCACATCGACGTCCTCACGCTTTTTCCGCGGATGCTCGACGGCTTTCTAAACGAGAGCATTTTGGGCAAGGGCATCGAGTCGCAAAAGCTCGCGGTGAAAGTTCACGACTTGCGTGCGTGGACCACTGATAGACACAAGACTGCTGACGACCGTCCGTTTGGCGGTGGCGCCGGGATGGTGATGAAACCCGAGCCGGTCTTTGCCGCCATGGAGCAGTTGCAGACGGCGGGCTGCCGTCGCATTTATCTTACGCCTGATGGCGTGCCGCTTTCGCCCGCGATTGCCGAGAGTCTTTCTAAGCAAGAGCATATTATTTTTCTAAGCGGACATTACGAGGGCATCGATCAACGCATCCGCGAAAGTGTGATCGACCAGGAGATCAGCGTCGGTGATTATGTGCTCACAAATGGTACTTTAGCCGCGGCGGTCGTGATCGATGCGCTCTCGCGTTTCATCCCCGGCGTACTCGGGGAAGAAAAGTCATTGACGCACGAATCCTTCACCGGCAAGTTGCTCGACTTTCCTCAATACACGCGTCCCGCCGAATTTCGAGGTATGTCCGTGCCGGAAGTGCTTCTTTCCGGCAACCATGCCGAGATCGACAAGTGGCGACTCGCAAAACGTACTGAGAAAACCCGCCAAGTCCGACCAGATTTACTCAAATAACCCAGACATGAATCCGATCATCAAAGAAATCACCGCCGCTCAGGTGAAGTCCGACCAGACTTCCTTCAAGGTTGGCGACGGCGTCCGCGTTCACACTAAAGTACGCGAAGGCGACAAAGAGCGCGTCCAGATTTTCTCCGGCATCGTCATCGCCCGCAAAGGCAATGGCATCCACGAGACCTTCACCGTGCGCCGCATCAGTTACGGCGAAGGTGTCGAGCGCGTATTTCCGGTTAACTCCCCGAACATCGAGAAGATCGAGGTCGAGCGCGAGTCTGAGCCGATGAAGGCCCGCCTTTATTACCTGCGCGATCGTCAGGGTAAGGCCGCCGTTGCGGTTAAAGAAAAACGTTATGACGCCGCCGCGGCCAAAGCCGCCAAGGCCGTCGCTGCGAGCTAATCTTCTCCGCGCATTAGTCCCATTTCAGAGCGAGCCACTTTGGCTCGCTTTTTTTTGTCCTAATTTCGGCTTCCCCCGGCCCCAAGGCCTGTTTTATCTGTTAACTCTTTATGCGCCTGCGCGCCTCTGAACCCATCCCCTGATTTATCATGACTAAACTTAACACTGAAATCCTCGCTAAAGCTGCCAATCAAGCTCGCGGACTTGCCATGGACGCCGTCCACAAGTCCAACTCCGGCCACCTCGGCCTGCCTTTGGGCGCGGCAGAAATTGGCGCTGTGCTTTTCGGCAGCGCGCTGGTGCATAATCCCGATGAGCCGCGCTGGCTCAATCGCGACCGCTTCGTTCTTTCTGCCGGTCACGGCTCGATGTTCCTTTATAGCTGGCTCCACCTTAGCGGCTACGACCTCTCGCTCGAAGAAGTTAAAAACTTCCGCCAGCTTCACAGCAAAACGCCTGGCCACCCCGAATTTCACGAAACACCCGGTGTCGAGGCCACCACCGGGCCGCTCGGCCAGGGCATCGCCAATGCCGTCGGTTTCGCTATTTCCGGCAAGATGGCTGAGGCGCGTTTCAATACGCCTGAGTATCCGATTTTCGACCATCACGTCATCACGCTCGCGGGCGACGGCTGTATGCAGGAAGGCGTCGCGATGGAAGCGATCGCGCTGGCTGGCCACGAAGGGCTGGATAACCTGATCCTCATTTACGATTCGAACGACGTCACGCTCGACGCCATGGCGAACAAGACGCAGAGCGAGAATACCGCGATGCGCTTTAAGGCGATTAATTGGGACGTGCAGACGTTGGTCGACGGACACGATCTAGTGGCTATCGCCAAGGCGATCAACAGGGCCAAGAAGGCGAAGAGCGGCAAACCGCAGCTCATCATCGCCAAGACGATCATCGGCAAGGGCATTGCTGAAGTCCAGGGCACCTCGAAAGGCCACGGCGAAGGCGGCGCGAAGTTTGTCGAAGCCGCGAAGAAGAGCCTGGGCATTCCGGAGGGGACGCATTTCTACGTCGGCGACGACGTCCGGGCTTATTTCGCCGATAGCAAGAAGCGGCTTGTGCGCCAATATAAGAAGTGGCTCAAAACTTTCGCAGCCTGGAGCGCCGCGAATCCGGACAAAGCCACCCTGCTGGCCTCGCGCCACAACCAGCCGAGTGCGGCAAGCCTGCTGGAGAAGATTCCGCTCTTCCCGGCCGACGCGAAACTCGCCACCCGCGCTGCCGGCCGCGATGTTCTCCAGCCGATCGCTGCGGAATTGCCGCTCGTCATCTCTGGCAGCGCCGATCTCTACGGCTCGACGCTCAACTACATTGCTGGTCAACCCGACTTCGACAAAACCAATCGTGCGGGTCGCAACATCCGTTACGGCATTCGCGAACACGGCATGGCCGCAATCAACAACGGCATCGCCTACGACGGCCTCTTTCGTACCTCGTGCGCGACGTTCCTCGTCTTCGCCGATTACTCGCGTCCTTCGATGCGCCTCGCCGCGCTGGCGAAACTGCCGGTCACTTATATCTATACACACGATTCCGTCGGCGTGGGCGAAGACGGCCCGACACACCAGCCGGTTGAAACCATTTCTGGCCTCCGCGTAATTCCAAATTTTGATGTCATCCGCCCGGCTGATCCCGAGGAGACGGCAGGCGCTTTTGCCGCCGCGCTGGAACGCACCGATGGTCCGACGTTGCTCGCGCTTTCTCGCCAGAACGTTCCAATGCTGAACGAAATTCCCGCGCACATCCGTCGCGCCGGTGTATTGAAAGGCGGATACGTGGCGATCCAGGAAACCGCACCATTGACGCACATCTTGCTCGCCTCGGGCAGCGAAGTTCAGCTCGCCGTCGCCGCTGCCAAGACACTGGGTGCTGGCACGCGGGTTGTCTCGATGCCGTCTTTCGAACGTTTCAACCGCCAGACGGCAGAGTATCGCGAGAGCATTCTCCCGAAGTCGGTGCGCAAACGCGTTTCGATTGAAGCCGGCGTCACCGGCCTTTGGAGCCAGTATGTTGGCCTCGATGGCAAGATGATTGGCATCGACCGCTTCGGCATCAGCGCTCCGGGCGCCACGGTCTTCAAAGAACTTGGCATCACCGCCGAAGCAGTGATCGCGGCTGCACAGGCGTTGTAATCCTTCCCCAATCATTGTGCTTCATGGGCGGACCTTCCGAGGTCCGCCCTTTTTTTGCCGTTCGGACGAGGGCTGCGACCACTTGCACCCAGGTGGCTGCCAAACAAAAGGTATGAGGCATGAACCCCATGAATAATTTCAAAGACGAACTTGCTCTTCATATGATTAGCCTCCTAACTATCAGCTTCCTCACTTTCACTTTTTTGCTATTTCATGCCTCCGTCGCACATGTTCCTCAAAAATCTGCCCCGTTACGAATGCCTGCACGAGGCAGCGCAACAATTTCCCGGTCTCGATCCGGCCGCGATGGAGGCATATCTGCATTTGCTGCGCACCGGCACGGATTGTTTGGAGTATGGGCATGAGTATCTCTCTGCACATGGAGTTTCCTCCGGACGTTTCACCGTCATCATGCTTTTGCTCAGACAACAAGCCTGTGGCAAAAAGAACGAAACAGTCACTCCCGCTGAACTCGCCGACATGGCAGGCTGTACCCGCGCGACCATGACCGGACTCATCGACACCTTGGAGCGCGACAATTTGGTAAAGCGGGCTCCCGATGCTCTGGACCGACGCATGATGACCGTCAGTCTCACGCCAAAAGGGACGGCTTTGCTCACCAAAATGCTACCGGGACATTTCAAGCGCATTGCCGACTTGATGGCTTGTCTGACCGACCCTGAGCGCAAGACGCTGGTTCGGTTGCTTACGAAAATCAGCTCGCAAATCGCAGAAATGGGCGCAGGCGCTTCGGAGCAAGCGTCGGTGCAGGCCTGATCCCGATTGGTCGCAG